>ERZ1673960.3-NODE-3-length-313324-cov-814.966227_pt1 | contig 313324 bp, 284 predicted proteins | sample MGYA00580190_ERZ1673960 | MGnify/ENA primary metagenome ERZ1673960 (study PRJEB41334, sample SAMN05608106) | rock metagenome | biome: terrestrial subsurface; feature: shale formation; material: shale | place: USA: Pennsylvania ...
CAATGTCAGCGTTGCAGAAAGGTGACGGAGGTCTAAAACATTTGCCTTTTGCTACAGCTTCAAATGGTGTTTCCCTTTCTAAAACATGAAGCTGCGTTAATGAATGTAAAGTTTGAGCGTTGCCTCGCACACAAACTGACAGCAATATCTGACAGCGATGTAAGCGATGTCTTACACGATTTATGGCGAATGTCTTAAAGCACTGGCAACACCGGCTCAGAGTCCTCAGAGGCAAGCCCTTCGGGAGTTTCTGAAAAGCCGAATAGCGTCGTTCTGCTGTCTCGATTTGGAACCACCAAGTCTTCACCAGCACGCCTAGCTCTTCGGCTTTTCAGAATCTCAGTAGGCTAAGGAATTAGCCAGACGGGACACTAGGCTGTGGCTGGACGCCTGGCGTGGTATGCTTTGCGCCCTTTCGAGATGGTGAGTGCGGAGGAGTGCAGGCAATGCGTAAAGGAAACTTTTTTCGGGGGCTGGGCTACCTGGCAGAAGGGTTCCGCCTGATTCGCCAGCCGCGCCTGCGCCTGTTTGTCATTATACCGCTGATCATCAACGTCTTTCTGTTCGCCGCCATGTTCTATTTCATGGCACTGGGGTTTGAGGCGCTGATTGCCCTGGTGATGGGGTGGCTGCCGGACTGGGCCTGGCTACAGGCCCTGGACTGGCTGTTCTGGCTGCTATACGGCGTGGTTATCCTGTTAGTCATGGCCTACGGTTTTGTCATTGTGGCGACGTTGATTGGCGCACCCTTTTACGGTTATCTGGCCGAACTTACCGAAAAGTACCTGACCGGCCAGGAAATCAGCACTGATGACAACTGGGCTGCGATTATCAAGGACATTCCCCGGGCGCTCTGGCGGGAAGTCCAGAAAATCACCTATTACCTGCCGCGGGCCATTGTCCTGTTGATCATCGGCCTGATCCCGGTGGTCAACCTGGTGGCGGCGGTGCTGTGGTTCCTGTTCAATAGCTGGATGATGTCACTGCAATACGTGGATTATCCGGCCGACAATCACAAAGTCAGTTTCCCGGCCCTGCGTCGGTTGCTCGGGGATACCCGGTTGTCAGCCCTAGGTTTTGGTGTTCCGGTGGCGCTGGCCGCCATGGTGCCGGTGTTGAACCTGGTAGTGGTGCCGGCAGCGGTCTGTGGCGCCACGGCCTACTGGGTTCGGGAAAGCGATTCAAATCATCAGTAATCTGTAAGCGGAGGCTTCTTGGAAACATCGGAATTTGTCATCGGGCAGCGTTGGGTCAGCCACAACGACAGCGTACTTGGACTGGGTATTGTCACTGACGTTTCCGGACGTCGCGTTACCCTGGGGTTCCCCGCCGCCGATGAAGAACGCACGTATGCCATCGATAATGCGCCCCTGTCGCGCATTATTTTCCAGTTGGGCGAGGAAATAGAGACGTTTGATGGCGCCAAATACATCGTGCGGGCGGTGGAAGATCTGGATGGCGTGCTCATGTACCACGCCGACGATGGCGAGAACATCCACCCGATTTCCGAGGTAAAACTGGCCGGTTCGGTGAACTTCTCCGCGCCACATCAGCGGCTCTTCGCCGGGCAGTTCGAGCGTAACGGAGCGTTCCGGTTGCGGGTGGCCACCCTCCAGCATCTTGATCGCTTGCGGGCTTCGCCGGCCCAGGGGCTGATTGGTGCCCGTACCCAGCACCTGCCGCACCAGATCTATATCGCCAACGAGGTCGCTCGTCGCCATGCGCCGCGCGTTCTGCTGGCCGACGAAGTGGGGCTGGGCAAGACCATCGAGGCGGGCCTGATCCTGCACGATCAGTTGCAGACCGGCCGCGCCCACCGGGCTTTGATCGTGGTGCCGGATTCGCTGGTGCACCAGTGGCTGGTGGAAATGCTGCGCCGGTTCAACCTGCACTTCTCCATCATTGACCAGAGCCGCTACGACGCCCTTAAGGATGAAGAGGATGATGTGGATGCGCTGGTGAACCACATTTTCGGGGGCGATGACTCGGTCAACCCGTTTGAAAGTGAACAGCTGGTGCTGTGCAGTCTGGATTTCCTGGTGAATAGCGAAAAAGCCCGGAAAGACGCCCAGGCAGCCGGCTGGGATATGATGGTGGTGGATGAGGCTCACCATCTGGAGTGGTCACCGGAGCAGGCCAGCCCGGAATACCAGGTGGTTGAAAGTTTGTCCGAAGCCAGCCAGGGCCTGTTGTTGCTGACCGCCACCCCGGAGCAGATGGGCGTGGCCAGCCATTTTGCCCGCTTGCGTCTGCTGGACCCGGCCCGCTTCCACGATCTGGAGGCTTTCCGGGAGGAAGAACAGGATTATGAAGCGGTGAACCAGGTGGTGCATCGCCTGCGGGATAACCCGGATTCGATCTCGGCCGCCGACAAGGCGACGCTGGCCGAGTGGGTGGGGGATGACCTGGACGAATTGTTGGCCCGCGATGACAACCACCAGGCGGTCATCGACGCGCTGCTGGACCGCCATGGCACCGGCCGCGTGCTATTCCGTAACACCCGGGCGGCGATCCAGGGATTCCCGGAGCGCCAGCCGCTGCCGGAGCCGTTGGCCTGCCCGCCACTTTACGACGACACGCGTTATGACGTGGCCGGCCTGTCGCCGGAAGTCTCGGTGCCAGACGAAGAACAATGGCTGGCCGAAGACCCCCGGGTCGCCTGGCTGGAGAAAAAGCTGGCGGGCCTGCGCCCGGCCAAGGTAGTGGTTATCTGTGCCAACGCCTCCACGGCCATGGCCCTTGAGCATTACCTGCAGTTGCGGGCCGGTATCCGCAGTGCGGCCTTCCACGAGCACCTGAGCCTGATTGAGCGGGACCGGGCCGCTGCGTACTTCGCTGACACGGAGCAGGGCGCCCAGGCACTGATCTGCTCGGAAATCGGCAGTGAAGGCCGCAACTTCCAGTTCGCCCACCACCTGGTGCTGTTTGACCTGCCGGCCAATCCGGACCTGCTGGAGCAGCGCATTGGTCGCCTGGACCGCATTGGCCAGACCGAAGCCATCCGTATTCACATTCCTTACCTCCAGGGCACCAGTCAGGAGGTCCAGTACCGCTGGTTCCAGGAAGGTCTGAATGCATTTGCGGAAAGCTGCTCGGTTGGGGTGTCGGTCAAGGCGCATGTGGAGGACCTGTGGCAGCAGGCCCTGGCTGGTGACAGCGAAGCCGTGGAACCTTTGATTGCCCGCAGTGCCGAGGAAACCGAAAGGCTCAAGACCCTGCTGCACAATGGCCGCGATGCCCTGATTGAAATGAACTCCTGTCGTCGGGATGTGGCCGAAGCGCTGATCGAAAGCATCGAGCAGGAGGAAAGTTCCGCCCAGGTGCGCGATTACCTCATGCAGGCCTTCGACATCCTGGGCGTGGATGTGGAGGACCACAGCGAGCACGCCGATGTGCTTAAGCCCGGCGAGCAGTATCAGGCCGGCATGGTCACCGGTCTGCCGGACGACGGCCTCACCGTCACCTGGGACCGGGAACAGGCGCTGCACCGCGAAGACATGGCGTTCATGAGCTGGGAGCACCCGATGGTGACCGGCGTGATGGACTCGGTCACCAGTTCGGGGCTGGGCAAGGCGGCGTTATCGAACCTGTCGGTCAAGGCCCTGCCGGCCGGCTCCCTGCTGCTGGAAGCGGTGTTTGCCGTGCACTGCCCGGCGCCGGAGAATTTGCAGTTGACCCGCTATCTGCCGGTCTCGCCGCTGCGTCTGGTGGTGGATGTGAACGGCCGTGATCTCTCGGCGGCCCTGCCCCACGACAAGCTCAACGAGCTCTGTTCCAACATCCGCCGGCGTACCGCCCAGGCTATCGTGCCGCGCATCCGGGCCGAGGTGGAAACCATGGTGGATCACGTGGAGGGGCTGGCCGAGCCGCATCTCCAACCCCTGCAGCAGCAGGCCCTGGATCGCCTGGAAGCGGCCTTTGCGCCGGAAATCCACCGACTTGAGGCCCTGCGCCGGGTGAATCCCGCCATTCGTCAGGAGGAAATCGACTTCCTGCGCCAGCAGCAGGACGCGGCCCGCGAGGCGGTCAACCACGCCAGCCTGGCGTTGGAAGGCATCCGAGTGATTGTTACCTCGTAAGGGAGGCAAGGCGAGTAGGGTCACTGGTCAGGGGGCATCTGTTAGGGTAATTTCCCCGTATCGAGCTATAGTCAAAAGGCCCTGGCATTGTGCCCGGGCTTTCCATTCATGGAAGACGACAGAGAGAGTTCGCAATGACGTTGATCCTGTTTCTCGTAGCCCTGGTGGGCCTGCTGTATGTATTGCGGCGGGAAGCTGGTGCCAAATCGGCCATTGGCGTAATGGCGGGGGTCGGAGTGCTGGCCCTGTTCCTGGCGTCCGGCTGGCTGGCCTTGTTGCTGTTTATCGGGGCGGCGCTTACTGCGGTGGCCGGTTTGCCACAATTCCGCCGTAGCTGGCTCACCCCGAAGGTGTTTGCCACGTTCAAGAAAGTGGCCCCGAAAGTCTCCGACACCGAGAAGGTGGCTCTGGAAGCCGGCACGGTCGGCTGGGACGGCGAACTCTTCACCGGTCGCCCGGACTGGCACAACCTGCTGATCAATCGTCATAACGGCCTGAGTGACGAAGAGCGTGCCTTTGTTGATAACCAGTGCACCCAGGCGATTTCCATGTGCAACGCCTGGGACATCGCCGTGGAGCGGGCCGATTTACCGCAGGAACTCTGGGATTTCCTGAAGAAAGAAAAATTCTTCGGCATGATCATTCCCAAGGAGTATGGCGGCCTGGAATTTTCCGCCAAGGCCCAGACGGCGGTCCTGCAGAAGCTGGCTTCCAACGAGATGCTGATGGTCACCGTGGGCGTGCCCAACTCCCTGGGCCCGGGCGAGCTGCTGGTCAAGTACGGCACCGAAGAGCAGAAGAACCACTATTTGCCACGCCTGGCCGATGGCCGCGAAATTCCCTGCTTTGGCCTGACCGGGCCGCGCGCGGGTTCCGACGCCACCTCCCTGCCGGACACTGGCATCGTCTGCAAGCAGGAAGTAGACGGTGAGGAAGTGCTCGGTCTGCGCCTGAATTTCGAGAAGCGCTGGATCACCCTCGCGCCGGTGGCCACCGTGGTGGGCCTGGCGTTCCGCATGTTTGACCCGGACGGCCTGCTGGGTGACACCGAGGATTACGGTATTACCTGCGCACTGATTCCCCGTGACACCGAGGGCATGGAAATTGGCCGTCGCCATTGCCCGATCGGCTCGCCGTTCCTCAACGGCCCGATCAAGGGCAAGGACGTGTTCATTCCGCTGGACTACATCATTGGTGGCAAGGACATGGCCGGGCAGGGCTGGCGCATGCTGGTGGAATGCCTGTCAGTCGGGCGCTGCATCACCCTGCCGTCCGGGGCGGCTGGTGTGGCCGCTTACGCCACGGGCACCGCCGGTGGCTTCACCCGGATTCGCCGGCAATTCAATACCCCGGTGGCGGACATGGAGGGCGTGCAAGAGCCATTGGCTCGCATTGCCGCCAAGACCTACATTGCCCAGTCGGCGGTGAACCACACCGCCAACATGATTGATAACGGCGAGAAGCCGGCCGTGCCCTCGGCGATCCTGAAGTACCACCTGACCGAGTTCCAGCGCGGCATCCTGACCGACGCCATGGACGTGCACGGCGGCAAGACGGTGACCCTGGGGCCACGCAACTACCTGGGCATTGGCTTCAGCGGTTCGGCGGTCTCGATCACCGTGGAAGGCGCCAACATCATGACCCGCAGCCTGATGATCTTCGGCCAGGGTGCCATTCGTTGCCACCCTTACGTGCTGAAAGAGCTGGCGGCGAAGGACAACGACGATGTGCGCGCCTTTGACGAGGCGTTCTTCGGCCACGCCGGCCTGGTGTTCGGCAATGCGTCTCGGGCCTTTATCCAGGCGCTGGGTCTGGGTCGGGCTGACGTGCCGTTTGACAGCGCCTCACGCAAGTACGCCCAGGCGGTGGCTCGTTTCAGTGCCGCGTTTGGCCTGTGTTCCGATGCCGCCATGACCACCCTGGGCAGCGAGCTGAAAATGCGCGAGCTGATCTCGGCGCGCCTGGGTGACATGCTGTCGAACCTGTACCTCGCCTCCATGGTGCTTAAGAACTGGTACGAGACCCAGCCGGTGGCCGGGGAGAAGGAATTGATGCAGTACAGTCTGGCCCTGCTGTTGCACCGCACCGAACAGGCGCTGGATGAATTCCTCAAGAACCTGCCCAACCGCAAGGTGGCCTTGGCCCTGCGTGCCATCACCCTGCCGCTGGGGCGCCACTGGGGGCAGCCCCAGGACGATAAGGCGCGTGAGCTGGCCCGGGCGATCTCCACCGATACCCCGGTGCGGCACAAGCTGCTTGCAGGCGTCTGGACCAGTGACGGTGAGGGTACGGTGGTCAATCCAGTGGCCCGGTATAACGGACTGCTGCGTGACTATGACAAGGCCGAGGAGCTTTATCGCAAGGTCAACAAGGCCTATGCCAAGGGCGAGCTGCCGATGACCGCCCTGCATCCGGAGGAGCGGTTTGAAGCGGCCCTCAAGGCAGATATTTTCAGCAAGGAAGAAACCGATTTCATGCGTCAGTATGAAGAAACGGTGCTGGAAATGCTGACTGTGGATGACTTCCCGTTTGATGCCTTTGCCCGCAACAAGGAGGCTCGTGTTGACCACAACCCGGCCTGACTGGTGCCACTGACATGTGGCTGTCGTTTGTTGCTGTAAGTGTTGGCGCCGTGATCGGCGCCAACCTGCGTTGGGGCCTGGGGCTCTGGCTGAACACCAGCTATCACGCCGTGCCTTGGGGCACCCTGCTGGCGAACCTGAGCGGCGGCTGGCTGATCGGCCTGCTGATGGGGTTCTTCACCCATAGCAGTGTCCTGGCGCCGGAGTGGCGGCTGTTTGCCATCACCGGCCTGTGCGGCGCACTCACCACCTTCTCCACCTTTTCCCTGGAGATGTTTGCCGCCTTGCAGGAAGGTAAGTGGGGGATGGCCCTGGTGGGTATTCTGGCCCACGTGATCGGCTCCATCCTGATGACGTTCGTCGGCTTTTACTCCTTCACCTTGCTGCGCGGGTAAAGCGCCGGAGTGGTGCCCGGAGCGCACTGAGGTAGGGCGTTTTCCGCTTGGTATCAATACCTATGAAATTTATTGAAATTATTCTTGGCAAGTCTCAGGTTCTTGAGTAGAGTGGATCTCGTAGGAAAGATTAGTAAAGCAGTTCATGAATAAGACGTACCTCCGTAGTTAGTAGTGCCGTCCTGTTTTTGATCCCGCGATTTCTGTTTTTCCGTAAAACGCCGACCAACGTCACAAGGGCGGATGGCGGCAGATAAAATGATTGATTTCAGGAAGTTTAAGTATGTCTACTACTACCGGTACTGTTAAGTTCTTCAACGAAGCAAAAGGCTTTGGCTTTATTACTCGTGAAGGCGGCCCGGACGTTTTTGTTCACTACAGCGCTATTCAGGGCAGCGGTTTCAAAACCCTGGCAGAAGGCCAGCAGGTTGAGTTCACCGTTACCCAGGGCCAGAAAGGTCCTCAGGCGGAGAACGTTGTTGCTCTCTAATCCCTGATGGATTAGGCAATAACCGCCAAAAAGGCAGCTTCGGCTGCCTTTTTTTGTGTCTGATCGTCCGGTATCCCGGACTTATTGGCCGAATATTTCTTCGTAGAAACGCATGGTGCCCTCCCAGGATCGGCGGGCGGCTTCTTCATCGTACCCGATGGGCAGATTGAATTCGTCGGCCAGGCGATCGGCGCCGGGGTTGGTGAATGAATGGCGCACACCAGGGAAGGAGACCAGGGTCAGATCCACATCGGCATTGAGCATCTCCCGCACCAGGTCCGCCACCTGCTCGGCGGGAACCATCTTGTCGGCGCCGCCGGTATATACCTGAACCCGGGCCCTTACCTCACCTGGCTCCGCCTGTATCGGACTGGCCAGTGAGCCGTGGAAGCTGACGACGCCATCCAGGTCTATTCCCATCCGGGCCATGTTCAGCACTACCGAGCCGCCAAAGCAGTACCCCTGGGCTGCAATGCGGGATGGGTCCACACTCTCGTGGTTCTTGAGCACGTCCATGGCGCCGGTAAAGCGGGCTTTGACCTTTTCCAGGTCGCTTGTCGCTTCCTGAGCAAACTTCTGGGCAGTTTCCGGATGATCTGCTTGTTTGCCGGTCCCATACATGTCCAGGGCGAACGCGGTGTAGCCGGAGGCTGCCAGCTTCTCGGCCTGTTCGCGGGCAAATTCGTTATGCCCCCACCATTCGTGGACGACCAGTATCCCGGGGCGAGCCTCCTCGTATTCGTCATCCCAGGCCATATAGCCGGTGAAGGATTGATCATTGACGGTGTATTCGATGGCTTTGGTCTGCAGCTCCGCGCCGGCTTGGGGCGCAGCGCTGGCCAGCAGCAAGGCGGTGGCGGAAGAGAGTTGGGTCAGTCGCTTCATGGTCGTGACTCCCGGTTGCGTGAATAAAATTGGGTGAATGCTTTTACATTTGCTGTCATTGACTATAGTCAATATCAGAAGCGGTTATGAATCCAAATTTGACGGGTGCCGTATCTATACATACCAACAACAGCAACAAGAGGGGGTAATAACAATGCTCCTGTCGCACGCGTTCGGTCTTTTCACCCACCCGGATAAAGAGTGGGTCACGATTCGTAAGGAACACGAAAATCCCACCCGGCTCTATGTTGCCTATGTCCTCATATTGGCAGCCATAGCGCCTGTTTGCGCCTACATCTCGACAGCTCATTTCGGCTGGGCCGTTGGCAGTGATCGCTTGATCAAGCTGACGGAAATCAGCGCGGTGCAGTTGAGCGTCCTGACGTACGTGGCGATGCTTATCGGCGTTTTTGCCCTGGGGTACGCCATCAACTGGATGGCGAAAACCTACGGTGCCCGGGAAGAACATGTGCCTGCCAATGGGGTCGCCCTGGCGGCCTATTCCTGCACACCGCTGTTCCTCGCCGGCTTTGCCCTGCTGTATCCCAACCCCTGGTTCAACGCGCTTGTCTTCCTGGGGGCGGCGGTATACGGCGCTCGCCTGATGTACGATGGATTGCCCATCGTTATGGGCATTGAGAAGGAGCGGGCTGAGCTTTATGGGGTGTCGCTGCTAACTGTTGCGCTGATCATCCTGGTATCCACCCGTGCCGGCTCGGCCATCCTGTGGAATATGGGCTTTGGCCCCAACTTTATCAGTAGTTGATAGCCGAGGTTATTAACAAAAACGGGAGCATTCGCTCCCGTTTTTTCTGGAAATAAGTGACGGTCAGGGCAGCCCACGTGTGATCACAGAAGGATCCCCCCGGCCTTCCACCGCCGCCAGTTCCGCGCTGGACAGCCATTCACCGGGTGGTTTTTCGAGTACCGCTGCACAGGCCGCCAGGGCATGGCCCCAGGTGCAATGGTTTGCGAAGAGCATGCCGCTTTCATTGAGAGTGCCACCATGGTTGATATAGCCCAGCACCCGGGAATGCATCGGATGCGGGAACAGGGCGGGCAGGTGGCCCCGGAATACCTCAGGGCGCATGTGGGTGAGTGCTACCCGCCGTTGCATGCGATAGGGGAACAGGCGTTCCCGTTCGAATTCGGTCAGGCAGGCGCTGGATTCCATCGGGTCCCTTGGGTAGCGGAAACGACCCGGTTCCTGGATGTACACCAGGCGGAACGGGGCGCCGGTATCCCGCAGCCGCTCGCAGGCGCGGATGGCTTCCGATAACTGGTAGGCACCGTTGGCGATCATCAGCAGGGGCTCCTCGCCCGCTGAGGTGTCTTCATCGACCACCAGGGCGCCATGCTGGGCCAGGGTTTCGGCTTCCGTGTCGTTGAATACACAGGGCCGCTCGCGCTTGGGTACTACCATGCAACTGATGCGGCCCCGGTTCTCGTACACCGAAGGCAGTACCGCCAGGGTGCTGTTGTAGTCGGCGGGAAACAGTACCCGGGACACGTCGCTCATCTCCCCCAGCATGGCTTCGCAAAAGGTGGTGTCCTGGTGCGATTGCTCGTTTTTTCCGTTTTCCCAGGTGTGGGAGGTGGCAACAATCGGTAATCCCAGCCATTTCGGTGGGCGACCGACTTCTTTCTGGCTGCGGGCAAAGGTCAGTTCCTGGCGGATGGCCCCGAGCATCTTGACGCAGAAGGCTTCGTAGCTGGCCACCAGGTTGATGCCGGCCTTATTGGCCAGGCAGGCGGAAACCACCGCCTCTTCGTTCAGGGCCGTGATGATCTTGCCATGCACGTCCTCCTGCTTGTTCTCCGGCTGGTTTACCCGGTGCTTGAGGCGTTTTAGAACGCCGGTCAGGCGGTTGCTGGCCAGTTCATCGGGGTTGCCCACCCGCGGTCGTAGCTTTGGATTGTCTTCCACTAGAGCCTGGAAGAATTCATCCACGGCGGTCATGGGGGAGGCTTGATTCTGTCCCCAGGGCAGAGCCGGCAGATTCAGGTCGGCCGGATTGCGTTGCGTCAGCGGATGATCCCGTTCCAGCGGCCGTTGCTGTTGCTGGTGTTCGTTAAGCATGGCCACTGACATGCCCAACTCCCCGGTTTCCACCCACAGAGGGGCGGCGTATTCATTGAACAGATCCCGGGCCCGGGCGTCCAGGCGAGGGTTGCCGGGCAGTGGCAGGTTGTGAGCTTCGTTGTCGCCGGCACCGTAGAAGCCAAAGCCCTTGATGGTTTCGGCAATGCCGTAGGGAATTCGGGTGGGGTATTGGGGCGTGTTTTCGCTTTGGGCAGCCAGCCCCTGTTCCATTTCGAACAGCGCGCAAACAAATGCTGCAGGGTCCTTGCCGTCAAACCGGTAAGGTTCGAACCCCCTTGCCTCCAGATGGGCTTCAAAGCGCTCCAGGCCAGCGGATGTGCCCAGTTCGGTGCGTTGCTCAATGCGCCGGCCGTTGGCGATCATGATCGGCAACACCAGGCCACAGTCCTCGGCGCGCCACCAGCGTGGAATCCAGTCACTGCCGCGCTGTTCCTCGGCTGCGCCGTCGGACAGGAAGGCCACCAGGGACTCGCCAGGCAGGGGCATGTGGGCGTATTGCAACTCGGCAAACCCAAGGTAGCCGCCTTCCAGAATGCCTCCGGCCGTGTGCGGGTTAACGTGGCTGCCCAAAGGCGCGGCCATGGAACCATCGGGTTTTTGCTGGTAGCTGTAGAAATCGCAAGCCAGACGGGACAGACCTTCTGGGGCCAGGTAGCGACGCTGTTGCTCCGGATGCAGGTTGCCCGTCAACACATTCAGGGCTTCAATGGCGGCCACGCAATGGCCCTGACCCATCAGCCAGCTTCGGGTTTGGCCTGTGAGGTTGTTCAGCGCAAGGTAGGCGGCATAGGCCGGGACCATATTCAGGGCGCCGCCGGTGTGGCCTTCCGGATGGGTCTTGAAATCCAGTGAGCTCAATGGCGCACCGGCGATATCCACCCGGCGGCAGTAGGTCATGTGCACCACCAGCCACATGCCAGCGCTGGTCAGGCGATCCAGGGCGGCCAGTTTCTGGTAGACGGTATCGGTGTCGGACTGGAAACCCTCGGCAACCAGTCGCTCCGCCAGGCGCTGCACCTGCTGTGCCGTCTGTTCGGAATGCTGCACCACGCCATAACCCTGCCGCCAATACCGAAAGGCATTGCTGTTGGCTTCAGAAGAAGCAGATGGATCGGGCGATGACATGGGAGACCTCCGTAGGATAAAAAGGTCAAATGAGTGTAAAACGCTCCTGTACCCCCGCTCTTGATGCAGGTCAGTCACTTCTGCATATTTTGCGGGGTGCCGATGCCAATGGTTCCAGGGTGTGATCGGTGTCCGTAACGATTAAACTTGTAGAAATAACATAAGGCACAATGGGGCGGAAATGATCCAGATTTTTACCACTGGCGGCACCATCGATAAGGTGTACTTCGATGCTAACAGTCAGTTTGAGATTGGCGATAGCCTGCTGCGGGAACTGCTGGCCGAAGCCAATATTCAGGAGGGCTATCAGCTCGCTGAATTGATGCGAAAGGACAGTCTGGAGCTGACCGATGAGGATCGGCAAAGCATCGAGGCAGCGGTTCGTGAATCAGACGCCCAGCGGATACTGATTACTCATGGCACGGATACGATGGCGCTGACTGCCGAGCAGCTTCGGCAGGTGCCCGGGCGCACCATCGTGCTGACCGGTGCCATGCAGCCGGCTCGGATGCGCCGGACCGATGCCGTGTTCAATCTTGGTTTTGCCTGGGCCGCACTGCAATTGCTGCCGCCGGGGGTTTATATCGCCATGAACGGTGAGGTGTTTGAGGCCGGAAAGGTGCGTAAGAACCTGCAAGCCCAGAAGTTTGAAGCGGCGCCCTGAGCGCCTGATTAACCCTTGAGCGCCTGGACTTCATCGTCGGTCAGGAAGCGGAACTCACCGGGTGCCAGGTCATCATCCAGAGTCACCGGCCCAATCTGCTGCCGGTGCAATGCCGTCACACGGTTACCCACCGCCGCCAGCATGCGCTTGACCTGATGGTAGCGACCCTCGTGGATGGTCAGGTCTAGCAAAGTGTCGGCGTGCTGCACCACGGAGGCGGGTTTGGTGGGCGTGTCCTCGCCTTTCAATAGCACCCCTTCTTCCAGCTGTTTCCGGGCCGACTCGCCAAGCGGTTCCGCCAGACTGACGCGGTAGGTTTTGGGGCAGTCCCGGCGCGGCGAAGTGATCTGGTGGGACCATTGACCGTCGCTGGTGAGTAGCAGCAGGCCCGTGGTGTCTTTGTCCAGTCGGCCAGCAATATGAACCTGTGCCGCCAGTTCTCCCGGCAGCAGGTCCAATGCGGTGGCCTGGTTGCTGTCGGTGGTGGCGCTGATGACACCGGCAGGCTTGTGCATCATCAGGTACAGCTCTTCAGGTATCGCCACAGGCTGGTGGTCCAACTGGACGCTGTCGTGTGCCGATATGTGCTGCCTGGCCTGTTTGCAGGGCTTATCGTTTATACGCACTCGCCCGGCTGCAATGGCCCGTTTGGCATCCTTGCGGGACAAAGTCGTGCTATTGGCGACGAACTGGTCCAGACGCATTAGCATCCCTCTCCTGGTGCGGGTGCCGAAAGGGTGGCCAGGCAGAGTACTGGCTGTTCGCCGGTAATCCGGTTCCAGAGCAGGTTGGATGCATCGGCTTTCAGCGGCGGCCGGGGCAGACGGGTACTGTTAAGCGGGGTAACGCCCTGAGCCGAGCTCGCAGCCACCACAAAACTGAATGGATGAGCGCCGGGAACGCCCAAGCGGATGTCCGTCGCAATCACCTGACCGCTGGACTGTTGGTAGTCCAGAAATCCCCGGGTGAACCATTCCAGCCGCTTCACCTCCGGCAATGAAGCTACTTGGCGGCGAAGCCCCGGATTACGGGGAAAGGGCTCCGGGTTCAAAGGTTGGTTACCATCGAAAACGCCGGTGACGATTTCAATCCGACGCTCGTCGCTGACCGCCGTCGCGCGCCAGAGCAGGGTGTTGAATGGCATGGGTTGGACCAGCAACTGGTAGGAATCCAGCCCCGCCTGTGCCAGGGCGGGCTTCACCCTTTCGGTCATCCACTGCTGGGCAACCAGCGTCCAGCTCAGGTATAGCGTGGAAAGTATCAATCCCAGGGCCATCATTCGTGGCGCTGGCGGGCGTATCAGGAAGGTGATACAGGCGACCAACAGCGGTAGCGTGTACAGCGGGTCGATGATAAAGATGCTGCTGATGGCAACCGGCGGTCCAATGGGCCAGAACAGTTGGGTGCCATAAGTAGTGAAGGCGTCCAGAATGGGGTGCGTGAGCAGAACCAGCCCGGTCAGCGTCAGCCACCGGGCCAGTGACACCTGAGGGCGCCAGCGCCAGAAGGCCCAGGCCAGGAGTATGGCCAGTGGTGCCAGCAAGAACAGGGAATGGCTGAAGCCCCGATGTTGGGTGAAGTTGGCCACGGCGCTGCCGTAATCAATGACCACATCCAGGTCGGGCAGGGTGCCCAGCACACCGCCGATCAGCAGGGCAGAACGGCCCAGCGATTTGCCAGCGACGGTGCCCGCAATCGTCGCCCCAAGGGCAGCTTGAGTGACTGAATCCATGGCTCAGTAGCCAGCCTCGCTAGCCGCTTTCATCGTCGGTTTCGGAGATACCCTTCACTGCCAGGCTTTCCAGCACTTCCCGGGAAGGAAAGCCATCGGCAATCATATCCTGGGCGCTCTGGTACCGGCGAATGGCGTTGCGGGTATTGGACCCCAGGATACCGTCGGGTTCGCCGCTGCTGAAGCCTTTTTGGTTAAGGGCTTCCTGCAGTTGCAGGATCTGGTCACGGGACAGGGCCGGCTGGTCTTCCGGCGGCGGAGTATGCAAGCCGCCCGCGCCAGCGACACGATCGGCCAGGTGGCCCACTGCAATGGCGTAGAATTCCGAGCGATTCCAGCCCATGGTCACCCGGAAATTGTTATAGACCAGGAAGGCTGGCCCTTCGTGGCCGCTGGGAACCACCATGGCCGCATCAATGGGCTCGTCCGGCACCGGGTGTCCCCAGACATCGGTCACGCCCATTTCCCGCCAGTCGTCCAGGGGTAGGCGTCGGCCATCGGCCAGGCTGTAATCGAAGTCATTCGGCAGCAGCACTTCCCGCCCCCAGCGGTATTCGCCATCCCAGCCCATGGATTCCAGGAAGCGACCGGCGGAGAGCATGGCATCGGGCAGACTGTTCCACAGGTCACGACGGCCATCGCCGTCGGCGTCCACGGCATGTCTCAGAAACACGGTGGGCATGAACTGCACATGGCCCATGGCACCGGCCCAGGACCCTTCCATCTGGTCTGCGGAAATGGCGCCTTCATCAATGATGCGAAGCGCGGCAATCAACTGTTGGCTGAAGAACTCACTACGACGGGGATCGCAAGCCAGGGTGGCCAGGGAGCTGGGTACCTGCATCTTGCCAAAATAGCTGCCGTAATTGGTTTCCAGGCCCCAGAAGGCCACCAGATAAGGCGCGGGTACGCCGGTTTTTTCGGTCACCTCGTTCAATAGGTCCCGATGTTCCCGCAGTAGCTCCCGGCCCTTGGCGATGCGATCCGCATTGACCCGGCGGTTCAGGTAGTCGCCAAAGGTCGTGGTGAATTCCGGTTGCCGGCGGTCCAGCTCGATAACCCGCTCAAGGTATTCGGCCTGGGCCATGACATCCCGGGCTACCGGGGCGCTAACGCCAGCGTTAATAGCTCGTTCCTGGAGCCGTTGCTTGCACTGGGCAAAATCGGACTCACTCAGCTGCTCCTGGCCTTGGGCCGGCAGGCTGGTCAGCAGGGTGGCCAGTCCAAGGGCCGGAACCGTTTGCCAGAGTGCTTTGCGCGTACTCGCGTGAACCACAGATCACCTCGCATAATAAAAGAAAAGGCTCTTGATGCCATGTTAGCGCGTTTTCAGGGGCATAAAATACCGTGCAGAACGGTTTGTCGTCTTTTGGTCGCAAAGGTTCCTACGAAACGCCCCGGATGTTCTATAGTGAGGTCCATTGTATGGCCCCGGAGTGAATTTTTTATGGCAGCCCTGAAAGCGCTGGTGGTGGATGACGCCAGCTTTGTGCGTGATCTGGTGAAGCGAACGGTTCGCCAGCGGTTCCCGGTTATCGAGACCACCGATGCCCAGAACGGGCGGCGGGCGCAGTCACTGATGTCGCGAACCACCTTTGACCTGGTCCTGTGTGACTGGGAAATGCCGGAAATGTCCGGTCTGGAACTGCTGCAGTGGATGCGCCAGCAGCCCCATTACGAAAAAGTGCCGTTCATCATGATCACCAGCCGTGGTGACAAGGACCACGTGGTCGAAGCGGTGAAAGAGGGCGTGTCCGAATACCTGGGCAAGCCCTTCAGCCCGGAAGGGCTGAGCAAGAAAATCATCAAGGTGATGGGGCGGCAGCTGAAAGACGCCATGGGTCGTAGCGGCAAATCCATGGAAGGCCCAGCCGATGCCTTCAAGGAATCGGCGGCACTGCTGACCCAGAAGCGGGACACGCCGCCGGCCAAACCTGCCCCTGACCAAAACGCCAGGGCCGCCGACAACCCATTGTTGGCCGCCTCCAGCGCGCCTTCGCCGGCCAAAAAGCCCGCAGCCAAGGGTTCGATGAGTGTTGCCCAGGTCCGGTTTGCCGACAGCACGTTGAAATCCGTGGTCAAGGATATCAATCTCACGGAAGTGCGGGTGATTGCCAAGCGGGACCAGGAGTTCCCGGGCATTCTGGATCAGGCGGTGGTGGATATGGAGATCGGCCCGGAAAAAACCGCCCGGTTGAACGGCTACGTCCACCAGTTGCAGGCGGTGGATCGTCGTCAGGACAGCGACTTTATCAGCGTGACCATCCGGTTTGTGGATGACGATCCACAGAAGATGGAAGACCTGTCGCGCTTTGTCGCCACCTTCCGGGCGGGTAACCGGTAACAGGCTCGGCGGGCTCTGGAGCTTCCATTCGGAGAGTGGCTTCAGTGTTCAGCCTGGGATTCCGGTACCCGCTCCACCAGGCGCTCCCTGGGAAAGTGGCAGATAAATTCACTGCCCTGGCCGGGCTCGCTGCGGATTTCCAGGTTGCCATCGTGGTTGATGAGCACGTGTTTGACGATGGCCAGCCCCAGGCCGGTGCCTCCGGTATCCTTGTGGCGGCTGGGATCGGCTCGGTAGAAGCGCTCCGTCAGTCGCGGAATATGGACCGGGTCAATGCCGATACCGGTGTCCTTCACCGAGAAGTGGGCCCCGTCGCGGTTGGCACTCCAGGAAACGTGGATAGTGCCACCGGCCGGCGTGTATTTGACCGCGTTGAAAATCAGGTTGGAGAACGCGCTTCTCAATTGGCCTTCATCGCCCTTGAGCAGGCGATGATCATTGATGTCCACGGTGATTTCCTGATGCTTGTCCCGGCCGAGAGTACGGGCATCTCCGCAGATCTGCCGGATCAACGCCTCGGGATCGGATTGGGTGTCGTCGGCGGTGTGTTCTCCGGTTTCAATCCGCGACAGCAGGATCAGGTCGGTAATCAGCGCTTCCATGCGTGAAGCCTGGTCGGCCATGGTATTGATGGCCCGGCGCCATTTCATAGGCAGCTCATCGCTGTGGTCCACCAGGGTTTCCAGGTATCCGCTGATCACCGTCAGTGGTGTGCGCATCTCATGGGAAACGTTGCCCACGAAATCCCGGCGCATCTGCTCCAGTTGATACAGGCGGGTGACGTCCTTGGCGACGATCAGACGGTCGTCTTCTCCAAAAAGGCTGATCTGGACCTGCAGGCGGATGTGAGGGCGGGCAGGGGAATGAATTTCCAGGGGGTCGCGGTAATCCCGGGCATCGAAGTAGGCCTTGAACGCGGGTGTGCGGATCAGGTTGTGGATGAACTGTCCCTGGTCGGTGCTGCGCTTGAATCCCAGTAGTTGTTCAGCAGATCCGTTCCACCACTCCATCACGCCCCGGGCGTCGGTCATGATAACGCCATCGCGCATGGCGTTGGTGGATTCCTGAACTCGACTGATCTGCGCCCGCAGGCGGTCTTCGGCCAGCAGGTGGCTGCGGTGGAGTTTGTGCAGCTTGTCCAGGATGTCGCCCCACAGGCCGATGCTTCGGGGCGGCTCGTCCGAGGCGGCGGGATTGGCCAGCCAGTAATAAAGGCGCCTGCTTTGCACCAGTGTCCAACACAGATAGGCAATCAGGCCAGACAAAAGGCCGTACAGCGGATAACCGAAGGCCCACCCAATCAGGGTGGTCCCTGTCAAAAGGGCGATAATCACACGCAGATAATGTGACCAATTGTGTTGCATCAAGTTCTACCTTGTCGACGGTCTGGTGTTGATGCGTAACGCTGGGCCGATCAGACGACTTTGGTGGAAAATCGGTAGCCGGCGCCCCGCACCGTCTGGACCAGGTGGTCGTATTTTGCACCCAGCGCCTTTCTCAGTCGGCGGATATGTACATCAACCGTACGCTCTTCAACGTAAACATTACCACCCCAGACCTGATCCAGTAACTGTGAGCGGGTGTAGACCCGCTCCTGGTGGGTCATGAAAAACTGGAGCAGACGGTATTCGGTCGGGCCGATGTTCACCTCGCCGTCCTGGGTATAGACGCGGTGACCAATGGGGTCCAGGGTTAGCCCTTCCACTTCAATGGGTGTATCCACGCCAGGCGGAGTAGTGCGACGCAGCACCGCTTTCAGGCGCGCCACCAGTTCCCGGGGGCTGAACGGCTTGGTGATGTAATCGTCGGCACCCACTTCCAGGCCCTGAATCTTGTTATCTTCCTCAACCTTGGCGGTCAGCATGATAATCGGGATATCGGCGGTGGTTTCGTCCTTCTTCAGACGGCGGGCCAGTTCCACGCCACTGGTGCCGGGCAGCATCCAGTCCAGCAGGATAAGGTCGGGTTGCTTGTCGACTACCAGTGCGTGCGCCTGGCGGGCATCCTCGGCTTCGAGGTAATCGTAATCTGCCATTTCGAGCGCCACGGCGATCATCTCGCGGATGGCGGATTCATCGTCGACAATCAGGACAGTTTTTCCAGTCATGAGCTTCAACCTGTTTCAGACCTGAAGAGTGTGGTTCACACTCACCGTTTTCGTTGCAGGGTCATTACAACGTTAACGTGTTACAAGTATATGACACCCCAGGGGAATCAGAGCGCCAGGTCCAGGGCCAGCCCCACGACGACCGCGAAACCGGCCCAGTTGTTGTTGAGGAACGCCTTGAAACAGCCGGCCCGGGCCCGCTCCCGCGCAAGGTACTGGTGATAGACGAACAATGTGGCCATGCCAACCACGCCCAGGTAATAGAAGCTGCCGAGTTCTGCCTGGTTGCCGGCAATAACCAGGACAACCACCACCAGGGCCTGCAGGATGCCGATGATCACCCGGTCAGCATCGCCGAACAGAATGGCGGTGGATTTGATGCCCACCTTCAGGTCGTCATCCCGGTCGACCATGGCGTAGAGGGTGTCGTAGGCCACGGTCCAGAGTACGTTGGCGGTGAACAGCAGCCACGTCAGTTGGCTCAGTTCACCGGCTTCGGCCGCCCAGGCCATGGGAATGGCCCAGGAAAACGCTGCGCCCAGGAACAGCTGGGGCAGGTGGGTGTAGCGCTTCATGAAGGGATAGATGAAGGCCAGCAGGGCACCGCCGAAAGACAGATACAGGGTCAGGGTGTTGGTGAAAAACACCACCATCAGGAAGGAAATCAGGCACAAACCGGCAAACAGGGCCACGGCCTCCCAGGCCTGGATGCGCCCGGTGGTCAGGGGGCGGTCCTGGGTGCGCTCGACGTGCCGGTCCCAGTCCCGGTCGGCAAAATCGTTGATGGCGCAGCCGGCGGCGCGCATGAAAAACACACCCAGTGTAAATACCACGATATTGCTTAATGAGGGCATGCCGCCGGCGGCCAGCCAGAGCGACCACCAGGTGGGCCAGAGCAACAGCAAGCTGCCAATCGGGCGATCAATGCGCAGCAGCCGGGCGTAATCAATCAGGCGGGTGCGGACGGGATCGGGCATGGCGTTTTGCAGCATGGCATGGTCATCCATCGGTCGGGAGCTGGAAGCAGGGCCGATTATAGCCAGCGGGTGAGCTGGAGTGAAAGTGGGCGCTATTGATACAGCTCAGGCAACAGGTATTCGCAGACCATCAGGGCGCTGGTGCCGCGATAGAACAGGGAGCGACGGGCGAGCCGGGGCTGACGGTTGTGCAGCGGCTGGCATAGACCGGTTTCAAGATCACCGCGGCGCCACTCCGGACTGCTGAACAGGAAGGCACCCAAAGGTTTGTTGCCCAAATGGCGCAGCTGGCGGCCGCGACCTTCAAAACAGTCCAGGGGGATAACCGTCCGGGCCAGTACCCAGGGGTGCCCGTCGCCAATCAGCCGGACTTCACGAATCCAGGCCAGTTGGCGATTGGCGAGGCCCAGGGTTTGGGCTTCTTCCGGGGAAGGGCGTGAGAAGCCTTCCCGGCACACCTGAACCCGGAAGCTGTGGCGGCACCGCTGTTTCAGGGCCTGGGTAAAGGAGCCCTGGACCTGCAGCCAGTAACCGGCCGGACCGTGGACGTCCGGGCGGTAAAGTCCAGCTGCTGCCAGGGAACGGTACCAGCGCGTGGCGGGGATGCCCGGCCGGTTACAGTCCTTTGACTGCATAAATGCCGGGGGCGTTGCGCCAGTAGCCTTTGTAATCCATGCCATAACCAAAGAGGAAGCGGTCTTCCACTTCCAGGCCGGTGAAGTCCGCTTCCAGGTCCGGGCGGGCCTTGCGTTCATGCTGTTTGTCCACCAGTACAGCCGTGAGCACTTCCCGGGCACCGTGGGTCAGGCAGTAATCCGCGATGGCGCAGAGGGTCGTACCTTCGTCCAGGATGTCGTCCACAATCAGCACCGTCCGGTCCTTCATGTCGACTTCCGGGCGCAGCTTCCATTCCAGGATGCCGCCGGTGGTTTCCTGACGGTAACGGGTGGCGTGCAGATATTCGGCCTGGACCGGGAACTTCAGCTGCGGCAGCAACTGGCCGGTCAGGATCAGGCCGCCGTTCATGACACAGAACAGCAGCGGGTTGCGGTCGTGCAGGCGCTCGGTGATTTCCCCGGCCATGGTCTCGATGGCACTGTGTACCTGCTGTTCATTCACCAGGCAGTCGGCTTCGGCCATAACCTGGTTCATTTCGGTGACGGTGTCGCTCATAACGGTCGATCCTGTCGTAAAACGGCCGATTATACCGAAGTGTTGCGACCGAAGGGAGTGGCGATATCCGGGTCGTTGTCTGTACTTGCCGCGATTGGCAGGATAACTTGAACAAGGTTCCCCCAAAAGGCGAAATCGCCCTGCGAGGTAAAACGGTATGAGAAAATGGGAATGCATGGTGTGTGGTTTTATCTACGACGAAGCCGAGGGATGGCCGGAAGATGGCATTGAGCCGGGCACCAAATGGGAAGATGTGCCGGATGACTGGGAATGCCCGGATTGCGGCGTTGGTAAAGAGGATTTCGAGATGGTCGAGATCGAATGACAAGCCAGACAGATAATCGCAGAGCCGTTGCCGCTGGTCGTGCGTTGGCATTGCCAAATTCCGGCAGCTGAGGTAGAAAGCCGTTCGGAAGCTAATGGGTTTTGGCGTCTGATCTCGACTTTAAAACGGTAACAGGAGCAAGTATGCGGGAAGTAACCCGAAAACTGGTGGATCTGCTGGACCTCTCGCCCATGGGGGACGACCATTTCCAGGGCGACAGTGAAGACCTGGGCTTTCCCCATGTGTTTGGGGGGCAGGTGCTGGGTCAGGCCCTGATGGCCGCCAGTCGCACTGTGGAGGGCCGGTTATGCCACTCCCTGCATGCGTATTTCCTGCGCCCGGGCAACCACAGCATGCCTATCGATTACGAGGTGCAGCGGGTGCGTGATGGGGGCACCTTCTCCGTTCGCCGGGTCATCGCCCGGCAGGATGGCCGGGAAATTCTGACGGGTTCCATGTCATTCCAGGCCGAAGAGCAGGGCTTTGAGCACCAGCTCGATATGCCGCAAGTGGAGCAGGGCCCCGACGAGCTCAAATCCGAGCAGGAGTGGGGCAAGCTACTTGCAGAGCAGGCGCCGGAAAAACTGCGGGAGATGATGACGCGAGAAAGGCCCATCGAGATCCGGCCGGTGAATCCGGGTAATCCGTTCAAGCCGGAAAAGGAGCCGCCCCACCGCCAGAACTGGTTCCGGGCCCTGGGGCCGCTGCCGGACGATCCGGTCTTGCACCGCTGTTTGCTGACCTATGCCTCGGATTTTACCTTCCTGGGCACGTCCCTGGCTCCTCACGGGCGGAGCTTCCTGAGCCGCAATATGCAGGTGGCGAGCCTTGATCACGCCATTTGGTTCCATCGGGACTTCCGCATGGACGAGTGGCTGCTGTATGACAAGGATAGCCCGAGTGCGGCAGGTGGCCGGGGTTTTAACCGGGGTAATTTCTTTACCCAGGACGGCCGGCTGGTGGCGTCCACCACCCAGGAAGCGCTGATTCGCGAACGCCAGTAATCGTTGCCCCGCCTGTGCGGGGCTTCCGGCCTCAGAGCTCGGCGGCCCAGGTTTTGGCCCAGGGGGCGGCCTCGTCTTCCGGATCGATGGTCTCCAGGGCGTCGATCTTCAGGGTCTCGCCCACCTTGCGCGCGGCGGTTTCCAGCAGGGCCTCTTCCATCAGGTCGCCGGCACCGCAGAAGGTATCGCCATAAGAGCTGTCACCCAGCACGATGATGCCGAAAGGGCGGCCGGGCTGCTGGGGCAGCTGTTCCCGGAGGTCGACATAGAAGGGCAGCAGGTTGTCCGGGATTTCCCCGTCGCCGGTGGTGGAGGTGCACACCAGCAGGGCGTCATTATTGTCCGTAATATCCACTAGTTTCGGTTCTTCCAGCAACGCCACGGTGTGGCCGTCGGCTTCCAGTTCCTCTTTGACCTTGCGAGCGGTCATTAACGCGCCACCGTAGACGCTGCCTGTCAGAATGCGGATTGCTGCCATGGTTTCGCCTTTTCCTGAGATGGCCGGATGGTTGAAAGTGGCCAGATCATAGCGGCCTCGGCAGGCAGGCTCAAGCCGGATAAAAGTTACGGTTATATTTCAATTCGATGTCAAAAAAATTATAGTTTGCGGCGCTGAATTGCTTCAATTCATCCGTACAAAATGAGATCCCTTGGTTATGGCCCGCTCTTCCGGTTTTCTGGATACCCTCCTAAGCAGCCCTTCCACCGAACGTTATCGAATTGGTTTCAGTGTGCTTTTCCTGCTCGGCGTCTGGCTCAGTGTCGGCGCGTTCAGTCAGGAACTGCCCAATAACATGCTACTGATGGCCGCCGCCGTAATCGGTGGCTACATGGCCATCAACATCGGCGCCAACGACGTTGCCAACAACGTAGGCCCTGCCGTGGGTTCCGGCGCTCTGGGCCTGGGCGCGGCGGTGCTGCTGGCGGCCGTGTTCGAGGCCTCGGGCGCATTGATCGCCGGTGGCGACGTGGTCTCCACCATCAAGGGCGGCATCATTGACCCCACCACCCTGAAAGATCCCCGGGCCTTTGTCTGGTTGATGACCGCCGCGCTGCTGGCCGGCGCCCTCTGGCTGAACCTGGCCACCTGGATGGGCGCGCCGGTATCCACCACGCACTCTATTGTTGGTGGTGTGCTGGGGGCCGGTATTGCGGCCGGAGGCTGGGCGATCGCGGATTGGGCCGTGATGGGCAAGATCGTCGCCAGCTGGGTGATCTCGCCGGCCCTGGGTGGCATGCTTGCCGCGCTGTTCCTGTTCTCGATCAAGAAAACGGTGCTGTACCAGCCCAACCTGATTGATTCGGCTCGGCGCTTCGTGCCCCTGCTGGTTGCCCTGATGGCCTGGGCCTTCGGTACCTACCTGATGATCAAGGGCGTGAAAAAGGTCGTGAAGGTGGACTTCATGCAGGCGGCGCTGATCGGCCTTGCCGCCGCTGCGGTGGTCTATTTTGCAATGCGCAGCCTGGTCGGGCGCAAGGCAGCCGCCATGGAAAACACGCCCCACGGAGTCAGTGAGCTGTTTACCTGGCCCCTGATCTTTGCCGCGGCCCTGTTGAGTTTTGCCCACGGTGCCAACGACGTGGCCAACGCCATTGGTCCGCTGGCGGCGATTAACGACGCCATCCAGGCCGGGGGTGGTGTTGTTACCTCAGCCAGCATCCCGCTTTGGGTGATGATGGTCGGTGCCCTGGGCTTGGCCGTGGGCCTGATGCTGTTCGGCCCCCGCCTGATCAAAACCGTGGGCACTGAGATCACCGAACTGGACAAGACCCGTGCCTTCTGTATCGCCCTGTCCGCCGCTTTGACGGTAATCCTGGCCTCCCAGTTGGGGCTGCCGGTCAGCTCCACCCACATTGCCATCGGTGGTGTGTTTGGCGTGGGCTTTCTGCGTGAGTACCTCAAGCGCAACTACGCCACCCAGTTGCACAAGATCATGGACCAGCACGAGCCGGCCGAGCAGGAGCGCCTGCGCCCGTTCCTGGAGGATTTCCGGAACGCGTCCGTCGAGGAAATGGAAAGATTGCTGCAGCAGGCCAAGCAGGACAAACAGCAGGTGCCGCTGGCCAAATCCGAGCGCAAGCGTCTGAAGAAGATTTACCGCGAAGAGATGGTCAAGCGTTCCCACCTGGTGAAAATTGCCGCAGCCTGGATTATTACTGTGCCGGCTTCGGCTTTGATGGCGGCGTTCCTGTTCTTTACCCTGCGGGGCCTGTTCGTGAGCTAAGGGATCATTTGGGTCTCTAAGTTGCGGGACTGGTGAGAATTTTCCAGTTCGGCCATACTGTAGGAAAGCGCGAGGCCGGTGGCCTCGCGGCCAGATAATCGACAGGAGTGGGGAATGGGTACATCCAACGAAGGCCGTCAGGCCAAGATGATCGAAGAGCTTCGGGTGTTCATCAAGAAGGTGATGAGCGACCCGACCATTGCCGTCAAGTCCATGGAGATTGCCCGTAAGTACCGGGGCGAGCCGAATGCCGATGAGCTGGTGGCCCGGGAGATCAGCGCCAACACGACGATCCGCATTCCGGAGGCCTGGAGTGAGGCGGACAAGATGTTCCTGGAGATCCTGCACGAGGTGCTGGATGATGAGGAAGCGCTTTATTGAGGTCTGAGTGGGCCTGCTTAGACTGCTGAGTTTGGTTGCTGGGCAAGGAGTGTGTGGCCCTTCCAAAAAGCGCTCCTTGCGGCACATCCCTGTGGCGCTTATGCTCCGGCATCCATGCCTCCGCAAATTTTTGGAAGGCCCACACACTCCTCGCCTTCCAACCTAGGAGTTTTCTCTGTAACGCAACCTTCAGGTGATGGGCTAGCAGCACTTTTCGGAAAGAGTCTCCAAGCCCCCGACTCCCCAATCTTTCAGGCTACAAGCCAGTCTTAACTCTCCGACGTTTCCTGTTCTTCAAGCACCGTCTCCGCCAACCCTTTCACGATCGCCATTTCCTCGGCAATACCGCTTTCCTGCGCCAGTTCTTTCTGTTCGTCCAGGATGTCCATGAGGATGTCCGGAGTGGTCAGCGGGTTGGCCAGCACCACGCGGAACACGATGCAGGGAAAGTGGGCGTAGCGGGCCGGTTCCAGGCGGGTCCGGGAGACGAAGGCCTTACCCCGTTCGCGCTGGGTTTTCTGCAGGTACTTGGTGATGCGGTTCAGGCTGGTGTTGAGCCGTTCGGCCTGGCGTTTGTTGGCCACGGCCAGGGCCTGTTGCACCACCGCCGGGCAGTAGCGGTAGGTGAGGATGTTCAGTTCCGGTTTGGTGACCAGTTCGAAATCCGGGTCTTCGGTGATCATGTCGGCGAAGTTGCGGGCCTTGTTGATGCCCTCGTCGATGAGGATTTCATAGCCTTCGCGACCGATGATCTTCAGGCCCGAGTGGATCAGCATGGACATGCCCGGCCGGGAGCCTTCCAGGGTAGTGCTGCCCAGGTCCTTGGAGCCCTTGCGGATGATGTACTGGGCGTGGTGTTCCACGGCGCTGGCCAGGCCCGGGGTTTTGAACACCACCAGGCCCACGCCCATGGGCACGTACAGCTGCTTGTGGGCGTCGAAGGTGACGGAGTCGGCCTGTTCGATGCCGCGCAGCAGGTGCTGGTGAGTGCGTGAGAACAGGGTGGGGCCACCCCAGGCGGCGTCCACGTGGAAGTGGGCGCGGAATTCCCGGGCGATGTCGGCCATGGCATCGAGGTTGTCGACGTTGCCGGTCTCGGTGGTGCCGGCGATGCCGCAGATGGCCATGACCTTGATTTTCTGTTTCTGCAGTTCCAGGCATTTGTCGCGCAGGGCGTCGATCTGGATGCGATTGTCGTCATCCGTGGGAATGGCAATCAATGATTCCCGGCCCAGTCCGAGGACGTCGGCCGCTTTACGCAGGGAATAGTGGCCACGGTCGGAAACGAGGATGGCGGCCCCTTCGCAGCCGTAATATTTGAGTGCCCGGAACAGGCCTTCCTGGTGCAGGCCGCGGAAGCTGCCTTCTGCGGGGAAGGCGCGGTTTCGGGCGACCCACAATGCGGTCAGGTTGGCGACGGTGCCGCCGGAGCAGATGGCGCCCAGGGCGTGGCTGGGGTCGTGCATCCACTTGCGGTAGAAGGCGCCGTCCTGCTGGTACACGAGGCGGTGGATCATGCCCAGGACCTGGCGCTCCAGCGGCGTGAAGGCCTTGGAGGTCTCGATTTTGACCAGGTTCTGGTTCAGGGCGATCATGATTTTTGACAGCGGCAGCATGAAGTAGGGCAGTGCCGAGGTCATGTGCCCGATGAACGCGGGCGAGGCGGTATGGACGGAGTCCGCCACGACTTTGTCGAGCAGGAACTGGGTCTGCTCGGAGACGAACACCGGCTTTTCCGGGATGGCGGAGTCGGAAAAGTTTTTCTCCACGTCGGAAAGATCCCGTTCAACCGCGACGATGTGTTCCTGCAGGAAGCCGGCGAGGTTGCGGGAGATGTTCTGGTCAATGCGGCTCAGGGTCGAGTCCGGTGCCTCGGGCACGGTGAAGACTCGATACATGGCCTCGATAGAGGCCTGAGCGGATGGTTTCTTTCCGGTCATAGGCGCCAATTCTCCAAGGCGGCGTAGTATAAAGCCTGTGTCTGCCTGAGGCGAGCCTGGAAGGGTTACAGGATTTCCCGGTGGACCTCGAGAATGGCGGCGTCGATGCGGCTTTGGATGTCTTTTTCGACCTGGTCGAGACGCTGGGTAATCTGTTGCGGGGAGGCGCCCAGGGCGGCGATGGTCCAGGTGGCGCAATCGAGGGCGTCGTGGTCGCCGGTTTCGGCCACGGCCAGATCGGGTTCTTTACCCCAGACGGCTTTCAGGGCGGTGAAAACTTTGCGTTTGGCCTTGAGGTCGTCGCAGGCGTAGAGCTGGAAGTGCAGGGTGAGCAGGCCCACGCTCGGGGTGATGGTGGGCTGCTCTGGCGGGTTGTTTTGGGCTAGTAGCTTTCTGAGTGCTTCTGACATCGTTACTTCCAGACATGGTGCGGGAACCGGCGGGGGATGGCTTTCCAAAAAACGCTTGAACCCGTCCATGGGTCGCTTCTGTTCCGCCATCCCTGGCTCCACAAATTTTTGGAAAGCCATCCCCCGCCGGTTCGTAAATCTTTTAGTTGGCCTCCCTTCAGTCAGGACTGTTGGGTATCTGGCCAAGGAATCGATCAGCCTACTACAGGCGTCGCCCTTTTGATAATGGCCGCCGGGTTGGTGCCCGTTGGCAGGTTGCCATAGTTGAGACCACCGTGGCTCTGAAGGCGGGTGGCGCAGAAGGCGCCGGCGAGGTGTTTGTCGCTGTGCCGGAGCAGCAGGGAGGCCTGCATGGCCAGGGCCATCCGGTCGACGAGGTTGCGGGCGCGGTACTGGAAATCGCTGATGTCGGCGAAGTCGTTTTGCAGTTGCGCCAGGAACTGGTCGAAGCGGTGGTCGGCGCCTTTGGCTTCGGCGGCCTCTGTGAAGAAGGCGTCTAGGGTCTCGGGTTGTTTCTGGATGGCGCGCAGGGTGTCCAGGCACTGGACGTTTCCGCTGCCTTCCCAGATGGCGTTGACCGGGGATTCGCGGAACAGGCGGGGCATGATGCAGTCTTCCATGACGCCGCTGCCGCCGATGCATTCCATGGCCTCGTAAGCATGGTTGGCGGTGCGTTTGCAGATCCAGTATTTGCCCACGGGGGTGGCCAGGCGGGCGAGCAGGCGTTCGTGTTCGTTGTCGGTGTTGTCGAGGGCCCGGGCGATGCGCAGGGTGTAGGTCATGGCCGCTTCGCTTTCCAGGGCGAGGTCGGCGAGGACGTTCTGCATCAGGGGCTGGTCGCTCAGGCGGGCGCCGAAGGCGCTGCGGTGTCGGCAGTGGTGGCTGGCCTGGGCGAAGGCCTGGCGCATGCCGGCGGAGCTGCCGATCATGCAATCGAAGCGGGTCATGGCGACCATGTCGATGATGGTTCTTACCCCCCGGCCTTCGTCGCCGACCATCCAGGCCAGGGCGCCGCGCAGTTCGACTTCGCTGGAGGCGTTGGCGACGTTGCCCATCTTGTTTTTCAGCTGTTGGACCTGCCAGGGATTCTTGCTGCCGTCTGGGCGCCAGCGTGGCATCAGGAAGCAGGAGAGGCCGCCGACGGTCTGGGCCAGTACCAGGAAGGCGTCGCTCATGGGGGCGGAGACAAACCATTTGTGGCCGACCAGCTCATAGGCCTGGCCGGGTCCATCACGGCCGATGGGGCAGGCCTGGGTGGTGTTGGCCCGCACGTCGCTGCCGCCCTGTTTTTCGGTCATGGCCATGCCCAGGGTGACGGCGCGTTTTTCGCTGTCCGGCACGTTGCGGCCGTCGTAGGCGTTGGTGAGGATACGGGGCTCCCACGCTTTCGCCAGATCTGGTTGCTGGCGCAAGGAGGGCAGGGCGGCGAAGGTCATGGTCACGGGGCAGCCATGGGCCGCTTCCACCTGGGTGTGCAGGTAGTACTTGGCGGCTCGGGCCACGTGGGCGCCGGGGCCGGGGTTGGCCCAGGGGGAGCTGTGCAATCCGTTTTCCAGGGCCACGCGCATGAGTTCGTGGTAGGCCGGGTGGAAGCTGACTTCGTCAATCCGGTGGCCGCAGCGGTCGTGGGTTCGGAAGGTGGGCTTGTTGGCGTTGGCCTGAAAGCCCAATTCGATGGTTTCAGCCTTGCCGGCCCAGGTGCCGAATTGGTTCAGGTCATCGTGCGCGTATCCGGCACCCTCCCTGACTACCGCTTCCTGCAGGGCAATGTCGTGCTCGTACAGGTTGTAGTTTTCCAGAGGGCCGGGTTGGTTGAAGACATCGTGCGTGTTCGCCAGGCAGGCATCGTGGCCCGGGGCTGGTCGAGTGCCGGTGGCGTGTTCCGAGTTGTGCGACATGGCGGTACCTGAACATGTTGTTGTTATCAGCCGGGTCGGTCTGGCGTTTTTACAGTGAATGACCGCCGCTCCTTCCTGTCAACTTTTGATGGCCTTCGATGCCTTGGATTGCTTAACAGAATCAATGAACTGCATTTCGCCTTTTAAGATTACGTAAATTTAATTTAGTGATGATGGCGAGAGTCACAAATCGAGATTATAAAGAGCGCAAGACGGGTCCCTAAGGGCCGCCAGTCGAGACCCGGTGTTGTTCGGGCCAGGCCTGACGCACCTGCAGATCTGTTTTCGTTGATGGGAGAGAGCCATGAGTGATTTCGACGAAAGCGCCCTGGAAAGTTCCGGCAACTGGAGTGCCGAAACTGAGGATAACCATTCCATTGCTGGCCGGGCCCGGGTTAGAGCCCAGTTGCAAGCTGATATCGAAGCGTTCCTTCAGAACGGCGGTCACATTGAGGAAGTGGATACGCACTTCCAGTCCGCAGCTTCCCGGAAGGTGGAAGTCGGTTTTAACAACCGCAGTTTCTGAGTTCGCCAAACCCCTATTTTTAAGCCGGGTGCCCGGCCGGGCGCCCGGTTTTGTCATTCCCGTGTCATGAATTGACCTCACACTCGGCCCCTGTTGCCTTCCGGGTGTATGATGGAACCATTTCCCAGGGTTACTCATCTTCAGGAGGTATTTTGTGACCAAGCCCACTCCGTCACTGTCCAGCCGCAGCTTCCCCCATACCCGTTTGCGTCGTAATCGGGCCAGCGATTTTTCACGGCGCCTGGTGCGGGAGAACCACTTGTCGGCCGACAACCTGATCTATCCGGTGTTTGTACTGGAGGGAGAGCAGCAGCGTGAAACCGTGCCCTCCATGCCCGGCGTAGAGCGGCTGAGTGTCGATCTGTTGGTGCAGCAGGCGGCCGAATGGGTGAGCCTGGGCATTCCGGCGCTGGCCCTGTTCCCGGTGGTGCCGGCGGAAAAGAAAGACCTGGCCGGTTCCGGTGCCTGGGACCCGGACGGGCTGGCACAGCGGGCAGTGCGGGCGCTGAAGGCGGCTTACCCTGAGCTGGGCGTGATCACCGACGTGGCGCTGGACCCGTTTACCACCCACGGCCAGGACGGCATTATCGATGAGCAGGGTTATGTCCTGAATGACGTTACCGTCGAAGCCCTGGTGCGCCAGGCGGTCTCCCATGCTGACGCTGGTGCTGATGTGGTGGCACCGTCGGACATGATGGACGGCCGTGTGGCGGCCATCCGGGAGGCGCTGGAGGCAGCAGGCCATGTGAATACCCGTATCCTGGCGTATTCGGCCAAGTATGCGTCCAGTTATTACGGGCCGTTCCGGGACGCGGTCGGCTCGGCGGCCAACCTGGGCAAGGCGGACAAGTCCACTTACCAGATGGACCCGGCCAACAGCGACGAGGCCATTCATGAGGTGGCGTCTGACCTGGCCGAGGGGGCTGATATGGTGATGATCAAGCCGGGCATGCCCTACCTGGATATTGTCTACCGGGTGAAAAAAGAACTGCAGGTGCCTACCTTTGTCTATCAGGTAAGCGGTGAATACGCCATGCACATGGCGGCGGCCCAGAATGGCTGGCTGGACGGCGACAAGGTCATGATGGAAAGCCTGATGTCGATGCGCCGGGCCGGTGCCGATGGCATCCTGACGTATTTTGCGGTGCGTGCAGCCCGCCTGATGAAAGAACAGTAACAGGTACACCCCGAGCCTGTTTCAAACACGGATAAGGACAGCAATGACAAGCAAAAACATGACAGCCGCCACGACCGATGCCGAGCAGGTGCCGGCACCGGTTGATCTGCCCGAGGCAGGTGAAGAGGTGAACATCGATGCCACCGAGAACTATTTCAATCGGGAGCTCAGTCAGCTGCAGTTCAACTACCGGGTGTTGAAACAGGCCCTGGATACCACTCACCCGCTGATCAACCGGTTGATCTTCTGCTGCATCTTCAGCAGCAACATGGATGAATTTTTCGAGATCCGGGTGGCCGGCCTGCGCGAACAGCTGAAATATGGCCGGGAAACGGTGGGTGTGGATGGCATGCAGCCAGAGCAGGTGCTGTCCGAGATCAGCCGCATTGCCCACGAGTACATTGCCGAGCAATACGACATCCTGAACAACGTCCTGATCCCGGAGCTGGAAAAGGAAAACATCCACTTTGTCCGTCGCCGGGACTGGACGCAGGCCCAGGCAGACTGGGTCGCCGCCTATTTTGATGAAGAAGTGTTGCCGGTGGTCAGCCCAATCGGTCTGGACCCTTCACACCCGTTCCCGCGACTGGTTAACAAGAGCCTGAACTTTATCGTCGAGCTGGACGGTAAGGACGCCTTTGGGCGGGAAACAGGTATGGCAATTGTGCCGGCTCCCCGTTCCCTGCCGCGCCTGGTGCGCCTGCCGGATGAGATCTGCGAAGCCGGTGACAACCTGGTGTTCCTGTCCTCGATGATCCACGCCCATGCCGACAAGCTGTTCCCGGGCATGGAGGTGAAGGGCTGCTACCAATTCCGGCTAACCCGGAACGCCGACCTGGAGCTGGAAGACGATCTGGAAGACCTCGCCTCCGCACTGCGTGGCGAATTGCTGAGCCGTCGTTTTGGCGATGCCGTGCGCCTGGAGGTGGCAGACAACTGCCCGGAAGAGTTGATGCATTTCCTGCTGCGGGAGTTCGGTCTCACCGAGCGGGATCTGTACAAAGTGCACGGGCCGGTGAACCTGACCCGCCTGATGGCGGTGGGTGGCCTGGTGGATCGGCCGGATCTGACCTATTCCCATTTCTCGCCGTCCATTCCGCGCCAGATCCGCAGCAAGGATTCCATGTTCGACGCCATCCGAAAGCGTCCGCTGCTTCTTTTACACCCCTATGAGAACTTCAGTCCCGTGGTGGATTTGCTGCGTCAGGCTGCGAAAGATCCTCACGTGCTGGCCATTCGACAGACTCTCTATCGCAGCGGAGCCGATTCCGAAATTGTTGAGGCGCTGGCCGATGCCGCTCGTCGGGGCAAGGAAGTCACGGCGGTGATCGAGCTGCGGGCCCGGTTCAGTGAGGAAGAAAACCTGGAGTTGGCCAGCCGCCTGCAGGAAGCCGGCGTGATCGTGGTCTACGGCGTGGTGGGCTACAAGACCCACGCCAAGATGATCCTGATTGTACGCCGGGAGGAAGGGCGCCTGCGCCGGTACGTGCACCTGGGTACCGGCAACTACCACGCCGGTAACGCTCGGCTGTACACCGACTACAGTTTCATGACCTGCGACGAATCCATCGGTGACGACGTCAACAAGCTGTTCCAGCAGCTCACCGGTATGGGCAAAGCCCTGAAGATCAAGAAGCTGTTCCATGCTCCGTTCACGTTGCACCAGAGCCTCATCAGCCTGATCGAGCGTGAAGCGGGGTATGGCGAGAAAGGGCGTATTATTTTCAAATTCAACGCCCTGACCGAAGCCCAGGTCATCAAGGCCCTGTACCGGGCGTCCCAGGCCGGCGTGAAGATTGACCTGATCATCCGGGGCATCTGCTGCCTGCGCCCAGGCGTGCCGGGCCTTTCCGAAAACATCCGCGTACGCTCCATCATCGGCCGTTTCCTGGAGCACACCCGGGTCTATTACTTTGGCAACCAGGGCAGGCCCCAGGTCTACTGTTCCAGCGCCGATGCCATGGAGCGGAACCTGTTGAACCGAGTGGAAACCGCTTTCCCGGTGGAAGACCCGGCCCTGATTGCCCGCCTCCGGGAGGACCTGGACACCTATCTGGCGGACAACTGCCAGTCTTGGGTGCTGCAGCCGGACGGCACGTATTTGCAGAATCACCCCGCCGAAGGCGAGGAACCCGTGGCATCGCAACTGGTGCTCCTGGACCGACTGACCAGCAGTTCCGGCTGAGAGGCCGGAGGGCGGTAGGATAAAAACATAATCAAAAAGGAATGGAACGTTGAAACTGAATAAATGGATTGCCGCCGGTGCGGTATTGTTGGTTGGGGCCGGTGCCGCGCCCTGGGGCGTGGGTTACATGACCGAGCAGCAGTGGTTGCAGGCCGCGGAAGAGGTTAATGGAGCCCAGCCCTTTGTCCGGCTGAACACCGGGGAATACGATCGTGGCGTACTGGGTGCCGAGACTTCCGGCAGCGTTACCATCACCGATCCGGCGACCGGTGACAGCCATGAGATCGAGTTTAAGGCAACGGTGACCCACGGTCTGACCGGCAGCCTGATGGACTTCAAACCCCGCAACGGCTGGCAGCCGGAAGGCGCAGACTGGTATCCCGAAGACCAGCCGCGCCTGACCCTGGAAACCCGGCTCTGGGGCACCGCAACGCTGGAATTCAACGCCCCGGTGATGGAAGTGACCAATCCGGACAGCGGCGAGATTTTTCGAACCAGCGGTGGTCTCGCCAAGCTGGATGTGGGAAGCATGGGCGAGCAGGCGGATCTCTTGATGGTCTGGCCAGAGGTGGCCCTCATCGGCCCCCAGGCGGACGTGATTGTCCGGGGCCTGGAGCTGGAGCAGGAAATGGCATGGCTGAGCGGGGATGTCTGGATCGGCTCGGGCTCCATGAAGCTGGATAATGTTTCCCTGCAAAGCCCGGAAACCCCGCCCATTGTCGTTGATGGCATGATTCTGACCAGCTCCAGTGAGGCCTCAAATGAGGGCCGTGATCTCGATTCGGAGGCCGCGTTGAATCTGGAGTCGGTCACTGTGGATGGTGCCTCTTACGGGCCGCACCGCCTGAGCCTGTTTCTCAATGGGTTAGACGTCGCGAGCTGGAACACCTTCAGCGACACCATGACCGAACTCCAGGCATTGCAGCTTCAGGAGGAACTGGATTCCCGGGAAGTGTTCCAGCAGCAAATGCAGTTAATGCAGCAGATGACCCAGTCGGTCCAGAACATGGTCGGGGCGGGTTTTTCCGCAGGCATCCAGGAACTGAGTGTGAGTACTCCTGAAGGTACCATTGAGGGCGATCTGGAACTGGCCCATCCGCGCCTGTCCGATGCTGAGCGCCAGCAAATGTTGATGGTCATGCAGCGGCTAACTGGTTCGCTGAGCTTCAGCCTGCCGGTAGCGCTGGCTGAACAGTACCCGGAAATTCGCATGCAGGTCGCGCCGCTGGTGAAACAGGGTTTCTTCGTACAGGAAGGTGACCGGCTGGTCATGCGCGGGCAACTCCAGGACATGGTCCTGAACATCAACGACGTGGCACTGCCCCTGCCGCCGCTGATGTAACTGCCCGGGTGGTCAGGCGTCCTGGAATTTCTGTTTCAGGGCCTTGACCACCGCCGGGTCAACGAACTCGCTGACATCCCCGCCCAGGGAGGCAATCTCCCGGATCAGTGTCGAGGAAATGTAGGACAGGTGGTTGGCCGGCGTCAGGAAGACACTTTCCATGCCCGGCGCCAGCCGGCGGTTCATGTCCGCCAGCTGGAATTCGTATTCGAAATCCGAAACCGCCCGCAGGCCACGCAGAATGATGGAAGCCCCCTGTTCCTCCACGAAATGCGAAAGCAGGTTGCTGAAACCAGTGACGCTGACATTCGGGATGTGTGCCGTGGCCTGGCGCACCAGTTCGCAGCGTTCGTCCAGGTTGAGCAGGGGATTCTTTTTCGGGTTGTACGCCACGCCGACCACGATTTCATCAAACATCCGGCTGGCCCGTTCGATCAGATCGGTGTGGCCGTTGGTGATGGGGTCAAAGGTGCCCGGGTAGATTACTTTGGTCATGCGCCGCTCCTGTCTTCGAAGGCCGTCAGGATACCAGCAATGCCCGCGCGCCTGAAGTCAGGGGGCCGGCGGGCAGCTACCGAATGAAGAGTTTATACACCAGCTTGTGCAGCAGGGTGCCGTGGGGCGGATACACAAACCGGCCACTGTTGAACTTTGGACGGGCAAACACGCCCCGGTGATGGGAGAAGGTCAGGAAGCCTTCCCGGCCATGGTAATGCCCCATCCCGGAATCGCCGATGCCGCCGAAAGGGAGATCTTCCTGGGCCACGTGCATCAAGGTGTCATTCAGGCATACGCCGCCGGAATGGGTGGTTTCCAGTACCTGCTGCTGTTGCGCCTTGTCGTAACCGAAAAAGTACAGGGCCAGCGGCCGGGGTTGATCATTGATGCTGTCGATGGCTTGATCCAGGGACTGGTAACCCACCACCGGGAGGATCGGGCCGAAAATTTCATCCTGTCGGAGGGTCATGTCCGGTGTGGTGTTCAGTGCCAGGATCATGGGCATTTTCCGGGTACTGTCAGTCAATTCTTCGTCTGCAGGGTTGAGTGTGACCAGTTCCGCGCCACGGCTCCGGGCATCGCCCAATAGCTGCTGCAACCGCTGATATTGCCGGTCGTTGACGATCGACGTGTAATCCGGATTGTCCCGGAGCCGGGGGTACATCCGGCTGAAAGCCTTGCGGAATTCCTCCACAAAGGCCGGGATCTGCGCCTCCGGACACAGCACATAATCCGGGGCCACGCAGGTTTGCCCGGCGTTCAGGGCCTTGCCAAAGGCAATGCGCTGGGCGGCATCGTGCAACGGTACATCCGGTGCCAGCAGGGCAGGGGACTTGCCGCCGAGCTCCAGGGTAACCGGTGTCAGGTTCTCCGCAGCGGACAACATGACGCGTTTGCCGATACTGGTGGAGCCGGTAAACAGCAAATGATCGAATGGTCGGCGTGAAAAATCGGCGGCGACGTCGGCGTCGCCAAGAATGACGGCGAGCTGGTCTTCCGGGAAGGTCTCGGCCATCAGATCCCGAAACAGGGCCGAGGTGGCCGGCGTGAATTCCGACATTTTGATCATGCAACGGTTGCCCGCCGCCAGGGCGGCGATCAAGGGGCCCACCGCCAGGTATAACGGGTAATTCCAGGGCACGATGATGCCGACCACCCCCTTGGGCTGATATTGCACCCGGTTGCTGGCGGGGCGGAACAGCATTGAGACCGGTCGGCTGGACGGCCGAATCCAGCGCTCGAGATGTTTGAGCGCGTGGTTGATGCCCTGGATTGAAGGCAGGAGCTCGGCGATCCGGGTTTCATCTTTTGAGCGGCCCCCGAAGTCCTGGTCAATGGCGTTTGCCAGTTGCTCCTGATTGGCAAGCAACACCCGTTTGAGCTGGGTCAGCCGTTCTTTGCGCTCGCCCGCCGTGGGCAGGGGCTGCTTGCGGAAGGCCTGTCGCTGGGCCTGGAACACCCGGTGGCAGTAGGCGAGCTGCTCTTGACTGTCAGAGGCGGTGTTACTTTCCATGATTGGCTCCCGCGCGGTGCTGGCTTATATATCCGGGGATTCAAGCCATTGGGTCAGCGCTTCCCGGCATTCGTCTACCCCGCGCTTTGAGGTGGCGGAGAACATGATCAGGTGTTGCACGCACTGGTAATCTTTGAGCTTTTTGGCGATGCCCAGCATGCTCGTTTTGGCCTGGCCAAACTTCAGTTTGTCGGCCTTGGTGGCCAGGATCATCAGTGGCAGTTGGTTATGTTCGCACCAGTCCACCATCATCTGGTCAAAGTCGGTGAGAGGGTGGCGAATGTCCATCACCAGCACGAGGCCCCGCAGGCAGCGGCGTTCGTTCAGGTAGTGGCCGAGGTGTTGCTGCCAGTCGTCCTTCATGTCGCGGGAGACTTTGGCGTAACCATAGCCAGGCAGGTCAACCAGATGCATGTCCGGCTTGTTGAGGCTGAAAAAGTTGATCAGCCGGGTGCGCCCGGGGGTCTTACTGGTCCGGGCCAGTTTGCCATTGGCGGTGATGGCGTTCAGGGCGCTGGATTTGCCGGCGTTGGAGCGCCCGGCGAAGGCCACTTCCGCGCCGGCATCCGGCGGACACTCCTCCAGCCGCGAGGCGCTGATCAGGAAACGGGCGCTATTATAGGAAAGGCTTTTTTGAGTCAGATCAGAGTCCACGGCAGTTGGTGTTCCTTTGGATTTCAGTTATCGGCGATTAATGTATAATGCTACACCAATTTCCGGTGGAGCGCTGTTGCGTTACCGCTGTGAGCCCCGGTTGGAGCCTGTTGGGTCAGTGCCTGCCGGCAGCATAATGAAGAATACTGTCTAGTTTCAAAGATGAGAGAAGCGGAGCGAGCATGAAAAGACTGATCGCAGGAGTTGTTCTCGGAGTTAGCCTTACAGCAGTGGCTCACGGGGCAGGAGATCCAGCAGCAGGTGAACAGAAGGCAGCAGTATGTACCAGCTGTCACGGCCAGGGTGGCGCCAAGCCCATCATGGGCAGCTACCCGAAACTGTCCGGCCTGGGTGAGCAGTACCTGTTCAACCAGCTGACGGCCATCAAGTCCGGTGACCGGGCTGTGCCTCAGATGACAGGTCTGCTGGACGCTATGTCTGACCAGGATCTGCGTAACCTGGCGGCTTACTTTGACAGCCAGGAAATGGTGGTAAATCAGGCAAACCCGGATCTGGTTGATCAGGGCCGCGCCCTGTTCCGTGGCGGCAACATGGCCTCTGGCGTGCCGGCCTGCTCGGGTTGCCACAACCCCCGCGGCCAGGGCAACGAGCCAGGCGGTTATCCGGCCCTGGGTGGTCAGAACGCCGAATACATCGCGAATCAGCTGAAGGCTTACCGTAACGGTGAGCGTAACGGCACCTCCAACTCCCAGATCATGATGGATGTGGCTGCCGAGCTGACCGATGCGGAAATCGAATCCGTGGCCAGCTACGTTTCCGGCCTGAACTGAGTTTGGTTCTTCCGGGAAGGTAACAAGAACCCCGCTTCGGCGGGGTTCTTGCGTTTTAACACGACGGTAAGGTTTCGGGCGCTTGATCGTCTGGAAGTTTGCTGCTGCGCTGGGTCATAATCCCTGCTGAATTCATTGAATGTCCGGAGATCACCGATGACCAGAACCTTTGGCTCTGTTGTGTTGCTTGTTGCCTCGCTGATGTTTTCCAGTTTGGTGAGTGCCCAATCCTGGGAGGAGGGCGAGCACTATCGTACTCTCGATAACCCGGTGCGTACCGCTTCCGACGAGGGTGTCGAGGTGGCAGAGGTGTTCTGGTATGGCTGCCCGCATTGTTACAACTTCAAGCCCCTGTCCGAGGCCTATGAGGCGAGCGCGCCGGATTACGTGAACTACGTCAGGCTGCCGGCTGCCCTGGGCCGCAGCTGGGAACCTCACGCCTACGCTTTTTATGCCCTGGAGGCCATGGGCGAGCTCGATAAAGTGCACGATGCCCTGTTCGATGCTTTGGCTGGCGAGCACCGTCCCCTGAACGATGTGGAGTCGCTGGCCAACTTTGTTGCCGGCTACGGTGTCGATCCTGAAGAGTTCACCAACGCCTACCAGAGCTTTGGTGTTCGTGCACGGGTTCAGCAGGCCCAGTCCAAGATTCGTGGTGCGCGTATCACCGGCACGCCGACTATGCTGATTAATGGCAAGTACGTGACCAGTGCTTCCATGGCGGGTGGTCACGAAAATGTGATTGAGGTCGTGAAATATCTGGTTGAGAAGGAGCGGGCGGCCTCTGAGTGATTTGCCGGGCGCCGGAAGTCTGGTGTCCTGGGGCGCCAGTTCTTCCGGCTCGATTGGAGCATTCACGCATGTATAAGAGACTGCGCAGTCAGCTCGAAACCTTCAGAACCCGGGAACGGCCGGGCAGTACCTGTTCCGGCAGCGAGCATGTGCCGGATTTTGAGCCTCACCGGCACCTCCGGTTGCTGACCTTCAATATTCAGGTCGGCATCAATACCTCTTCCTACCATCATTACTTCACCCGAAGCTGGCAGCACGTGTTGCCACATCGGCGCCGGGCCAAGAACCTGGATCGTATCGCCACACTGCTCAGCCAATACGATGTGGTTGCCCTGCAGGAGTGTGATGGCGGCAGCCTTCGCAGCGGCTATATCAATCAGGTGCAGTACCTGGCCGAAAGCGCGGGAATTCCCTACTGGTATCAGCAGCTCAACCGAAACCTCGGCCCGGTCGCGCAACACAGTAACGGCCTGCTCAGCCGGTTCCGGCCCCTGGATGTGACTGAGCACAAGTTGCCCGGCCTGATTCCGGGTCGGGGCGCCATCATCGCCCGCTACGGTGCCGAGGAAGACCCGCTGGTGCTGGTGTTGATGCACCTGTCATTGAGCAAGTCGGCCCAGCAGCGCCAGCTGGGCTATATCCGTGAACAGATCGGTGATTATCGCCACGTGGTGCTGATGGGCGACATGAATGCTCATGCCGAACAGCTGTTAACGCAAACGCCATTGAAAGAGACCGACCTGGTGCCTCTGCCGGATACGGCGCACAGCTTCCCCAGCTGGCGGCCGGAAAAGGCGCTGGACCACATTCTGGTGAGTCCGTCCCTGGAGATCCGGCACTCGGAGGTGGTGAGTTACCCCATGTCAGACCACCTGCCCATTGCCATGGATGTGGCGCTGCCCAAGGGCTACCTGGAAACTTTCTAGCCTTTACGGACTTTTCTTCAGGCAATAAAAAACCCGGCACAATGGCCGGGTTTTTTGTGGAGGCCGGATCAATTACTTGATCTTGGCTTCCTTGTACTCAACGTGCTTGCGAACCACCGGATCGTACTTTTTCATAGCGATCTTTTCCGGGGTGTTACGCTTGTTCTTTTTGGTCGTGTAGAAGTGACCAGTGCCTGCTGAAGATACCAGCTTGATTTTCTCGCGCATGATGCGGCTCCTTATACTTTCTCGCCGCGGGCACGAAGATCGGCCAGCACAGCGTCAATGCCTTTTTTGTCGATGATGCGCATGCCCTTGGTGGAAACGCGCAGCTTCACGAAACGCTTCTCGGACTCAACCCAAAAGCGGTGGTTCTGCAGATTCGGCAGAAAACGACGACGAGTGTGGTTCATCGCGTGGGAAACGTTGTTACCGGTAACCGGACGCTTACCGGTAACCTGACAAACTCTGGACATACTTGCCTCCGACCTGAGCAGTGGTCTCAATAATCAATACGAATTCGTTTTAATGCGTCTCTGGTTGCCCGGGAGCCGGTTCTGCTCCCTGTTCGCGCCTTTAAACGGAACGCTGCCTGCCAGACGCCGCCAGAAAGGGACGCTTTTATACCAGAACTGGCTGCCCAACGCAAAAAATTGTTGGGAATTTGGCCAGATATTGGTGATGCCTGAGCCCCAGTTACTACATCAATCCTCGTTCTGCGAGCGATATTACCTCACCGTGACCAATAACCATATGGTCAAGAACCCTGATATCCACCAGTCCCAGGGCTTCTTTGAGCCGGCGGGTCAGGGAAATGTCTGCCTGGCTGGGCTCCGCCACGCCGGAGGGATGGTTATGGGCGAAGATGACGGCAGCCGCGTTATCCTCCAGCGCCTGGCGCACCACTTCCCGCGGGTACACCGCCGCACCATCAATGGTGCCCCGGAATAACTCCCGGTACTTAATGACCCGGTGGCGATTGTCCAGAAACAACCCGGCAAACACTTCGTGCGGATAGGTGCCCAGGCGGCTGGTCAGAAAACGCCGGGTGTCCGCCGGCGAACGCAGTGGATCACCCTGGCGTAGAGGCTCGTCCATGACCCGTCGCGCCATTTCCATGGCCGCCTGTACCTGAGCGTACTTGGCGGTGCCCAGCCCTTTGACTTCGCAGAATTGTCTGCGTGAGGCGGTCATCAGACCCCGCAGGCCTGCAAATTCCTCTACCAATTGACGGGCCAGGGCCATTACCGGCGTACCCTGGGTACCCGTGCGCAGAAAAATGGCCAGCAATTCGGCATCCGACAAGGCTTCCGGGCCATGGGCCAGCAGTCGTTCCCGGGGGCGTTCGTCGGTGGGCCAGGTGAGATCCTTCATGGTATGGCTTCCTTGCAACGAGGGAGGACGCGTCCTGCATCCTTTGGGCTGATTGCAAAGGTTACTGCAAAAGGTAACATTTGAAAAACTGCCGGCCTGCCCGGTGACGCCGGCCATGTTATTGTATGGCCCTTTCATGTCAGGCAATTACGGAGCCCATCATGGCTGCCCAACGCATACTGCTGGGAATTACCGGCGGCATTGCCGCCTATAAAAGTGCTGAGCTGGTTCGGTTGTTGAAAAAAGCCGGGGCCGAGGTCCGTGTGGTGATGACTGGCGGGGCGGAGGCGTTCGTTAGGCCGCTTACCTTCCAGGCTCTTAGTGGAGAGCCCGTGCGCACCTCGCTGCTGGACCCGGAGGCCGAGGCCGGTATGGGCCACATTGAACTGGCGAAATGGGCAGACCGGGTCGTCGTCGCACCGGCGTCGGCCGACTTCCTGGCCCGGCTGGCCCATGGCCTGGCGGATGACCTGCTAACGACCGTGTGCTGCGCCACCGAAGCGCCCATCGCGGTAGCGCCAGCCATGAACCAGGCCATGTGGAAGAACCATCGTAACCAGCGGAACATGGCACTGCTGGCCGACGACCCGCAAATCTCGGTGTGGGGTCCAGGCCAGGGTGATCAGGCCTGTGGCGACACCGGCCTGGGCCGGATGCTGGAGCCCGAGGATCTGGCTGATCGGCTGTTGAATGCGGTGGGCGCAATCCCTGCTGGCGTGTTGGCTGGCAAGCGCCTGGTGATCACCGCCGGGCCCACCCGGGAACCCATCGATCCGGTGCGTTACATCTCCAATCACAGCTCCGGAAAAATGGGCTACGCCATTGCCGAGGCCGCCGCTCAAGCCGGGGCTTCAGTCACGCTGGTCAGTGGCCCGGTGTCGATTCCCGTGCCCGAGGGCGTACAGGTAGTGCCGGTGGAAACCGCTGAGGAGATGCTGGCGGCGTCCCAGAAAGCAGTGGATGAGGGTTGCGATGTGTTCGTCGCGACTGCCGCCGTTGCTGACTATCGCCCGGAAAGTCAGGCGGCTAACAAGATCAAGAAATCCAGCGAGTCGATGAACCTCTCGCTGGTGCGCAACCCCGACACCCTGGCTTCGGTGGCAGCGCGCCCGGATGCGCCTTTCACGGTCGGGTTCGCCGCGGAAACCAGTGATGTCGAGCACTACGCCACCGACAAGATGCGGCGCAAGAAACTGGACATGATCGTGGCCAACGACGTGTCCTCGCCAGGCCTGGGCTTTAACAGCGATCGCAATGCGGTCACGGTGTTCTGGCCGCAAGGCCAGACATCGATTGGCCCGGATACCAAGCTGGCGATTGCCGAGCGCCTGGTGGCGCTGATTGCCCAACACAGCGACAAGGTCACACACCCATGAGCAAACAGACATTACAGTTAAGAATTCTGGATGACCGTATCGGCGGCGAGATTCCGTTCCCCACATACGCAACGGACGGGTCGGCGGGCATTGATCTGCGTGCCTGCCTCAAGGAACCGGTCACCCTGGAGCCGGGCGATACTTACCTGATACCGACCGGGCTTTCGATCCACATTGCCGATCCTTCCCTGGCGGCCATGATCCTGCCCCGCAGTGGTCTGGGGCACAAGCATGGGATCGTGCTGGGTAACCTGGTGGGTCTGATCGATTCGGACTACCAGGGTGAGTTGATGGTGTCCTGCTGGAACCGTGGGCAGTCCACGTTCACCATCAATGTTGGCGAGCGAATCGCGCAGCTGGTCCTGGTGCCGGTGGTGCAGGCGGACTTTGAGGTGGTGTCGGAGTTTGATGCCAGTACTCGAGGCGAGGGCGGTTTTGGTTCCACTGGCCGCCACTGACCTGATCTGAGTCGGCGCAGGTTGCCGCGCTGGCGTCTATAATTGCCGGACAACGATTGGTTCGGGGCGTAACAACAAGCGGGATGCTCTATGAAATTTGGCAGGAAGAAAGCTCAGGAATCGCCAGCTGACGCTGACGACGTGAAACCCAAGAAAAAATTCAAAAAGAAGAACAATAACGGCAATGGCGGCAACAAGCTCAAGAAACTGAGCTCCGTGGCCCTGAGTCAGGCACTTGTCATCCTGCTGGCGGGCGTGGCAATTACCGCCTTGCTGCATTTTGTGGTGTTGACCCCCTCCGCCACCAGTTCGTTTGATCAGGCGCGGGCTCAACAGGCCGACAGTGCGCAACAGAGCCTGAACCGCCATTTTTCCGAGCAGCAGGCCCAGGTGCAGGCGATCGCAAGCCAGCCTTATGTTATTGAATCCATGAGGAATGGTGCCGATCCAGCCGCTTTGGCTAATGAGCTGGAGGCTGCATTGCCCGGGGTGAGCGACGTTTTCATCTTCCCTCGCCGCGAGATTCCCCGCACTGGCCAGAACGACACCCTGCTCGGTTTCGCCGGGCTGGAGCTGGCACGCCGGGCGGAGCAGGGCCGTTCACTGTTGCCGGATGCTTTCCCCAGGAACAGTCGCTGGTATCTCCAGTTTGCCGCTCCCATCCAGCAATCGGAAGGTGGGGCCGTCCTTGGTAGCCTGCTGGCGGTGTACCCGGCTAACCAGCTTCGCCCCCTGCTTACCCTTGGTCACACCGACATGAATGGCCGGCTAGCCCTGGTGCAGACCATTTCCGGCAATGCCCAGACAGTGGTTTCTGCCGGCAACGGCTCGGGCACCACCGAAACCCGTCGACTGATCAATCCGGACTGGTCCGTGGCCTACCAACCGGCCGGATCCCCCGAGCCGGCAGTGAGCCTGGTGATGGTGGCTGCAGTGGTCGCCATTCCCATTGTGCTGGCCGTGATTGTGGTCTGGGTCCTGGTGGGCGGTGCCCAGCGTGGATTGCGCCAGGACTTGGCCGGGCTGATCCAGTGGGCTCACAAGGTGTTTGGGGGTGAAAAGGTCAAACAGCCGGACTTCCGTTGGGACATGGTGGCCTCCACCGGCGAAGTGTTCCACCGCCTGTCCCAGGTGGTTGAAAAGCGGGTGGCCAAAGCGAGTGAACAGGCCCGGCCCAAGCCGGCCCCAACGAAAAAGGCCCAAGCCTCGGAAGAGGAAGATCCGCTGTTCCAGGACAGTGACGTACCTGACATCGACATGCTGGATGGCGACGAGGACGTCCTTGGCTTCGGTAGTGGAGGCTCAAAATCCTCCAGTGATCCGTTGTTTGATGAAGATATTCCGGATGTGCTGGAAAACGCGCTACCGGAAGTCTCCATCGCCCAGGAAATGTTCCGGGCCTACGACATTCGGGGCATTGTTGGTGAGAACCTGTCGGCCGAGGTGGTGGAAGTCATTGGCCGGGCCATCGGGTCCGAAGCGGGTGATCGTGGTGTGACAGCGCTGTGCATCGGTTACGACGGTCGCCACTCCAGCCCGGAACTGGCCGATGCCCTGGCCCGTGGCGTCATGGCTACCGGCTGTAACGTGATTCACGTGGGTGCGGTGCCCACGCCAGTCTTGTACTTCGCTACCCATCACCTGCAGACCGGCTCTGGCGTGATGGTCACTGGTAGTCATAATCCGGCCAATTACAACGGCCTGAAGATCATGCTGGGCGGCGAGACCCTGTCCGGGGAAGCCATCCAGAAACTGTACCAACGGACCCAGAACGCGGACTTCAATGCCGGCCAGGGCGCCCAGTCCCGGGAGGATGTTCGTCGGGCGTACCTGGATCGTATTGTCGGCGATATCGCCGTGGCCGCGCCGCTCAAGGTGGTGGTGGATGCCGGTAACGGCATCGCCGGTGAGCTGGCCCCGATGCTGGTGGAAGAATTGGGTTGTGAAGTGACACCCCTGTACTGCGAGGTGGATGGCAACTTCCCGAACCACCACCCCGACCCCGGCCAACCGGCCAACCTCAAAGACCTGATTGCCAAGGTCAAGGAAACCGGTGCCGACATCGGCCTGGCCTTCGACGGCGATGGTGACCGCCTGGGCGTGGTAACCAACACCGGCAAGATCATCTGGCCGGACCGCCTGCTGATGCTCCTGGCCCGTGACGTGGTATCCCGAAACCCCGGCGCCGATGTGCTGTATGACGTAAAATGCAGCCGTCGACTGGCCGGGGTGATCTCCGAAGCTGGCGGCCGCCCGGTCATGTGGAAAACCGGCCACTCGCTGATGAAGGCGAAAATGAAGGAAACCGGTGCGCTGCTGGCCGGTGAAATGAGCGGCCACATTTTCTTTGGCGAGCGCTGGTACGGCTTTGACGATGCCCTGTACACCGCCGCCCGTCTGTTGGAAATCCTGGGCATTGAAGACCGTCACAGCGACGAGATCTTCGCCGACTTCCCGGAGGACATCAGCACGCCCGAGCTCAACGTGGAAGTCACCGAAAGTGAGAAGTTCGCCATTATCAAGCGATTGGGCGAGCAGGGCGACTTCGGTGATGGCAACATCAGCACCATTGATGGTATCCGCGTGGATTATGCCGATGGCTGGGGCCTGTGCCGCGCCTCGAACACCACGCCGGTACTGGTGCTGCGCTTTGAGGCGGAAACCGAGGAAGCGTTGGAACGGATCAAAGGCGTATTCCGTGACCAGCTGCAGAAGGCCGCTCCGGACGTGGTTCCGGATTTCTGAACTGAATTGACTGACAACCCATTTTGAACCGCAAGGACATTGACCAAACCATGGCGCTGGATCGTGAAACCGCAATGCAAGTGGCCTCGGTATTAAGCCGGGGCCTGCCCTATATACAACGCTTTACCGGCAAGACCGTTGTCATCAAGTACGGCGGCAACGCCATGGAAAACGAGGAGCTGAAGAGCAGCTTCGCCCGAGATGTGGTCCTGATGAAGCTGGTGGGCATCAACCCGATTGTGGTGCACGGTGGCGGTCCCCAGATCGGTGAATTGCTGGAGCGCCTGAATATCCAGTCCCGCTTCGTAAACGGTATGCGGGTAACCGATTCCGAAACCATGGATGTGGTCGAGATGGTGCTCGGTGGCCAGGTGAACAAGGAGATCGTCTCCCTGATTAACTCCCACGGTGGCACAGCCGTTGGCCTGACCGGTAAGGATGCCAACCTGATTCGCGCCAGCAAGTTGGAAGTGGTGAACCGATCCGAAGAACTGGAGCGTACGGAAATCATTGATATCGGACACGTGGGCGAAGTGGCCAGCGTGAATGTGGATGTGATCGACATGCTCACCCGCAGCAACGTGATTCCGGTAATCGCCCCGATCGGTGTGGGGCCGGATGGTGCCTCCTATAACATTAACGCGGACCTGGTGGCCGGCAAGGTGGCCGAAGCCATGAAAGCGGAGAAACTGATCCTGCTGACCAACGTGTCCGGCCTGAAGGACAAGAACGACAAGGTGCTGACCGGCCTGACGGCCCAGCAGGTCAATGACCTGATTGAAGATGGCACCATTCATGGCGGCATGTTGCCCAAGATTCGCTGTGCACTGAATGCGGTCGAAAACGACGTGAAAACGGCCCACATCATCGATGGCCGTGTCGCCCATGCATGCCTGCTGGAAATCTTTACCGATGAAGGTGTCGGTACCCTGATTTCCCGCAACTGAGTCACCAGAGCGGGAGCCAACGGATGAAACGCCTGCTGTCTTTGCTTGTGATTACAGGGATTGTGGTGGTCGCCGGCTACAAGGCCGGCGTCTGGTACCTGGCGGACCAGCGCCTGGCACAAGCCCGTACCGCGCTCTCCGACTACGGCGTTCTCAAGCGTGGTCAGATTGGCTCAACGTTCGGTGGTGCCCTGGTACTGAAGCAGGCTGGCTGGGAGGACTTCCGCCTGACCCGACCCCTTGAGGCCGGGCAGGTAACGTTCGATGCGGGCTCTCCGGTCACACTGCTGAGCTTTTTGCTGGACCCCAGGCCCCTGCCCGCCAATTGGACCCTCACCGCTGACAACGTGACCCTGCAACTGGAGCCGGCCATGTTTCGCACCTGGGTGACCCAGGGCGCGTCTCCTCAGACCACCGCTCAGCCTTTGGTCGCCCTTTCCTGTGGCCCCGATGCGAGGCAGCAGCCAGGCAGTGGTGACCTGTTGCGCATGGGCATCCGGGAACTGGCGGGCGATATCCTGCTACGGCAAACCGTTGATGCCCTGGTGATGGAGATTAATACCGGTAAAACCGGCAGCCTCGAGCTGCGCTGGCCAGAGGCCCGTCTCAACCTGCAACGACCGGAGGCCATTGCCGATTCCAGTGCACAAGCCATTGAGGTGACCCTGCGGGACGCCGGCCTTATGCGCAAACTGTCGGCCTATTGCGTTCGCGAAACCGGCCTGGAGCTTGAACAATGGCTCACGGAGGCCTCGGACGCACTAACCGAAGGGTTGGCGGCTCGGGGTTACCAGCCCAGCAAGCAGCTGCTGGCCCTGTACCGCCGGTGGCTGGCCGAGGGTGGCGAACTGAGTTTTCCGGTGACGCCGCAATCCCCAACCCTGGGTATACCCGTTCATGGCTCCGAGGCCGAAGAGCCGGGCAACTGGCCGGTACGCTGGAATGGCAACCGGGTACCCGAGGTTTATCTCACCCGCATTGAAACACCGGAACCGGAATCCGCCAAGGAGCCGGCAGAATCGCAGCCGACCCAGGGCGAGGCACGCGGGCCGGCATGGTCGGTTGAAACCCTGATCTCCGCCGAAAACTGGCTGGGGCGCCAGGTACGGGTCACACTGAATAGTGGCAAACAGGTGGAAGGTCGCCTGGAACTCGTGGGTGACCGGGAACTGGAAATTGCCCGTATGCTCGACACTGGTGAAGTGGTCTATCCGATCCTGAAACGCGCAATCAGCACATTTGAGGTCTGGCGCAGGGCCCAGCCAGACTGACACCCAAAGCCAGGAGGCAGTCATGGTGCAAGGCACAGACACATCCCGTCAGGTACCGGGCATCCAGGAGATGCTGACCCGGCTGATTTCCCTGCCCTCGATCTCCAGCGCGTCGGCCGACTGGGATCACAGCAACGAGGCGGTGGTCCGCACCCTGGCCGAATGGCTGGAGCCGATGGGGTTCACCGTGGAGATCCTGGAAGTGCCCGGCATGCCGGGCAAGTACAACCTGATTGCCACCCTGGGCAGTGGCCCCGGTGGCTTGGTGCTGTCCGGCCACACCGATACCGTGCCGTTTGACGACAAGCGCTGGCAGAGCGACCCCTTCACCCTGACCGAGAAGGATAACCGCTGGTACGGCCTGGGCACCTGTGACATGAAAGGCTTCTTCCCGCTGGCCATCGAAGCGGCGAAAGCGTTTGTGGATCAGCCACTGCAGCAGCCATTGATCATCCTGGCCACGGCCGACGAAGAAAGCTCCATGAACGGTGCCCGGGCGCTGGCCGAGGCCGGCAAACCCAAGGCCCGTTACGCGGTCATTGGCGAGCCTACGAGCCTGCAGCCGGTGCGCATGCACAAGGGCATCATGATGGAGCGCCTGAAATTCGAAGGGCAATCCGGGCACTCGTCAGACCCCGGCCTGGGTCGTAATGCCCTGGAAGGCATGCACGAGGCGATGGGGGAACTGCTGAGCCTGCGCCAGCAGTGGCAGTCGCAATACCAGAACCCCAATTTCCGCGTGCAGGTGCCCACCATGAACCTGGGCTGCATCCACGGGGGCGACAACCCCAACCGGATCTGTGCCCAGTGCGAGCTGCATTTTGACCTCCGCCCGCTGCCAGGCATGGACATGGCGGGCCTGCGCCAGGCAATCCTGGACCGGCTGCAGCCGGTGGCCGAACGCCGGGAACTGGGCCTGACCTTCGAGCCCCTGTTCGACGGCGTTCCGCCCTTCGAGACCCCGGCCGATGCTGCCCTGGTGAAAGCCTGTGAAAAGCTGACCGGCCACACCGCCCACGCCGTGGCGTTTGCCACCGAGGCGCCCTGGCTGCAGAAGCTGGGCATGGAAACCCTGGTGATGGGACCGGGCTCCATTGACCAGGCGCACCAGCCCGACGAATACCTGGAACTCTCGCAACTTGAGCCGACGCTGGATATCCTGCGCGGCCTGATTAAACAGTTCTGTCTTGAGGGGAAAGAGGCTTGAAATCAAACGACTGGCTGCACGGGTTCCGCCATTCCTCCCCGTACATCAATGCGCACCGGGGCCGGACGGTGGTACTGACCATGCCCGGCGATGCCATAGAGCACCGCAACTTCATCAACATCATCCACGACATCGCCCTGCTCAGTAGCCTGGGCGTGAAACTGGTGGTGGCCTTTGGCGCGCGCCCCCAGATCCAGTCCCGCCTGGATGAAGCCGGCCTGGAATCCTCCTTCGCCGGCAACCTGCGCATCACCCCGGACAACCAGTTGCCCCTGGTGATGGAGGCCATTGGCGGCTTGCGGGCCTATATCGAAAGCCAGTTGTCCATGGGACTGGTGAATTCGCCCATGCACAACGCCCGTATTCTGGTCAGCAGTGGCAACTATGTGACCGCCAAGCCCGTTGGTGTGCTGGATGGCATCGACTTCGGCTATACCGGCAAAGTGCGCCGTATTGAGACGCGTGGCATCGAGCAACTCCTGGAAAGGGGCCATATCGTGCTACTGCCTCCCATGGGCTACTCGCCTACCGGTGATGCCTTCAATCTGTCCTACGAAGACGTGGGCAGTCAGGTGGCCGCCGCTCTGGCAGCGGAAAAGCTGATCGTCTTTATCGACGATGAGGGGCTGCTGGAGGAGGACGGTGCCCTGATCCGCGAACTCTCCGCACAACAGGCCTCTGAACGCCTGAAAGCCAATAGTGTGACCGGACACGACGCTGCCTTGCTGAAAGCCGCGTGCGATGCCTGCGTCAAAGGCGTTCGCCGGGCTCACATCATCAGCTATGCTGAAGATGGGGCCTTGCTGGAGGAACTGTTCACCCGCGATGGCTCCGGCACCCTGGTCAGCGGTGACAACTACGAGCAGATCCGCGAGGCCCGGGTGGAAGACATCGGCGGCATTCTGGAACTGATCCAGCCGCTGGAAGAGCAGGGCATTCTGGTGCGGCGGTCCCGGGAAATGCTGGAAACCGAAATCGACAGCTTTGTAGTGGCGGAAAGGGATGGCACCGTGGTCGGGTGTGCCGCGCTTTATGATTATCCCGAGGAAGCCGCCGGGGAGTTGTCTTGCTTCGCCGTGGACCCGAATTACCGCCGCTCGGGGCGTGGCGATGAGCTGCTGGCGATGATTGAAAAACTCGCCCGGGGGAAGGGCATCCGCAACCTCTTCATCCTGACCACCCAGACCGAGCACTGGTTCCGGGAGCGGGGCTTTTTGCCGGCAGCGGTGCAGGATCTACCGGGGCCCAAGCTGGCCACCTATAATACCCAGCGCAATTCTAAGGTGTTCGTTAAACCCTTGTGATCACGGCAGGACAGGATGGAGTCAAGAGAGCGTCGTAGTAGCACGCGTCAACCAATCAAACTGGCCGCCCGCATAGAAGCGGGTGACGGGCTCAGTTTGCCCTGTCAGATTGCCGACTTCTGCCCGGAAGGTCTGTTCATTCGCTATTCCGGAGAGACTTCCAGCCGGCTTGACCGGGCCTTTGTGGGAGGGATGCCGGAAGAACTGGTGGTGCGCTTCCGGGGACCGGACGGCAAGCGCAGCCATGAGCTGCACGCGAAACCGGCCCGACGAATTGAAGGCGCCATGGGTGTGCAGCTAACGCGGCCCAATCCCCAGGCCCTGGACGCCATGTTGCAGTTGTGCGGTAGCACCGGCGAGCAGCAACCGGCCAGCCTGAAAGCGCCCAGCGAACAGGTGCAGTTCGTTTTGCGCCAATCTGCGAGGGCCATTATCCAGTTCATTGAACCCCTGATGACCAACTGCTTTGGCCGTACCTATGATGCCTTGCAGCAGGCTGCCCGGAAAGCCGCCAGTGACCAGTTGGCGAATGAGCTGATGGACGCGTCGGGTCTGCTCCAGAGCCGTCAGCGCCTGATTTGGCAGCAGATGGCCCGACACCTGGAATCGCCACTCAAGCCCGAGAAAAAGGGCACACCCGCCAGCCTGTCCGTGGTCGACAAGAACGAGTTTGAAGACTGGCTGGCCATCCGGGTGATGGTTACCCGGGCGGATACCCTGTTCCGGGGCGATCTGTTACCCCTGAAGCTTCGTCTGGACGCCCTGGGCATTGCCAACCGTACCGGTCATCACAATCCGCTTGGCCCCGCTCTGGTCTGTGAAGCGTTCCATGAAGGGCTGGCCCAGCTTCAGTTTGTCCGGGAGGTTGAGAAGGTCTGTCTGAAAACCTTTGAAGACACCGTGTTGCGGCAACTGGGCCCGCTCTACGAAGAACTGAACAATATTCTGGTTCGTCAGGGTGTACTGCCTGACCTAGATTTGTCCCGCTATCTCAGCGAACAGACACAGACCGCCCCCCGGCCCAAGAAAGCGGAGCCAGTGGAGGCGGAGAGCAAGCCAGCGTCGGAAAACGTATCCGCTAAACCTGCGGGCAACCCCACTGGGCGTGTGATGGAAGCCGCAGCGGTGGCGCGTTCCGGCAATGAATTCCAGGGCTACCTGAGTGCTGCACAGACGGCCTTTGCCACTGTCCGCAACCTGTTAGGCTCGTTGCAGGCCAGCCGCCTGGCGCAGGGCCAGGCCGAGGTTGACCCGTTTCCAGTCAACGCGCGCCCGGTGTCACCTCGGGAACTGCAGGAGCAGTTACAGGAACTGCAGGTCAACGTGCCTGAGCCGGCCGAGTCGCCCACCTCACTGCGGGAGCGGGTGGTTGAGAAAATCCGCCTGAACGAAGACCTGCGCCTGAACGAAGAGCAGCAGGACACCCTGGATGTGGTCGACCGCTTCTTCAAAAGTGTGATCGAGAGCCCGCGGATTGGGAATTTTGCCCAGACCCGGTTACGGCAACTGGAAGTCCCGGTGCTGAAAGTGGTGATGCGTGATCCCGCCTTTTTCGAGGATCAGGACAGCCCGGTGCGCGGCGTAATGAACCGCCTGGCGCAGTTGGGTGTGAAAGGCGGTCGGCTTAACCCCGTGGTGCAGCGCCGCGTGGATGAGCTGGTACAAAAAATCGCCACCGAGTTCGAGCAGGACACCGGTATCTTCGAGCAGACCGTGACTGAACTGGACAGCCTGATTGACCGCCAGAACCTGGTCTACCGTCGCAACGTGGAACGGGTGACTGCCGCCGCGGAAGGCGCCCAGAAGGTGTCGGAATCCAAAGAAGCCGTGATTGAGGCCGTGGATAAGCGGCTCGCCGGTAAAACCGTTCCCAGGGCCGTGGTCAGTCTTTTGGATGGCGGCTGGCGGGATTTGCTCTCACTGACCTGGATTCGCCAGGGGCCGGACAGCCAGCTGTGGCAGGATTACCTGGCGGTGATTGATTCCCTGGTGGCCTTTGGTGAAGACCCGGATAGCGGCATCAACCTGCCGGAACTCCTCCGGCTGATTCAGGATGGCCTGGCATCCATTTCCAGTAACCACATGCCGTCCTCGCACATCCGTGATGAGCTCAAGCGGTTTCTGGTCCGCAAGCCGGACCGGCCACCGGAGATGGTGCAAATGCCTGCCGCTTCCGAGGTGGGGCAGGGCCAGCCTTCACTGGACGAGCGCGAACAGCGCAGCCTCCAGCGCTGGATCAATCGTGCCCGTCAGCTGCGCACCGGCGACTGGTTGCGTGATCAGGCCAAGCCGGACGAACCCCAGTACATCCGCCTGGTCTGGGTGGCCCGGAACTTCGGTCGTTTCGTGTTTGTGAATCACCAGGGCATGCGGGTGGTGGAATTGGAGCTTTCGGAACTGGCCCGCCAGATGCGCAAGGGTATTGTCGTGCCCGACACCCAGTATGATAGGCCCCTGGTGGATGAGAGCATTGACCGGATGGTGCGCAACGTTTATGACCAATTGTCCTGGGCCTCAACCCACGATGAAGTGACGCACCTGCTGAACCGCCGCGAATTTGAACGCATGGTGGAACAGCAACTGGTCCGTCACGAGGATAACCGGTCCCTGCTGCACCTGGATCTGCGGGGCTTCCGGCTGCTCAGCGATACTGCCGGTTACCAGGCCGCCGACGCGGCGTTGAAACAGGTGGCCGACGTACTGCGCCACCACGCCACCGATGGCATGCCCGTGGGCCGGATGGCTGACACGGAATTTGCCATGCTGGTGCCTGCTGAGCAGGCGGAGACCATCGCCCCTCAGTTGGTCGAAGCCCTTGAAGCCGAGGCGTTCTCATTTGACGGACGCAGCTACCAGCTTTCCGCGAACATAGGTCTGGTGCCGGAATTGCCCGAGCTGATCAGTGCCGAGCGCTGGCTCCGGGCTTCAGACCGGGCCCTTTCTGCTGCCCGCAAACTCGGCCCCGGCAAGGTCGCCCACTACGCTCCGGATAACGACGAACAGGCCCGCCAGGAGCAGATTGCTGCCCGCGTTGCTGGCCTGAGTAATCCCAGTGACGAGAGCATGCTGCTGCGCTGCCAGAAGATCATCCCGTTGCACCAGAAGACGAAGATGCCGGCGCAGTACGAAGTGCTGATCAGCATGTATGACGACAATGGCCAGATGATTACCGGCCAGGATTTCGTCAACATGGCTGAGCGCTATGACCGCATGCAGCTGGTGGATCGCTGGGTGGTGGGGCACATGCTGGACTGGCTGCGGGACAAGGCCCCCGATCCCGGACAGATCGCTGGCGTGTGCATTAACCTGTCCGGGCACTCGCTCAATGACCAGTCTTTGCTGGAATTCATCTACGAAAAGCTCAGTGAGAAGGATGCGCCCATTGAGCGCTTGTGGTTTGAACTCACCGAGGCCTCCGCCATCCAGGACCTTCAGGCGGTGTCGGAGTTCATGGCCGAAATGCAGGAGTTGGGTTGTCGTTTCTGTCTGGCCAACTTTGGCAGTGGCCCCGGCTCCTTCGAGTTCATGCGCTCCCTGCCGGTGGACCTGATCAAGATCGACAGCGCCTTTACCGGCCAGGTGGACAGCAGCCAGACCGACCAGGCGATGGTGAAGTCCATGGTCGATATGGCGCACTACATGAAGCGGGAAGTGATTGCCTCGAAAGTCGAATCCCGTCCAGCGCTTGATGTCCTCAAGCATCTGGGAGTGGATTACGCCCAGGGCTTCCTGATCGAGAAGCCACGGTTGCTGAACAGTGTGATCCAGTAATCCGTCAGGCTGTCAGCCGACCATCCCGGAAATCCTGCAGGGTCTGTTCGATCTCTTCCCGGGTGTTCATGACGAATGGCCCATACTGGGCAATGGGTTCACCGATGGGTTTGCCGCCAATCAGCAGCACGCGGGCACCGCCGTCACCGGCTGTCAGGCAAACACGGTCTCCGTCGGTCAGGATGCTGGCCGCTGACTGCTGCAGCGGGCTGCGTCCGGTGTCGGTGACCAGCGCCGCTTCCCCGTCATACAGGTATACCAGGGCGTTAAGGGCCTCAGGCACCGTCACGGTCAGTTGGGCACCGGCTTCCAGTTGCAGATCGGCATAAAGGGGTTGCGTCGTACCGCCGCTGACAGCGCCCATTGTGGTATGGGCATCGATCTCCAGCTCACCGGCGATGACCTTGATGGTGGCTTCGGGGGAAGTCACCGTCGGTATGTTTTCGGGCTGTATGTCCCGGTAACCCGCTGGTTTCATCTTTTCGGCGGCGGGCAGGTTCAGCCAGAGCTGGAAGCCGCGCATCAGCCCTTGCTCCTGCTGTGGCATTTCCGAATGCACGATGCCGCGTCCGGCCGTCATCCATTGTACGCCGCCGTTACGCAGGTTGCCCCGGTTCCCCAGGTGATCCTCGTGCAGCATGTGGCCTTCAATCATGTAGGTGACGGTTTCAAAGCCGCGATGAGGGTGTGCAGGGAAGCCCGCCAGGTAGTCTTTGGGTTCGTCGGAGCCAAACTCGTCCAGCATCAGGAATGGGTCCATGCGGACGCTCTGGCGTTGGCCCAGGGAGCGTTTGATACGTACACCGGCACCGTCAGAGGTTTCCAGTGCGGGAATGGTTTGAGCAACGGCGCGAAGAGTCATGCCAGCCTCCTGTTAGAGGAATAATGGTCCTATTTAAACCGGCTGGGGAATGGGATGAAAACGCAGAATTCTGGCAGGTGTGATCAAAAAAACTGAACGAACAAAAACGGCAGCCCGTAGGCTGCCGTGACACGGCTTATTCCACGTTGCGGGAGTAGAAGATCTCCAGCATCTCCCGGCGCAGCCGGCTTTCAATGGACTGAGCTTCGGCCGGGTTCAGGTCCGCCGCGTTCACACCGAACACGTAGTTATCCAGGTCGAAGTTCTTCAGCATCATCTTGGTGTGGAACAGGTTCTCCTGGTACACGTTCACGTCGATCATCTGGTACGCCGCCTGGGTGTCTTCAGACAGGTAGTTCTGGATCGAGTTGATGTCGTGATCGATGTAGTGCTTGGTGCCGTCCACATCGCGGGTGAAGCCGCGTACCCGGTAATCCACGGTGACCACATCCGAATCAAAACTGTGAATCAGGTAGTTCAGGACCTTCAGTGGTGAGATCAGACCACAGGTGGACACATCAATGTCGGCCCGGAAGGTACTTACGCCGTCATGAGGATGGCTCTCCGGGTAGGTGTGAACGGTGACGTGGCTCTTGTCCAGGTGGGCAACAATGGTGTCCGGCAGCGGGCCCGGGGATTCCTCGTTGTTGGCGTCCGGGCCGGTCAGCTCGTGCTCGGCAATCAGCATGGTGACCGACGCGCCATGGGGCTCATAATCCTGTCGCGCAATGTTCAGGATGTTGGCGCCGATGATCTTTACCACATCGCTGAGAATCTGGGTTAGACGTTCGGCGTTGTACATCTCATCGATGTAATCAATGTAAGCCGCCCGCTGTTCTTCGGTCTGCGCGTAACAGATATCGTAGATGTTGAAGCTCAGGGATTTGGTCAGGTTGTTGAACCCGTGCAGCTGCAGTTTGCTTTCCGTCGTCATTGTTCACCTTTTGCGCAGACCGGTAAAAAAGAGGCGTATTATGCACAGCGCTTATGCCACTGAATAGTCTTTGCAAACACTTTTCGGTGTCCGCAATTTCCGGGGGCTGAACGCTCAGTCCGCTTCCCGGATTTCGTGGCTGTGAGTGATCTCCACGCCAGCGTTTTCCAGCATGATGGAAGCGGAACAATACTTCTCTGCCGAGAGGCTGACTGCCCGCTGAACCTGCTTTTCTTTCAGGTTGTGGCCGGTGACCACAAAATGCAGATGGATTTTGGTGAAGACCGAAGGCACGGCATCGGCCCGTTCGGCTTCCAGCTCGGTGTGACACGCGGTCACATCCTGGCGGCCTTTCTTCAGAATGTTCATCACATCAAAGGAGGAGCAGCCGCCCAGGCCCATCAACAGCATTTCCATCGGGCGCGGCCCCAGGTTCTCGCCACCGTGATCGGGCGGGCCATCCATCTGTACGCTGTGGCCGCTTCCGCTGGTGGCCTTGAAACTGGCGTTGCCGGTCCAGTCGATGGTTGCTTTCATCTTGTGTTCTCCTGCTTGAATAGCGTAGCAAATAGCCAGCGATGCTAGCACAGACCGGCGGTATCGACAGCCGCGAAATGGCGCTGGAGCCCCTGTCGCAGCAGACTACACTAGAATTCATGCGAGTTGCCGAAAGATACCCTTGTTGGTATAAGAAGTGGCAATATTGTTAACCCGCATCATCTGTAGGGATAAAAACAATAACAACAATGAGAAACCGGCAGATTCCCAGGAGGCTCGTCCCGTACCATGGCTACCATTGTTAAGCCTGTTGAGCAGAAAAACCAACACCTAGATTACTTTCTTTCCCAGTGTCATCGCCGGCACTATCCCGCCAAAAGCACCATCATTTATGCGGGCGATAAAAGCGATTCGCTGTTTTACATCGTCAAAGGATCGGTGACGGTGATCATCGAAGACGATGAAGGTCGCGAAATGATCATGGCCTATCTCAATGCCGGCGCGTTTTTCGGTGAAATGGGGCTGTTCGACAACATGGATTCGCGTAGTGCCTGGGTTCGTGCCAAGACAGAGTGCGAAGTGGCGGAAATCAGTTACACCAAGTTCCGCGAAATCGCCAAGGAAGACCCGCGGGTGCTGTACTTCATTGGTGAGCAGATGGCCTCGCGCCTGCGCCAGACCACCCGTAAAGTGGGTGACCTGGCATTCCTGGACGTGACCGGTCGCGTGGCCCGCACCCTGCTGGATCTGAGCAAGGAGCCGGACGCCATGACCCATCCCGATGGCATGCAGATCAAGATTACTCGCCAGGAGATTGGCCGGATTGTTGGCTGTTCCCGCGAGATGGTGGGGCGGGTGCTGAAAACCCTCGAAGATCAGGGCCTGGTGCGGGTAAAAGGCAACACCATGGTCGTCCACGGCACCCGCTGAGCCTGAGAATGTTGATGGCCGTGTTGCAGCGGCTTGATTTGGCACCACCAAACCTTCGCCGCTGCGCCTTGCTCTCAACACTCTCAGGGCGCAGCGGGTTAACGGTTTTCGCGATAGATTCTGGCCACCGGCTCCACGGTGGCTTGCCATTCCTGGAGCCAAGCCTGGACTGGTCTGGGCACTTTGTGGGGCTTGGGCCAGGGCACCGGGTACTGGGGCGGCATGAACAGCGGCGCCAGCAGTGCGCCGGCCGTCAGGTCGGCCCGGGTGAATTGCCCGCCGACCAGGAACGGTTGCTGGCCATACGCCTCCGCCAGTTCCGTGAGCAGGCTTTCCAGCGTTTTTTGGGCGGCGTCCGCCGTTTTCTGATTGATTTTCATCCAGTCCCGCATCACCTCATCCACCCGGCTGAAGGCCAGGCTCAGCAGGATGCGATTGTAGAAGGGGGTGCCGGCGGTGAGCATGGGCACCACCACTTTCGGGCGCTGCAGGAAGTAGTGGTAGACCCAGGTTCGAATGGCCGGGCCGGCCTCTTCATCCAGTCGTTTTTCCCAGGCCAGGGCCTGTTCTTTTAGTTGCGGATCTTGTGGGGTCAGTGGGTTTTCCGGAAATGCCTGGTCCAGGTAGTCCAGAATCTGCGACGAGCCCTGAACAACCTCGCCGTCATGGTCCAGCACCGGCACCGATGATTCGCTCCCGGTTAGTCCAAGGATGGTCTTACGATGCTGGCCGGGTAGCAGGTTCACCGGCTCGTAGTTGATGCCCTTGTAGTCCAGCGCCCAGCGTACTTTCTCGGAATAGTGGGAAATGCAGAACTGGTAAAGTTTGATGGTCATCGGTGGCCTCCGGGAATCTGAATGGCCCAAGGTTAACCTGTCTGTCCCTCTACAGCGAGTGCCAATCGCCAGCTTGACGGCCCGGGCATTTGTCGTCAGTCTCCAAACCTGTGACTGTGATTCTGGAGCCAACAACAACATGAAAATCTACGAAACCAGTACCGCGCCCAACCCCCGCCGGGTTCGCATGTTCATGGCCGAGAAAGGTCTGTTGGAAAAGGCAGAGTTTGTTCAGGTGGACATCGTTAAAGGTGAGAATCTCACCCCGGAATTTGCGGCTCGCAATCCGATGAAAAAAGTCCCGGTATTGGAGCTGGAGGACGGCACCTGTATTTCCGAAACCCTGGCGATTTGCCGCTATTTTGAAGAAGCCTACCCCGACACCCCCAGGCTTTTTGGTGAAACAGCCCTGGAAAAGGCCCAGGTTGAACAGTGGCTGCGCTGGCTGGAATTCTACCTGTTGCAACCAACCACCATGTGCTTCCAGCACGGCACCGGTTACTTCAACGATCGCATGAACCCGATCAAGGAGTGGGGTGACGAGTGCGGCAACCAGGTGCAGGATTTCATGGTTTTTCTAAACGATCACCTGGCCGATAAAGAGTACCTTTGCTGCAATCGCTTTACCGCCGCCGACATTACCGCGTTTGCCACGATTGCTTTTGCCCGGGTGGTTAAAATTCGCATTGCGCCGGAGCAGGAGCACCTGCAGGCCTGGTACGACCGTATCAAAGCCCGTCCATCCGCTTCGGTTTGAAATCAGGGATAGAAACCATGACTGACAGCGAACGACTGAATAACGCGATTGCGGCTATTGACGAGGCCAACCTGAAAGACCCCAACGAAGAACAGGTGGGGCATCAGGTTTTGCCGAAGGAGTACGCCTACAGCCAGCACATGACCCGGTGGCTGTTCGAGCTGGAACCCGAACCCAGCGAGTTGATGCAGATTGCCTGCCGGGCCCAGCACATTGAACGCTGGACCATGCCTCGCAGCGACTACGGTGAAGGCCGTAAGAACTACCTGCTGTGGCGCCAGATGTGTGGGCGCATGCATGGCCGTCGAGCGGCGGAGATCATGGCGGAGTGTGGCTACCCCCAGGAAGAATGCGAACGGGTGGAGACGATCCTCACCAAACGCAAGCTGCGCCAGGATGAAGACACCCAGTTGCTGGAAGACGTCGCCTGCATGGTGTTCCTGGAGAAGTATTTCGCCAAACTGTACGACGACAAGCCAGACTACGACCGGGAGAAATGGTTGCACATTGTGCGCCGCACCTGGGACAAGATGAGCCCCCGGGGGCACGAGGCCGCGCTGAAACTGGCCGAGGGCCTGCCGCCGCACCTGTTGGCGGTGCTGCAGGAAGCCCTGGCCGAACCGGAGGCCTGATCAGGCCCCGGGGAAGAACAGCTCCCGCAGTTTTTCGCCGGGCTCCGGCGCGCGCATGAAGGATTCACCCACCAGGAAGCCATAAATGCCCCGGCTGGTCATGGCCTGCACGTCGTCGCGGGTCATGATGCCGCTCTCGGTGATGGTCAGGCGCTCGGCGCCGATGCGCTGGTGCAGCTCGAAGGTGGTGTCCAGCGACACCTCGAAGCTGTGCAGGTCCCGGTTGTTGATGCCCACCAGCGGCGTGCTCAGGGTGAGGGCGTCGTCCATTTCCTCGCCGTTGTGCACTTCCACCAGCACATCCAGCCCGATTTCGTGGGCGATGCCCTCCAGTTCCTGCATCTGGTGCTTGCTCAGGCAGGCGGCGATCAGCAGGATGCAGTCCGCGCCCATGGCCCGGCTTTCGTACACCTGGTAAGGCGCCACCATGAAATCCTTGCGGATCACCGGCAGGCTGCAGGCCGCGCGGGCCGCTTTCAGGTAATCCTCGTGGCCCTGGAAGAAATCATGGTCGGTCAGTACCGACAGACACGCCGCGCCACCGCGCTCGTAGCTTTCGGCGATCTGCTCCGGCACGAACGGGTCCCGAATGATGCCCTTGCTGGGCGAGGCCTTCTTGATCTCGGCAATGACCGCCGGGGTCTGCTGCTCAATGCGCGCCCGCAGGGCGTTGGCGAATCCCCGCGCTGGGGCTTGGTCGCCCGCCATGGCTTTCAGGTCCGCCTCGGAAACCTTGGGCTTACGTTCGTCGATCTCTTCCCACTTCCGCTCAACGATTTTGCGAAGAATGGTGGGTGTCTTGTCCAGATGTCGTTCAGTCATATCAGACCCGTAAAAAGTTCGTGAGAGCCGGTGGGGAGGCCCTTTCCAAAACTGTCTGCAGCCATGGATGGCTGCAGTCAAGCCCTACAGGGACGTACTTGCGGGCGTGTTTTGGAAAGGGCCTCCCCACCGGGTCGTCCGGCTAATAATTCAGCAGGCCGGCATCAAAAACACTGCGAAAAATCAGCCAGCTCGGACATCTTGCCCATCGCCAGCCCGGAACCCATGGCGTCCAGCGCCAGGGCCACGCCTTCTTTGGCGGTGTCGGCCAGGCCCGCCACGTAAATCGCCGCGCCGGCGTTCAGGGCGATGATGTCCCGAGCCTTTTCGGTAATTTCGTCATGGTTGCGACCAAAGGCGGCCTTGATCAGGGTCAGGGATTCTTCGGAGGAATCCACCGTCAGGCCCACCAGCGACTGGCTCTTGACTCCCAGATCTTCCGGGGTGATGTCGTATTCGGTGATTTCACCGTCTTTCAGTTCGGCCACATGGGTGGGGGAGGCCAGGCTGATTTCATCCAGGCCGTCCTTGGAATGCACCACCATGATGTGCTCGGCGCCCAGGCGATACATAACTTCCGCCATGGGGCGACACAATTCCCTGGTGAACACGCCGATCAGCTGGCGCTTCACGCCGGCCGGGTTGGTCATGGGGCCGAGGATGTTGAAAATGGTGCGGCAGCCCAGCTCCTTGCGCGGGCCGATGGCGTGCTTCATGGCGCCGTGGTGCGCGGGGGCGAACATGAAGCCCACGCCGATTTCCTGAACACAGCGCGCCACTTCTTCCGGCTTCATGTCCAGGTTGATGCCGGCTTTCTCGATCAAATCCGCACTGCCGCTCTTGGAGGACACGCCCCGGTTGCCGTGCTTGGCGACAAAACCGCCGGCGGCCGCCACCACAAAGGCTGAAGCCGAAGACACGTTGAACAGGTTGGCGCCATCGCCACCGGTACCGACAATATCAACCAGCGGGTCTGCGTTGACGGTCACGCCAGTCACCAGTTCGCGCATCACCTCGGTGGCGCCGGTAATTTCGTCAATGGTTTCGCTCTTCAGGCGCAAACCCATCAAGAACGCGCCAATCTGGGCGTCGGTGGCCTCACCGTTCATTACGATGCGCATCACATCTTTCATTTCCTCCCGCGAGAGGTCCAGGTTGGAGGCGATGCGGTTCAGTGCTTGTTTCATGTCCATGTATTGGCCTCTCAGGTTGTCAGAAAGTTGCGCAGCAAGTCGTGTCCCTGCTCGGTCATGATCGATTCCGGATGGAATTGTACCCCTTCAATGGGCAGCGTTTTGTGGCGTACACCCATGATCTCATCCACCGAGCCATCGGCGCGTTGGGTCCAGGCCGTGATCTCCAGGCAATCCGGTAGGGTGGCCTTATCGATCACCAGGCTGTTGTAACGGGTGGCGTTCAATGGATTGTTCAGCCCCTGAAACACCCCGGTATTGGTGTGCACCATCGGCGACACTTTGCCGTGCATCACCGCTCCGGCTCGCACCACTTGCCCGCCAAACACCTGCCCGATGGCCTGGTGGCCCAGGCAGATGCCTAGAATCGGCAGCTTGCCGGCAAAATGCCGGATCGCCTCCAGGGTGATGCCGGACTCATCCGGCGTACACGGGCCGGGCGAAATCACCAGCCGCTCCGGGCGCAACGCCTCAATCGCTTCCACGGTGATTTCATCGTTGCGGACCACCCGTACCTCGGCACCCAGCTCGGTCAGGTACTGCACCACGTTGTAGGTGAAGGAGTCGAAGTTGTCGATCATCAAAATCATGGCGGCGTTACTGATTCATTGTGTTGCTGAAGGTGCTCGCCATGGGGCCCATCGTGTTTGCTGTCCCATCGTTGCCGGGTGTGGAGCGAATAAGAGAAGGATTATTGCAGCCAGCCGGCCCCGGTACAATATCGGGTTGCCGGGGTGAAAAGTGAGCAGGGCGCGAGCAGCTTGCTATAAAGCGAACTGCTCGAGCGGGCATGTGGGCATTTACAAATATTGTGGGAGGTAATTTGCGGCTTCTTCAGCCGGTCTTCGTTTGCCGAGTTCCAAGCTGAGGGGCCAAAAGAGCCTGATTCACTCGAATAAGCTCGTTCATGAGTTCTTTGACTTTGTCGTCGGCGCTAATGAATTTATCAAGCCGACCGCCGCCCATTCGGGAGTCATAAGTGGCCTTGCCCGCGAGTTTTCCGTCGCTGTACAGATTGATTTCTGCGTAGGTCATGTAGATGGCCAGATCCCAGGTCCAGTTTGCGGTGTAGGTGATCTTGGCGTCGCATTGGGCGTCCCGCTCATTGGGTTCAACAACCACGTAATTGATATTCTTTAATACCAGTGATTCTTCCAGAGCCAGGAGAAAGCCTTCTCGGACCTTTGTGTTTTCCACAACACAAACACTTGCTTCGCGATTAATGTCGGCAGAATCAACCGTTTGTTTGATGGAGCAGGCTGAAAACAGGGGGAGCAGAATTAGGAGGGCTGCAATTTTTTTCATAAAAATCCTTTTTGATGGTGTTTGCGCACATAATCTATGCAGAACCCAGGCGCAAAGCAAACACGCTGTATTTCAAAAGTGGTCAGGTCATTCCGGTCGTAAACTGCAAACCTCTCATGACTCTGAGGTGGATTGGAACCTGAGACAGGTCATTGTCGTGTCAGCAGAGTTGGTGATTCAATGGTTAGAGGAAACGACGAGGGTTTGTCAGATCGGCCCAAAGGGCAGCCCGAGAAAAGACCAATCACGGGCCAATAAGGAAAAAACGATGAAAACACGTTTTGCTGCACTGTTCATGCTGTTGTGCTTCTGGTTGCCGGGGGCTGCTTATTCAGCAGAGGACATAAAGGGCAAGTATTCCGATGCGGAGATCATGGAAATCCTCAGAGCCGATGGTTTCAGCGCTGTTACCAAGCTCGATGAAGGCGCCATTCAGGTTAACGTAAATGGCCGCACCCATATTCTTTTCAATAATGACGATGGCGACCTTCAGGGCTATTTCGTAACCAGCGGCGTGACACTTTCCTACGAAGACATGAATGAGTGGAATCGTACCAAGCGTCTTTCCCGCGCTTATCTGGATGCTGACAACGATCCGGTACTGGAAGCCGATCTGTTGTCCAATGGTGGGCTAACCAAAAGGAATGTGGGCGAGTTCTTCCGGATATTTGTGAATGTGTCAGTTCCAGGATTTATTGAGTTCCTTTTGGAGAATGACAAAAGCTGACTTGCTGGGGTGTGAAAACGCCCCCTCAGTTGGCTGCGTCCCGGAAAGCATTCCCGGTGGCTTTTGCTAGAGTGGTGCTAGGGCTGCAAACGCGGCCTGACGTTTGTCGCTACAACACACCGCACTTGGGATAGCTTGATGTCCGATACCCGTTCCCAGAGCACCGTTCTGTTCGTTCAGCATTTGCTTCGGTTTGCTCGGCGGGTGGTGGGGCGTTTCTGGGCCAATCATGGCATTCTGCTGGCCGGGGGAGTGGGCTATAACGTTCTGCTCTCGGCCATACCCCTGGCGGCCCTGCTGGGGGTTGTGCTTTCCCACATCGTGCCAGAAGCCAAGTTGCTCGAGGTGATTAGTTTTCAGGCCCGGCTACTTGGTACGGGCCAGAGCGCGTTGCTGGTCGAGGCCGTAAAAACCTTCCTGAACTCGCGGGAGGTAGTCGGCTTTATCAGTGTTCCGGTGATGCTGTTCTTCAGCTCGTTCGCTTTTCGGATGATGGAAGATGCCATCGCCATTATTTTCCATCGCCCGGATGCTCCGTCTCGCAGCTTCTGGGTCTCGGCTGTGCTGCCTTTTGCTTTCATCCTTGTGCTGGGCATTGGCCTGCTGAGCCTGACCCTGGTAGTTATCTTTGCCGATCTGTTTTACGACCGCCCGGGCACTGTGCTCTACCCCCTGAGTTTCCTCTGCATGTTTGTGCTGTTCAGTGCGATTTATAAAGTGCTGCCTATCGTGCGCATCAAGCCGAGTCGGGCCATCATTGGCGGTTTTGTGGCAGCGCTGCTTTGGGAAGGGACCCGTCTGGTTCTGATGTACTATCTGCAGAATGTGTCGTTCGTGAATGTGATCTACGGTTCCCTGACCACCAGCATCATTATCCTGATTACCCTGGAGGTGGGCGCGATCATTCTGTTGCTGGGCGCCCAGGTGATTGCCGAGCTGGAAGACAGTGCCTATGCGGGGTTGCCCTGGTATCAGGGCGCCCGGTTGCGGGAACAGAAGAATGTGCCCGGCGCGCCGCGTCGCCGTGCAGAGGATAGGGTTCAATAGAAACCAACGGTAAGGGGAGGGTTCCCGTGAAGACGATTGGGCTGATTGGCGGCATGAGCTGGGAATCCACCCAGACCTACTACCGACTGATAAACCAGAAGGTACGGGAGCAGCTTGGCGGTCTGCATTCGGCCAGGCTGGTGCTCTACAGCGTGGATTTCGCCGAGATTGAAGCCTTGCAGCACCGGGGCGACTGGCAGGCCACAGGCGATATCCTGGCTTCTGCCGGCCAAGCACTGGCATCGGCCGGTGCGGACTTCCTGGTGCTCTGCACGAACACCATGCACAAGGTGGCTCCGGCAATCGAGCAGGAGGCGGGTATTTCGCTCCTCCACATCGCGGACGCCACCGCCGGCGTGCTCAAAGGGGATGGGGTCACCCGTGTGGGGCTGTTGGGCACACGGTTTACCATGGAGCAGGCGTTCTATGTGGACCGGCTCCGGGATCATGGCATTGACGTGCTGGTGCCGAACGACGCCCAGCGGGAGCGGATTCATTCGGTGATCTATTCCGAACTCTGTCAGGGCGTGGTCAACGCGCACTCCAAAGCCGATTACCTGGAGGTCGTCGGCTCACTCGCTGAGCGCGGAGCCCAGGGAGTGATTCTGGGGTGTACGGAAATCGGGCTGTTGATCCAGGGGGCGGATACCAATGTCCCGCTTTACGACACCACGGAAATTCATGCGGAGCAGGCGGTCGGACATGCCTTGGGTAGAGCCCACGGGTAAGTAACGTCTACACTCGGTTTTCCAATAGCAACTGTTTACGAGATTTAAAGGAAACCCTTTGTTCCCGGAACTCAAAACCGTCGGTCTTTTTCTTGTTACAGCCCTGGCGGAGATTGTCGGCTGCTATTTGCCTTACCTTTGGCTGCGCGAGGGCAAGACCATCTGGCTTTTGATACCGGGTGCGCTGAGTCTGGCGGCCTTTGCGTGGCTGCTGTCGCTCCATCCCGCCGCCGCAGGGCGGGTCTATGCGGCATACGGGGGCGTCTATATTTTCATGGCCATTCTCTGGCTTTGGGCGGTTGATGGCATTCGGCCCACGGTATGGGATCTGGTGGGCTCCGCCGTGGCGCTTCTGGGAATGGCCATCATCATGTTTGCGCCGCGCAGCAGCTAACCCCAAGAAACCGGCAGGTGCGACTGTGAAAAAGTTTTTCCTCATTGGTGGTGTGGCCCTGTTGATCGCCTTGGTAGCGACGGTCCGCTCCAATCCCGTGCCCATTGAGGAGCGGCTGGTCCGTATTCAGGCTGAAGGCACGCTCAGCGAATTTCCCGACATCGAAAAAGAGCCCCTGGACGTTCAGGCGGCTCTGCTCGATATGGCCGACGACGAACTGTTGTTTCTCAAGGCCCGGGCGGCCTACCTGCGCTACCCCGGCATGACCCGTGCGCTTTTTCCTCTTTATGGCCCGGAGGCCGAGTTCCGCGAGATCCTGAGGGCATATGGCGAAAACATCCTGCCGCCGATTCACTATTTTCTGATCAACCCGATTGGCTCCATCGAGCTGATGAACCGCCTGTCACAACGATATCAGGCGGTGAAAGAGTATTTTGGCGATAACGAACAGGCTCGCCCTTCCAGTCAGGCGCTTGCGGAGAGCGGCCACCTACAGCCCGAGGAGCGCGGCTGGTACGCCATCGCTTTCATTCAGGAGGAAGGTCACGATTTCCTGGGGCAGTTCGTGACCAGTGAACAGGGCGAGGTCAGTTGGGTGATGACCGAACGGGTGCTGGAGAACCTTAACCAGTTCTTCGCCAGTGGTATCCGGAACCTGGAAATTCAACACCGGACCGGGCAGGAAATCTCCGCAGGCGATGTTGGCTGGGCTTCGGTGGATGTGCTGGTTGCCGCAAGCGCCCTGAAGGTACTCCGGGTAGGTCGTGCGATTAGCGTTTCTTCCCGAAGCGCTGCCCGGAGTACCCGCTCGGCGGCGCTTTCCGCACGGCTGGCAAACAGTGGGCGCATGTTGATGACTGCCGCCCGTTATTCGAAATGGCCAGCCATCATTGGGGTGGGCTACCTGGTACTCTCACATCCCTCTCTCATCAGTGACTTTTTCGCCGAGGTAGCGAAAGTGATGGGGTATCCCGTCAGGCTGGTGCAATTTCTGGGATGGTTTTTTCTGCTTTTGCCGGTTTTCTATATCGCCAGTTGGGTTTATCGGTTCGTTCGCCGGCCCCTGGTCTGGGCGTTTGGTTCCGGGAGGCGTTCAAGCTGGTTATAAGTAAATGAGCAAAAAATAAACAAAGTTCTGCTGGGCATTAATTGATTTGTGTCATACTGCCCAGAAAAACAACAGTTCGGAACTTGACGAGAGGGCGGTGATTGGCATGGGCACGGAGGTCGGTAGCCAGCTTTCCGAAAGCTTGATTGATGAGTTGCGCAAAGAGCGGGCGTCTTTGTGGCGGATTCTGTTCGAGCAATCGCGAGACGGCATTGTGGTGCTCAAGGTTGATGGCTCAGTGTTCGAGGCAAATCAGGAGTTTGCTCGAATGCTAGGGTATTCCATTGAGGAAATCCGGCAGATGCGGGTCTGGGAATGGGATGTTCACTACTCCAGATCTCAGATTCTTGAAAAGCTGGCTAAGATCGGCGAGCCGGGTGAACAGCTTGAGACTCGTAAGAGGCGCAAGGACGGCAGCGTGATCGATGTGGAGCTCAGTAATAGCGCCACTGTTTTTGAAGGCAAGAAGCTTATCTTCTGTATCTGCCGTGATATTACCCAGCGTAAGCTCATGGAAGCCGAAATTTTCCGCTACGCCACCACTGATAACCTCACCGGCCTGTTCAATCGTCGGTCGTTTGATCAGCGCCTGACTGAAGAGATGGACCTTACCATGCGCTATGGCTCACCCATGGCCCTGGTTATGTATGACTTTGATGGCTTCAAGGGCATAAATGATGCCCATGGCCATGTTCAAGGGGATAAGGTTCTTGAGCAATCGGCACGGCTTGTGAGGGATAACGTTCGGTCCACCGATATGGTCGTACGCTGGGGCGGCGAGGAATTCATGATCCTGGTGCCCCAGGCCAGGTTGGTCACGGCCAAAGTCCTGGCCGAGAAATTACGACAGGTGCTGGAGGAGTATGTATTCAGCGCCAGGTTCCACGTTACCGCCAGTTTCGGGGTCACCGAGTACGTGCCCGGTGAAAGCAAGGATACGTTGCTGAAGCGTGTGGACGATGCGTTGTATCGAGCCAAAGCCCTGGGCCGAAACCGAGTTGAAGTATTGGGTAGCTGACTACCCCAAAGTTGCGGCTAACCACGAGCTTTGGGGTAGAGTTCAATCCTTTATGTCGGTAAAAGCCTACTGTTGCATTTGCTGGTACTGCCACATGTGTTGAATCAGTTGCCGCATTTGTTCCCTATCGCGGCGTTGCATCTCTTCGCTGCCCTCAGCCTGGCTCCGGGACTGATTCATCGCCTGTACGCTCTGGCGGATATGTTCCCGGTACTGGTTCATGAGTTCCTGGCGATCGCCGCTTTCCTGGGTTTGGTTAAGGCGGTCCCGTATCCGGTCCATGGCTTGCAGGTGTGGCTTTAGCTGGTCCTGCATTCGGTCTTTGTCCTTCATCCGATCCTTGTCTTTCATGCGGTCCTTGTCCTTGGAACGGTCGCGGTCACCACTGTAGCCGTCATCGCCCATACCTCCGCCACTGCCATGAGAGCTTGCCAATAGGATGGTCGGTGCGGGTTGAGAATCAGCGCTGGCTGTTAATGGCAGGGCCAGGCTAGTCACCATAATAACAGTGGCCAGTGCGCCCCCCAGCGGCGCGTACAGAGTTTTTACGTTCATGGCTTTTTCCCTTTTTCCATAGTGCAAAAATAACGTTATTTTCCACTGGCCCGATTTCCATATTGGTTAAGGGCACGGGCATAACCAGTTATCTGCCAAATAAGTTGGTTCCAATGAAAGGAACAACCCTCTGGAGGGCTGACGCATACGGCATGCCATTGCTTAAAAATGCTGAAATTCTGAGAGGAAAATTGGAAGAGGGACGGGGTAAGGTTGGACCGGGCGTGTCGTTACAATAGCAACAAGCCCGCCTTTGTCTAATGCCCTGACAGTGGGACTGCTCACCAAAGAGGGAGGCGCGGCGTAAAAGACGCAGTAACCCATTGAAGTTGTTGGGTTGGTGTTAGTCTGGACCGGCACCTGTTTTGCAGCTATCCGTGTTTAATATCCTGACACCTGCCTGGGTGCACTCAATGGCACTCGCCTGGCTTTACCTAAAGCAGCGCCTGTACAAGATGGCCAGTGGCGAAAGCCAGGCCTGCGGCGGCGGTGCCCATAACAAACGTTCGAAGGCCTGAGCGCCAATGGGGTAAGCCATAGGCGGCAGTCCTGAGACTGCCACCAATCAACTACTCATCAGTGGCAATGAGCGTGGGCCGCTGCGTCTTCATCCCTCGGGTCACCCATGCCGCCTTTCAGGCCGTATTTGATCAGCAGCAGGTTGGCTGGCCAGGCGGCGAACAAGCCGAGCGACAGTGAAATGTAGAGTGAAGACCAGAACAGAGCGTCGTTCATGGTGGATTTGCCACCCAGATAAAGATCGGTCGTGATGGCGACAAACTCCATCACCACAATGCTGATGCTCTCAGCGACAAATGCTCCTTTGAAGGCTTCCTTGAACGCCATGCCATTTTGCATCATGGGGCCGATGTTGAGGGCAAAGCCGAAGATATAAGCCAGGCTGAAGGTAATGATGGCAGCCCAGAAGTTGCCCAGGGCGAAGAGGCCGACCGAGATGATTACACCCAGGATCTCGCCAATGCCGCAACCGGAATAGCAGTGGGCAACGGAGCGGAAGCCCTTGCGTGCGATACTGTCTGTGGGTATCTGTTTGCGCCCGGAGAAGCGGTAGATCAGCAGGCCGATGGGACCGGAGTACAGGACGGTCAGTACCCATACCCACTGCATCATTGAGGCAATGTGATTGTTGCTGGTGCGTAAATCGTAGATGACCCAGGCCACGCAGGCCGCGACCAGGGCCAGCCAGATGCCCAGCCCCGTCCAGGTGTCGATTACCGTTTGAATCTGGTCAAGGCTCATAGTGGATCTGATCCTTTTCCGTCAAATGTAATGCCAGTATAGACGGTGGTGCTGAACCTACCGTCTTTCAACCGTGACCGGTTATGGCATTACAGCAGTTCGGACAGGGAATCCACCACGGCGTCCGCACCCAGGCTGTCGATGGACGGGCCGAAATTGTAGCCGTAGCGCACGGCCACGCAGGGCACGCCGGCGGCCAGGGCTGCCTGCACGTCGTTCACCGAGTCGCCAATCATCACCGTGGTGCCGATGGTGCCATGGAGCTGGTGCATGGCGTGGAGTACCGGCGCGGGCTCGGGTTTTTTTTCGGGCAGGGCGTCGCCGCCGAGGGTGAGCTGGAACCATTGCGCCAGGCCGGTTTGCTCCAGCAGCGGCGCAATGAACTGTTGGGGTTTGTTGGTGACCACGCCCATGCGACAGCCACACGCACTCAGGTGTTCCAGGCATTCCTTGACGCCGGGGTACACGCGGGCGTGTTTGCCGTTGGTCTGGCGGTAATGTTTGAAGAAGATCTCCAGGGCGCTCTCAATGAGGAGATCGTCTTCCGGGCGGGCGGGTTCCCAGTGGCGCTTATCAGCCAGGGCCCGGCGAATCAGGACCTTGGCGCCATTGCCGACCCAGGGGCGTACCTTCTCCAGACCCGCCGGTGAACGTCCAAGTTCCTGAAGGGTAAGGTCCACTGCCTCAGCCAGGTCCGGTGCGCTGTCGACCAGGGTGCCGTCCAGGTCAAACAGGGCCACGCCCGGCCAGCGGGCATTGAACAGGCCTTTCAGGCTCATTGGCCGCGAGCCTTACGGGCCGCTTCCAGCTCCGCGCGCATGGCGTCGATGGTGGCCTTGTAGTCCGGGGTTTTGAAAATGGCGGACCCGGCCACAAAGGTGTCGGCGCCCGCTTCGGCGATTTCCCGGATGTTGTCGGTCTTCACGCCGCCGTCGATTTCCAGGCGAATGTCCTGGCCGCTGGCATCAATCTTCTGGCGCGCTTCGCGAAGTTTGTCGAGGGTCCCCGGGATGAACTTCTGGCCACCGAAGCCGGGGTTCACCGACATCAGCAATACCATGTCCAGCTTGTCCATCACGTAATCCATGTAGCTCAGCGGTGTGGCCGGGTTGAACACCAGGCCGGCCTTGCAGCCACCATCACGAATCAGTTGCAGGGAACGGTCGATGTGATTGCTCGCTTCCGGATGAAAGGTAATGAAACTGGCTCCGGCGTCGATAAACATACGGATGAGGTCATCCACCGGTGAGACCATCAGGTGCACGTCGATGGGCGCGGTCACGCCATGCTTGCGCAGGGCTTCGCACACCATGGGACCGATGGTCAGGTTGGGCACGTAGTGATTGTCCATCACGTCAAAATGAACAACGTCCGCACCGGCGGCCAGTACGTTGTCGACTTCTTCGCCCAGGCGGGCAAAATCGGCGGAGAGAATGGATGGTGCAATCAGGTACGGGTTCATCGGGGCTCTCTCAATTGAATTATCGGCTAGTCTGGAGGCTGATAGTCTATCAGCTTGCCAGCCAATTTCGCAGCGCGGGGAACGGGATTTGAAATCACAATGGGGCTTGTCATTACTGTTATCGGGACTGATGCTGGTTTTCAGCTCGGCGGTCCTGGCCCAGCAGGATGGTGAACAGCCACAGACGGATACCGAACCGGCGGCCGAGGCACCCGCCAGCAAGCGGTTCTCGGTGACCACCGGTCTGGGGGAATGGGCCCTGGCCAGTCAGTACCCGGAGCAAGCGGTATGGCTTGAGCTGGAGGCGGGTAGTCGCGCTTTGGCGTTGTTCCGCCCCGAGCAGCAGGTGCCCGCCCGCAGCGCGATGATCGTGTTGGCCAACGAAGGTCAGACCGCCGATGAGGCTATTGTCGGCGCCCTGCGCCGGACGTTGCCGAATGATGGCATGGCGGTCATGACCCTGGGGCTGAGGGCGCCGCCGGATGTTCTGCGCCAGAGTCGGCAGTCACGCAAGGTGCCGGCGCCCGGTGACGGCGAGGACGGCGGCTCGGAAGGGGATAACCCGACCGGCGAGAATACCAGTTCGGTCATGATTGATGTGGCGGCCCCGGAAGATCTGGAGGCGCTTGCGGAGAACTATCAGAACAGCGTGGGCAGCTTGCTGGACGCGGCGGCCGCGGCTCTGCGGGATCGTGGTTATGAGCGGTTGCTGGTGCTGGGCGTGGGGTGGTCCGCCGATTACGTGACCGAGTGGGCGGCAGCGCAGGACCGGCTTGCCGGTGTGATCTGGCTGGCCCCGGCATTCACCCCGGACCGGATGACGGCACTGACCGAGGTGCTCGCCGAAGGCCGCAACTGGCGGCTGCTGGACCTGCATGGCACCTCAAGCCAGGCGGCTGCCCGGGAACGGGCGGCGGAACTGGCCCGGGCGGAGGTGGAGCAGTATCGGCGTCTGCCCCTGCCCATGGCCAGCCCGCCAAACGCAGCCGATGCCGACGGCATTGCTAACTGGGTGAGCGCCTGGGCCGGTCAGTAGTGGTGGCGTTCTTGTGGGTCAGGTGACGCGGTGGCGTTTCTTGATCAGTTCCCAGGCCTGCTGGTAGCGCAGCAGTTGGTCTTTGGCCAGGGCCTTTTCCGTGGGCGTCAGTTTCTGTTGCGCCAGCTTGTCTGGATGGCAGGCAGAGACTTTCTTTCGGTACTGGCGCTTGATGGTGTCCAGGGTGTCCCGGCGGGTTACGCCCAGGATAAGGCAGGCGTCGGCATAGGTGGTGGGCCGGTGCATGGCCGTCGAGTTCTGGGCCCAGACTTTGCTGGCATAGCTTTCAAACACTTCGTCGGCAATGGCCACCGGAAGCCCCATGCAGGTAATGCTGTCTTCGCAGCGATAACGCCGGGCCTTGCCGGGCTGACCCTGAATCTGCGCGCCATGGCACAGGCAGGTGGCGGTAATGATGGCGGAACCGGGCGCCAGGTTTGCCTGTAGCCGGAGCAATAGGCCCCGGTGCATCGGCAACTGAGTGGTGTTCTTGCCCAGCTGGAACTGCTCAATGGCCTTGCGCCGCTGACGGGATGACAGGCCAAGGGCCTTGATCAGTCGTTCGGCGTACTGAATGTCGGCCTCGGTGACCCGGCCATCGCCTTTGGCGATATGGCCCAGGAAAAAGAACAGCGGCTTGTGATACCGGCGGGGAAGACCGGTTTTCCGGAGCAGGGTGTCGGCTTTATGGTTGGCCTCACCCAATTTCCGCAGGACGCCTGAAAGCGCCGCTTCCATGGCCGCTGGCAGCGATTGTTCCTGCTTGTCACTCATGAGCGTTGTCCGTTCGCATCAAGGTGTTGTGATAGCTGGGCCAGCCGTTCAGGGGTGCCGATGTCCATCCAAAGGCCCCTGTGATGAGTTCCCCGAATCTGGCCATTGGTCATGGCCTCTCGCAGTACTGGGCCGAGCTTTCCGGCGGTGTCGTCCAGCCCGTCGAACAGCTTTTTGTGCAGTACGCTGATGCCGGTGAAGGTGAGACTGGAGCTGCCTTCACGGGTCAGCCGTCCATCCGGTTGGAGGTTGAAATCGCCGGCCGGGTTGTGCGCGGGGTTGTCGGTCATGACCAGGAGGGCCAGACAATCCGGGGCGTCTGGCGGAGTCAGGCGTTCCAGGGGGAAATCGGTCCAGATGTCGCCATTGATCACGGCAAACCAGTCACTGCCGGTGTCAGTCAGCAGTGGCAGCGCGCGGATGATGCCACCCGCGGTTTCCAGTGGTTCGCCTTCGGCGGAATACTGGATGTGCACGCCAAACGCCTCACCATTGCCCAGGGTTTCCTCGATTTGCTCTCCCAGCCAGGCGTGGTTTATCACCAGCTCTGCAAAGCCGGCTCGTTTCAGCCGTTCGATGTGGTGCACAATCAGCGGCTTGCCACCCGCCCGCAGCAGCGGCTTGGGGGTATGCAGGGTGAGCGGGCGCATGCGTTCGCCCTTACCGGCGGCAAGGATCATGGCTTTCACGACGGCTGCTTCTCCGGCTGGGGGACGGTGCCGATGCGCTCTTCAATGCGAGGGATGACGGTGGTACACAGCCATTCGTGGAAGTGCCGGAAGGCCGGCTGCCGGGCGCTGGCGTCGCGAATGTAGCTGACCGTTCGCGGGATGTCGGCCAGGTACCCGGTTTTACCATCGCGAATGGCCAGGCGGGCGAAAATGCCGGCGGCTTTGAGGTGGCGCTGCAGGCCCATCAGGTCAAACCATTGCTTGAAGGTGTCGGCATCGGCCCGGTGCAGGCCGGCGTCCAGGGTAAGCTGGCGATAATGTTCCAGCCATTGCTGTACAGCGGTCTCGGACCAGCGCACGTAACAGTCTTTGAGCAGTGACACTGCGTCGTAGGTTACCGGGCCACGTACGGCATCCTGAAAGTCGATTACGCCGGGCACGGTTTGGTGCTCGCGAATCAGCAGATTGCGGGAATGGTAATCCCGATGCACGGTGACTTCCGGCTGAGCCAGGGCGCTTTCCCGCAGCAGGCCGAAGGCGGTGTCCAGAAGGGCGCGGTCCTGGTTATCCAGTTTCAGCTCCAGGTGCTGTTCCAGCAGCCAATCCGGGAACAGGGCCATTTCCCGATCCAGCAACGCTTCGTCGTACGGCGGTAGGGGATAGCCGGCAGGATCACTCAGCGGGGCAATGCGCGCCAGTTCTTCAAGGGCCTGACGGTACAGGGAGTCCGCGTTGTCATCGGTGAGCGCCGGGAGCATTAACTGATCGCCCAGGTCTTCGAGCAGGAGGAAGCCCTGCTCCAGGTTTTCCGACTCAATGGCGGGTACCGCAATACCATGCTGGTGCCAGTGCCGGGCAATGGCCAGAAACGGACGGCAGTCTTCGTGCTCCGGTGGCGCATCCATCACGATCAGTGGCTGGTGCTGCCCCGCCTGTTGCCGCCACACGCGAAAATAACGCCGGAAACTGGCATCACCCGCCACCGGCTCCGGGCTGGCGGATTCCAGGCCGGGAAGGTGTCGGATCCATTCGGTCAGCAATTGCAGGCGATTGTCCATGATGGCGCGGTGCTTCCTGGGGTCGGGTGGTTATCAACAAACGGTAGCAGACCAGTATAAAGAGCGTAAAACGGATTTGCAGCGGTGTTTCCGTTAACAAGGCGGTGAGGCGCGTGTAAACTAGGCAGTCATTTTTGATGGCCTTTGTTATTCACCCGGAACAGGATTATCGCTACCGTGCCCAGTCGTAATCACGCCCTGACAAGGATCAGGCCCGGTACTCTCCGGAGCCTTCTGGCAACTGGGCTGGTGGCAGGGTGGATGCCCGTGGGCGTGATGGCCCAGGAGCCGACTGCAGCCCCCAGCGCGGCCGAAATTGATTGGCGCCCCAGAAGCGAGCTGCCCCCCGACGTGCAGGAACGCTTGCCGACATTCTGTGAGGGCGGGTACCTGCCGCCACAAACCGGCCAGGGTCCGGATACAGCGTCCACCAGTGATGTGCCGCTGGAAGCCAGCTCCCTGAATGCCCGTTACGAGCTGGATTCCCAGCTGTATCTTCAGGGTGACGTGCAGCTTCGCCAGGGCAACTTTCAGGCGTCTGGCACCGAAGCCCGCTACAACCAGCAAACCGGTGAAGTGCGGCTTCAGGGCCCACTGGTCAGTCGTGGGGAAGGGGTACTGCTGACAGGGCAGGAGGCCCGGTATTCCGTGGATTCGGGCCGGTTTGATGTGAATTCGGCCACCTTCCTGTTTCATGAGGCCGAGTTGCGGGGCACGGCATCCTCTTTGTCCCGGGTGAGCGAAAATCAGGTTTTGATCACCGATGGCATGCTGACCACCTGCGGGCCGCAGCAGAATGATTGGGCACTGGTGGCATCGGACATCGAACTGGACCGGGCCGAGGGTTTTGGTACCGCCAAGCACATCCGCCTGGAAGTGCTCGACACTCCGGTGTTCTACTGGCCCTACATGACGTTCCCCATTGATGACCGCCGCAAGACCGGCTTCCTCTATCCGCAGTTCGGGTCGTCCAACGCCGGTGGGGGGGCTTTCCTGGCAACCCCTTATTACCTGAATCTGGCACCGAACTACGACGCCACCATTACCCCGCAGTACATTCATGGGCGCGGTCTGTTTACGGAGCTGGAGGGCCGCTACCTGAGTTCGCTGGGCCAGTCGGTCCTGCAGCTGGGCTACATCAACAACGATTCCGCCTACGAGGATGAATTTCCGGGAGAGGACGGCGAGCGCTGGGGGCTGGATTTCACCAGTCGCGCCGGCTTTGGTGGCGGCTGGAATGGCTATGTGGACTACTCGGTCGTCTCGGACCAGGACTACCTGAGTGACCTGAACCGCTCACTGGATATTAACCAGACCACGCACCTGCGCCGGCGCGGTGGGGTGCGGTATTCGGGCAGTGACCAGTATTTCGAGGCTTACCTCAACGGTTACCAGACCCTGGATGAGGATGTGCTGCCCGAGAACAAGCCCTACGACCAGCTGCCGGAAGTGATTTACGGTGGCACGGCGCAGGCCGGGTGGCTGGAAGCCAACCTGGAAAGTCAGTACACCTGGTTTGACCGGGACAATGACACCCTGACCGGCCTGGAAGCGGCAACCGGCCAGCGCCTGCGTGCCATCCCGGAAGTGGCCCTGCCGATGCGAGCACTCTGGGGCTATAGCCGGCCATCGGTGAGCCTGGATTACACCCGCTACGAGCTGGATGACTACGACTACAACCAGCGCGATGGCAGTTTTGACCGCAGTGTCCCGGTGTTTGAATGGGACAACGGCCTGTATTTTGATCGCCGGGGCGAGCTGTTTGATGTGCCCTACAACCAGACCCTGGAACCCCGACTTTACTATGCCTGGGCCGATGCCGAGGACCAGAGCTACATCCCGGATTTCGATACCGGGCTGCGCAGTTTCCGGTTTGACCAGCTTTTCCGCCGCAATCGCTTTACCGGGGGCGACCGGGTGGGTGATACAGATCAGCTCACCGTCGCCCTGACCAGTCGTTTCAACGATCTGACCACCGGCGCCGAGCGCGCACGATTCAGCATCGGTCAGATTCACTATTTCGAGGATTGGGACGTTACCCTGAACGGTAACTGTGGCAAGGCTGACTGCTCCGATACCGATTCGCCCCTGGCCGGTGAGGTGGTCCTCAAGCCCCTGGAAAATCTGGAAATTCGTTCTTCCGGTTTGTGGGACCACGAGACCGAACAAACCCTGGAAGGGCGCAGTCAGCTGATCTTCCACTCCGAGGATTATCGCTACCTGGCCACGCTGGGACACACCTACAATCGAGGCGATGGTCTGGCCAGCACGGACGACGAACTGGACCAGAGTGATGTCGGCACCGTGTTCCCGATCACCGATCGGGTCAGCGTGCTGGGCCGCTGGGTGTATGACTATTCCGATGACCGCACGGTGGGCAGCCTGGCCGGGCTGGAATACAACAACTGCTGCTGGAGCGTGCAGGTGGTGCATCAGAGCTACCTGACCGATGACGAAGAGCTGGACAACCGGATTCTGTTCCGGGTGGAACTCAAGGGTCTTGGCGGCAGCGGCGATGGCGCTGACGAACTCTCCAATGCTATTTATGGCTATGACGAGCGTGACCGCCGCCGGTTTGGAACTCCAAGCCCCTAAAACGGACCAAGATCTGCGATGCCCACTCGGGGCTGCAGCTGCGAATTGACCAATCAAGAGGTGACTATGAAGGCGACTGTCCGCCACGGACTGACACTGCTACTGACTCTGGCCCTGGTGGCCGTGTCGGTTTCTGCCCACGCCGAACGAAAACTGCTGGACCAGGTGGTGGCCGTTGTTGACGACGAGGCCATCCTGCAAAGCGAACTTGAGGCTCGGGTAAACACCATTGTTGGTCGCCTGAGCGCCCAGGGTACGGGCCTGCCGCCCCGCCAATTGCTGGAAGAGCGGGTGCTGGAACAACTGGTTGCCGAATCGGTGCAACTGCAGATGGCTGATGACATGGGGATTCGCATCAGCGACAACGAGCTGAACGAAACCCTGCGGAACATCGCCAAAAATAACAACATGACCCTGGCCCAGTTTGAGCAGCAACTGGCCCAGGAAGGGGTGACCTACCAGCAGGCGCGTGAGCAGATTCGCAATGAAATGCTGACCAGTCGCGTCCAGCAGCGCCGGGTTGGCAATCGGGTACGGGTAACCGACCGCGAAGTCGAGAATTACCTGAAGGCCCAGGAGGCTCGCGGTGCCAATGAGCCTGAATACCGCTTGGCGTATATCTTTATTGAAGTGGATGAGCCGGGCAATGAAGCTTCCGTAGACGCCGCCCGCGCCAAGGCCGAGGAGCTGCGCCAGCAGATTGTGGAAGGCCGGGATTTCCGCGAGGTGGCGGTGGCCGAATCGGATGCCAGCAATGCCCTGGAAGGTGGTGACATGGGCTGGCGTGCGGAAAGCCAGTTGCCCTCACTGGTTGCGCCGGTGGTGCCGGAACTGAACGTCGGCCAGCCTTCCGAGGTGCTGGAGAACAACAGCGGTTTCCATCTGGTGCAGGTGATGGACCGCCGTGGCGGCGAACAGCAACAGTTTGTCCAGCAGCATCGTGTTCGTCATATCCTGGTGCAGCCGTCGGACGCCCTGACCGAAGCACAGGCCGAGCAACGCGCCCGGGAAATCTACCAGCAGTTGAAAGACGGCGCGGACTTCGCCGAACTGGCCCGGGAAGAGTCTGACGACGCAGTATCCGGTTCCGATGGCGGTAACCTGGGCTGGGTTAGCCCCGGCCAGATGGTGCCGGCCTTCGAGCAGGCCATGCTGGACGCTCGTGTCGGTGAGATTTATGGCCCGGTTCGGTCGCGTTTTGGCTGGCATATCCTGCAGGTGCAGGAGCGCCGTCGCCAGGATGTGACCGAAGCCAACAAGGAAGCCCAGGCTCGCCAGGCGATCTACCAGCGTAAGTTCGAGACCGAGCTGCAGAACTGGCTGCGGGAAATCCGTGATGAGGCGTTTGTCGAGTTCAAGGGTGAGTATGCGGACATGAACAACGCCAGCGAAGGCGATGCCGCTTCATGAGCAGTCCGGTCATCCTGGCCCTGACCGCCGGTGAACCGGCGGGCATCGGCCCTGAGCTGTGTCTGCAACTGGCCGGCGAGATTCGCCAGCCGGGTATTGTAGTGATTGCCAGCAAGTCGCTGCTGTCGGCCCGGGCGAACGCGCTGGGCCTGAGGGTGGAACTGCACGACTGGCAACCCGGGCAACTCCCGGAAACCCGTGCTGGCCACCTGTCGGTGCGACATGTCGATGGTTGCCACTCGGAAGCAGCCGGCCACGTGGATTCTGCGAATAGCCAGTACGTGCTGGACACCCTTACCATTGCGGCCGAAGGGTGTCTGAAAGGCGACTTCGACGGCATGGTTACGGCACCGGTCCACAAGGGCGTGATCAACGAAGCGGGCATTGCCTTCAGCGGTCATACCGAGTTCCTTCAGGAGCTGTGTGGCGTTGAGCGGGTGGTGATGATGTTGGCCACCGAAGAGCTCCGGGTGGCCCTGGTAACCACTCACTTACCCCTCAAGGACGTACCTGAGGCCATTACGCCCGAACGGATCACCCAGGTGACCCGCATCCTGAATGCCGACCTGAAAACCTTCTTTGGCATTGAGCAGCCGCGCATTCTGGTGGCGGGACTGAACCCCCATGCCGGCGAAGGCGGCCATCTGGGCCGGGAAGAAATTGACGTGATCGAGCCGACGCTGGAAAAGCTGCGCGCCGAGGGCATTGAACTGACCGGTCCGCTGCCGGCGGACACCTTGTTCACGCCACACTGGCTGGATAACGCCGACGCCGCGCTGGCCATGTATCACGACCAGGGCCTGCCGGTACTGAAATTCCAGGGCTTTGGCCGGGCGGTGAACATCACTCTGGGGCTGCCCATCGTGCGAACCTCCGTGGACCACGGCACCGCCCTGGATCTGGCGGGCACGGGCAAGGCGGACGCCGGTAGTCTGCACACCGCCATTCGCGTTGGCGAACAGATGGCGCTTTGTCGAAAGGCGGCGAACGCCGGAGAATATTCATGAGTAACAACCATGGGCACAAGGCCCGTAAACGCTTTGGTCAGAACTTTTTGAGTGACCCGGGTGTGATCGAGAAAATTGTTCGGGCCATCAACCCGAAGCCAGACGACGCCATCGTGGAGATTGGTCCGGGGCTGGGCGCGTTGACCGAGGAAATCCTGGCGGTGAACCCGCGTTTGCAGGTGGTGGAGCTGGACCGGGACCTGATTCCGGTGTTGCGCACCAAGTTCTTTAACTACCCGGAATTCCGGATCCACGAAGCCGACGCCCTCAGCTTTGATTTCAGCCAGCTGATGACCGATCGGCCGTTGCGCATTATTGGCAATCTGCCGTACAACATTTCCACGCCATTGATTTTCCACCTGTTGTCCCAGGCCGGGGTGGTGGCCGACATGCACTTCATGCTGCAGAAGGAAGTGGTGCAGCGTCTGGCGGCGGTGCCGGGGGATAACAACTATGGCCGCCTGGGCATCATGGCCCAGTATTTCTGCAAGGTGCAGCCGTTGTTTGAAGTGGGGCCCCGCGCTTTCCGGCCAGCGCCCAAAGTGGATTCTGCTATTGTGCGACTGGTGCCACACAAGGAATTGCCGTACCCGGCCAAAGACCTGAAAACCCTTCAGGCGGTGGTGCGCACGGCCTTCAACGCCCGTCGAAAAACCCTGCGCAAGGCCCTGGCGGGTATGGTTACGGTCGAACAACTGCAGAGCCTTGGCATTAATGATGGTCTGCGACCGGAAAACCTTAGCCTGGCTGATTACGTACAAATTGCTGACATGCTGGTAGACAGCGGAGATCATAGTGCGCAAGGGGAAGAGGTAAGTAATGACTGACTACGCCATTGGCGATATTCAGGGGTGTTACGAACGTTTGCGGGAAGTGATGGCGAAAGTGGACTTCTCGCCCTCCCGCGACCGGCTCTGGGTGGCCGGCGACCTGATCAACCGGGGGCCATCGTCCCTGGAAACCCTTCGGTATGTCGAAAGCCTCGGCGATGCGGCCCTGGTAGTGCTGGGCAATCATGACCTGCACCTGCTGGCCGTTGCCCTGGGTGGTCACGGCTTCAAGAAGAAAGACACTCTCTCCGAGATCCTGGAGGCCCCGGACCGGGACCGGCTGCTGCACTGGTTGCGCCAGCAGCATTTCTGCGTGCACGACCCGCGCCGCAATCTGGTGATGGTACATGCGGGGCTGCCTCACATCTGGAGCGTGGAGCAGGCCATGGCGTATGCCGGGGAAGTGGAATCGGTGATCCGCAGTGAACAGGCCGAAGAATACTTTACCTACATGTACGGCAACGAGCCTGCCCTCTGGGACGAAGGGCTGAAGGGCATGGAGCGTTGGCGGGCGATCACCAACTACTTTACCCGCATGCGTTTCATCGCCCAGGACGGCACGCTGGAGCTGGATACCAAGGAACCGGCCAACAACGCGCCCGAGGGCTTTGCGCCCTGGTTCGATTTTCCTCGCCAGGATGACACCCGGATTATCTTCGGCCACTGGGCCGCACTTGAGGGGCGCACAGTCAGTGAGCAATACGTGGCTCTGGACACTGGTTGCGTCTGGGGTGGTGCATTAACCATGATGAACCTGGATACCGGCGAGAAGATCCACTGTGACTGCAGTTAATCCATTAAACCGGCAAACGATTCGCTGGGCTCTGGCACTTGGTGCCCTGGCGGGCTTGCTGGCGGTAATGGCCGGCGCGTTTGGTGCTCACGCTCTGCGGGGTATGGTCAGCGCCCGTGGCCTTAACGTGTTTGAAACGGCCGTCAGTTATCAGATGTACCACGCGATTGTGCTGGTAGCTGCGTCGCTCATGCCCACCGTGGGATTGCCAAGGCGTTTGCTGGTTGTGGCCTGCGGGTTCTGGCTGGCGGGCATTGTGCTGTTCAGCGGCAGTCTGTACCTGCTGGTGTTGTCCGGCACCCACTGGCTGGGCCCGGTGACCCCGATCGGCGGTGTCTGTTTCATGATTGGCTGGGCGCTGTTGATCATCGCAGCCCTGAAGAAAGAGCAGAGGTAAAAAAACATGCAGATACAGCTCAATGGTGACGCTGTGGAATTGCCCGATGCCATGACGGTTGCGGACCTGATTGCGCACCTGGAACTCACCGGCAAGCGGCTTGCCGTGGAAGTAAACGAAGACATTGTGCCCCGCAGCCAGCACCCCGAGTTGACCCTCAGCGAGGGTGACCGGGTGGAAGTGGTTCATGCCATTGGCGGCGGTTGAGCAGCGGGCAAAGCCCGCCTGCTTCCCTATACGACTACCGATTTCAGGAAAACCATGACAGAGACAGCACAGATCCAGCTCCCCGAAGACAAGCCCCTGGAAATTGCCGGCCGGACCTTCCAGTCCCGGCTGCTGGTGGGCACCGGAAAGTACCGGGACCTGATGGAAACCGGCCATGCCATTGAAGCGTCCGGTGCCGAGATTGTCACCGTGGCCGTTCGCCGCACCAACATCGGCCAGAACCCGGACGAGCCCAATCTGCTGGACGTAGTGAACCCGGATACCTATACCATCCTGCCCAACACTGCTGGCTGTTACACCGCCAAGGATGCAGTGCGTACCTGTAAGCTGGCCCGGGAGCTATTGGACGGTCACGACCTGGTGAAGCTGGAAGTTCTGGGCGATCAGAAAACCCTGTATCCCAACATGCCGGAAACCCTGGTGGCCGCCGAAGAGCTGATTAAGGATGGCTTCAAGGTAATGGTGTATTGCTCCGATGACCCGCTACTGGCCTTGCGCCTGGAAGAGATGGGCTGCATTGCCATCATGCCGCTGGGCGCGCCCATTGGCTCTGGCCTGGGCATTCAGAATCGCTACAACATCCGCCTGATCGTTGAGAACGCTAACGTTCCGGTACTGGTGGATGCGGGCGTGGGCACCGCCTCCGACGCCACCATCGCCATGGAACTGGGCTGTGATGGTGTACTGATGAACACCGCCATCGCCCAGGCTCGGGACCCGATCAAAATGGCCCACGCCATGCGCCTGGCGATCGAAGCGGGCCGGGAGTCCTACCTGGCTGGTCGTATGCCGAAGAAGCTGTACGCCAGTGCCTCTTCGCCGATCGATGGCACTTTCTTCTAAATAAGCCTGGATCCCCTCTCTCTGGGCATTACCGTCAGGGGAGGGGCATAAGCATTTATAACCAGAACCAAAAAAGCGCTGACATTTTGCCATGACCAACCAGAAACCCAGCCGACGGGAAAGCATCCTTCACGCCCTGGTGGAACTCATTCAGTCCGATCCTGGCGCCCGCATTACCACGGCCGGTCTTGCCCGAACCGTGGGGGTGACAGAAGCGGCGTTATACCGCCATTTTCCGAGCAAACGGAAAATGTTCGAGGCCTTGATTGAGTTCGCCGAGGAGGCGGTGTTTTCCCGCTGCCAGGTGATTCTGCAGGAGCAGGAGGATGTGCGGGTGCGCATCCAGCAGCTGGTGCACCTGGTATTGGTGTTCGCCGAACGCAATCCGGGCCTGTGTAGCGTGCTGACCGGTGATGCCCTGATGGGTGAAGACGAGTCCCTGCGCAAGCGGGCCTCACAGTTTTTCGAGCGACTGGAAACCCAGCTTCGTCAGGCTCTGAAGGAAGGCGAAATTCGCCAGGGCTTGAGCCCGCGCACCACCTCGGCGCGTGGGGCGGACTTTGTGATGGTCTTCCTGGAAGGCCGCATTCAGCGGTTTGTCCGTTCTTCGTTCGGTCGTTTGCCTACCAATGATTTTGACGAAGCCTGGGGGTTGGTGTCCGAGTCTGTTTGGGGCTAATTACCCTCATATCCGGAAGCAGACCGCAGTATCTTTCGCACTGGCTCCCACACCGCCGGCGCGGAAATCAGCAAGTCCTGGCCCCAGAGGTCTTCAGGGTAACCTTCAGGAACGTCACCAAAGTGCCCAGCCGTGGCGCCGGCCTCCTTGGCGATCAGGCGGGCGGCGGCGAAGTCCCAGGGGCTGACGGTTTCGTAATAGATGTCCAGACGGCCACAGGCCACCCAGCAGATGTCCAGGGCCGCCGAGCCGATGCGGCGCAGGTCCCGGCACTGGTGGATCATGGCATTAAGGCGGTTGACCAGCGGTTCGAGTTTGTCCTTGGTGTAGGGGAAGCCGGTGGCGAACAGGGACTGCCGGGGCTCGGTGGCACCGCTGTGCTGGGTGGGCCTGCCATTCAGGGTTGTGCCCTCGCCCCTGGTGGCGCGGAAGGTCTCATCGGAGAAGGGCGCGTGAACCACGCCCGCCTGCACCTGTCCCTTTTCCGCGTAAGCAATGGACACTGCCACCTGGGGGTGGCCGTAGGCGTAGTTCACGGTACCGTCGATGGGGTCGATGATCCACAGCGGGGTGTCCAGCTCCTCGGCCTGGGACAAATCCGGCATGGTTTCTTCGGAGAGAATGCGGTGGTCCGGAAAGCGTTTTCGGATGGCGCCGGTGATGAATTCGTCCGCCATCACGTCGGCGTGAGTGACCAGCTCGGTCTGGTGCTTGTAGTCGGTGCGCAGGGTGTTGTCTTCGCGCTCGCGGCGAACCAGTTCGCCAGCCTCCCGGGCCAGGTTTTCGGCGAAATCGGTAATTTCTCGAAGAGTCATTGCGTCAGACATGGCACCCCCAGGCAGCAAACGTCAGGGTGCCAGTCTAGCACGGCAGGGTTACAGGCTGTTGAGCCACTGCTCCATTTTGTCCATGGCCTTGACCAGGCGCGGGCAGGCCTGCTGCACAAAGTCGTCGCCCAGCTCAATGTCGGCATAATCGCCACCGGCAAGCTTCAGGGCTTCGCCGCCATCAAAATCCACGAACGCCAGTCGTGCGCCCATGTGATCTGGAGTAAACCCGAAGTCACTGGACGGCAGGATGGCGACGCCGGTATTGGCCAGCAGCGCTGTGCAGAAAGACTGGGACGTTTTGATGTCATGGGCCGCCAGTTTCTCACGGTACGCGGAGAAGTCCGGGAACAGGTAGAAAGCACCTTGCGGCTTTTGCACCACTGCGTTCATCTCCTGCAGCCGGCGATGCATGTACTCGCCCACCACCTTGAGCACCCGACGGGATTGCTTCAGGTATTCATTGATGTCATCGCCGCCGTTGAACGCAGTGATCGCTGCATGTTGAATGGGCGCAGCCGTCGAGGTGAAAGTCTCACTGGCGATGATGGCCATGGCATCCTGCAGCGGCCGTAGCTCCGGCGGGAAAATGAAGGTGCCCAGGCGCCAGCCACCAGCACCCAGCCATTTGCTCATGCCGGTGCTGATGATGGTGCCTTCCGGGTAGTAGCGGGCGATGGACTTGTGCCGGCCCTCGAAATGCACCTCCCCGTAGATCTCATCCGACAACAGAATGATTTTGTACTTGCGGGCCACGTTGGCAATGGCCAGCAGCTGGTCATCGGTGTAGGTGCAGCCGGTGGGGTTGGACGGGTAGTTCAGGATCAGGATGCGCGGGCGTGTGGGGTCGTCCCGGCAAACGATATCGAGTTCCTCAGCCGTCAGTTGCCAGTTGTTCTCGGCGTGAGTGGGCAGCCAGTGCACGGAGCGGCCGATGATCCGGGCCTGCGGGGCATAGGAAACCCAGCTTGGGCGCGGAATCAGCAAATCGCCGTAGTAGGCCAACTGCAACATGAACAGCAGTTCCTTCGACCCTGGGCCAATCAGTACGTCTTCCCAGGTGCTGTGCATGCGCTCGTTGCGGTTGATGTAGCCGGAAATGGCTTCACGCAGGCCTTGAAGGCCTTTGACCGGCAGGTAATCCTTTTCGTGGGCGTGTTCCTTGAGCGCTTCGACAACCCGCTCGGGTACCGGGAAGGGTGATTGTCCCAGGCCAAGTTTGATGATGTCCCGGCCTTCGGCTCGGAGTTGGTTGCTTAGCTCATTGATGCGGAGGGTGGCAGAGGGCTGGATGCCCCGGACGTTCAGGTTAATCGCGTAGCGATGGTCGTGTTTGATGTCCATTGTCCCGGTCTGTTTGGTGAGTGGTCACCTACGCAGTATAGGAAACCCAAACATATTTAAAATGGGTGGTCAGATAAGGGATTCCCGAAAACAGAGGCTTATCAGGACAAAGGCTGGTTAAAACCGGTGAGGCTCGAGCTCCATGTGCAGAATGTTGGGGCCGAGCATGATGATGCGGCCGGTGTAGCGTTCTTCACCGGTGGTGGCGAAATCGAAGAGGAAGCGGCGCCAGACCCGAATGCGGCCGTTCTGGTCGCGCTTGAACCATAATCCGCGCAGGTAGACGGCATCGTCCAGCAGCAGGACGTCCATGGATTTGCAGTAGCGCCGGGCGGCCTGGAGGACAAAATCCTTGATGGCTTTGGCCCGCCACCAGTACCAGACGGCGAAACCGGCGAGAAAGAGCCAGACGAGTGTGCCCAGGGTCAAGGTAGAGGCAATCCTGTTGGTTGAGATGACTGACCGTTAGAGGATTGCCAGAGTACCTTATTGGGCCGGCTCGGGAAATTCTTTCTGTTTTTCGCTGGATTTGCTGAGTCGCAGGCGATCCCGCAGCATCTGCAGGAAGTGGCTGGTCAGCAACTGGGCCTGGTCTACATGGTTCCCCAACTGCTCGGACTCCTGATGCGCGCTTTCGCTGCTGGACACGGACTGGTTACCCAGATCCAGCAAGTGCGAGGCCTGCTTTTCCACCTGCACCGCCAGGGCCGATTGTTGTTGCGAGGCGCTGGCGACTTCCCTGGCGCAATCGTCGATGATGTCCATGTCGTTCAGGGTAACACGCAGTGACTGGCTGGCTTCATCGGCCATGGTGGCGGTGCGGTTGCAGGCTTCCGAGCCCTTGTTGATCACATTGACCACCATGTGGGTTTCCGACTGCAGTTCGTCAATCATGGTATCGATGCGTTGGGTGGATTCGTGGGTGCGTCGGGCCAGACCGCGAATTTCGTCGGCCACCACTGCAAAGCCCCGGCCGGCTTCTCCCGCCCGTGCTGCCTCAATGGCGGCATTCAGTGCCAGCAGGTTGGTTTGCTCGGCAATTTCCGTGATCACTTCCAGGACCACGGAAATGGCATCGCTACGTTCCGAGAGCTTGTCCATTTCGGTATTGGCGCTGTCCAGTTGTCCCCTTAGCTGGGAGATTGCCTGGTTGACGCCATCCATCCGGTCCTGACACTGGTGCGCGGATTGTCGCGCTTCCTGGCTGGCATGCTCCGTTCGGGTGGTCATGTCACTGACCCGCCGCACGCTCTGCGCCAGTTCTTCAAAAGCACGGGTAATGTGTTCAATGTCCGTTTGCTGGTTACGCACGCTGTCGACCGAGCTGGATACCCATTCCATGGTTTTCTGTTTCTTGCCGTGCAGCATGCCTATGTTGGAGTGCATCCGGGCGGAGACCGCTCGCAGAGTGGCGTCGCGTTTTTGCCGGTCGTACTCAATCCAGGCACTTTCGTCCCGAAGACCGGTATAGATCCAGGGCATAACGGGGTGGGCGTCACAGCAAGCGTCCCGGGCGGTGCGCATCATCGGCAGCGTGAGCCAGAACAGGATGGCAAATACGGCCAGCACCAGGGCCTGAAGCACGGCCATCTGGATCAGGGTCAGCGCGGCCAGGCCAAAAATCACGAGGCTGCCGGCCAGAACGGCGTAAAGACAGGCCAGTTTGGAGGCCATGGGCGGGCTGATTGCCTGGTAGCGCCGGGGTATCCTGCCCTTGTTCCAGGCGGCATAGGCTGCCTCTGCACGCTGGATTTGTGCCCGGCTGGGTTGGCAACGAACCGACTGGTATTCGACGATCTCACCGTTTTTCTTGATTGGTGTAACGTAGGCGTCCACCCAGTAATGATCGCCATTCTTGCAGCGATTCTTGACGATGCCCCGCCAGGAGTCGCCCGCCTGCACGGTTTGCCAGAGGTTCTCGAAGGCTTCTGGGGGCATGTCCGGGTGCCGGATCATGTTGTGGGGGTGGCCGATCAGTTCCGCTTCATCGAAGCCGGCGACATCAACAAAGTCTTCGTTGACGGCGGTGATCTTGCCTTTCAGGTCGGTGGTGCTGATCAGGTGATAGTGTGACGGGTACTCGTGTTCCTTCCCTGTCACCGGTTCGTTCCTGCGCATGTGGTGCTCCAGAATACGCGTCCATGTGTACACACTATCGGCCTGCCGACCTTTGCAGAATATCCCCTTATTGCAATTCTTGAGAAACTAATGAGAGGCACTTACCGATTTGGTTAAAAATAGGCCTATTTTGCAAAAAACGGATAGGTTGAGAGTGTTTTAAGCTTATGCTGACAACAAGAATAAAAAACACCGGCAGGGAACAGCGAGTGGAAGCATCCATGCAGTCATTGAGCGGACGGGACTTCAAAGCTCTGGTGGATCTGCATCCCAAAGCGATCATGCTTTCAGGCCTTGATGCCACCATTGCCTACGTCAATCGCCAGTTCGAGGCCGTTACCGGCTACCAGCAGGAAGAAATTATCGGGCAGACGCCGTCGATTCTGAGCTCCGGCCTGCATTCCCGTGAGTTCTATGCCGACATGTGGCGCCGTCTGAAAAGTGAAGGCCGCTGGGAAGGGCTGATCTGGAATCGACGGAAAAACGGTGAAACCTACCCGCAATGGCTCACGATCTACCCGGTGGAATACGAGGAAGGCTGTTTCTACACGGGCGTGTTCATGGATGTTGGCGAGCTGACCGCCAACGACGAGCGGCTGGCGGCGCTGGCCTACTACGATCCCCTGACTGAACTGCCCAACCGCACCCTGTTCCAGGAATTCCTGAAAGCCAGGGCCTGCCGGCGTAACTATGACAATACCTGTTTTGCGGTTCTCTACATTGACCTCGATTTCTTCAAGTCGGTGAATGACCTGCACGGTCATGACTGCGGTGACCGCGTGTTGAAGGAGGCGGCGGCCTGCATCCAGGGGGTTCTGCGCGAAGGCGATGTGGTGGCCCGTTTGTCCGGCGATGAGTTTGCCGCCATCATCGAATTGCAGGATGAATCCGAGCTGGAAGCGGTCTGTCAACGGACAGCCCAGGCGTTCCGTGCGCCCATGGTGGTGGATTATCGGGAATATTTCCTCTCCGCCTCTGTGGGGGCCGCCATCTATCCCAAGCACTCGGACAGCGCGGCCGATCTCCTGCTGAAGGCCGACCGGGCCATGTATGCCGCAAAAACCGCCGGTCGGGCCTGTTACCGGGTATACAGTGCCGAGGAAAGCGAGCAGGGGCAGCACGAGCAAATACTGTCGGAAGCGTTGGTGGCGTCGCTGAAGACATCGCCGGAAGAATTCTCGGTGGTCTATCAACCGCAGTACGATCTTTCCAGCGGTGACATGGTGGGGCTGGAAGCCCTGATACGCTGGCGCCATCCCAAACTCGGTGCGGTCTCGCCGGGTGAGTTTGTTCCCCTGGCAGAACAGCGGGGCCTGATCCATGAGCTGACCGAGCATCTGGTTCGGTGTATCACCGCTGATCTGGATTTGCATGGCGTGACCGGCGGGTATTCCATGCGCCTGGCGATTAATATTTCCGCGCGCCAGATTGCCGATGCTCGCCTGGAAGACTTGCTGGAACCTTTCTTTGGGCGCCTGCGCCAGTCGGGCTGGGTGCCGGAACTGGAAATCACCGAAACCCACCTGATGAATCTCTCTCGCACCTGCCTGGACAAACTCAAGGACTTCGGGCGTAAGGGCGTGATGGTGGCCATCGATGATTTCGGCACCGGCTATTCCTCACTCGCTTATCTGCATACCCTCCCGGTGCATGTGCTGAAGATCGACCGCCAGTTTGTGCAGCGTCTTGGGCCTGAACGGCGGGATTCCCGCATTGTGGGTGCCATTCTCGGTATTGCTGAGGCACTGGATCTGGAGGTGGTTGCCGAGGGCATTGAGACGGAAGCCCAGAGAACTCGCCTGCAAGAACTGAACTGTCATAGGGGGCAGGGTTATTTGATGGCCCGGCCCTTGCCCCTGGCGAGTCTGGAAGTGATCTAAAGGAGAGAGGAACCTCTTCTGCCTCTTGATGGGTATCAAGAAAAAGCGGAAAACCGGCCAGATTGTGAACATTTTGCAAGATCTGGCTAGGGCAATGTGCGAGTGTGCCTTAAAAGGACGAGGTCATTCATTGCCCCTGCGAGCGGTATGCGCCACCCCCAGAGTAAATCCGAACTCGAAGCCTACCTGCGGCTGAATCGTGCCGCTGCCGGCGAGTGGCTTCACGCCCTTCGCCATCTCCTGGGCTGCGACAATCTTGAGTGCCATGCGCGTCGCAGTCAGGCGGTCTTTGGTTCGCTGTCTGCCATTGAAGCCGAGGCTGGTGTGGTCTGTGTCCTGAACGTTGCCCAGGAGATGGAATTCACTCACTGTCTGCTGGCCGGTGCTTTGTTGGTGATGCCCCTGGAAGGGCGCTGTGAGGTTGCCCTGACCGATGGCCCCCGTTTGCCGATGGTGCCGCTGGCCACGGTGCCGGCCGATCAGGAATTTACCCTGACGGTGGGCGAAGGTAGTCGGCTGGTCCTGGTTTTCCCTATGCCTGGTTACATTCCCCGTTGGCCGGCACAGGGGACTGCTAACGCCCTGGCCGTCTGTCTCTGGCAATTCCTGTTTCGCTCCGAGTATTTCCACGGCCATCGGCATGCCTGTGAAGAGGTGAACCAGTTGTTCGCCAGGGTCCGGGAATTGTTGTCCTCCGGTGACCCCCATCCTGCCGGAGAGGAACCGTCGATTGAGCTGGATCGACGCCTGGTGCGAGTGGTGGACAAGATCCGGAATGAGCCACAGTGGGCGTTTAACCTGCAGGAGCTGGCCAGCCACTCCGGTGTCAGCGAACGCAACCTGTACTACCTGATGAAACGGGCCACCGGCATGACCCCCTACCGGTTCTACCAGCGCTGCCGGCTGATTCGTGTCCGCCGCCGACTGGTGGACTGCCAGTGCGATATCCCCCACATCTCCTGGTACGCTGCTGACGAGGGCTTCTCGCACCTGGGCCGCTTTGCGGCTCTGTACCGGGACCATTTTGGTGAGCTGCCCAGCGAAACGGTGCAATGGCGTCGGCGCTTGCAGGCCCTGGATAATATGAGCGCGCCATCGGGTAAAACCTGCACAGCTTCCTGAACGGCGGTACCTGAACGAAAAAAGCCCGCGCGGGATAATCCCGGGCGGGCTTTTTTTAGGGCTGCGCCTGCGTTATTGGCTGGCCGCCGGTTCCTCGTCCGCGTACTCGTCCTGTGCTGAGCCGTGATGATCACGGGCCAGCAGGAGGTAGAACGCCGGCAGCACGAAGATGGTGAACAGCGTACCGATACCCAGGCCGGCGCTGATGGTCAGGCCGATGGCGAAGCGACTTTCCGCGCCTGGACCAATAGCGATCAGCAGCGGCACCATGGCGAAGATCAACGCCAGGGAGGTCATGATGATCGGGCGCAGTCGAATGGCGGCGGCCTCAACCACCGCATCAAACTTGCTGAGCCCTCGGTCCTTCTGCAGAAGGTTGGCGAACTCCACGATCAGGATGCCGTTCTTCGAGACCACGCCGATCAACGTGATCAGCCCCACCTGGGTGTAGATGTTCATGGTAGCGAAGCCCAGCACAATGAAGGCCATCGCACCGGCCACGGACATGGGCACTGATACAAGGATGATGAACGGGTCCCGCCAGCTTTCGAACTGCGCGGCCAGTACCAGATAGATCACCAGCAGGGACAGGAAGAAGGTCACCATCAGGGCGCTGCCCTGGTTGGCCAACTGCCGGGTCTGGCCGGTGTAATCGTTGCTGAAGCCCTGCGGGAAGACCTCTTCGGCGGTCTTCTCCATGTAATCCATGGCCGTACCCATGGCAACACCCGGTTGCACCACGCCTTCCAGGGTCAGCGAGTTCAACTGGTTGAACTGGGTGCGGTTGGACGGTTCTACGTCCTCGGTGAAGCTGACCACGCTGGACAGCGGTACCAGTTCGCCGTTGCCGGCCCGGATGTAGTAATCCTTGAGTGATTCCTTGCTCGGGCGGAATTGCTCATCCACCTGGGGCATCACCTTGTACGACCGTCCTTCCATGTTGAAGCGATTGATGTAACCACCACTGAGCATGCTGGCAAGAGACTGCCCGACATCCTGCATGGACAGGCCCAGGTCTGCGACACGGTCCCGGTCCACCTGGATACGGGTAATGGGCTTGTCGAAGTTGATGGACTTCTTCAGGAACATGAAGTTGCCGCTCTGCATGGCCTTGCCCAGCAGCTCGTCCGCCACCTGGTCCAGCTGTTCATAGCTGGCGCCAGTGGTAATGACGAACTGGAACGGCAGGCCGCCACCCGAGCCCGGCAGGGACGGGCGGGGGAAAACCGCGGTTTGCAGGCCGGTCACGTTTTTCAGCTCTGCATCCACCTGTGGCTGGGCTTCAAACTGGGTAATGTCCCGTTCGCTCCAGGGCTTCATCTTGAAGCCACCGAACACGGCGTTCGGACTGGTGATGCCGATGATCATGAAGTCTTCGTTGTAGCCCGGCACAGTGGCGATGCGATCCTGTATTTCCTGACCATGGTCATACAGGTAGTCCATGGTGGCGGTTTGCGGGCCAAGGCCCTGGTAGAACAGGATGCCCTGGTCTTCGGTCGGCGCCAGCTCATTCTGGCTCATGTTCACCATGAAGTAGATGGAGCCAAGCACCACCACGGCGAAGAAAATCACCACGGATTTGGTTTGCATCAGCGACGACAGGGCACGCTTGTAGAGGTTGGAGAGGCCGTTAAATGTCTTCTCCACCACCTGCTCGAAGCGGCCCGGGTTGCCATGGGGCTTGAGAACCTTGCCCGACAGCATGGGTGACAGGGTAAGAGCCACAATGCCCGAGATCACCACCGTGCCAGCCAGGGTGAAGGCAAACTCGGTGAACAGCGAGCCTACCAACCCACCCATGAAGCCAATGGGGGCATACACCGCCACCAGGGTGGTGGTCATGGCGATGATCGGCACGGCCATTTCCCGGGCGCCGTTAATAGCGGCGTCGAAGCGGGATTCACCCTGCTCAATGTGCCGGTGTACGTTCTCCACCATGATGATGGCATCGTCCACCACCAGGCCGATGGCTAGCACCATGGACAGTAGGGTCAGCAGGTTCAGCGAGAAGCCAAACATCAGCATGATGAAGGCACCACCAATCAGTGACAGCGGCACGGCAACGGAAGGCACCACCGAGGCCCTTACTGAACCCAGGCACAGGAATACCACCACCAGCACGATGATCATGGCCTCAAGCAGGGTCTTGATCACTTCGTTGATGGAGTCCTGGATGAAGTCAGAGGCGTCATAAGCCAGGCGCACGTTCAGCCCGCTGGGCAGTTGTTGCTCGATTTCCGGCAGTTGCGCTTTGACCAGGTCGGCAACCGTCAGCGGGTTCGCTCCCGGCGCCATTTCGATGGCCACGAAGGCTGCCGGTTGTCCCTTGTACAACGCCAGCTCATCGTAAGTCTCGGAACCCAGTTCGACGTTCGCGATGTCTTTCAGGCGAATCAGTGAGCCATCGCTTTCCTTCACCACCAGGTTGCGGAAGGCTTCCGGGTCGGCAATGTCGGTATCACTGGTTAGACTGATCTCGGTAAATTTGCCACGGGTCTTGCCCACGGCAGCCTGGTAGTTGTTGGCCCGCAGTTTGGCGGCGACCTCGGTTGGCGTCATGTCCACGGCCGCCAGGCGTTCGGGGTTCAGCCAGACCCGCAGCGCGAAATTGCGGCCGAGAATCCGGGCCTTGCCGACGCCGGGCAGGGCCTGCAGTTTGGGTTGCACCACACGGGTCAGATAGTCGGTGATCTGGGGGACTTGCAGTTCAGTGCTGTAGAAGGAGATATACATCAACGCGGTGCTGTCGCCAGTCGTCGATGTGATCACCGGATCCTGGGCCTCCGCAGGCAGCACGTTTCGCTGGCTGGCAACCTTGGCCTGGATCTCCGCCAGGGCATCGTTGGCGTCGTAGTTCAGCTCCATCTTGGCCTGAATGGTGGACACGCCCTGGGAACTGGTGGAAGTCAGGTAATCAATACCGCTGGCCTCGGCGATCGCCTGCTGCAGGGGGACGGTGATAAACCCCTTGATCAGTTCGGAGCTTGCACCCGGGTAGGCGGTGGATACGGTAACAGTGGTGCTTTCCAGCTCCGGGTACTGGCGGATTTCCATTTCCATGGCCGCCCTGGCACCAATCAGCAGGATCAGCAGGCTGACAACCGTCGAGAGTACCGGCCGGTGGATGAATATGTCGGTGAATCGCATTATTCAGACGCCTCCTGGCCGGACTCGTCCAGGATTTCCACTCGCTGGCCGGCGCGCAGGCGCAGCAGACCCTTGGCAACGATGGTGTCGCCAGCCTTGAGCCCGGAGGTGACTTCGGCGCGGCCATCCCGGACCTCACCGGTGGTGATGGTCTGGCGCTTGACGATCTGCTCGCCATTGTCGTTTTCTGCCACCAGGAACACGAAATCGCCATAGGTGTTATAGGAAATGGCGGTGCGTGGCACCGTCACAACCGTATTTTCCCGGGGCTGGCCGGTCTGGATGGTGGCGAACATGCCCGGGCGCAGCAGGTTGTCCTGGTTGTCCAGTGTGGCGCGAATGCGCACGGTGCGGCTTTCCGGGTTCACAGAGGTGTTGATGGCACTGACTTCACCATTGAAGGTGTGCTCAGGGACGGCGGCCACGGTGACCGATACAGGATAGCCGTTTTCCACCTCCGGCAGCGATTTTTCGGACAGGGTGTAATCCACGTAGATCGGGTTCAGCATGTTGATCTCAACGATGGGGGTGCCGGTGGCAATGTATTCACCCTGATCCACCATGCGAATGCCCAGGGTTCCATCAAACGGCGCGCGAATGACTTTCTTGTTGAGCTGTGCCTCCGCTTCGTTGACCCGGGCACGGGCCGCGTCGTAGTTGGCTTTGGCTTCGTCATACTGGGACTGTGACACAGCACGGCGTGGCAGCAGGTCGGACACACGCTTGAACTCCTGGGCGGCCAGTTGCGCTTCGGCCCGACGGGTGCGCAGGGCGGCTTCGTCAATGGCGGCGTCCAGGCGGATCAGTACATCTCCCTTGCTGACGGTGTCGCCGGATTCAAAGTTGATGGTCTCGACAACTCCGGGAACCTCGTTGGCAACCTCAATGCCATTAATCGCCTCAATGCTGCCAACGGCCTTGATGGCCGGCTGCCAGCTCTCCTCGCTGGCCTGGGTGACCGAGATCTTGGCCGGCGGCTGGGGCTGGGAAAGCTGCTTTTCCATCTGGCCGAACTGGTAGAACTTGTAGCCGAAAATTCCGCCAAGGACGACACCGAGAAAGATAAGGACAATGATGAAACGGGAAGCAGTGCGCATGGGTTGTTCCTGGGAATGGAGTTCCTGGTGGTGAGTGATTGCTAACCAAGAAGCGATGCCAGCAATGCCATGATGCCGGCATGGCAATGCTAACAGTACTCGTTAACAAGTTAGTTAGCTTAGGATGCTACAAAAAGCGGCGCAAATTGTCATGTTTTTGCACCGTTAACACCGTATAAATACTGCGATTACGGGCGCTACGAACGGCGGGCTGAATTAGATCAGTGTAGCAGGTCTACCTTTACTTCCACGGTCTGGTTTTCGGCGCGGTTGCCATTCACACGGTAAGTAATCCCACTTTCATGACCGGCTTGGGAGGTGTTGGTTCCACCGAGGCTGACCCATTGTCCCGGATCCACCCGGCGAATGGTGACCAGTGCTTCGGTTTCGTAGCCGGGGAGGGCAGCCGGGTCCTCTTCAAAGGAAACGATCTTCAGTTCGACCGTCCTGTCGGAAATCACGTGGGGGCTCACCACAAAGCCGCTTCGTGTCTCTACCTGTTCCAGGATCATGGCCGGATTCCGACCGCCCTGGAGGGCAAAGGGCAGGGTCCGGACTTGGCCGGAGGTGATGTGGGCGGACTGGCCGCTTTGGACGATGACGTTGCGTTCGGTGCTGGAAGCCGTGCTGATGGTGCGGCTTTTGATGGTAGCGCGGGCGTTATCATCTGAGGTGCTTATACCACCCCCGGTTTCCCTGCCGCCGATGTTTTGGCGATAGCGAACACTCACCCGCATCTGAACGGGCGCAACATCCAGGGTTTCAATCAGGGTGCCGATTTCATCCAGTTGGGCTGGCTCTCCACGCACCACCAGTTGTTGTCCTCGGGCGGTAACGGTGATCGGTGCCTGGCGGTAAAGATCCTTGATCTGGCCCGCCATATCTTCCGCGGTTCGGTTCTGTAACTGGTAAATACGAGCTTCCGGCTGGGCCTGGGCGGCGCTGGACATCAACAGCAAAACCACCGCGAGGAGGCCAAAACGGTAAGCAAAAGATGGGTGTACAGACGGAATGTGCATGCCGGCCTCCGCAGCCCTGGCTGGCAACCCGCTGAAAATAATCCGGGTTGCGGGTTGTCAATGTAAAAAAGATCGGTTTATAGTGAAAAGCATGAAGACGATACACGCAGCCTGTCAATTGAATGTTCTGAAAGCTTTTGGTGAAACACTGAAGGCGACGGGCACTGCTGTGTTTTTTGGCTGGTTTGGTTATGGCTTTTATTTTAGCCAGAGCCCGGGCCGCCCGTAAGATCTTCATCGACCGAACACAACGAGGAAGGCAGCCCGGCAAGCAACCCAGGCTGCCACCGGACTCAGAAAGCCCCGACTGGTAGCCCAGCCGGGGCTTTTTTGATTCTGACACAGGGAAACAGGAAGCAAGACATGAACATGCCACTGAACGCCGAGACACTGGACTCGGAGCCGCTGAACCGCAGCCAGCACCGCCAGGAAACCCGCCTGCCCACTGCACTGGAGTTGCGAGGCCGGTTTCCGGTGAGTGAAGCGCTGGCCTGGGATATTGCCGGTTACCGGGAGCAGATTCGTCGGGTGCTGCATGGCGAGGATGATCGCACCCTGATTGTGATTGGCCCCTGTTCCATCCACGACGAAGAGGCGGCCCTGGACTACGGCCGCAAACTCAAGGCCCTGGCGGACGAGGTCAGCGATCGCTTCCTGATCGTGATGCGGGCCTACCTGGAAAAGCCTCGCACTACCGTGGGCTGGAAGGGGCTGTTGTACGATCCGGAACGGACAGGGCGCGGTGATCTCAAGCAGGGGCTGGAGCGTTCCCGCCGTCTGCTGCTTGGGTTGAGTGAGCTGGGCCTGCCCCTGGCCACCGAAGCCCTGGGACCGTTCATGATGGACTACCTGGGTGACCTGGTGAGCTGGACCGCCATTGGCGCGCGCACCACCGAATCCCAGATCCACCGGGAGATGGTCAGTGGCCTGCCCATGCCGGTGGGGTTCAAGAACGGCACCGATGGCAGCATTGGCGTGGCCATCAATGCCATGAAATCCGGTGCCCATCCCCATCACCACATGGGTATTTCCCATTGCGGCTCGCCGGCGATGATTTCCACGCCCGGCAATCCGGACACCCACCTGGTGCTTCGGGGCGGACGGGGCATCACCAACTACGATGAGCTGAGCATTGCCCGGGCCGTCGAAGAGTTGGAAAAAGCCGGTGTGAACAGCGCTGTCATGGTGGACTGCAGCCACGATAACGCTCGCAAACAGGCCGAGCGCCAGCAGGAGATTGCCAGGGAAGTCATGGCTCAAAAGGATAAGGGCAACAGCCACATCAAGGGCCTGATGCTGGAAAGTTTCCTGGCGTTCGGTCGTCAGGATGATGGGGATGACCTGATCTACGGCTGCTCCCTGACCGATCCCTGCCTGGGCTGGGAACAGACTGAGGCGTTGCTCCGGTCCCTGTGAATGCCTCGTCGGTGGTGATCTTTGTAATGCGTTGCTTTGATCTGTCGCAAGCGAACAAGGCTTCTATACTCGTACGGTGACAGAGTACAAAGAGCCAGATGCTTCACCAAAGGAGGTCGGATGGACAAGCGAGAGGTAGACGTCGCCATTATCGGAGCCGGCACGGCCGGCATGGTCGCGTACCAGCGGGTCAGCAAGAAAACCGACCGGGTGGTTCTCATTGAAGGTGAACGTTACGGCACCACCTGTGCCAGGGTAGGTTGCATGCCCAGCAAATTGCTGATCGCTGCAGCTGACAGGGCCGAGGATGTAAGGCAGGCAGAAGTCTTTGGTGTGATGCCGACAGACGTCCGGATTGATGGCCGGGCCGTGATGGAGCGTGTGAGCACCGAAAGGGACAAGTTTGTTGAGCCGGTGGTGAAATCCATGGAAGCCCTCCCCGAAGAGCACCGGCTGATGGGCCACGCCCGCTTTGTTGACAGCCATCGGCTGGTGGTGGGGGAACATACCGAAGTCACCGCCCAGCGATTCATCATTGCCACCGGCTCCCGCCCCAACGTCCCCGACATCCTCAAGGGCGCGAAAGACCGATTGATCGTCAATGACGACGTTTTTGAATGGCAGGACCTACCGGAATCGGTGGCGGTGTTTGGTCCTGGCGTGATTGGCCTGGAGCTGGGCCAGGCATTAAGCCGCCTGGGTGTGCGCATTCGCCTGTTCGGGGTGGACGGCAGTATTGCCGCCCTGCGGGATGAGAAAATCGTGGATTATGCCCGCCGAACCTTCGCCAACGAATTTGCCCTCAGTCCGGAAGCCGATACCCGGAAGGTGCACTGCACCGACCAGGGGGTTGAAGTGACCTGGCGCGAAAACGGTCAGGAGCACCGGGAAACCTTTGAGTACCTGCTGGCGGCAACGGGCAGGCGTCCCAATATTGATCACCTGGATATCCAGAATGCCGGGATTGACCTGGATGACCGGGGCATGCCGGTCTACGACCCCTACACCCTGCGTTGTGGCGACAGCCATATCTTCATTGCCGGTGACGTAAACAACGACCGCCCACTGCTCCATGAAGCGGCCGATGAGGGCCGGATTGCCGGTGACAATGCCGCGACCTACCCGGAGGTGCGCGCCGGCCTGCGTCGGGTTCCCCTGGCCGTGATTTTCACCGATCCGCAGATAGCGACCGTGGGCATGAGCATCGCCGAGGTGAGCGAGCGCTGCCGAGGCTGCTATGCGGTAGGCGAGGTGAACTTTGAAGAGCAGGGGCGCAGCAAAGTCATTGGCAGGAATGAAGGTCTTTTACGGGTATACGCCGAGCACGGGAGCGGTCTGTTCCTGGGGGCGGAAATCTTTGGTCCGGCCGCAGAACACCTGGCCCACTTGTTGGCCTGGAGTGCCCAGCAGCGCCTCACGGTCGGCTGCATGCTGGACATGCCATTTTACCACCCGGTGATTGAGGAAGGCTTGCGGACCGCGCTTAAAGACCTGCACCGAAAGTTGCGCATGGGCCCCGAAGCGGTCGATGACTGCATGGAGTGCGGCCCCGGCGGGTGAGATGACAGCCCGCCGCCTGTGACGGCGGGCATGGTGTCCCGTCTGGCTTAAGGGCTTTGCAGACAGAACACCAGGTTCAGGCGCCCTGAGGAGTCTTCTGGGGCGTCACGCTTTGCCGGGCGGTTGTATTTTTCTGGTGCCGGGCCCATACCTTCTCGTGGAAGAAGTAGGCAACGGTATTAATCGCCGGCTCCACCATTGCGATCAGGCTGCCGATCAGAATGTCGCCGGTTAAAACATAGGCAACGGTAAATGCCACCGTGAAGTGGGTGATCGCAAAGGTGATGGTCTTCAGCAACGACTGGTCACCCTGCATTCCGTGATTGTGGACGAACAGTTTCATGGTGCTCATGGCCAACTCCGGATGTTTGAGTCTATATCCACAGTTAAGAACAAATAGGAATTGTTTTCAAATAGGCTGTTTGATGGTTTCTCATAGATCTGATTTATCATCCTATCGGTTCACTCATAAGTTACTGCTATCAAAGAGATCAAGTTAATAAACTGGGGCAAGCCCCGGGTTTTTTGTAAAGTCAGAAAACAAGTTGATGCCAACATCGAATCAGGAGGTTCAAATGGCAAAGAATTTCATTGGCCTGGATACGGAAAAAACGGAACAACTGGCCAGCGCACTGAATGATCTGCTGTCCAACTACCAGATCTTCTACATGAATGTTCGCGGTTATCACTGGAACATCAAGGGCGATAACTTCTTTGAATTGCACGTCAAGTTTGAAGAGCTGTATGACGATCTGCTGCTCAAGATCGATGAAATCGCCGAGCGTGTACTGACACTGGGGCATCGTCCGGCCCACGCGTACAGCACCTACATGGAAAAATCTGAAATCCCGGAGCGTAAGGATGTATCCGATGGCAAAGAAGCCATGGGCAACATCGTTGAAAGCTTTGGCAAGATCATTTCCAAACAGCGCGAGCTGCTGAACATGGCGGGCGACGCCGACGACGAGGGCACCAACGCCCTGATGAGCGATTACATCTCCGAGCAGGAAAAAACCGTGTGGATGTATCGTAGCTACCTGGGGCAGTAAGCCACCCGGTAGTTGATCGCATGAGAAGTGGCGGCCCTGTTGTTCTGAATAACAGGGCCGCCATTTTTGTTTATGGCACTCACCTTTTCGATCTGACCGCGTGTCGCAGAGGCCTATTCGGGCGTAGCCACGGTTGTCATGGTTGTCATAAGAGTGCCGCCAAACTGTCTTTTTCCTGCAGCCGTTCTGTCATGCCTCGTCGGTAGGTTTGGTCAACAACCCGAACCATGACCCGATAATCGCGAGGCACTCATGCATTTGACCCGCCCCCTTCTGGCTGCCGCCATTCTCTCCGCCACCGTTGGTTTGTCTGCCTGTGGCAGCGACGGTAAACGCGGCGGCCCCGCCCTGGACGACCAGGCGATTTCGCTGGTCCAGACCGGCCGTTTCACCTCAGCCGATAACCAGTTTGACGAAAGCGCCGCAGAAATCGTGGCCTTCGATCCTGAGAGCGCGCGCACCTTCGTTGTAAACGCCCAGCAGGGTGCCCTGGATGTCCTGAGCCTTGAAGACCCCACCAATCCGGTAAAAGTCACGACGCTGCTGGCGGGTAAGCACTGGCCGGATGCCGGTGCCATCAACAGTGTCAGCGTCAGCAATGGTCTGGTGGCGATTGCCGTGGAGAATCGCACCAAGACGTCGCCCGGTCGCGTGCAAATCTATAACGCGGCCGATCTGGCGTTTCTGGGGCAAGCCAAGGTTGGCTCGTTGCCGGACATGATTACCTTCACGCCCGACGGCCGGCACCTGCTGACCGCCAACGAAGGCGAGCCAAACGCCGATTACAGCATCGATCCCGAGGGCTCGGTGTCCGTTATCAATGTTGAAAATCGTCGCCAGCCCATCGCCAGCACCATCGATTTCCGGGCCTTTAACCGCGACGGAGAACGGGCCGCAGAGCTGCCCGCGCAGGTTCGGGTGTTCGGTAATTATGGCCGGACGGAGCTGTCGATTACCGGCTACAGGAACGATGACCAGGCCCGGCTGATGGTGGCGGATACCTCGGCCGTAAAGCCGGGCATGTGGCTGACGATTGCCAGTAGCGAGGGTGATCCACTGCCTTACCGGGTGGCGCGGGTGGAAGGTAATACGCTGACCCTGACCACTGGTTTTGACGATGATACCGAGGTGGAGAACGAGGACACAGAGCTTCGGGCCTTCCTGCACGATGGTCAGTCGTCCGTGGCCCAGGATCTGGAGCCGGAATACATTGCCGTCTCGCCGGATGGCTCCAAAGCCTGGGTGACTCTGCAGGAAAACAACGCCGTAGCGGTGATTGATCTGGAGGAGCTTCGGGTGGAGCGCATTCTGGCCCTGGGCACCAAAGACCACGGTATGCCCGGCAACGAGCTGGATGTGTCCGACAAGGACGACGCCATCAACATCGCCAACTGGCCCGTGCTGGGCATGTACATGCCGGACACCATCAAATCCGTCACCATTAATGGCGAGGTGTATTACCTCACCTCCAACGAAGGCGACGCCCGGGAATACGATGGGTTTGTTGAGGAAATTCGCTTCAAGGATGCTCCGCTGGCGGATGTCGCGCCTTTCAACCGCGCCGATGTGGATTTCTCCAACAAGAAACACCTTGGCCGTCTTCTGACCACACTGACCGCCGACACCAACGATGATGGTGAACTGGATCTGCCCCTGGCCTACGGTGCCCGAAGTTTCAGCATCTGGAGCTCGGAAGGCCGCCTGGTAGCTGACAGCGGCAGTGACTTTGAAGTCATCACCGCTGAGCAATTGGGGGCGGATTTCAACAACGACAACGATGAGAACAGTGGTGACAGCCGCAGTGACGCCAAGGGTCCTGAACCTGAAGCCATCGAGGTGGCGCACATTGATGGCCGTACCTACGCCTTCATAGGCCTGGAACGTACCGGCGGCATCATGGTGTACGACATCAGTAACCCGGCCAGCCCCCGCCATGTGCAATACCTCAACAATCGGGATTTCACATACGCCATCGAAGACCGGATTGATGACGGCAACGAACCCGCCTGGGCCGCTGGCGACCTGGGGCCCGAAAGCATTCTCTTTGTCAGCGCTGCCGATGCCCCGGGCGACTGGCCTCTGTTGATTGTCGGTAACGAAGTTAGTGGTACCACCACCATCTACGAAATCCGCTAAGCACCGCTGTTACAGAACTACCAACACACCGGCAGGCCGGTGTGTTGGTTTACCCCCGTTCCCCGCCTCACCTGCCGTGACATAAAACTGCCGTAAATGTGTCACTTCCTTGCAATACGCTCCCTATAAATTGAAGTCTCAAAGCTTAAGGGCAAGCCCGGGCTTTGAGCTCATGTTGCGTTTTGAGTGAAGAACCTTGATGCCGGGGCTGCTCCCGGCTTTTTTCCAAATTTTGGCCGTCCGGTGACAGCTCATGGGGAGCGTGCGCCGGCCGGCCCCCAAGACCTGAAACATCTGGAGTGTCTGTTGAAAGCCATCGTTGCCCCGATTTTTGTTTTGAGCCTTCTGGTATCCGCCCAGGCAAGCGCCGAAGTAACGCTGACGCTGGGCCCCTGTGTCCAGACCCACGTTGTTAATGGTGATGAGAAAAACGCGGTATCCGGGGAGTCACTGACCCTGGCGAATGGTACCCAGCAGCTGGTGGTGGACTGCGAAGCGATGCTGGGGCGCTCCGACGACGATGCCTTTCCCGAAAGCAGTGAAACCTTTGTCCTCCTGTTTGATGCGGCCGATGCCGTGTTGACGCTCTCGGCTCCCCGCCTTCAGACACGTCAGCAGATGGCAGCTTTCAACCAGCAGAAGGACTTCCGGCTGGTGAACGCCGAGGGCGAGGCCCTGAGTTACCAGATCGGTGTGCTGGAGAAAGAAGGCTTCCAGGTATTCCGGGATTACCTGGACGAACTGGAGGCCTTCAACCGCACCCCGGCCCCCGCCGCACTTCGCATGCAGTTGCCTGGAGCCTCCGCCGCTGCAGGCAACGTAACGGACGCCGTGCCACACGTTGGCGAGCAGGGCGCTCCGGATCAGGAAACGGTTCGGCAGATGCTGCGTTACTGGTATCTGCAGGCCGACAGGGAAACTCGAGAAGAGTGGAAGAACTGGATCCAATCCAGCAAATAAAAGCCCATAAAATCAATCGAAAGTGGAGTGAAAACCCATGAAGAAGCTTCTTCTGGCTGTTGCTGTGTCCTCTGTTGCTGCAGGTTCTGCCAATGCTGCAACTGTTTATGAGAAAGACGGTTTTACCTACAAGCTGAATGGCGATTTTCAGGTGCAGATGCGTGAGGCCATCGGTGTCGACGAGCGCGCCGAGGTCGAGTACGACGACCTGGAACTCAAAAACTATGTGAGTTACGACCTGGGTAATGGCCTGACCGGTTTTGGCCGTCTGGACTTTGGTTTCAAGGACGCTGCCGAAGACGATACGAATGGTAGCAACCTGGAAGAAGCCTACGTCGGTCTCAAATACGGTGTTGCCTCTTTCTCCTTTGGTAAGCAGAACTTCGCCTCCGACGAGTTTGGCATTGAAGAAGCCTACGAAGTGGAAACCATTGATGAGGACCGTTTTGATGGCTTTGAAACAGACGGTGATGATTCGGTTCGCGTTGATGTAGAGCTGGACAACATTTACATCGTAGCCTCTCACGAAATGGATGCAGACGATGACAAAGGTAAGGGTATTGGTGGTGAGTTTTACGATCTCTTTGTAGGCACGGATATCGCTGGTCTTGAGCTAGCTGCAGCTTACCAACAATATCGCCCGGTCGATGTTGCCGTTAATGGTGATTCCGTTGGAACTTACGGTGTAAGCGCTGCCTATGATTTTGGCTTCATGAGCTTGGCGGCTGACTACAGTGTTTCTGATTGGACGAAGGATGACGATCAAAACGTGTCCTGGACCGAAGAAGACATGACCCAATACAACGTGGCGGCGGTATTCGGTGTAGCCAGCACCACCGATGTTGCCGTGGGTGTGGGCAACAAAGACTCTGATGTTGATGGCTACAAAGACGTAACCGAGTGGTACGCCAACGTGACCTACAAGTTCCCGGAAGCCAAGAATGTTCGTGTGTTTGCGGAGGTGGCTGACAGTGATCTGAAAAAGAGCAACAAAGAAGTCGACATGGGCATGCTGGCCGGTCTGCGTGTGAAGTTCTAAACGAGCAGCCAAAGGCATCGCGTTGCTCAAAGGCGCGTGCTTGACAGGCAAACAAGAAGGCCGGGCATTGCCCGGCCTTCTTGTGTTTCGATAACAGCGACCGAAGGGTCGCTGTTTTGTTGCTGCAGGTTAGTAGGTAGCACTCATGCCAAACCACTCAGGGAAGATCACGATCATCGCCAGCACTAGGATCTGAATCAGTATGAACGGGATAATGCCCTTGTAGATATCCAGGGTTCGGACTTCCGGTGGTGCCACGCCTTTGAGGTAGAACAGCGAGAACCCGAACGGTGGGGTCAGGAAGCTGGTCTGCAGGTTCATGGCAATCAGGATGGCGAACCAGAGCATGTTGATGCCCATGGACTCAGCCACCGGTGCCAGTATGGGCACGATGATGAAGGAAATCTCGACGAAGTCGATGAAGAAGCCCAGCACCAGGATGACCAGCATGGCTAGGATAATGAAGCCCCATTGTTCACCGGGCAGCATCATCAGCCAGTCTTCCAGAAGGTAATCGCCGCCGGTGTAGCTGAACACCATGGAGAAGGCGGTGGCGCCGATCAGGATGGCGAACACCATGGCGGTAACCTTGACCGTATCCTTACTGGCATCCCAGACCATCTTGAAGCTGAACTGGCGGTAGATGATCGCCAGTACCACGGCACCCACACCACCCAGGGCGGAAGATTCGGTGGGTGTGGCAATGCCGGTGAAGATCGAGCCCAGCACGACCACAATCAGTGCGAGTGGGGGGATAATAGCCAGCAGGGCGTCCAGGATTTCCTTACCTCGACCAACATCTTCGCCTTCCCTCGGCATGGCCGGTGCTGTTTCCGGTTTGAAACGGGTCATGATCAGGATGTAGGCGATGTACAGGCCGATCAGCACCACGCCGGGCATGACCGCTGCCTTGAACAGATCGCCCACCGGCAGGCCCAGAACGTCGCCCAGGATGATCAGGATGATGGATGGCGGCACGATCTGGCCCAGGGTGCCGGAGGCGCAGATGGTGCCGGTGGCCAGGCGCTTGTCGTACTTGTGGGCAAGCATGACGGGCAGGGAAATCAGGCCCATGGCCACCACGCTGGCCCCAACCACGCCGGTGGATGCTGCCAAAAGTGCGCCCACCACAATGGTTGAGATGGCCAGGCCGCCAGGCAGACCGCCGAACAGCCGTCCCATGGAGGTAAGCAGTTGTTCCGCCAGCCGGGTACGCTGCAGCACCACGCCCATGAAGATAAACAGTGGCACCGCCATCAATACGGTGTTCTGCATCACACTCATGATCCGGAAAGGCATAAACGCAAACAGGTCCATGCCCTCGGCGTAGATGCCGAAAAACAGGGCCACACCGCCAAAGGTGAAGGCCACGGGGAAGCCCAGCATCAGCATAACCAGCGCCGCGCCAAACATAATCATGCCAATCATGCCAGGCCTCCTGCGCTGTGCTCACCTTCGTATTCCTTGTCGCCGGCCAGTACCCGGATGGCATGGGTCACCATGTTCAGGCCGGCGGTGGCGATGAAAATGGCGGAAAACGGAATCACGGATTTGATAATCCAGCGGTGGGGCAAGCCGCCCGGGTCACCGCTGCCTTCGCCCATCTGGTAGGCATCGGCTGCAAAGCCGTAACCATAAAAGCCGATCAGGTAGGCAAACGGAATCACAAAGATCAGGGCACCAATGATGTTGATCCAGGCCTTGGTCCTGTTACTCCAGCGGGTGTAGAAAACATCGACTCGCACATGGCCATCGGTGCGCAGGGCGTAGGGTATGCCCATCAGGAACACCACTGAGTACAGGTGCCACTCCATTTCCTGCATGCCGATGGAGACGTCGTTGAACGCATAGCGCATCACCACGTCGTAAAATACGTTGGCTGCCATCAGGATCATGGCAACGCAGGCGATCCAGCCGCAGAACTTCGAGAGCCAGCCCAGGCCCTCATCCAGCTTGATTATCCAGCGCATGTGAATATTGTCCTCCGCCAGGCGGGTGTCGGAATTGATGGTTGTATAATGAAAAAAGCCGGGACCACTTGAAGAGCGATCCCGGCTCGGTTACTGCATGGCCTCCAGTTTACTCGACTTCGGCCATGGTGTTGAGATACGCACGCTCGGAAATGTCGGTGTAAGCGCGGCTCTTCTCCTTGTATTCCTGCTGGGACTTGATAATTTCCGCTGCCATCTCGCTCTCTGCGGCCGCTTCATCCAGAAGCTTCTTGTTGGCTGCGTACATGGCGTCGAAAACGTCTTCCGGGAATTGTTTGATCTGCACGTTCGGATATTCTTCCTTGATGCTGGCCCAGGCTTCGGCGTTGGCGTGCTGAGAATGCACCAGCATGTCGTAAGCGGACGCTCGCATGGCTACACGCATGATTTCCTGCAGATCCGCCGGCAGTTCTTCCCAGGTGTCCTTGTTGACCAGGAACTGCAGCTCGGTGGCCGGTTCGTGCCAGCCGGTGTAGTAGTAGTCGGCGATCTGCTGGAAGCCCAGGCGAAGATCCAGTGCCGGACCAACCCACTCAACCGCATCAATGGTGTTGCGCTCAAGGGCGGTGTACAGCTCACCCGGTGCGATGTTGGTCGGGTTTACGCCCACTTCCGCGAACACTTCACCGGCGAACCCGGGAATGCGCATTTTCAGGCCTTCCAGGTCTTCGAGTGAGTTGATTTCGTTACGGAACCAGCCGCCCATCTGCACGCCGGTGTTGCCGCCGGGGAAGGACAGCATGTTGTGGGGCTCATACACATCCTGCATCAGCTCCATGCCGCCACCATGGTAGAACCAGGCGTATTGTTCCATGGCGTTCATGCCAAACGGCATACTGGTGAAGAACAGGGTTTCAGGGACTTTGCCTTTCCAGTAATAGGAGGCGGAGTGCCCCATGTCGTACTGGCCGGCCTTGACCATGTCAAACACGCCCAGCGGTGATTTATGCTTGTTGGCCGAATCTATACGGACTCGCAAGCGGCCGTCGGACATTTTTTCCACGTTTTCGGCAAAACGCTTGGTGGTGTCGCCGAAGATCGGGAAATTGGGGCCCCAGGTTTCGGCCAGACGGAGTGTAAACCTTTCTTGCGCGAGGGCCTGTGTGGCGGAGACGGTGGTTGCGACCGCCAATACAGCCGCGGAAAGAACAGAACGGATCTTCATTGTTATTCTACCCTCTTGTCGTTTTTATAGTCGATGCCGGTTCCGGCCGCTGCCAGAAACCGGCGCCGTCAACCTACTTGAGCGTAGCAATTAACTCGCGAGAACGGTAGTCATTCGAACCAATTCCTGGTTGTGGCAAATGGCTCAAAGATCCTGCATCCGACCAATCGAGCCGGCCATGCGCATGGATTCATGTTCCTCCAGGTCCTTGAGGTTTTCGGCCAGTTCCTTGGCCTCCGGAATCTCGGCCTTGCCGGCCAGGGAGTCGTACAGCTCGATCACCCGGTCATGGAATGCAAAAATCTCGCGGCTGATTTCGTCAAAACTCTTGTTGTTGTAGTGCAGGTCGCAGGTGCGATTTTTTTCAACCGGTTTGTGCACGCCGTAATCGTAGAGGCGGGTCTGCATTGCCTTGGAGTCAGCCTGGGTCTGGTATTCGGCGACCTCTCTGGCCAGTAGGTCTTCGTGTGAGCCGAGATACTCAAGCAGGGCGCTGATCCGGTCGTTACTGTTAAGCGCGGCAGACTCTTTCAGGCAGCGGGCGTGGTGCTCGTGCATCTGACGGGTCCACTCGATCAGATCGGCAAAAGTTTTGATTTCCATAGGTTTGCACTCCGGTCACAATGGAATTTGTATTTTTCCCTTTATCGTAACAGTCTAGTCTGGATTGTCGTTTGATTGGAGCATGGAATGAACCCCTCTACCCTCATCGGTATGGTTGCGGGCCTGGCGGTGTTGGCCAGCGTGCTGTTCTGGTCGGCCGAAGACCCGGCCCTGTTCATCAACCTGCCCGGCCTTGCGATTGTGGTGGGGGGCACCCTGGCAGCCACGTTTATTTCCTTCCCGCTGGGCGAAGTGCTGCGTGTGTTCCGGCTGTTTGGCACCGTGGTACGCAATGAAAAGCTGTACACCGAACGGGATATCAGCGAGCTGGTCCGGATTTCCCGGCTGTGGATCGATGGTGACCTGGCCGCTGTTGAACGGGCTCTGGAAAGTGTGCGCAATCCCTTCCTGCGTTCGGGCGTCCAGCTGGTGATTGAGCTGAACCCGGAAGAAGACATCATGGATTTCATGGAGTGGCGGATTGCCCGCCTGCGTGCCCGGGAGCATGCCGAGGCCCAGCTGTTCCGGGTGATGGCCAGTTTCGCCCCGGCCTTTGGCATGATCGGTACCCTGGTGGGGCTGATCAACATGATGTTCCTTCTGGATAGCGGCAGCATGGACGTAATAGGCCAGCAACTGGCCCTGGCCTTGATGACTACCTTCTATGGCATTTTGCTGGCGAACCTGATTTTTCGCCCGGTGGCGGTCAAATTGGAGCGTCGCACGGAACAGCGGATCATCCTGATGCGCATGGTGATGCAGGGCATCTCCATGATGTGCAAGAAGCGAAGCCCATCGCTGATGCGCGAGACCCTGAAGTCCTTTGTCGCCAGTTATGACGATGAAATCCGCGATGTCAGGGCGCCGGCGCCCGCCGCCTCCACCACCAAGGCCCGGGCCACGACCAGAGAGAGCGCACGCAATGCCTGATCTGGATCAGGGGGGCTCCCGTGTTGCCCGGCGCTCCGACAGCCTGAAGATTCCTCTGGTGCGCAGTACCGATGAAGACGGCTGGCTGATGACCTACCTGGATGTGATTACCCTGCTGCTGGTGATGTTTGTGGTGATGCTGGCTTTTTCGGGCGGACCTTCTGGCATCCCGGGGAGCTCGAAAACACCGGAAACGGTTCAGGCCTCGGCAGCACCCGCGAGCGACCCGGAACCGGCGGTTGCGCCGGGCACGGCTGGTCCGGCGTTGGATCCGATGGCGGCTTTTGCCGGAGAGGCCCTGCGTTTTTTGCAGGAAGCGGGGCTGGCGGAACAGGTGGATGTGGTTCTCCAGGAAGGCGGGGTAAATCTTCGGATTGGCAGTGAGATCCTGTTTGCCTCGGGCACGGCAACGCTGTCCAATGACGGCATGAGCCAACTGGAAAAGTTGGTGCCCCTGTTGTCTGAGACTGACTATCAACTGATGGTGGCCGGTCATACCGATAACATTCCGATCCGCAGCCCGCGTTACCCCTCCAACTGGGAGTTGTCCTCGGCCCGTGCGGGCAGTGTCGTCCGGCTGTTTGAAAGCCAGGGCATTTCCCCGGCCAGAATGCAGGCCACCGGCTTTGCCGATACCCGGCCCCTGGCGCGTAACGACACCGAACGGGGCCGTGCCCGCAACCGTCGGGTGGAGCTTGTCCTGCAGCCACCTGTCGACAATACTGATTCTTGAAGGAGCCGCCATTGCCCGGCGGGCGGCTGTTTGTAAAGACTGGAGAGAAAGAAGTCATGACCGTGTCACTGGGTATCATTGAGGGTTTTTACGGCCCCCTATGGAGCTGGGAGGAGCGCCAGCAGTTGGTGAAAACCCTGGCCCCTCACGGTTATGCCTTTTACCTATATGCGCCCAAGGCGGATGCCTGGCTGCGTCGGCGTTGGCAGGAGCCGTTTCCCGAGGAACAGGGCCGGGCCATGGCTGATTTTTCCCGATTCTGCCGCCGTCAGGGGGTGAGCTTTGGCGTTGGTCTGAGCCCCTATGAAATTTTCAATAATTTCGACCAGGCGGCACAGGATCAACTGGCGCGCAAGCTCAAGGCGCTGGAGAAGCTGGGGCTTGATGAACTGGCCATCCTGTTCGATGACATGCGCTCGGATATTCCCAACCTGGCACAGGTTCAGGCCGATATCATGCACTGGGTCCGGGATCACACCGACATTCCCCGCCTGAGCGTCTGTCCGAGTTATTACTCGGATGACCCCGTACTGGACCGGGTGTTTGGTGAGCGGCCCGCCGATTACCTGGCAACCCTGGGCCAGACACTTGATCCCTCCATTCATGTGTTCTGGACCGGCGAAGAGGTCTGTTCCCGGGAAATTTCTCCGGGCCACCTCAAACGCGTGGGCAAGTTGCTCGGTCGTAAGCCGATACTCTGGGACAATTACCCGGTAAACGACGGCGATCGCATGTCCGGACACCTGCACCTGCGGGGCTTTACCGGACGGCCCGCCGGGAATGCCGCCTGGCTGGCTGGCCATGCCATTAACCCGGCGCTGCAGCCGACATTGACCACACTGCCGGCCCTGACCCTGGCTGAAAGCTACCGGCTGGGGCCGGATTACCAGTACGGCCAGGCCTTTTTGCACGCCGCCCGGGAGGTGCTGGGCAGTGAGCTGGCCAACCAGCTACGTCGGGATCTGCTGGTGCTTCAGGATGCGGGACTGGGCCGCCTGAGTGAAGAGCGCAAGCAGGCGTTGCTGCACACCTACGATGCCTTCGATCACCCCGCCGCCTCTGAAATCATGCGTTGGCTGGCGGGGGACTACCAGGTCACCGATGAAATGGTGCAAACCCAGTAATAAGGGGATAAACATGACAGATGTGTCGATTGAGTGCGTGCAGGGAGACATTGCCAACCAGCCGGACATCGACGCCATCGTCAACGCCGCCAACGCCCGACTGATGCCGGGCAGTGGTGTGGCCGGCGCCATCCACTCGGCGGCCGGTCCCGGCCTGGCGGAGGAGTGCCGGAAGTTGGCCCCGATTGAGCCGGGGCAGGCGGTGATCAGCGGTGCCCACGATTTGCCCAACCGCCATGTGATTCATTGTCTGGGGCCGGTGTATGGCGAGGACGAACCGTCGGATCAGCTGTTGGCTGAATGTTATCGGAATGCCCTGAGTCTGGCCGATGCCGAGGGTCTGGAGTCCATTGCGTTTCCCGCGATATCCACCGGGGTGTTCGGGTACCCGCTGGAAGAGGCTTCTCGGGTGGCCGTGGCTGCCATCCGGGAAGCCGGCCCGGGTCTGGCCCATGTCCAGCGCGTTCGCCTGGTGGCGTTCAGTGCGAAAGACCTGGAGGCGTTTCGCTCAGCACTGGGACAGTGAAGTGACGATAAGGGACACGCCGGGAGCGTCTGTGGTCAGTCGCAGTCCGCCGGTTTGCTGCGGCTGAATCGGGCCTGCATGGCCTTGCGGCGCCGATCTTCATCCTTGTATTCCTCGGGTAGGGGCTGGATGAAGTAGAGGTAGTCGCCCCGGTTGCGATTGTCCTCAAGGGGCATCTGTTCGGTGTCGTTTGCCCAGACGACCGGGGATATGACGGCCACGCTCAGCTTCGGCGCCCGTTTTTCCAGTACCGCCACCGTACCCAGCCGTTCTTCGCTGTGGAACGTGCCGGTAAGATGAATCACCTGGTGATTGGGGTGCTCCTCCCGGGCGTGGAGTATACGCTCGGCCATGGTGTTATCGCGCAGCAGCTGGGCGCGATAGGTATTGCGCATGCGCTCGGACAGCGATTCGTTATCGGTGCCATGGCTGCCCTGGATGGCTTCGACGAATTTTTCCTTGTAGGCCGGGGTGTCGAGGAACGGTGAGTCCGGCAATGGGTCGCGCTGGGCAGGGGCAAGTGTGTCGAGGTAGGCCGGGCCCTGGCGACCGACACAACGAACCACGTCGGCCGGTGCGTTGGCGGCAATGACCGGCAGATGGTGTTGCCGGGCAAACTCCACCACGGGGCGGTAGGACGCCCGGTAGTTATCCCAGGCTTGGGCGTCTTCCAGCATTTCGGTTTCCCCGAGGCGGCCCTCCAGGTAGTCATCCAGAGCCTGCTGGTGATCCAGGTTGAATTGCTCCATGCTCAGTATCTGGGCCGGATTGTGCTGGAACAGCGCCTTTTGCAATCGGGCCTGCAGCAAGTGAGAGCCGTGGTGGCCGTGGAACTCACCGATGACCACCACATCGGTTTCAGACAGCCGCGAGGCCAGTTCAGGGACCGATAGCACCTGGCCGGTTTGTGGATCGACAAGCCGGGCGTCGTACTGGCTTTCCGGTGGCGTCAGCATTGCAGTGTCTGAGGGCATGGCAGCGCATCCAGGGAGCGTCAGGGTGAACAGGGCCAGGGCAGCAAAGTACAGTCTCATGGGGCGTCCATCGGTGTGTCGGCTCAATTGGATTTCTGCGGGTGCTGTTCGCGCCAGTCTGGGCCGAGCCGGGATTCCACGTATTCGCGAATGAATTGCCGGACTTTCTGGGAAGGGGTGACATCCTCTTCCTTGCAGAGTTTCTCGAAGGTTGCTTTCTTTTCGGGGTCAATCAGGAGCGTGAGTCGGGCAGTTCGGTTTTCCATGGTTCAGAGCTTCTTACGGCGTTAAGTGACTGGTATGTTAATTAGATTAACATTGAATGAACAAATAACAACCATATAATGTAAATAAATCCTGACTGGCGAGTCCCTGTATGTCCCATCGTGCCCACCTGTTTTCACTGCGCTTTGCCCATGCTTTCCGTGAAGCCTGCCTGAGCGAACGTTATAACGGGCACCGGTTTGTAAAAGACTTGATGGCCGGCATAACGGTGGGGATTATCGCCATTCCGCTGTCCATGGCGCTGGCCATCGCCAGCGGCGTGGCGCCTCAGTACGGTCTTTATACCGCCGTTATTGCCGGCTTTGTTATCGCCCTGACCGGCGGCAGCCGTTTCAGTATTTCAGGGCCCACAGCCGCCTTTGTCGTGATCCTGTATCCCATTGCCCAGGAGTATGGCCTGGGCGGTTTGCTGCTGGCCACCCTGATGTCCGGGGCGCTGTTGGTGATCATGGCCCTCATGCGCCTGGGCCGTTTGATCGAGTACATCCCGGAGGCCGTTACCCTGGGCTTCACCGCCGGTATTGCCGTGGTGATCCTGACCCTGCAGGTGAAGGATTTCTTCGGGCTGCCCCTGGAGAGTCTGCCGGAGCATTACTGGGATAAGTTGGCGGTATTGGGCCAGGCATTGCCCCAAATCGACGGTATGAGCACGCTGGTGGCCGCGGCAACACTGGCGGTGATGTTGCTGTGGCCAAAGTTGCGCACGCCAGTACCGCCGCACCTGCCAGCAGTATTGGTGGGCAGTGGCCTGGCGTTGATGCTGAACGCCAGCGGTGCGGGTATCGAAACCATTGGCTCACGGTTCAGCTATCTGTTGCCGGATGGCAGTACCGGTGCAGGCATTCCGCCGTTCCTGCCGGAATTCACCTGGCCCTGGCAGCAACCGGGGCCGGACGGTGCGCCGCTGGGGCTGTCATGGGATATGGTGCGTGAACTGCTGCCAGCGGCGTTCGCCATTGCCATGCTGGGGGCGATTGAATCACTGCTGTGCGCGGTGGTGCTCGATGGCATGACCGGCAAACGGCACAGCGCCAACAGCGAATTGATGGGGCAGGGGCTGGGTAACATCGTGGTGCCCTTCTTCGGTGGTATCACCGCCACTGCGGCCATTGCCCGTTCCGCCGCCAATTACCGGGCAGGCGCCCAGTCGCCGGTGGCGGCCATGGTGCATGCGGTGGTTGTGCTGCTGGCTCTGGTATCTCTGGCCGGTGTCCTGGCTTACCTGCCCATGCCGGCTATGGCAGCGCTGTTGGTGATGGTGGCCTGGAATATGAGTGAAGCGCCCAAGGCGGTGCACCTGCTGAGAACGGCACCCCGGGGCGATATCCTGGTGTTCCTCACCTGTTTTGGTCTGACCGTGGCGCTGGACATGGTGATCGCCATTACCACCGGCATCCTGTTGGCGGCGGTCCTGTTTATGCAGGAAATGGCCAAAATGACACGGGTGACGGACATCACTGACAGCAAGCGAATCCGGGGCGAGTCCCTGCCGGAGGGCTGGCGGGTCTTCAAGATCAACGGCCCGCTGTTTTTTGCCGCCGCTGATCGCATCTTCGGGGAATTGGCTGAGCTGTCCCGGGAAGCGCGGGGCTTTATCCTCTATATGGACGGTGTCACCGTGTTGGACGCCGGTGGCCTGTCGGCCCTGGGAAAGCTGATTGACACCTGCCGTGAAAGTGGCAGTCAGGTGATCGTCGCCGACCTGCAGTTCCAGCCGTTGAGAGCCCTGGCCCGGGCGGGCCTGGCCCCGGAGAAAGGCGTCAGCCGCTTTACCCCAACCCTGGAAGCGGCCCTGAACGCCGCTGGCGGTAGGGGCGAATAATTCCAACTCACTGATATTCTTCTTTTCTGGCACTTTGTTCTATCCTGTGCAGGTAATTCTCATTGCACAGGATGACTTCATGCTGCCCTTCCGCCTGATTGACCGGATCAAGTTCGTTGTTGAGCGCCAACTGGTGAAAGGCGCCGGCTTCCAGTTGCTGGTGGTCGGTCTGTTTATCGCCCTGATTTCCCTGATTGGCGGGTTGCTGGTGGTCATGCCCGCCGCCGATGAATTCGAGGACGCGGGTTCCGCCATCTGGTGGGCTTTTCTGCGCATGACCGACCCGGGATACCTCGGTGACGATGTGGGTACCTGGCAGCGCATTGTTTCCACCCTGCTGACGATTTCCGGTTATGTGGTGTTCATGGGCACCCTGGTGGCCATCCTGACCCGATGGTTGATTGCCAAGATGGAGGATCTGGAACGGGGGCTGACGCCGGTCACCCTGAAGAACCACCTGGTGGTCCTGGGATGGACAGCCCAGACCCCGCCGCTGGTGGCTGAATTATTTGGCTCCACCGGCCGCATGCGCCGTTTTCTGGAAAAACACGATGCCCAGAAACTCCGCTTGGTGGTTCTGGCCGAGGAGGCGGGCGCCGGCCAGTTGCATGAGCTGAGAAATGAGCCGGGCATTGGCAACCGGTCCCGGGAGGTCATCCTGCGCAGCGGTTCCGCCATCCAGCCCGAAGCTCTGCAACGGGTGGCCTGTCTGGATGCCGCCGCGGTCATTGTTCCCAGCCAGGGGCACGGTGCCGGCAGTTTCGTCACGCCGGACGTAGAAACCGTCAAAGCCCTGCTTTCCATTGCCGCCCAGGCCCGGCACTTTGGCGATTCGCTGCCTTTTGTGGTGGCGGAAATCCAGGACATGCGCAAGCTGCCGGTGATCGAGCGGGCCTACCCGGGGCCGGTGGAAGTGGTGGCGGGGGATGCCACCATCAGCCGCCTGATGGTCCAGAACGTGCTACACCCCCATTTGTCGGAGGTCTATAACGAGCTGCTGACCGCCGGTGAAGGCAACGAAATCTTTGTCCGTGGTGGCGAAACGGCCGAAGGCCTGACCGTCAGCGAGCTCGCCGCGCAGCGCCCCCATGCCATTGTCCTGGGGCTGTTACACCCGACGGACAGTCAGCGCTGGAGGATCGACATGCCTGCATCGGCCAATACCGTGATTCACCGGGAAGACCGGGTGGTACTGCTGGCCCGCGAGTATGAACATACCGGCAATGACCCCAAGGCCGAGCCCCTGGCCATGTTTGAGCGTGCCGAGCCTTCGGCGGTGGTGGTGGCCCAGGGCCGTGCGCACCGGGTCCTGGTTCTGGGCTGGAACCGTCGCGTGCCCAGCCTGGCGGCGGAATTTGCCAGCTATCCAGGCCGCCAGTTCCATCTGGACCTGGTGTCGGTCATTCCCCAGACAGAGCGGGAGCGGGAGCTGCGCCGCCATGGTGTAGAATTGACGGGTGTGAACGGCCAATTGATGGAGGCCGATTACATGATCGAAGACGACCTTCGCAAACTGGACCCGGCATCCTATGACACCGTCATGCTGCTGAGCAGCGACCGGATTGGTTCAGACGAGGAAGCCGATGCCCGGGCCATGGTGGGGTATCTGCAACTGGAAGACATACTGTCGGAATCCGCCCGCCGGCCCCAGGTGATCCTGGAGTTGAGTGACCCCGATAACCGGCAACTGCTGTATGGTCACCAGAGTGAGATGCTGATCAGCCCCATGATTCTCAGTCACGTGCTGGCCCAAGTGGCGCTGCGGCGGGAGCTGCGCGTGGTGCTGGACGAGCTCTTTACCGTCAATGGAGCGGAATTCCAGTTTCGTGATCCCAACGACTATCCACTGCCGGCCAGCACCAATTTCCAGGCACTGGAAAAAATTGTCGCAGCCCGTGGCGAGGTGGCGCTGGGCCTTTATCGGGCCAGGCCCGACGACCGTGGTCGGCACATAATCATGAACCCTCCGCGTCGGCAATATCTGGATATTCAGGAACATGATCGTCTGCTGGTTATGTGCCGTACATAGGGCGCTTCCTACCTGTTTCGGTATTCACGTAGAAAATGCCGAAAATACACCACATAAATTTCAATTATAAATTCAAAGCGTCTAGAGTATCGCTTAACGTCAGCGCCTGCCCCGTTTAACGGCAGCAGGCAGTTGGCTTCGGATGCTGCCTGGCAGCAGTTTTTCCGTACCTTTTGAACCTAAAACGTAGAAAGGACATAGAGATGCCTTACGCACAAGACGTTGATCAGATTGCTTCCCTGTTGAAGCAGAACCCGACCTGGAATGCCATCAACCCGAAGCACGCTGCCCGCATGCGCGCCCAGAACAAGTTCAAGACTGGTCTGGACATCGCCAAGTACACCGCCAAGATCATGCGCGAAGACATGGCGAACTACGACAAGGACACTTCCCAGTACACCCAGTCCCTGGGCTGCTGGCACGGCTTCATTGGTCAGCAGAAGATGCTGTCTATCAAGAAGCACTTTGGTAACACCAAGCGTCGTTACCTGTACCTGTCTGGCTGGATGGTTGCGGCCATGCGTTCACAGTTCGGCCCGCTGCCGGACCAGTCCATGCACGAAAAGACTGCCGTTCCTGGCCTGATCGAAGAGCTGTACACCTTCCTGCGCCAGGCTGACGCATGGGAACTGAACCACCTGTTCCGCGCCCTGGAAGAAGCTGAAAACGCTGGCGACACTGCCAAGGCTGAAGAGCTGATCAAGCAGATCGACAACCACGAAACTCACGTTGTGCCGATCATTGCCGACATCGACGCAGGTTTCGGTAACGCTGAAGCCACTTACCTGCTGTCCAAGAAGATGATCGAAGCCGGTGCCTGCTGCATCCAGATCGAGAACCAGGTTTCCGACGAGAAGCAGTGTGGCCACCAGGACGGTAAAGTAACTGTTCCGCACGCTGACTTCCTGTCCAAAATCAACGCCGTACGTCTGGCGTTCCTGGAGCTGGGTGTTGATGACGGTGTTATCGTTGCCCGTACCGACTCCCTGGGCGCTGGCCTGACCCAGAAGCTGGCCGTAACTGACGAGCCGGGCGACCTGGGCGACAAGTACAACAGCTTCCTCGATGGCGAGTACATCGACGACGCTTCCCAGATCAACAACGGTGACGTTGTGATCAAGTCTGACGGCAAGCTGATGAAGCCGAAGCGTCTGCCTTCTGGCCTGTTCCAGTTCAAGCCGGGCACTGGCGAAGACCGTGTTGTCCTGGACTGCATCACTTCCCTGCAGAACGGCGCTGACCTGCTGTGGATCGAAACCGAGAAGCCGCACGTTGGCCAGATCGCCGGCATGGTTAACCGCATCCGTGAAGTGGTGCCCGATGCCAAGCTGGTTTACAACAACAGCCCGTCCTTCAACTGGACCCTGAACTTCCGTCAGCAGGTATTCGATGCCTGGAAAGAAGAAGGCAAAGACGTATCTGCCTATGACCGTGAAGCTCTGATGGACAGCAAGTACGACGACACCGAGCTGGGTAAACTGGCTGACGAGTGGACTGCGGACTTCCAGCGTAAGGCCTCTGCAGAAGCAGGTATCTTCCACCACCTGATCACTCTGCCGACTTACCACACCGCTGCTCTGTCCACTGACAACCTGGCCAAGGGCTACTTCGGTGACGAAGGCATGCTGGCCTACGTTGGCGGCGTTCAGCGTAAGGAAATCCGTCAGGGTATCGCGACTGTTAAGCACCAGGACATGGCCGGTTCCAACATCGGTGATGACCACAAAGAGTTCTTCGCAGGTGACGCGGCTCTGAAGGCCGGTGGTAAAGACAACACCATGAACCAGTTCTAAGACTGGCCTCATGATGTTCCGGTGAGCGTTCCGGCGTTCACCAACCACAGAAAACCCCGCAAGGCGCGAGCTTTGCGGGGTTTTTGTTTTTAACACTGGCGTTATTGCGCATCTTCCTGATTTACGCCGGTATTTGATGTTATTACCGACTGACACGTTCGCGACTGTTTCAGGGGTGATACAGGTTCAGGCTTTTTAGTTTTCCTTTGGATTCGGGATTTTGTTGAAAATGGTTCAGGTATTCATGGGCTTATAAGTTCATTGGTGGGTTTGGCATACAAATCGCTCCTTTGATTCCTACGGATCTGCGCCCTGGCGCCCCCGCCCACTGGCGGCGGGATGGGACGGATTCCCGTTAAGCCAACATCATCAAAAGGACATGAATCATGAATACCAAAAAAAGCCTGCTGGCAGCTGCAATTGCAATGAGTCTGGGTATTTCCGGGTATGCAATGGCGGAACAGGGGGGCGATGGCAGCCCCAATACCAATGCGAACGACAGTTCTGCAGCCAACACCAACTATTCCGGAAATACTGACTCCGGTAATGACAACTCAACCACCAATACCGATAACACCGACAATTCCGACGACAGCACCAGCGTTGCTGATTCGTTCAAGATTGCCGACAGCGGTAACGATATGTCAGATAACTCGAGTACGGATAATTCCGATAACTCAAGCACTGACAATTCGGACAACTCCGACAGTTCAGACAATAGCACCAGTCTGAATGACGCGTTCAAGATTGCCGACAGTGGCAATACGGACGCATCCGACAATTCCGATAACTCCTCGGTGGATAACTCGGACAACAGTGACAGTTCAGACAACAGCACCAGCCTCAACGATGCGTTCAAGATCGCTGACAGCGGCAATGATATGTCTGACAACTCCGACAGCTCCGATAACTCCACTACGGATAACTCGGATAACAGTGACAATTCCGATAACAGCACCAGTGTGAACGATTCCTACAAGATTGCTGACAGCGGAAACACTGATAACTCCAACAATTCCGATAATTCCAATACGAATAACTCAGACAACTCAGACAACTCGGATAACTCCGACAGTTCTGATAACAGCACCACCGTCACTGACTCCTACAAGATTGCCAACAGCGGCAACAGTGACAGCTCTGACAGCTCGATCAGCAACAGTGATTCGAACAACACCGACAATAGCGACAGTTCAGACAACAGCTCGAACACCATGAACCTGTCGATGGAAGTGTTCATGAACGATGCTGAGCTGAGCGGCACCGTGTCTGGAACCAACGTCACCTATGGCGATGCCAACGGCAAACGCTCCATGGTTGATACCCGGACCTCCAACGAGATCTCCGGTGGCTCCGCGAACTTCACCGGTGTCGGCGCCTTCGCCCAGAACGCCGGTGTGGGTAGTGTGACCCAGGCCAACGTCAGCGTGATGTCGAACCTGAGCGCAGGCGGCGGTAACTGAGGCTGAGACAGGGCGAGCTGCCTCCAAAGGGGGCAGCTTCCCTTGTCGGGAGTTGTGTCATGGCCAAAGTCATGAACAGGGTACTGATGCTTGTGGTCGCCGTTCTGCCCGGAGTTGCTGTTGCAGAGGACTGGGCCGATGCACAGCCTATGAGCCTTGAGCAGCTGGATGCGGCCAGTGGCCGTCAGGGCGTTCCCATTCAGTGGCAGCTGAATGAAGCCCAGCAGAATGCCGAGGTGAGCGGCAATGTGTTGTCAGGACCGGTAAACACCGGCGACAACTGGATCGCGGACCAGGCGTTCGAAAATATGAGCGGCATCGCCACGGTGATTCAGAACACGGGTAATCAGGTGGTGATCCAGGACAGTACCCAGATCAACATTCTCATCAATCACTGAGCCGGAGGTGGATCATGGTTGGTAAAGCACAGTGGCTGGCAGGAGCACTGGGTTGCCTGCTCTGGTCCACCGCCTTTTCCGGAACGGTGCTGGTCCCGGGTGCCGGTGGCCATGTAGAGGTTTCGGTCACCAGCTTTCAGGATCAGCGTTTTGCCCAGCTGTATCAGCAACAGTACGATTTCAGCTGTGGTTCTGCTGCTCTGGCTTCCCTGCTTTCCTACCATTACGACTGGCCAGTGACAGAGCAGGATGTTTTCAGCGAGATGCTGGCCCTGGCGGATAAGGAAAAGGTGCTTCGGGACGGTTTCTCCATGCTGGATATGAAGCGATATCTCGAAGCCAATGGTTACCAGGCGGATGGATTCCGGATGCCATTGGAAGGCCTGCGTGAGCGGGTGCGGGTGCCGGTGATTGCACTGGTCACCCTGGGTGGTTACCGGCATTTTGTGGTGATCAAGGGTATTAGCCAACGCGAAGTGCTGGTGGGTGATCCGGCCCGGGGCCTGAAGGCCTATTCCTGGGCAGAGTTCAACCAGCATTGGGATGGCGCGGCATTTGTCATTCGCAGCCATCTGGAGCAGGGCCGGTCGAGTTTTCTGGCCCGGGACGACTGGCCGGGGCTGGCGAGGGCGCCTCTGTTCAAGGGGCTGGAGGGGCCGTCCGTGGGACATACTCTGCCTTATTGGCCCAGTACACAGGAGTGGTGATGCCATGAAACGACACATGGGCGTTTTCTGGGCAATGACTCTGGTTGCCATGAGCGTTCAGGCGGAGATGCGCCTGAGTGAAACTCCCCTGTCGGATGCCGAACTGGCAACCCTGCGGGGTGGCTTCTTTCTGGACGGGCTGGAGATTGCCATCGGGCTTGAGCAGGTAGTGGCCGTGAACGGCGAGACCCAGGTCATCAATCACCTGCGCATTCCCAACCTGAACCAGCGACTGACCGGTGATGGGCTGTCGCTGCAAATGGAGTCCCTGGTGGCCCAGAGCATTGGCTCGGACGGCCTGAGGCTGACCACCGGCGCTGCGGGCGATGGTGGCTGGATGACGGTGCTTCAGAACAGTCTCAATAGCGTCACCATCCAGCAAATTCGCCAGCTGGATATTGAGCTGAACAATATCGGCAACGTCTATCGTCTGCCACAGGATGCCGGCCTGCCGATGTTGCCGTGACGTTGCTTACAGGTTGATCGGCAGCTTCAGGGTAATCTCCGTGTCGGGTGCGGCATCGGTGACCCCGATGGCAACGGTCAGGCTCAGCAGGGTGTCACTGGTTACCCGGTGAGACAGTCCAAAGGCCAGGGAGGCCACCTGGGTGCGGTTGAAGTTGGCGGCAAACAGGTCATTGCCCAGCTCATAGGTGGTCTCGCCAATGACAGAGTGATCGTACCCCAGGCTGAACGAGGTGCGTTCGTTGAAGGCGAAGCCCATGCCAAAGCCAAACCGGACGACATCCCCGGGATCCACCGTGCCACCATTCTCGGGCCCCTGGTCGTCCTCAATGGTCCACACGTAGCTCAGGTTGCCGAACAGCACAGCGGGATCGGAAGGGTAGATGAACGTCAGTCCCGGCTCCACCGACCAGAAGCCTGAGCCGGTGGGTCTTTCGGCCAACTCGTAGCCAATGGGATTGTCGTCATCGTCCCTCACCACTTCTCCATCGGTACCGGTAATTGGATCCCGGTCAACGTCATAGGGCCCATCACCGGTCGGCGCCTTGGCCCGGAAAGTACCAATCAGGTAGGGCCACCCATCCAGGCCATCATTGAGCTGATAGCGCAGTGCCAGTTCCACATCCCCCAGGCCCTCGCCCGATGATTCTTCAAGCGTATCAATCGGAGTGCCGCTGAACGCTTCCCGGGCACGAATATCCTCCTCAATGCTTAGATAGGGAACCCGTAGGCCGGCTTCGAATCGGCTGGTGAAGCCGTATTTGGTGGTTAACGCGCCGACGAACACATCGCGCTGAATTTCGGAAATATTGATGAGCCCCACCAGCAGGGCGGGGATCACGGTATAGCCTTCCACCGCCACCTTGGTCGCACTGCTGTGGGCATAGGAAAACGACGGCTCGAAAGTGAAACGTCCCGGTTGCGTGACAATGCCCCGGTCGGCGGTGATTGAGGCAATTTCTGTGGCCGTGTCGTTGGGTTCGGCGTGGGCAAGGGGGCCGAGGCAGGCGGCCAGTCCCAGAGCGGCAAGCTTTTTCATGAGGTCTCTCCTTGACCCCGGTCGGGGTCGGCTTTGTTGTGGTTTTGGGCGGAAGGCGGCGTCAGCCGGTGCTTGTCCAGCAGCCGGTAAAAGGACACCCGGGAAATTTTCAGTAGCCGGGCCGCGGCCGAAATGTTCTGGTGCGTGAGTGACAGGCTGGTGGTGATCGCTTCCCGGTCCGCCCGGGCCCGGAAGGCCTGGAGTGAATAACGATCTGTCTGCATTGGTGCCGTGGTTTGCAGCAGCCCCATGTCCTCCGGCTGTATGCGGAGGCTTCGGGACAGCAGCACTGCCTGGCTCAGCCGGTTCTGGAGTTCCCGGAGGTTGCCGGGCCAGTTATGGCGGGCCATGGCCAACAATGTGGCATTGTCGATCCAGTGTTTCTGGTTGGTGGTGGTGTCCAGCATGCGCTGAACGAGACTGGGCAGATCTTCCAGTCGATCCCTGAGCGGAGGCATGGTGACCGTCAGGTTGCCCAGCCGGTACATGACGTCCTCCCGGAAATGACCGGCCTTCACCAGGTCTTCCAGGGGCGTGTTGCAGGTGGCAATAATGCGTACATCCACCTGGGTGGGGTGGTTGGCGCCAATGGGCTCCACCTGCCCGTCCTGAAGAAAGCGCAGAATGGCCGATTGCTGCTCCGGGCTTAGCTCATCAGCCCCGGCCAACACCAGGGTGCCGCCATCGGCCGCTTCTATCCGGCCCTTGCGGGCCTTGAGGGCATGGGTGAACGCGCCGCGTTCGTGGCCAAACAGTTCGCTCTGGGTCAGGGAGGGGGGCAGGGCTGCGCAGTTCACCGTGACCAGTGGCTGATGGCGCCGGCGCGATTCCCGATGAACAAAGTGGGCCGCCGCGTCCCGGCCGGTGCCATTCTCGCCGTAAATCAGCACCGGTTCGTTGGTGGCTGCAAACCGCCTCAGGAGGGTCCGGGTCCGGCGAATGGCCTGCGAAGGCCCCTTCAAGGCAAAGTGTTGATAGCTGGCACGGTTGTGGTCGACCTCCAGGTTGCCCAGACACGCCATTCCCCACATATGCCCTAGACTGTAACGCAGGCGTCTCCAGTCAACGGGGAGAGTGTGGTAGTCCTGGCAGTAATCCTGAATCAGGCGTCGAACCTGAGGCTGATCCAACTGGTCGGGCTGCACAATGGCCAGCCACGAGCTGGCTGGCAGGTGTTCCAGCCACTGGTCAATGTGGGCATACTGGCTCTGTGTCAGGCTGGCCAGATCGCAAACACCGATAGGCCTGCCGCTGCACCCCGGCTGTTGGGTATGCAGAGGCTCGCCAGGGTGAATCCGGTTCAGCTGCCACTGGTTTGCGAACAGCTGATGGATGTTGTTCTGACGCCTGTCGGCGGAAAGCCAGAGCAATGTTGGTTTCTGTTCCATGATCCGTTTCCTCGGATCACCGAAAAGCAGGTCTCGGGCCAGTTCCTGAAGCTGGCGGAATATCAGAACCTTACCGCCACGGAAAACCGGGCTGAATGGTTGGCCTGTAAATATAGTCGACGTTGCTTGGAGTAGGGGCCGGTCGATGTTGTCTGATCAATGGATGATATTTCTGATTCTGGGCGTCACGCTTGTCCTGTTTGTCTGGAACCGGGTCCGATTTGATGTCGTCGCGATGCTGGCCTTGCTGGCGGTGTCGGTCACCGGCCTGGTGCCGGGTGACCAACTGTTCTCCGGCTTTAGCCACCCCGCTGTGATTACGGTGGCTGCCGTATTGGTTATCAGCCAGGGCCTGGTGAACGGTGGTGTGGTGGATGCGGTGGCCCGGCTACTGGCAAGGGTTGGGCATAACGCCGTGCTGCAGGTGGTGACCCTGAGTTTGGTGGTTGCCCTGTGCTCGGCGTTCATCAATAACGTCGGGGCACTGGCCTTATTGATGCCGGTGGCGATCTGGATGTCCCGGCAATCCGGCCGCTCACCCTCCCTGCTGTTAATGCCCCTCGCTTTCGGTTCTCTCCTGGGCGGTACCATCACCCTGATCGGCACGCCGCCCAACATCATCATCGCCAGCTACCGGGAAACCGGCGCCTTCGGGTTGCTGGATTTTGCCCCGGCAGGCCTGGCTATCACCGCTGCCGGTATCGTGTTCATCGGGCTCATCGGCTGGCGTCTGACCCCGAAACGGGAAGAGGCTGCCAACGGGGAGAGCCTGTTCAGTGTCGGCGACTACGTAACCGAGTTGCGGGTGCCGGAGGATTCGGACTACGCCGGTGGCACCCTGCATAAGCTTCTGACATCCGGTGACAACGCACAGAGCCTGGTGGTCCTGGCGTTGATCAGGGGCGAGGAAAGTGCGCCGGCTCCGTCCACGTTTACCGTATTGCGTGAAGGCGATGTCCTTCTGGTGCAAGCGGATACCCAGACCCTGGAGGAATTTCTGGACCACACCGGGCTGGCTTTGGCTCACGCGGTTGAAGAGCAAAAGGAAGAAGAGGACGAAGACGGTTCACCGGAGAGCCGTCGGCCGGATGAAAATGAGGCCGAAAAAAGGATTGCCAGCGGCGATGTCCGGTTAATCGAGGCCGTGATTACCCCAAACTCCCAACTGACCGGGCGTTCGGCCAACCGTCTGAATCTGCGGGAAAGGTATGAACTTAACATTGTGGCGGTGGCCCGTCAGGGGCATCGGTTGAAAGAGCGACTGGCGGATATTCGTTTCCGCTCGGGAGACATTCTCCTGGTGCAGGGGGAAGAAGACTCGCTGATGGCGACGCTCCAGACCCTGGGCTGCCTGCCCCTGGCCGAGCGGGAACTTAAACTGGGCCGCCCGAAAAAGCTCTGGCTGGCGGGCGGGCTGTTTCTGGCAGCCATCGCCGTTATTCTGCTTGGATGGCTGGGACCACCGGTTGCCCTGATTGGTTGTGCTGTGGCCATGGTGCTGGCTCGCCTGCTGGAACCGGCAGAGGCCTACCGGGCCATTGATTGGTCCGTGATTGTTCTCCTGGCCGCCATGATCCCGGTGGGCCAGGCGCTGGAAACCACCGGTGGCGCCGACTCGATTGCGGCCCAGATACTGGCCGTGGCGCAGGGACAGCCGAGTTGGCTGGCCCTGGGTATCATTCTGGTAGGCGCTATGGCGCTGTCCAATGTGGTGAACAATGCGGCGGCAGCGGTCCTGGTGGCCCCCATCGCCCTGGGCCTCTCGGAACAACTGGGCCTGGCGCCGGATGCCGCCTTGATGGCGGTGGCCGTGGGTGCCTCCTGTGCCTTCCTGACGCCCATCGGCCACCAGTCCAATGCCTTGGTGATGGAGCCGGGTGGCTATCGCTTCGGTGATTACTGGCGTCTGGGCGTGCCGCTTTCGGTGGTGGTAACCGTGGTGGCCGTGCCGGTGATTCTCTGGGTGTGGGGCTGATTCTGATATGCTGGAAACATAAACCTGAACGCTGAGAGGGTAGAATTCATGGTGGCTGAAGACGATAAAGAACAATTGCTCGGCGAACTGGAGCTGGCCCGCAGCCGGACACTGAGACTGACTGAGTCACTGCCGGCCGAAAAACTGGACGTGCCCTACCATCCCGGCGTCAATCCGCCGCTATGGGAAATGGGCCACTCGGCGTTTTTCTACGAAGTGTTTGTCTTCAACCTGCTGGACGGAACCCCCAGCTATGATCCGTCCATGGACGACCTCTGGGATTCCTTCCACGTCGAGCACCAGGACCGCTGGCGCAGTGATCTCTTCCCTGGGCGGGAAGCCACGCTGGCGTATTTCAATACGATCTACGACCGGGTTGCCGAGCGCATCCAGAGCCGTCCCCTGACCGATGAAGAGCTGTACCTGTATCGCTACGCCATCTTCCATCAGAACATGCACATCGAATCGCTGATCTGGTGCCGGCAGACCGTGGGGTATCCCGCGCCGCCGGATTTGCAGGGCGACCGGCCCGCGCCGGGTAAACCGGTTTCCGGTGATGTGGAGATTCCGGCCGGGCGCTGGCGCATTGGCATGCCCGGCGACTCTGAAGCGTTTGCCCGGGAAGATTTTGCCTTTGATAACGAGAAGCCCGGATTTGAGATCGAGCTTGAGGCGTTTCGGATCAGCCGAACCCTGGTGTCCAATCGCGAATTTCAGGCGTTCGTGGATGACGGTGGTTACCAGCGCCCGGAGCTTTGGTCGTTTGGCGGACGCAAATGGCTGAAAACCGAACAGGACGTGGCCCTGGTGCATGGTCTGGACGAGGCTTTGATGCGAGCGCCCCGGCATCCGCTGTATTGGCGTTGGCAGAACAACGAATGGCAGGAGCGGGTGTTTGATCGGTGGCGGCCGTTGAATCCGGATGCGCCAGTTACCCACATTACCTATTGGGAAGCAGAGGCCTGGTGCCAATGGGCGGGCCGGCGGTTACCGACCGAATATGAGTGGGAAGTGGCGGCATTGGCGAACAAAGCCGATGAGCCGTTCCGGCGGTACCCTTGGGGTAATCAAGCACCGGATGCCTCAAAAGCGGATCTGGATGGGCGCAGCATGGCACAGAATCCGGTCTGGGATTATCCGGCGGGTGACAGTCCGTTCGGCTGCCGCCAGGTGGTGGGCACGGTCTGGGAATGGACCAGCAACCAGTTCCTGCCCTATGACGGCTTCAAGGTGGATATGTATCCGTTCATGTCCACCCTGCAGTTTGCCACCCACAAGGTCACCAAGGGCGGCAGTTGTGCGACATCATCGAACCTCATACGCGGCACCTACCGGCAGGCGTACTTCCCGACCAGGAACGATGTCTACACCGGTTTCAGGAGCTGTGCCCGATAGCACGGGTGTAGAGCGAGGCTATTCCGGCAGTTTGGCTTGTTCCAGCGCACGGACATCTTCTATCCGCTGCTGGTGTTCAACCAGGTGGCTAGCCAGGGCCACACCAGTTTCACTCATGGTCAGGTAGGCCTGGTTGGCACCGGCTTCCCGAATGCGCTCGGCTTCATCGGCATACATGGTGTGGGCCACGATATAGCCGGTGAAACCCAGCTTGCGCAACATGCGGGCGGCAATGAGCTTGCCTTCGATATCGCTCATGGCCAGAACCACCGATTCCACGGAAGGCATGTGCAGTCCCTCCCAGAAAGTGATGTCCTCGGCATCGGCAAACACCACGTGGCGCCCTTCTTTCTGGTGCTTCTCCGTCTTCGCCGGGTCTGAGTCCAGGCCCATGATGCGTTCTTCGTTGGCACTTAACCAGTCATAGGCAGCGGTACCGGTCCGCCCCATGCCCATCACCAGTACTTTGGTGTCGCCCAGGGAAATCGGCTGCTCATCTGGATGGCGCTTATGGCTCTCAAACCGGTCGATACGATGGCAGACACGTTCGTAAATGCTGTGGGCGAAGCGGTTGATCGGTGCCGAAAAGACAAACGACAGTGACACGGTGATAGCCAGGGGCACCAGCCACTGCGGCAGTGCCACGCTGGCCACGATCAGGCCGAATTCGCTGTAGTTGGTCAGTGACAGGGAAGTCAGGAAGCTACTGCGGGCACGCAGGCGGAAAGCCAGCAGCAGGAAGTAGAACAGGATGCCCTTGAGCGGCAACACCAGGGCCGCTACTACGGCAAACATCAAGGCTTGCTGGTCCGGAAGGCCTCCAATCCCGATTTGCAGGAAGAATCCCACCAGGAACATTTCCTTCACGCTCCAAAGCGACTTGGAGAGTTCCTGTGAACGTGGGTGGTTGGCCAGCATGGCGCCAAAGATCAGGGCGCCGAGTTCCGAACTCAGACCGACGGCCTCGAAGCCCAATCCGCCCAGGACCAGGGCCAGCAAAAGGCCAAGCAGAACCAGCAGTTCGTCGTGACCGCTGGCATCCAGCAGGCGGTAGAGCAGGGGGCGCAACAGGGGCAGACCGAACACCAGCAGTGCCCACTGAGAGGGTGTCTTGCCGGCAGCCAGGCTCATCACCACCAGGGCAATGAGGTCCTGCATGATCAGGATGCCGATGGCGACCCGGCCATGGAAGGCGCGGATTTCCCGTTTGCCTTCCAGTACCTTGGCCGCCAGAACCGTGCTTGAGAAGGAGAGCGCGATGGCCAGTAGCAACGCGGTCAGCCAGTCCAGGTCCAGTAACCAGTACAGGCCGGGGGTAAACACCAGGCAGGTGATGCCAAAGTGCAGGAGGCCGCCGCCGATGACTTCCGGGCTGACAATGGATTTGAGCTTGAGTTTCAGGCCAACGGTGAACAGCAGCAACAGCACGCCCAGATGGGCAACGTGCTCTAATACGCCAGTTTGTTCAACGGACAGGCCGGTAAACGACGACAGCCCGCTAAGTACAAAACCTGCGGCCAGATAGCCCACCAATGGAGGCAGGCCCACGGCTTTGACGCCCAGGCCCAGCACAAAGGCAAACGTTATCCATATCGCTTCAGGCATCAGCAGCAGGCCCTGTCAGATCCGTTTGAGGGGTTAGCCCTGCTCGCGGGCAATCGCCCGGTAGGCGATATCCTTACGGTAGAACACGCCATCCCAGGTGACTTTTGCCGCCAGCTCGTAGGCGCGCTGTTGGGCCTCGGTGACAGTATTGCCCAGGGCTGTGGCGCAAAGCACACGGCCACCGGCGGTGACCACCTTGTCGCCATCGAGCTTGGTGCCGGCGTGGAAGACTTTCTCGCCATCCACCTCGGTGTCCGGCAGGCCAGAGATGACATCGCCCTTGTTGTAGCTGCCCGGGTAGCCGCCGGCCGCCAGCACGATGCCCACGGAGGCGCGCTCGTCCCACTCGGAATCGCACGTATCCAGCTTGCCGTCGACGGCGGCCTGGCACAGTTCCACCAGGTCGGATTTCATGCGCAGCATGATCGGCTGGGTCTCCGGGTCGCCGAAACGGCAATTGAACTCGATCACCTTGGGTGCGCCGCTGGTGTCGATCATCAGGCCGGCGTACAAAAAGCCCTTGTAGGGATGGCCTTCGGCGGCCATGCCGTTGACCGTGGGCATGATCACCTCATCCATGATGCGCTGGTGCACATCGGCGGTGACCACGGGAGCGGGGGAGTAGGCGCCCATGCCACCGGTGTTCGGGCCGGTATCACCGTCGCCCACGCGCTTGTGGTCCTGGGAGGTGGCCATGGCCAGTACGTTCTTGCCGTCCACCATCACGATGAACGAGGCTTCTTCGCCGTCCAGGAACTCCTCGACCACCACGCGGCTGCCAGCGTCGCCAAAGGCGTTGCCCGCGAGCATGTCGCGGATGGCGTCTTCGGCTTCTTCCAGGGTCATGGCGACGATTACGCCTTTACCGGCGGCCAGTCCGTCGGCCTTGACCACAATCGGCGCGCCTTTCTCGCGCACGTAAGCCAGGGCTTCGTCCACGTCGGTGAAGTTGGCGTAGTCAGCGGTCGGAATCTTCTGGCGGGCCAGGAAATCCTTGGTGAAGGCCTTGGAGCCTTCGAGTTGGGCCGCACCGGCGGTGGGGCCGAAGATGCGCAGGCCGCGCTCTTCGAATTTGTCCACCACGCCGGCCACCAGCGGGGCTTCCGGGCCGACGATGGTCAGGCCCACGTTGTTCTGCTCGGCAAAGTTGGCCAGGCCGTCCAGGTCCAGTACGTCCAGGTCAATGTTTTCCAGGCCGGGCTCGCGGGCGGTGCCGGCGTTACCCGGTGCCACGAAAACCTTGTCGGCCTGGGGCGATTGGGCTGCTTTCCAGGCCAGTGCGTGCTCGCGACCACCGCCGCCGATAACCAGAATGTTCATCGTGTTCTCCTTGAATCTGACTCAGTGGCGGAAATGGCGCATGCCGGTGAAGACCATGGCAATGCCGTGCTCGTTGGCGGCATCGATCACTTCCTGGTCGCGCATGGAACCACCCGGCTGGATGACGGCGGTAATGCCGGCTTCGGCGGCGGCGTCAATGCCGTCGCGGAACGGGAAGAAGGCGTCGGAAGACATCACCGAGCCTTTCACTTCCAGGTTCTCGTCGGCGGCCTTGATACCGGCGATCTTGGCGCTGTACACGCGGCTCATCTGGCCCGCGCCCACGCCGATGGTGCGGCCGGCCTTGGCGTAAACAATGGCGTTGGATTTCACGTACTTGGCCACTTCCCAGGCAAACAGAAGGTCGTTCAGTTCCTGCTCGGTGGGCTGGCGCTCGGTGACGACTTTCACGTCTTCCATGGCCACCATGCCCAGGTCTCGATCCTGGACCAGCAGGCCGCCGGTCACGCGCTTGTAGTCCAGCGACTTGGCACGCTCGCCATCAAACTCGCCACAGGCCAGCAGGCGTACGTTTTTCTTGGCGGACACAATCTCGACGGCTTCCGGCGCGATGGTCGGGGCGATGATCACTTCCACGAACTGGCGGTCGACAATGGCCTTGGCGGTTTTGGCATCCAACTCGCGGTTGAAGGCGATGATGCCGCCGAAGGCAGATGTCGGGTCGGTGGCGAAGGCCAGGTCGTAAGCCTGTTCAATGTCCGCGCCGATGGCCACGCCACAGGGGTTGGCGTGCTTGACGATGACACAGGCCGGATCGGCGAAGGGCTTCACGCATTCCAGGGCGGCGTCGGTGTCGGCCACGTTGTTGTAGCTCAACTCCTTGCCCTGCAGCTGTTTGGCGGTGGCGACGCAGGCTTCGCGCGGGTTGCGCTCGGCGTAGAAGGCGGCGCGCTGGTGCGGGTTTTCGCCATAACGCATGTCCTGGACCTTCACGAACTGGGCGTTGAAGGTACGGGGGAAGTCGGCGTTGTCGTTGTCCGGGGTGCGGCCACCCAGGTAATTGGCAATGGCACCGTCGTAACCTGCAGTGTGCTCGAACGCTTTTACGGCCAGGTCGAAACGGGTGCTGTAGGTCAGCTCGCCGTCGTTGTCGTTCAGTTCCTTGAGTACCCGGCTGTAATCGGAAGCGTTAACCACGATGGCGACATCGTTGTGGTTCTTGGCAGCTGCACGGACCATGGTCGGGCCGCCGATGTCGATGTTTTCAATGGCGGTGGCCAGGTCGCAATCCGGGTTGGCGACGGTGTCTTCGAATGGGTAGAGGTTCACCACTACCATGTCGATCGGATTGATCCCGTGTTCGCCCATTACGGTGTCGTCGGTGCCGCGACGGCCCAGGATGCCGCCGTGGATTTTCGGGTGCAGGGTCTTGACCCGACCGTCCATCATTTCCGGGAAACCGGTGTAGTCGGACACTTCGGTAACCGGTACGTTGTTTTCCTGGAGCAGGCGGAAGGTGCCGCCAGTGGACAACAGCTCGATGCCGCGTTCGGTCAGGGCACGGCCGAAGTCGACGATGCCGGTTTTATCACTCACGCTGATCAGAGCGCGACGGACGGGGGTGTTTGCCTGATTTGCCATGGTCACTTTCTTCGCTGGTCGGATACGCTGAATTTTGCTCGGGTATAAAGTAGCAAGGGCCTCGCCAGAGTGTCATCCGGGAGGCCCAGGGAAAGCCGTGCAGATTATAGCAGACCGTACTGCTTGAGTTTCTTGCGCAGTGTGCCGCGGTTCAGCCCCAGCATGGTTGAGGCTTTGGTCTGGTTATTACGGGTGTAAGCCATGACCTGTTCGAGCAGCGGGGCTTCAACCTCTGAGAGTACCAGCTGGTACACATCGGAGACCGGCGCGCCATCGAGTTGCTCGAAATAGTTTTTCAGGGCAACTTCCACGCTGTCGCGCAGGGTGACGCTGTTGCCACTGCCATTGACCGTGTGCAGCTGGTGCATGTCGTCATTGGCTGGTGTGCCCAGGTTTTCATTCGTCAAAGTCTCAGCGGTCATGCTGCGAAATCCTCTTCTTTACGTAAGCGTGCAAAGTACTGTTCGATGCTGTCATGCTGCTCCAACGCGTCGTCAATGGCGTTGAAGCGCTTGCGGAATTGTTTGCTCTCATCGTGAGCCTGCAGGTACCAGCCCACGTGTTTTCTGGCAATGCGAACCCCCATGGTTTCACCGTAGAAGCTGTGCAAGGCGGCCAGGTGTTCGGTCAGAATCTGTTGCACTTCATCCAGCGCCGGTGTCGCCAGCTGTTCCCCGGTCTCCAGATAATGCAGGATTTCCCGGAAGATCCATGGGCGTCCCTGGGCGCCGCGGCCAATCAACAGGCCATCTGCGCCGGTGTGGGCGAGCACCTGACGGGCCTTTGCCGGTGACGTGATGTCGCCATTGGCAAACACCGGGATGCCAACGCTGGCTTTGACCTCGGCAATGGTGTCGTACTCCGCTTCACCGTTGTACTTGTCCGCGCGGGTACGACCATGTACGGCAAGGGCCTGGATGCCGGCGTCTTCAGCCATGCGAGCGATAACCGGGGCATTGCGGTGCTCCCTGTCCCAGCCGGTGCGCATCTTCAGGGTCACCGGGATATCGACGGCCTTGACCACGGTTTCGAGTATCTCCCGAACCAGGACCTCGTCTTTCATCAGCGCGGAGCCGGCAGCCTTGTTGCAGACCTTTTTCGCCGGACAGCCCATGTTGATGTCGATGATCTGTGCCCCGAAAGCGGCATTCTGCCGGGCCGCGTCCGCCAGCATGGCGGGGTCGCCACCGGCAATCTGGACCGCGCGGGGCTCTGGTTCGCCCTGGTGGTTCAGACGGGTTTGGGATTTGCGCGTATGCCAGAGCTTGCTGTCTGCGATCACCATTTCCGACACCGCCAGGCCCGCTCCCATTTTTCGGCACAGTAGCCGGAAGGGGCGATCAGTAACGCCAGCCATGGGCGCAACGATCAATGGATTGGGCAGGGTGTACGGCCCGATTTTTGCCGTTGGCAACATGATCTGAGTCCGTGTCACAGGAGATTGAGCAAGCATCGGAAGGGAGCGATTGGTTAATTAATAACCGCTTCCGGATCCGAAGGGCGCTAATAATACCGCTGGGGGCCAGCCGATTGAAGGGGCAGGGGGCTGAAAAAATTGATTATTTTTCGCGCTTTCTGGTTGACTTTTGCGCTGTCAACCATTGGCCGGGAGTCGGGTGGTTAGCGCTCAGCCCTCCCAGGGAACAAAGCTGAGGTTATAGTTCACTGCATCGCGCCCGGGATCCCGGATGTCGATGGAGATGCGGACCGGTGTCTGGCGGGGCATGATCTGCTTGCCCCCTTCGCCCTCCGCCAGGTATTCATTCGGGGTGAACGTGCTCTGCGCCACCACGTCGCCATTAAGGTTGGAGAAGGTCAAGGCAATGGCCGGGAAAGGTTGCTCGAAGCCGGCCGTGTTAACAATGACCGCGTCGACAATCAGCTGGTTGCGGTTGTCCGGGTTGGTGCGTACCACCAGCTTCCGGCTTTCCACGGCTTCCACGTTGATCAGGGGTTTGAGGGTGCAGCCGGCCCACTGGCACGCCTGTTCATAAAAGGGGCGCAGTTGGGGGATGGCTGCCAACCGGTCGAACTGGAACCAGGCCACCTGGGCCGCGAGCCCGCCGATCAGGGCGAGAACCACCAGTGTCCAGAACGCCTTGCGCAAGCCACCCCCGCTGCGGCGGACCGACACCGGTTCGTGGCGAAGGCCCTGGTAAAGGTTGTCGGGCTCGGGAGAAGGTTTGGAGGCGCGGGGCTTGGGCTCAGTCACCCGGTCGTCATCTCCGGCTGTCAGGTGGAGTTCTTCCGGGGAGCTCGGGGTTTGTTCAGGCTCCGGGGCTGGTTCCGGTTCCTTTTGGCGTTCGGGTTCCGGTTCGGATTCAATCTTGGGTTCGCGGGCCGGTTCCGGCCGATATTCCGGAACTGGAGGCTGGTCCGGCGCATACTCGGGCTCATCATCCTCTTCCAGTATGGCTTCGGCCCAGCTCTCGTCCTGGTCTTTGGAGCCGGGTTCCAGGTCGTGCTCTGGATGGCTGGAATCGTCGTCCTGGTCGAAGTTGCGGAAACTGTCGCTCAGCTCGTCGTCGGAGAAAGTCAGCGCGCTGCCGGTATAGCGGCTCTCGGTGGCATCTTCTTCGGGGTTGTCCTCAAAGACCAGATCTTCATCGTCTTCCGTCTGGCCGGGCGGTGTATCGTCGGAAGGCGCTGGGGTGGTTTCGGATTGAGCTGGGGGGCGTTCAGGTAACACCTGGTGGTCGATGGCGTTGAAAACATGCATGCAGTTGCCGCAGCGGACTTTGCCCCCGGCGATGTTGAGCTGTTCGTCCGTGACCCGGAAGCGGGTCTCACATTCGGGGCATTGGGTCTGCAGGCTGCTCTGGGTCATGCTTCTGTCCTGAAAGCGTGATTGTCACTCCCTCAGCAGTTTAGTCATAACCGGCTGTTTCGTCACCCGATTTTGCGGCGTCCTGTGAGGCGTATCCAATCTTCCTTTTGTTCGGGTTCGTCCATGATGAACCAGGGCTCGTAGGCATCCATCACTTCCCGGGCCTGGTTGAACAGGATGCCGGAGAGTACCAGGTCACCGCCGGGGCGGGTCAGCTCCGCCAAACGTGGTGCCAGACCAATCAGGGGCTGGGCCAGGATGTTGGCCAGCATGATGTCGGCCTGGGTATCCGGATCGTCACCCGGCAGGTAAAGATCCAGGCGATGCTCCGAGACGTTGTTGCGGCGGGCGTTCTCCCGGCTGGCTTCCAGTGCCTGGGGATCGGTGTCCACGCCAATGACGTGTTCGGCACCCAGCAGCAGGGCCGCCAGGCCGAGAATACCGGAACCACAACCGTAGTCGGTGACCTGTTTGCCGGCAACCTCCTGACCGTCCAGCCATTCCAGGCAGAGGGCGGTGGTGGGGTGGGTGCCGGTGCCAAAGGCCAGACCGGGGTCCAGCATCAGGTTGGCGGCCTCCGGGTCCGGCGCCTGGTGCCAGCTGGGTACAATCCAGAGACGTTCACCGAATTTGATGGGCTGGAAATCGTCCATCCAGGCCCGTTCCCAGTCCTTGTCCTCCACCAGGGTTACGTCGATTTCCGGTAACGCCTGCTGGGTCTGCTGGTGCCAGGCATCGCGAATGTCAGCGCACAGCTGCTCAATATCGCGGTCTGACTGGAACAGCCCGGTGACCGTGGTCTGGTTCCACAGGGGCGTGGTGCCAGGGTCCGGCTCGAACAGGGGCTGGTCGGCGGCGTCTTCCATGGAAACGGCGTCGGAACCCATTTCCATTAACAGGTCCTCCAGCTGATCCGCGGTGTCCGGATCAGCTGGAATCTGGAGTTGCACCCAGGGCATATCAGTCCCGCATCAGGTTTTCGAGGTGATGGATGGTGAAGTCGACTTGCTTGAAGCCGCCATCACGCAGCAGTTGCCGATGCAGGGCCTGGTTGGTCTTGATGCCTTCAACCAGCATCTCGTCCAGGGCGATCTTCATGCGACGACGGGCGATTTCACGATCGTCACCCCAGGTGATCAGCTTGGCGATCAGGGAGTCGTAGTACGGAGGCACTGAGTAGCCGCTGTACATGTGCGAATCCACGCGCACACCATTGCCGCCGGGGGCATGGAAGTGGCTGATCTTGCCGGGGCTGGGCACGAAGGTTTTCGGATCTTCGGCGTTGATCCGGCATTCCATGGCGTGACCGGAGATGGTGATCTCGTCCTGGCTGTACTGCAGCTTCTCGCCGCTGGCGATGCGCAGTTGCTCGCGAACGATGTCCACGCCGGTGACCATTTCGGAGACCGGATGCTCCACCTGTACCCGGGTGTTCATCTCGATGAAGTAGAACTCGCCGTCCTGGTACAGGAACTCGAAGGTACCCGCGCCCACGTAACCGATCTTCTTACAGGCATCCACGCAGGCCTGGAAGGTGCGCTGACGGGATTCCTCATTGATGTTCGGTGCCGGCGCTTCCTCGATTACCTTCTGGTTACGACGCTGCATGGAGCAGTCGCGGTCGCCCAGGTGAATGACGTTGCCGTGCATGTCGGCCAGTACCTGGACTTCCACGTGGCGTGGCTTCTCCAGGAACTTCTCCAGATACACGGTCGGATCGCCGAAGGCATTCTTGGCTTCGGTCTGGGTGATCTGGACGGCTTTAAGCAGGGCAGCTTCGGAATGCACCACCTGCATGCCGCGACCACCACCGCCGGAGGCGGCCTTGATCATCACCGGGTAGCCGATTTCACGGGCGATCTTCAGGGTGCGCTCGTCGTCATCGGTCAGCGGGCCGTCGGAGCCGGGCACGGTGGGAACACCGGCTTCTTTCATGGCTTCAATGGCGGAAACCTTGTTACCCATCAGGCGAATGGTTTCGGCGCGCGGGCCAATGAATCGGAAGCCGCTTTTCTCGACCTGCTCGGCGAAGTCGGCGTTTTCCGCCAGGAAGCCGTAACCCGGGTGGATACCCATGGAGTCGGTCACTTCCGCCGCGCTGATGATGGTCGGGATGTTCAGGTAACTGTCAACCGGGCTGTTCGGGCCGATACATACGGATTCATCCGCCAGGCGAACGTGCATGAGTTCACGGTCGACCTGGGAATGAACGGCAACGGTCTTGATGCCCAGTTCCTTGCACGCGCGGAGAATTCGCAGGGCGATTTCACCACGGTTTGCGATCAGAACTTTGTCTAACATGGCCATGATTTACGTTTACCGAGTTCAGGAAATGACGACCATAGGCTGGTCAAATTCAACCGGCTGGCCGTTCTCGACCAGAATTTCGGTGACCGTGCCGGACTTGTCGGCTTCGATCTGGTTCATCATCTTCATGGCTTCAACGATGCAGACAACGTCACCTTCCTTAACGGTCTGGCCAACTTCCACGAACGGGGAGGAAGTCGGAGACGGAGCACGGTAGAAGGTGCCAACCATCGGAGATTTCACGGCGTGGCCAGACGGCGCGGCCGGTGCAGCTTCAGCCGGAGCGGCTTCAGCGGCCGGAGCGGGTGCCGGTGCCGGTGCCGGTGCCGGGGCGGCGTAGTGGGCCACCTGCGGTGCAGGCGCGGCAACTTGCTCGCGGCGACGGGAAATACGTACCGAGTCGTCGCCTTCCTGGATTTCCAGCTCTTCGACGTCTGACTCTTCCAGCAGTTCGATCAGTTTCTTGATTTTGCGAATATCCATAGCGTTTCCAGTCTCTTTGTCTCTGGTCTATCGGTGAATTCGTTGCAGGGCCGCCTGCAGGGCAAGGTCATAGCCCTGGCTGCCCAGCCCGCAGATAACGCCCTCGGCGATATCGGAAAAGTAGGAATGATGGCGGAAAGACTCCCGCGCATGCACGTTGGAAAGATGAACTTCAATAAACGGAATGTCTGAAGCGAGAACAGCGTCACGAAGTGCGATGCTGGTGTGGGTGAACGCAGCTGGATTAATGATCAGGAAATCCACGCCTTCGGCCCGGGCTTCATGCACTCTTTCAATTAATTCGTATTCTGCGTTGGATTGCAGGTGCAGCAGGTGGTGGCCGGATTCGGCAGCCTTGCTGCGCAGGCGGTCGTCGATGTCTGCCAGGGTCTCATAGCCGTAGACCTCCGGTTCCCGGGTGCCGAGCATGTTGAGATTGGGACCATGTAGTACAAGGATGGTCGACATGACGAAGCCTGTTTTTGTTGGTGTCCAAGCGCGAGGTTACACAGCAATAAGAGCCTGTGCGATGACATTTCGTTGACGCTGGCATTGTCGTCGATGCTGCGCGATGTCGATATTCGACATTGGTTTCATGAATTTTACCTTCTTTTTTACGACGTCCGCTCAATCGCAGGCAACGGTGACCTGGTTCCGTCCTTTCTCCTTGGACGCATATAGCACACGGTCGGCTCGTTCACAAAGTGCCTGGGAGTTTTCGCCCTGCCAGCAGGCAACGCCACAGCTGAAGGTGACGGTGAATTCCTGTTCTCCGGCCTGGTGCTGTAATTTGGAGAAGCTTTCGCGGATGCTGTCCAGCACCTGGCGGGCGCCGTCCTGGTCGGTGCCGGTAAGAATGATGGCGAATTCCTCGCCGCCGTAGCGGCCAATGTAGTCGGTTTTGCGCAGCCGCTGCTTGAGGAACATGGACAGGCTTCGCAGTATCCGGTCGCCAATGGGGTGGCCGTAGGTGTCGTTGACCTTCTTGAAGTAGTCGATGTCGAGCATGGCAAAGCACAGGGGCTGGTCTTTCTGCCGGGCCCGGACAATTTCCTGTTCAAGCAGGTGCAGGGTGTGGGTGTGGTTGTAAAGGCCGGTCAGGCTGTCGCGGATCATCAGGGCTAGCAGGGATCGTGCCCGGCGCCCCCGATTGTGCAGGGTGGCAATCAGGTGTTTGGGGTCGATCGGCTTGGTCAGGAAGTCGTCGCCGCCCAGGCTCATGGCCTGAAGTTGTTTGGTCAGGTCTTCCTCGGCGGAGAGGTAGATAATCGGCACGCTGTGGAACTTGTCCTGCTGGCGGATCACTCGGGCAATCTCCATGCCGGTGCAGCCGGGCATGTACATGTCCAGGATGATGATTTCTGGAGAGAAGTCTTCAAGCGCCCGGATGATCTCCATGGGGTCGGTGATGATGCGGGCAATCATGCCGGCTTTTTTCAGCACCGTTTCCATGTACTTTGCCTGGGCCTTGGAGTCATCCAGCACCAGGACCTTATAAGGCTCGATGTTGTTGCCGTGGGTGTAGGCTTCGATCTTCTCGATCAGTTGCCCCGGGTCCACGGCGGGAAAGAAGAATTCCTCACCCCCACAGCGCGAGGCGCGCAGGCGCGTTTCTATGGTCCCGTCCTCTTCGCTGACAAAGATAATGGGAATGGGGGTTTCGTGCTGGGCCTGGAGGCGCTCAATGGTGGCGATGCCGCTGTTGGGTTCACCGCCGAACGTCACGTCCATGAGGATGGTTTCGGGTTTGTTCAGGGCGCAGGCTTCAATCAGTTCGTCCGCGGAACAGAAGGCGGAGGCGCGAAAGCCAAAGAATTCCAGTTGACGGATCAGGCGGGCGGTCAGTTCGCCGTTGGGCAGGGCAATATACACCGGAGTGCGCCGATACTGCTGTGGCTCGGCGCCCTGCTCGGGGTCGCTGCTGCGGCGGGTGGTGCTGCGCAAGGCGGTAAAGCCGGCTTCGAGTTGCTCGATCAGCGTGTCCGTCAGCGGGGCATCCGGTTGCCACTCGGCCATGGTCTGAAGGATCTGCTCGCCGGCACTGGCGTGCTCCTTCATCTCGAATCGCTTGGCGTAGCGGACGAGTTTGTCGCAGGCGCCGCGAAGTTCCTCCCGCCAGAGACTGGCCTGGTCCGGATTGTCGTGGATCTTCTGCCAGCTATCGAGCACTACGCGGGCCTGTGCCGTGACGCGTCGGGCAAAATGCTGCCTGAGCTTTTCGTTTTGGCTTTCCTCGTTCATTGCGCTCCAGCTTGCCTCCTTTCACTACTGGTCACCGGTTGGCCGGGGACGAGTCTTTGGTTTTTGAACGTTGTAAGAGACTCGGGGACCCTCTGGCTGACTCTGGGCTGATTCAGAAGCTCCCGCTATTCCTGCGTAGAGTCTATAGTGTTTAGTGGTGTCGGCGCAGGCTGAAGACTGTAAATGTTTGTCAATTGTGTGTGCAATTGCTCATTTCTTGATCCGGGGCACAAAGCCATGGCAGGGAAACGTGGCGGACTAGCGAACGCGCAGCAGGGGGCCATTACCCTTCAAACATTGTTATTGCTGTTCACAGGCACCTTGCTGGTGGCCCTGCTTCTGGCGGCTTTTGTCACCAGTTACGGGTATTTCCGGGACTACGTGGCGGACCAGTTGAAGGCGCATGCGCAGGATGGCGCAACGGCGACCGGGCTTTCGTTGTCCAACGCGATTGATGGGACCGATCCGGTTGCCTCTTCTTCGCTGATTGATGCGGTCTTCGATAGCGGCCAGTACCTGATGGTTGAGTACGTTGACCATGACGGCGCGGTGATCGCTGGCAGAACCATGGCGCTTCGCACGCAAGTCGCGCCGGAATGGTTTCTGGCCATAGCGGAGCTGCCCCTGCCCATGGCCGAGGCAGAAGTGGTCCGGGGCTGGTCACGGCTTGGCAAGGTGCGAGTGGTCAGTCATCCCGGGCGAGCCTACGACAACCTCTGGCGCATCACCATGGGCCTGTTCATGGGGTTGGTAGTGATTGGCGGTATCGGGCTGCTTTCGCTCTTTATCATGCTTCGCTGGCTGCTGCGCCCGCTCAAGGCGCTGGAAGCCCAGGCCCACGCCCTGAGCCAACGAAATTTCAGTCAGCGCATTCATATGCGCTCGACCCGGGAACTGAACCGGGTTACAGCGGCCATGAATCAGATGGCCGATGACCTGGGGCGTCTGTTTCTGGGGCAGGGCAAGCTCATCCAGCACTTGCGTAAGGTAAACAACGAAGACCCGGTGACCGGCCTGGCCAGTCGGCTGGCGTTTGACCAGCGACTGAAGGTTGAGGTGGAGTCGGAAGAAAAGGCCGCACCCGGCGTGCTGATGCTGATCCAGCTGGGATATTTTGCCGATTACAGCCACGCCTACGGTCAGCAGGAAAGTGACGAATTGCTGCAGGAAGTCGCTGGCATTCTCGAAGCTTTTGTCAGTCACCACGTGGAGTCTTTCGCCGGACGACGAACCGGGGCTGAGTTTGCGGTTTTCCTGCCCGGCGCGTCCTTGCACGATGCCCACGGCTGGGCATCGGCATTGGTCCAGGAGCTGGAGCAGCGATACGCGGCCCTGGCGGCCCCCATGGACACCATGGTGTGGGTTGGCCTGGCCCCGGCGCGCCCCAATGAAACCATTCGCGAGCTGTTAGCGGCGGCGGACGAGGCGTTGCTTGATGCCCGGGAGCAGGGAGAATCCGGCGTGAAGGCGGCCGATGCCGGTGATGGCCAGCATCATGATATGGAGGCCTGGCGCAAGATCATCGTGGATGCCATTCGCCACCGGAACCTGTCGATGTGGCTGCAGCCCATGGTGCGGGGAGAGGATCGTCAGTTGGTGCATTACCAGGTCTTTTCCCGCATTCGCACGCCTGAGGGCGACTTTAGGGCGGGCTTGTTCCTGCCGGTGGCGGAGCGCCTGGGTCTGGTGAAAGATGTGGACCGGCTTCTGGTCGCCAGTGCCCTGGATTACCTGCGCGAGCATCCGGGCGTGGTGTTGGCCATTTCCCTGGGCCGGGGTTCGGTGGCGGACGCCGGCTTCAGGGACGATCTTTTGGCCATGCTGGACGGTGCCGGTTACACCGCCAGGCGGCTGTGGGTGGGTGTCCCGGAGTTGGCGATGAGTTACCACCGTAATGCTGCCACGGCACTGGTGATGGCATTGTATCGGTCCGGCGTGCCGGTGCTGGTGGACCGTTTTGGTGTGGGTGGCGTACCTTTCAGCTATCTGAAGAATCTGCCCTTTGGCGCCCTGCGTATCGACAACAGTTTTATCCATGAGCTGGATGGCCATGCCGACAACCGATTCTGGCTGGAATCGGTCATTGGTATTGCCCGAAGCCGTGGCGTTCGTGTTTTCGCCACGGGAGTGGAAACCGCGGCCGAATACTCGGTACTCTGTGAGCTGGGTATTGATGGGGCAATGGGATACCATCTTGGACGGCCTTTTGCGGCTGACCAGTCATCAACGGGAGAATGAACCTCTTATGTCGGGCAAAATCAGACAGTTTTTCAGAGACAAGAAAGAAGATGTGAAGGACTACACCGGCGGCAGTGGCATGATTGTAAAGTTTCTGCTGGCCGTGCTGGTCATTTACCTGCTGGTGGCCGTTGTCCTGGGAATGTACTGGAGCAGCGAGCCCGACACCTACTCGGTGCGTGAGCACACCCGCACCCTTGCCACAGAGATGAACCGGGAACCGGTGGTGGGGTTTGCCACCACTGCTACCATGATTCGCATTGCCGAAACCCTGCTGGAAAAGCCGGGTGGCTATATCACCAACGATATTGCGCCTCCGGGCCTCTGGCTGGACAACATGCCGCACTGGGAGTTCGGAGCGCTGGTGCAGCTCCGGGACTTGTCGCGGGCCATGCGTAAAGACATCAGCCGGTCCCAGAGCCAGTCCGCGGAAGATCCGGACCTGGTGATTGCCGAGCCGCAATTCCATTTTGATAACGGCAGCTGGGCGATTCCATCCACTGAGAACGAATACCGTCGGGGCATCACTGCGCTCAAGCGCTACCTGGATCGCCTGTCCGCCCCGGGCCAGGGTGATGCCCAGTTCTTTGCCCGCGCGGATAATCTGAACAACTGGCTGGCGGACCTGGAAACCCGCCTGGGCAGCCTCTCCCGCACCCTGAGTGAGAGTGTGGGCAAGGCCTCCGTCCCGGACGCCGTGGCCAATGTGAACCCGGACGACCCCCTGGCCGAGGAGACCGGCGGTGAAGACGTCAAGACGCCCTGGACCAAAATTGATGATGTGTTTTATGAGGCAAGGGGCAGCGCCTGGGCGTTGTTGCACATCTTCAAGGCCATTGAGGTGGATTTCCGGAGCGTGTTGCAGGACAAGAACGCCATGGCCAGTGTGAAGCAGATCATTATCGAGCTCGAAGGCACCCAGAAAACCATGTGGAGCCCGGTAATCCTCAATGGCAGCGGCTTCGGGGTGCTGGCCAACCACTCCCTGACCATGGCTTCGTACCTGTCGCGGGCCAATGCTGCGATCAGTGATCTTCGGGATCTGCTGTCCCGCGGTTAACGCAAGACGGATTTCAGAAATAAAAAAGCCGGGCGGTTGAGGTAACCGCCCGGCTTTTTTGTGTCTGCGAAAAGCTTAGCCCTTGTAGGCGGCAACCGCCTCTTCGATGGCCTTGCGAGCGGCATCGGCGCTTGCCCAGCCCTGGACTTTTACCCATTTGCCCGGTTCCAGCGTCTTGTAGTTCTCGAAGAAGTGGTGGATCTGGTCGCGGAGCAGTTCCGGCAGATCTTCGATTTCCCTGACGTTGTGGTAGGTCTGGGTCAGCTTGTCGTGCGGAACGGCAACCAGCTTGGCATCGCCGCCGGCTTCGTCTTCCATGTTCAGGACGCCGACCGGACGGCAGCGAATCACACAGCCGGCCTGGATCGGGTAGGGGGTGACTACCAGTACGTCCAGAGGGTCGCCGTCGTCGGCCAGCGTGTGCGGAATGAAACCATAGTTGGCCGGGTAGAACATCGGGGTGGCCATGAAGCGGTCAACCAGCAGGGCGCCCATGTCCTTGTCCAGTTCGTACTTGACCGGAGAGCTGTTGGCCGGGATTTCGATGGCAACGTAGATGTCTTCAGGCGGATTCTTGCCAGCGGGAATGTTATCGAATTGCATGTGCGATCCTTTGTGATAGTTGGGCAGGTGTGCCTGCAGATAAACAGTCGTCGGAATTATACGGAAGCCCGGATTGGTTAGAAACCAGAGCCGGGCGAGATATCCGTCTTACTGATGGTCGCGATCGATACGCTTGACGCCATCCCCGGTGCCCAGCAGTAGCACGTCTGCCGGACGGCGGGCGAACAGGCCGTTGGTGACCACGCCGACAATGTTGTTGAGTTTCTCTTCAATGGCAATCGGGCGGGAAATGTCCAGATTGTGAATGTCGATGATGATGTTGCCGTTGTCGGTGGTGAAACCGTCCCGGTAAACCGGATCGCCGCCGAGTCTCACGATCTCGCGACCCACGTGGCTACGGGCCATGGGGATGACCTCTACCGGCAGGGGGAAGTCGCCCAGAATGTCCACTTTCTTGGATTCATCGGCGATACAGATGAAAGTCTTCGCGACCGCCGCCACGATTTTTTCCCGGGTCAGTGCGCCGCCGCCACCTTTGATCAGCTCCAGGTGTTCGTTGGTCTCGTCGGCACCGTCCACATAAAACTCGATGCCGTTCACGGCGTTCAGGTCGTACACCGGGATGCCGTGCTTCTTGAGACGCTCAGCGGTGGCTTCGGAGCTGGCGACAGCGCCGTCGAAATCGTTCTTGTGCTGGGCCAGCAGGTCGATGAAGAAGTTGGCGGTGCTGCCAGTGCCCACACCGACAACGCTCTTGTCATCCAGATGCGGCACAATGTAATCCACGGCGGCCTGGGCCACGGCTTTTTTCAGTTCGTCCTGAGTCATGGGGCGCTCCACGAAATCTTGGTATGTTTACAGTTTATTATACGCTCGCAGGGCCTGTGCTTATAGACGGCAACCGTGCAAACTTCCTACACTGTTCGTTTTCTTACCGACATTCACCAGCAACCGGAACCATCATGCCGCAACGCTATATCAAGAAGATCCTCGATGCCCGCGTTTATGACGTGGCCATCGAAACACCCCTGACGGAAGCCCGTAGCCTGTCCAAGCGCCTTGGTAACAACATTCTGATTAAGCGCGAAGACCTTCAGCCGGTGTTCTCCTTCAAGATTCGCGGCGCTTACAACCGGATTGCCCAGCTCTCGGAAGAACAGAAAGCCAAGGGCGTGATCTGCGCATCCGCCGGTAACCATGCCCAGGGTGTGGCAATGTCGGCCAAACAGCTGGGCATCAAGGCGGTGATTGTCATGCCCCAGACCACGCCCGACATCAAGGTGCAGTCGGTGCGTGACCGGGGTGCGAAAGTGGTGCTCAAGGGCGACGCCTTTGATGAAGCCGCTGCCCATGCTCAGGAGCTGATCCAGAAGCACGGCTATACCTACATCCCGCCGTATGATGATCCGGACGTTATCGCCGGCCAGGGCACCGTCGCCATGGAACTGATGTGGCAGTTCTCCAAGCCCTTGCACGCGGTGTTCATCCCCGTGGGCGGCGGCGGCCTGATCGCTGGCATGGCGGCCTATATCAAATACCTGCGCCCGGAGATCAAGGTGATTGGTGTCGAGCCGGAAGATTCCAACTGTCTTCAAGCGGCACTGGAGGCCGGTGAACGGGTAGTGCTGGAGCAGGTGGGTATCTTTGCCGACGGTGTGGCTGTAAGGCAGATAGGTGAAGCGCCCTGGGAAATCTGCAAAGACAGCGTGGATGAGGTGATCACCGTGTCCACGGACGAGATCTGCGCCGCCATCAAGGACGTGTTCGGGGATACCCGCTCCATTGCGGAGCCTGCTGGTGCGCTGGCGGTAGCTGGCATGAAGAAGTACGTTGAGCGGGAGAGCATCGAAGGCGAAAACCTCGCCGGTGTTCTTAGTGGCGCCAACATGAACTTCGATCGCCTGCGCTACATCTCCGAGCGCACCGAGATTGGCGAGAAACGCGAAGCCATCCTGGCGGTGACCATTCCGGAAAAGCCGGGGGCGTTCAAAACCTTTATCAATGCCTTGCACAAGCGCAGCATCACTGAATTCAATTACCGCTACGCCGACGACCGCGAAGCGGTGATCTTCGTGGGTGTCCAGATCCAGGCTGGCGGCCATGGCCGCGACGAGCTGGTCCAGGAACTGCGTGAGGGGGGCTACGCGGTGATCGACCTGACCGACAGCGACCTGGCCAAGCAGCATATTCGCCACATGGTGGGTGGCCATGCGCCGTCGGTGAACAATGAGGTGGTGTACCAGTTCCAGTTCCCGGAGCGCCCGGGTGCCTTGCTCAAGTTCCTGATGTCGCTGGGTACCCGCTGGAACATATCCCTGTTCCACTATAGAAACCACGGTGCGGCGTACAGCCGGGTGCTGTTGGGTGCCCAAGTGAACGAGGGCGAGGTGGCCGATTTCGAGAAGATGCTCGACAAGGTCGGCTTTGAGTACGAGAACATGACCGATAACCAAGCGTATCGGTTGTTTCTTGGGGCTGGGAATTCGGTCGCACGATAGAACTACAGTGGACCGCCCGAAACCGGGTCGGCACCACTTTCCGGGAACCGCTACGAGCACGTCCATGTGCGCTTATCTCAGGCCATCCATGGCCTTCGAAATTCCCGGAAAGTGGTGCCGACCCGGTTTCTACCTTTATTCTCCGCTTTAGACTCACGGAAAGGCTTGTCTGGCTTGGTTTCGTTAGCTCAGTTCCAAGCTAAAAGTGTCAAAATTGCAGAAATCGGAACCCTTACACAATTTTAAGACGTCAAAAATTGTAAAACGGCCGTTTCATGTTACGATCCTATCCTGGTCATTGATATAAATTATTGCTAATGACCTTTCATCCACTTCTGGTTAGAGAAACGGAAAGCAATCCCCATGGCACGCAAGCCTGATATTCTGCGTACTGTCCTTCTGATTTTTGCAGTTGGCCTTGTGATTACCGGTTTTACATCCCTGCAGGCCTCTGAGGACAACCGTCCGCTGCCGGCGTCGGTTGTTGAAATGGCCCAGTCGGCGGATTAACGCCGAAAACGGTAACAACGCCTGTCCGTCACCACCCCGTGTAATGGCACGTCCCAGGGTTTTGTGGGTAACGATGCCACCTTCTGAAAATCATGCGCCAGGCCGATCAGCTTTGGCGCCATGGCCGGTCGAATACAGCTGAATTCAAACGTGCGGTCATAAAAACCACCGCCCATGCCCAGTCGGCCACCTTCCTCGTCAAAGCTCACTAACGGAAACAATACCGCGTCCAGTGCCCAGGGCGGCCTGCGTCTTGATCGAGGGAACGGGGGCTCGGGTATGCCAAAGCGGTTGGCGGTCAGCTCAACGCCGTCGAAATAGGGGCTGAATACCAGCTTGCCCGGGTAAATCGGGTGCAGGATGGGCAGGTAAAACTGAATGCCCTTGCGCCGTGCGAGATCAATGTACAGGTGTGGGTCGATTTCGCCGTCGTTGGCCAGGTAAATGCCAATGTGTCGGGCGCGGTGCAGGGATGGGTGTTTCAGCAGGTTCAGGGCCAGGTTCTCGGAGGCCTGCTGTTGCTGCTCGTACGATAGCGCCCGACGTTGTCGCCGCATCTGCCTGCGCAGGGCGTCTCGTGTGGGGGTATCTGGTTCGGATTCAAACGGTTGGGGGGATTGGTACTCAGTCAAAATAAAGCTTCCCGGGCTGCCGTTATCGGATGTGGCCCTTGAACCCAGAGTTCAAGGTCGGTGGCCGCTGTAGCATATTAGGCTTCCTCCCGAAGGAGGCATGCTCACAATGCCCTGAAGTAGCCACCTGGGTAGTGCGCATCGGCTCGAGGACGTATCCGACACCCCGTACAGCCCAGGAAGTTGGTTTCATTATAGGGGCAGTGACGGGGGCGATTGCAACCCTGTTTTGCAATCAGTGACCTGAGGATTTACCCAGGGCTTCGTCCAGCCGGTTGTCCATGGCCTTGAGGATGCTGCTGGTGGCGTCCGACATCGTGTCCCGCTCAAGCAGGTCATTGGTGATGTTCAGGGCGGCCATGACTGCAATGCGCTCGGTACCGAAAACCTTGCCGCTTGCGCGGATCTCCCGCATGTTGTTGTCCAGGTATTTGGCCGCACGCAACAGGGCTTCCTGCTGCTCTTCCGGACAGGCCACCAGGTATTCCTTGTCGAGGATGCGGACGGAAACGGTGGTTGACTGCTCTGACATCAGTGGTGCTCCAGCGCTCTAAGGCGGCCGATCATGGCTTCGATCTTGTTTTTGGCAAGGTCGTTCTTGTGCATCAGCTGGGCCCGCTCACGGTTCCAGTCATCCTGAAGTTCCCGCAGCAGAGCGTTGTCCTGCTCGAGCTTTTCGCAGCGTTCGATCAGCTTGTCCAGCTTGTCTGCCAGCGCCTGTACTTCGGACTGTTCCATGGCCTGCCCAACATTGATGAGTGGATATCGGGCATTCACTGCTCCGTGAACGCACCTTTAAGTGCCAGTAACTATAAGTGCCGATGCCAGACCGGTCAATTTACCGGGCTGTCATGCCGGATTAACCGTGAAATTGATTGCCGTCGTTTAATAGCCGGGCATACAGATGGGCTTAGTCGCTCTGATGATCCGCGTCAGTGCCACTGTCTTCGCCAGGATGCTACGATAGTGAGTCCAACGAATCCCCAACACGCAGGAACACCTAGTTTCATGTCTGATATCGACACTTCCGGCGCCACCCGCGCCGCTGAATTTGAACGCTGGGCGAACGTTTTCACGGCGCACAAGGCATTCAGTCATCCCTCCGAGCTGCATGGCGTACTGTGTGGTCGACTGGCGGCCGGAGCACGTATGGAAGAACAGGAATGGCTTGCCATGGTGTGTGAATACATGGGGCTGGCCGAGGCGGCCATGGAAGAGTCTGATGATCTGGCGCCATTCATGTATCACGCCTATGAGCAGACCCTGCAGCAGCTGCAGTCCAGCGACATGGACTTCCACCTGCTTCTGCCGGATGAGGATTACGCCATGGACCAGCGCCTGGAGGCCTTGGTGACATGGGTTCGCGGGTTCCTTGAAGGCATGGCACTGGCGGCGGGCGAATCCCTGGGTCAGGCTCCGGACGAGATCCGTGAACTGATTGAGGACATGGTGGCCATCAGCCAGTTGTCGGAAGACGAAGAGGCCGACGACGAAAGCGAGCAGCAGTTGCTGGAAATCACCGAATACGTGCGTCTGGGTGCCTTGACGGTTTTTACCGAGTTCAACGAACCGGAAAAGCCGGCGAGTAAAGGGCCGACGCTGCACTGATCAGGAGATCGCATGGCTTCAATGATTCCGATGAAAGAGTTCGCCGAGCGCCGCCGCAAGCTGATGGAGCGGATGGCGCCGGACAGTATCGCCATTCTCCCGGCCGCGCCGGAGCGGGTGCGCAACCGGGACGTGCTGCACCCGTTCCGCCAGGACAGCGATTTCCACTACCTGACCGGTTTTGGTGAGCCCGAAGCCGTGCTGGCGCTGATTCCCGGGCGTGAGCATGGCGAGGCGGTGCTGTTCTGCAAGGAACGCAATCCGGAGAAGGAGTTGTGGGACGGTTTCCTGGTGGGCCAGGACGGTGCCATTGAACAGTATGGCTTGGACGATGCTTTCCCGATCACCGACATCGACGACATCCTGCCGGGCATGATTGAGGGTCGCAGCCGGGTCTACTACCCCCTGGGCAAGGACCCGGCGTTCGATACCCGGGTAATGGATTGGGTCAAGACCATTCGCAGCAAGGTGCGCGCCGGCGCCCACCCACCGGGCGAGTTCGTGGCCCTGGAGCACCTGCTCCATGACCTGCGCCTGTATAAGAGCGCGGCGGAAGTGAAGGTGATGGCGAAGGCTGGCAAGATCAGCGCCGAGGCGCACCGCCGGGCCATGAAACGGGCGCGCCGGGGTGGTTTCGAATACCAGCTGGAAGCCGAGCTGATCCACACCTTCATGGAGCACGGCGCCCGGGATACCGCCTATCCATCGATTGTCGGCAGTGGCGCCAACGCCTGCATCCTGCATTACATCGAGAATTCGGCGCCACTGAAAGAGGGCGACCTGGTACTGATTGATGCCGGCTGTGAGCTAGAGTGCTACGCCTCTGATATTACCCGCACCTTCCCGGTGAGCGGCAAGTTCAGCGACGAACAGAAAGCCCTTTATGAGGTGGTGCTGGCGGCCCAGTACGCCGCCATCGACTCGGTGAAGCCGGGTAACCACTGGAACCAGCCCCACGAGGCAGCGCTGAACGTGCTGACCCAGGGCCTGATTGATCTTGGCCTGCTGTCCGGCACCGTGGAAGAGGCCATCGAGGCCGGCGCCTACCGGCCGTTCTTTATGCACCGTACCGGCCATTGGCTGGGCATGGATGTGCATGATGTGGGCGACTACAAGATTGGCGATGCCTGGCGCCAGCTGGAGCCGGGCATGGCGCTGACCGTCGAGCCGGGTCTGTATGTGGCGCCGGATAACACTGATGTGGACGAAAAATGGCGGGGCATCGGCATTCGCATCGAGGACGATGTGGTGGTCACCAAGGATGGCTGTCGCATCCTGACCGATGACGTGCCGAAAACCATTCCCGAGATTGAAGCCCTGATGGCGGACTGACACCGTGAACCAAGACCAGCTGGATACCGATCTGATCATTGCCGGCGGCGGCCTGGCCGGCGCCACCCTGGCCCTGGCCATGGCGCGGGTGGTGCCTGAACTGCGGGTGACCGTGGTGGAAACGGTGCCGCTGGCCCCGGACGCCCTGCCTGAAGACTACCAGCCCAGTTACGACGCCCGCTCCACGGCACTGGCCTGGGGCTCGCGGCTGATTTTTGAGGAACTGGGGCTGTGGTCGGCGGTGTCCGAGCACGCCACGCCCATTCGTCATATCCACGTCTCGGATCGGGGCCACTTTGGTGCTACTCGTTTGCATGCGCGGGACCATGGCCAGGAAGCGTTGGGTTACGTGGTGGATAACCGCTGGATGGGGCTGTGCCTGATGAGGTCCCTGCTGGACACCCAGGTGGAATGGCAGGCACCGGCGGAAGTGACCGGGATGACTCCTACCGAGCAGGGTGTCTGCGTGGATGTTCTGAAAGACGGCGAACCGCTGACCCTGACCGGTCAGTGTTTGGTGGTGGCTGATGGTGGTCGTTCCGGCTTGCGGGAAAAGCTCGGTTTCCAGGCCCGGACGGAGGATTATGGCCAGAATGCGTTGATCGCCAATGTCTCCACCGGCGATTCCCACCAGTTTGTAGCCTACGAGCGCTTTACCGACACCGGCCCCATGGCGTTGCTGCCCCACGGATCACCGAAGCAGCCGGGCAACCAGTCGGCGCTGGTCTGGACCCTCAGTGACACCGCTCTGCACGACATATTGTCACTCTCCGATGAGCAGAAGTGCCGCAAGCTGCAGGAGCGCTTTGGCTGGCGGTTGGGGGCCTTTACTCGCATTGGCGAGTGTTACCACTACCCCCTCAAGCTCAGCACCGTGGATGAAGCAGTGCGGCCGGGAGTCGCGTTGGTGGGCAACGCCGCCCATGCCCTGCACCCGGTGGCCGGGCAGGGCTTCAACCTGGCGCTGCGGGGCCTGGTTACGCTGGTGGAACAGTTCCGCCAGGGCGTGGACCGGGGCGTGGCCATTGGCGATCTGTCGGTGCTGGGCGAATACCAGCGCCTGCACCGCCAGGACTGGCGCCAGACCGTGCAGTTCTCGGATTCACTGATTCGCCTGTTTGGCCAGCCCCTGGCTCCGGTGACCCTGGCCCGGGATGCGGGCCTGATGGGGCTGGATCTGGTGCCCGGCGCCAAACGCTGGTTCGCCCGCAAGGCCATGGGCACCGGCGGGCGCCGTCCGGTGCTTCCGTTGTCAGCCAATGTCGGGGAGGCCCGTTCGAAATGACCTGTACGTCCAATCTTTCGCACTTTGACGTGGTGATTGCCGGTGGCGGCATGATCGGTTCCGCCGTGGCCCTGGGGCTGGCCCATCAGGGCTGGCAGGTGGCCCTGGTGGAAAGCGAGACCGTCGAGACCCTGTTGCAGCCAGCAAAGCCGGCAGACAACGTCGAGGACTTCGAGCCCCGCGTCAGCGCGATTTCCCTGGCCAGCCAGCGCCTGCTGGAGAGCGTGGGTGCCTGGTCCCGCATTGCGGCACAGCGGCACTGCGATTACCGGAAAATGACGGTGTGGGATGGCGATGGCACCGGCCGGATTCATTTCGATGCGGCCGAGCTATACGCTACCTCCCTCGGCACCATCATCGAGAATCGCCACATTGTGCGGGGGTTGTTCCAGGCGCTGGCAGACAGTTCGGTCACCGTGTTTGATGGCGTGCGGGTCAGCCGCTGGCTTCGGGGTCGGGGCGTGGAGCTGGAGGACCAGCGGGTGATCACCGCCGATCTGGTGGTGGGCGCTGATGGCGGCCATTCGCGCCTGCGCCAGTGGGCCGGACTGGCCACCCGGGAATGGGATTACGATCACCAGGCCATTGTCTGTACCGTCAAAACGGCGCAGAGCCATGAGTTTACCGCCTGGCAGCGGTTTTCCCCGACCGGGCCGTTGGCTTTCCTGCCGCTGAGCAACGAGCAGGGGGATGATCACTTCTGTTCCATCGTCTGGTCCCAGCAGACCGATGAGGCACGTCGGTTGATGGCACTGGACGACGATGCGTTCGATGCGGAACTTTCCCGTGCCTTTGAAGGGCAGTTGGGCGAGCTGGAGGCGGTTTCGCGTCGGTTTGCCTTCCCCCTGCGCCAGCGCCATGCCAAGGATTACACTGCCGAAGGCCTGGCCCTGGTGGGTGATGCCGCCCATACCATTCACCCGCTGGCCGGCCAGGGCGCTAACCTGGGGTACGGCGATGTCCAGGTGTTGCTGGACGAACTGGCCAAGGCCCGTAAGGCCGGTCTGCCCGCCGGGGATGCCCTGGTCCTGGCCCGTTATCAGCGTCGTCGCAAGGGCGATAACCTGACCATGATGGCGGCCATGGAGGGCTTCAAGCAGTTGTTCGCCCGGGATGAGTTGCCCGTGCGCTGGATGCGCAATGCCGGCATGCGAGTGCTGGACCGGATGGATGGTATCAAGAACAAGGTCGCGGCCATGGCCATGGGAGACCTCTGATGGCGGGGGTTAGCCTGCTTGCCCTGATTGACGATATCGCGACCGTGCTGGATGACATGGCGCTGCTAACCAAGGCCGCGACCAAGAAGACGGCCGGGGTGCTGGGTGATGATCTGGCGCTCAACGCGCAGCAGGTGACAGGCGTAAGGCCCGCCAGGGAGCTGCCGGTCGTCTGGGCTGTGGCCTTGGGGTCCCTGAAGAACAAGGCGATCCTGGTGCCGGCCGCACTGATCATCAGCTGGCTGATGCCCTGGCTGATCACCCCTCTGCTCATGCTGGGCGGGGCGTTCCTGTGCTACGAAGGTTTCGAGAAAGTGGCCCATCGTGTGTTGCACCGTGACCAGGATGACGGGCACAAAGAGGCGCTTCGGGAAGCGGTGAGAAATCCCGATATAGACCTGAAGGCGTTGGAAAAGGATAAAATCCGGGGCGCGATCCGGACCGACTTCATATTGTCCGCGGAAATTATCGCGATCACGCTGGGAACCATTGCCGGCGCGGCCTTTGGCATGCAGGTGGTTGTCCTGTCGGTGGTTGCAGTGATGGTCACGGTGTTCGTGTACGGACTGGTGGCTGGTATCGTGAAACTCGACGATCTTGGCCTTTATCTCAGCAAATCACCCAATTCCAAGACTCAGACGATGGGGCAGGGCCTCTTGTCCCTGGCGCCGTACCTGATGAAAGGCCTGTCCATCCTGGGAACCATTGCCATGTTCCTGGTCGGTGGTGGCATTATCAGTCACGGGGTGGGGCCCTTGCACCACCTGATTGAGCGCCTGGCAGGCGCGTTTGACGGGATCGTGGCGGGGTTGGTGTCTATGGCGCTGGATGGCGTTGTTGGGCTGGTTGCCGGTGCGGTACTGGTGTTGGTGCTTACACCTCTGATCGCTTGGTGGCAGCGTTACCGGGCCGGATAAGACCGGTTTTAGCCACAGGCGTCGAACAGCCGGCTGATTAATACCGGCACCGCCGTTTCCACCCGCAGAATGCGTGGCCCCAGATGCACGCTGGTGCATCCGGCTTCCTCCAGTTTACTGACCTCGTACTCCGTGAATCCTCCTTCCGGGCCAATGCACAGAGTGGCTGGTTCAGACAGGTGCACCGGGCAGGGCTCGGCCCGGCCCGGATGGGCGACCAGCGCCCGGGTGCCGGCCAGCAGTTGAGGCAACTCATCTTCCACGAAAGGTTTGAACAGCTTGCGGATGTGTACTTTCGGCATCTGCGTGTCCCGGGCCTGCTCCAGCCCGAGGGTCAGGTTTTCCCTTAAGTGGTCTTCCTGCAGCCACGGTGTCTGCCAGAAGCTCTTTTCCACCTTGTAGCTGTTGATCAGCCAGATGTCCTTCACGCCCAGAGAGGCGCAGGTCTGTAGGACCCGCCGAAGCATCTTGGGGCGGGGCATGGCGAGGATCAGGGTCAGTGGCAGCGGCGCGGGCGGGCTTTGATCCAGGGTGACGCGAAGCTCGGCGTGGGTGTCGGTCAGGCTCAGTACTTCACCTTCGCCCATCAAACCGTTCTCCCGGCCGACGGGAATGCGCCGGCCCTCGGTGGCCCGAAGCACGGTTCTGAGGTGCTCCAGGTGCCTGCCGGTCAACCGTACGTGGTGATTGGCGGTGAAATCTTCATCGCTCAGCAGGGCCAGGTTCATTCGCCGGTTTGCTCGCTCTCGGAGGCTTGTTCAAAGTCGCGCCGCGCGAAGCGGCTGGCCAGGATGCCGAATTCGAACAGAATCCACATGGGCACGGCCAGCAGGGTCTGGGAGATGATGTCCGGCGGGGTCAGCAGCATGCCAATGACGAAGCAGCCCACGATCACGTACGGGCGTTTGGCGGCCAGATTCTCCGGTGTGGTGGCGCCGGTCAGGACCAGCAGAACCGTGGCAATGGGGATCTCGAAGGCCACGCCGAAGGCGAAGAACATCTTCAGTACGAAGTTCAGGTAACTGTTGATGTCAGGCAGTTCGACAATCCCTTCCGGACCAATCGCCGTGAAAAAGCCGAACACTAGCGGGAACACCACGAAGTAGGCAAAGGCTGCGCCGGCGTAGAACAGCAGCACCGAGGTGAACAGCAGTGGGAACGCCAGCCGTTTTTCGTGGGCGTAGAGCCCGGGCGCGATAAAGCTCCAGAGCTGATAGAGAACCACCGGAATGGCAATGAACAAGGCCAGTACCAGGGACAGCTTCAGGGGCGCGAAAAACGGCGAGGTGATGTCGGTGGCGATCATGGTCTGGCCCACCGGCAGCAGCTCGCGCAGCGGCTCGGAGATCAGCAGGTACAGTTCATTGGCAAACGGGTACAGGACGACAAAACATACCGCAACCGCCAATACCATTTTCAGCAGTCGACTACGGAGCTCGAGCAGGTGCTCGATCAATGACATATCGCCCTGTTCAGGGGGTGTCTGGTGACCGTCTGGGGTGGTGCTCATGAGCGGTTATCCGATGACTTCTCCGACGGGGGCCCGGGTGGCCTATCGTCGCCCTGCTTGCTGGATGGTTTGCCGGATTTGATGATGTGTTCCTGCTTTTCGGCCTCCGCAAGTGCATCCCGGACCGTTTTTTGAACATCCTCAAGGCTGACATCACCGGCCTTGCGGAGTTCTTCGCGCAGTTCGTCGGCTTTCAGCTGCCGGTCCAGTTCGCTGTTGAACTGGCTGACCATGCGTTTTGCGCCGCCGACCCAGCGACCCGCTGCCCGGGCCGCAGTGGGCAGGCGTTCAGGGCCGAGAATCAGCAGGGCGATCACGGCGCAGAGCAGGATCTCTACAAAACCGATATCGAACATTCAGTATGCGCTCAGTCCTGTTTTTCCCGGGATTTCTCCTCGGTTTCGGTGCTGGCCTTACCGGGCTTGTTGTCTTCCAGCTGGTCGGGCTTGAACTCGGAATCCTCGTCCTTGGATTTGTTTTCCTCTTCACTCATGGACTTCTTGAATCCACGAACGGCGCCGCCCAGATCGCTGCCCATGTTGCGCAGCTTTTTGGTGCCAAACAGCAGCACAACAATGACCAGGATAATCAGAAGTTGCCAGGGACTAATCATGAGCAATCCTCGTTGACTCGTTACAGTTGCAGGCTATTGTACGCCACGGTGGGGGCTTTGAGGAAATCCATCTCGGAGCCGCCATTCGTGGCCTTGTGCGGTGTTGGAACGGCCTGTCCGGGGCGTACTTATTTGTTGGGCCGGGCGGCTTTTTCTTCCAGGCCGGACAGGTTAAAACGGTTGGCCAGTTCATCCAGCACATCCTGGGGACTCAAGCCCAGGCGTGAGAGCATGACCATGCTGTGGAACCACAGGTCAGCGGTTTCACAGACCAGCTCGCGGGTCTGGCCGGAGTGTTCGGCGTCTTTCGCGGCCAGCAGGGTTTCGGTGCACTCCTCGCCCACTTTTTCCAGGATCTTGTTCAGCCCCTTGGCGTGCAGGCTGGCCACGTAGGATTTCTCCGGGTCGGCCTGTTTGCGCTCTTCCAGGACCTGGGCCAGCTGTTCGAGTACGTCGCTCATGATCGGGTTTCCTCAGTGTTTGCCGTAAATGCTGTCCGGGTCTTTCAAAACGGGGTCGGTGCTGACCCACTCGCCATCCTGCAATGATCGGTAGAAGCAACTGCGCCGACCGGTGTGGCAGGCAATGCCGCCTTTCTGCTCGACTTTCAGCAGGATAACATCGGCATCGCAGTCCAGCCGGATGTCTTTAAGCACCTGCTGGTGGCCCGAGCTTTCGCCCTTGCGCCAGAGCTTGCCCCTTGAGCGGGACCAGTACACGGCTTGACCTTCCTGGACAGTCAGTACCAGGGACTCCCGGTTCATCCAGGCCATCATCAGGATCTCGCCGGTTTCGGCGTCCTGGGCGATGGCGGGAACCAGGCCGTCTTCAGTCCAGCAGATCTCATCGAGCCACGGTGGCTGGTTGTTTTCGGTAGGGGACTCTTGCATGTTTTTGAATCCTGACTATCGGGTGATTTAACGGCCGCCCCGAAGCATGAGGGCAGCGGCAACGGCCAGCAGGGCCCAGCCCCAGGCGGGCATGTTGGCCGCCAGTTGTTGGGTTTCCGCCTGGGTGCTGGCAACGGCAGTCGCGGCCAGTGCAGCGGCGACAAAGCCCCTGCGCCAGCGGCGTTCGCTGCGTTTGTTCTGTTCTTTCATGAGGGCCAGGGCCTTGCGGTTCTGGTCCTCGGTGGGGCCGGTGCTGCGCAGGCGCAGCAGGGCGTCGTGCACCAGTTGCGGCATTTCCGGGGCCTGCTCCAGCCAGGCCGGCAGGTGGCTTTGCAGCGACTTGTACAGGCCGGTGGGGCCAATGCGCTGGCGCATCCACTTTTCCAGGAACGGCTGGGCGGTGCTCCACAGGTCCAGCTCCGGGTACAGCTGGCGGCCCAGGCCTTCCACGTTCAGCAGGGTCTTCTGCAGCAGCACCAGTTGCGGCTGCACTTCCATGTTGAAGCGCCGGGCGGTCTGGAACAGTCGCAACAGGAAGTGGCCGAACGAAATGTCTTTCAGCGGGCGCTCGAAAATGGGCTCACACACCGTGCGGATGGCGGCCTCGAATTCGTTGACCCGGGTTTCTGGCGGCACCCAGCCGGAGCGGATGTGCAGTTCGGCCACCTGGCGGTAATCCCGGCGGAAGAAGGCGAGCAGGTTGCGGGCCAGGTAGCTCTGGTCGTCCGGCGCCAGGGTGCCGACGATGCCGAAATCAATGGCGATGTACTTCGGGTCCTCCGGGTTGCTGGCGTCCACGAAGATGTTGCCCGGGTGCATGTCGGCGTGGAAGAAGCTGTCCCGGAACACCTGGGTGAAGAAGATTTCCACGCCTTTCTCGGCCAGTACCTTCATGTTCACGCCAGCGGCTCGCAGGGCGGGCACGTCGGCAATGGGAATGCCCTGGATCCGCTCCATCACCATGACCGACTGGGTGGTGTAGTCCCAGTCAATAAAGGGGATGTAGATCAGCGGTGAGTTCTCGAAGTTGCGGCGCAGTTGGCTGGCGTTGGCAGCTTCGCGCTGCAGGTCCAGCTCGTCGTGGATGGTGGCGTCGTAATCGGCCACCACGTCCACCGGCCGCAGGCGCTTGCCCTCGGACCAGTAGCGTTCCAGCAGGCCAGCCATGAGATACATCAATGCCAGGTCCTGATGAATTACCCGCTCGATACCCGGGCGGACCACTTTCACCACGACTTTCTGACCGTTCAGCAGTGTCGCTGCGTGCACCTGGGCCACGGAGGCCGAGGCCATCGGGTCGGAGCTGAACTCGGCGAACAGCTCGGATACCGGCGCTCCCAGGGATTGTTCAATGATGCCCCGGGCCTGGTCGCTGGGGAAGGGCGGGACGCGGTCCTGCAGGTTTTTCAGGGCGGCGGCCATGTCGTCCGGCATCAGGTCCCGGCGGGTGGAAAGGATCTGGCCGAATTTGACGAATACTGGCCCGAGTTCTTCCAGGGCCAGGCGCAGGCGATCCCCCCGGCTGACTTTGGGTTTCGGGAACAGGTGCCAGGGCGCCAGCAGGAAAAACAGTTTCAGCGGTGCCGGCAATTCCTCTAGCGGCAGGAAGGTGTCGAGCCGGTAGCGGCAGAATACCCAGGCAATTCGAAACAGGCGTCGCAAGCGGTTCACGGCTTCTCCGTTTGGTGGTCGCTGTCAGTGTTGCCCAGCGCTGTCAGCTTGGCGTCCAGGGCATTGGTACGTTGTTCGAGATCCGCGATAGCCTGGGTTCGGGCGGCCAGTTCGCGCCGGCCGGGCAGGGTCCGGGTTTCCTCGTGGATGTATTCTTCCAGGTTGGCGGTCACACTGGCCATGGCCTGGCGGCTCCACTGCACGCCATTACGCAGGGCTTTGCCCAGCAGGTGGGCCGGCACATCGCCCAGGTGTCGGGCCATGGCGGCTTCCCAGTCGGGGTTCAGCTGGGCTAGGGCCTGCAGCAATTGGCGGGCCTGGTCCTGGTCGCCTTCTACGGTCAGTCGACCTTCACTCATCACCTGAGGGTCGCCCAGCGCCAGTGCCGTCAGCGCTATCGGGCCGCCGCTGAGGGCTACGGTGGCCGCTTCGTTGGCCTCGTTACGTACCCGTACCAGCGGTTCGTCAACGCTCAGGGTCACGACTGCTTCGACGGGTGTTGTAAGCCGAATGCAGACCGGTTGCGCCAGGCTCTGCATCAGCGCGGCGCGGCCTGCCGGATCCAGCGCCAGGGCCCGGTTCAGGCCGGTCTGGAGGATGGCGGCCAGGTCTGAGCCAAGCATCAGGGCTTGATTCCCACGTGCAGGGCCACTACGCCGCCGGTCATGTTGTAGTACTTGCAGTTGACCAGGCCGGCGTCTTCCATCATGCCCTTGAGGGTTTCCTGGTCCGGGTGCATGCGGATGGACTCGGCCAGGTACTTGTAGCTTTCGCTGTCGTTGGCAATCAGCTTGCCCATCAGTGGCAGTGCCCGGAAGGAATATTCGTCATAGACCTTGCTCAGCAACGGATTGGTGGGCTTGGAAAATTCCAGCACCATTAATTTGCCGCCGGGCTTGAGCACGCGGGCCATGTCGCGCAGCGCCTGGTCCTTGTCGGTCACATTGCGCAGGCCGAAGGCGATGGATACGGCCTGGAAGTTGTTGTCCGGGAACGGCAGGTGTTCGGCGTCGGCCTGCACGTATTCAATGTTGCCGGCGTAGCCACGGTCGGTCAGACGGCTGCGGCCCACCTGCAGCATGGAGGCGTTGATGTCGGCCAACACGACCTGGCCGGAGGGGCCCACCAGATCCGAGAACTTCATGGTCAGATCGCCGGTGCCACCCGCGATGTCCAATACCTTGTGGCCCGGGCGAACACCGGACAGCTCAATGGTGAAGCGCTTCCACAGGCGGTGGATGCCTATGGACATCAAGTCGTTCATGAGGTCGTATTTGCCGGCCACACTGTGAAAAACCTGGGCCACCTGGCCGGCCTTCTGGCTTTTCGGCACGTTGCGGAAGCCGAAGTGGGTGACATCGTCCTGGCCGTTGCCGGGGTTGCCCGGCGTCTGCTGCTCGCTCATGAGGGATGGTCCTGTCAGAATCTGAATCCCGTATTCTAACCGCTCGGGGGTTGGCTACAAGTTCAAAGCGACTTTACACTGTAAAACCTTTTTCAAATCACCGAGAAAACTGATCCATGTCTGTCATTGATATCCACCGTACCCATTCCCTCAATAAAGAAGAAGCACGTTCCGCCGCCGAAGGCCTGGCGAAGAATCTGGCCAGTAAATTCGACATGCATTACCACTGGGAGGGCGATTCCCTGAAATTTGAGCGCAGCGGCGTGAAAGGGTTGGTGGATATCGCCGAAACCGATCTGCACATCCGTGTCGAGCTGGGCATGATGTTGCGCCCGTTAAAGCCGAAGATTGAAGAGGAAATCCAGGCTCGGCTGGACCGGGTGATCGCCGCCTGATTTGCCTTTGTTCCCGGCCTCTCTGGTTGTCTCGCTGACCCTACGATTTTTTCATTCACGGTGACGAAATACCGTCTACATTGAAAGGGTTAATGTCTAACGATAACCAGAACAAGAGGTCGGACGCATGATTTACGCACAACCCGGAAAAGAAGGCGCCATCGTTTCATTCAAATCCCGCTATGAAAATTACATTGGTGGTAAGTGGGTGGCCCCGGTCAAGGGCGAATATTTTGAGAACATCACTCCTGTCACCGGTGAGGTGATTTGTGAGATTCCCCGTTCCGGTGCCGAGGATATTGAGCTAGCGCTGGACGCTGCCCACAAGGCTGCCCCGGCCTGGGGCACTACCTCCGCGACCGAGCGTTCCAACATCCTGCTGAAAATCGCCGATCGCATTGAAGCCAACCTGGAACTGCTGGCGGTGGCGGAAACCTGGGACAACGGCAAGGCGGTCCGGGAAACCCTGAACGCCGACATCCCGCTGGCGGCCGACCACTTCCGATATTTTGCCGGCTGTATTCGCGCCCAAGAGGGCCATACCGGCGAGATCGACCACAACACCGTGGCCTACCATTTCCACGAACCGCTGGGCGTGGTGGGCCAGATCATTCCCTGGAATTTCCCGCTGTTGATGGCGTCCTGGAAGCTGGGCCCCTGCCTGGCAGCCGGCAACTGCACGGTGCTGAAGCCGGCGGAACAGACACCAGCCAGCATCCTGATACTGATGGAACTGATTGGTGATCTGCTGCCGCCGGGTGTGATCAACATTGTTAACGGTTATGGCCCCGAGGCTGGCCAGGCGCTGGCCACCAGTACCCGCATCGCCAAGATTGCCTTTACCGGTTCCACCCCGGTGGGCTCGCACATCCTCAAATGCGCGGCCGACAACATCATTCCCTCCACGGTGGAGCTGGGTGGCAAGTCGCCCAACATCTACTTCTCGGATGTGATGAAGGCCGAGCCGGAATTCGTCGACAAGTGCGTGGAGGGCCTGGTACTGGCGTTCTTCAACCAGGGCGAAGTGTGTACCTGTCCGTCCCGGGCCCTGGTACAGGAAGACATGTTCGAGGAATTCATGCACAAGGTGGTCCAGCGCACCAAGGCCATCAAACGCGGCAACCCGCTGGACACCGATGTGCAGGTGGGTGCCCAGGCCTCGAAGGAGCAGTTCGACAAGATCATGTCGTACCTGGAAATAGGCAAGCAGGAAGGCGCGGTGGTGCTGACCGGCGGCGATAAGGAAGACCTGGGTGTGGAATTCAATAACGGTTTCTACATTCAGCCCACCCTGTTCAAGGGCGACAACAAAATGCGGGTGTTCCAGGAAGAAATCTTTGGCCCGGTGGTGGGTGTGACCACCTTCAAGACCGAAGCCGAAGCCCTGGCGATTGCCAACGATACCGAGTTTGGCCTGGGCGCCGGCGTATGGACCCGCGACACCAACCTGGCGTACCGCATGGGACGCAATATCCAGGCGGGTCGGGTTTGGATGAACTGTTACCACGCCTATCCGGCCCACGCGGCCTTCGGTGGTTACAAGAAATCCGGCGTGGGGCGGGAAACCCACAAGATGGCGTTGGAGCATTACCAGCAGACCAAGTGCATGCTGGTGAGTTACGACACCAACCCCCTCGGGTTCTTCTGATTTTGCTGATCCTTTACGGGCCCTCCGGGGCCCGTTTTTGGTTGGGTGGCCGATACCCTTGAAACGTGATTGTCTGAATCCATGGTGTCGGTTGATATTGTTTGATAGGGAGGCTGTACTAATTCGTAGTACGGTGAAGAAAATCTTCAGACAGGAGGCACCATGAGCGAATTCAGAACCGAACAGGACAGTCTGGGTGAAGTGAAAGTGCCCAAGAACGCGCTATGGGGCGCACAGACCCAGCGCGCGGTGGATAATTTCCCGGTCAGTGGCCAGCCAATGCCGCTGGCTTTTATCAGCGCGGTTGCGCAGGTGAAGTGCTCGGCAGCCCAGGCGAACAGTGCCCTGGGAATTCTGGACCCGAAACTGCGGGATGCCATTGTTCACGCCTGCCAGCGTATTGTGAATGGCGAGTTCGCTGACCAGTTCCCGGTGGATCGCTACCAGACCGGCTCCGGCACCAGCACCAACATGAACGTGAACGAGGTGGTGGCGTCCATTTGCCGGGAGCAGGGTGTGGAGGTGCACCCGAACGATCACGTCAACATGAGCCAGAGTTCCAACGATGTGATTCCCACAGCGATCCACGTTAGCTCCCTGTTGGCGGTGAAGGGGCAGCTGCTGCCCGCCATTGATCACCTGCATGGTGCGATCTACGAGCGTGAGGCGGAACTCAAGAGCCAGGTGAAGACCGGCCGGACTCACCTGATGGACGCCATGCCGGTAACCATGGCGCAGGAGCTGAGAACCTGGCGCGAGCAGCTCGTCGCTGTTGAACGCCGGCTGGAACAGGTGTGCGACGAGCTTGCCGCTGTACCCCAGGGCGGCACAGCCGTGGGCACCGGCGTGAACGCGGACGAGGAATTCGCTGGGCAGTTCATCAAGTTCCTCAAGATCAATACCGGCCAGTCTTTCCGCTCCCTGGACCACAAGTTTGTCGGGCAAAGTGCGATTGATGGCCCGGTGGCCCTGTCGGCCCAGCTGCGTGGCACGGCCGTGGTGTTGACCAAGATTGCCAACGATCTGCGCTGGATGAACAGCGGTCCGATCCACGGGCTGGCGGAAATCAGCCTGCCGGCGCTGCAGCCGGGCAGCAGCATCATGCCGGGCAAGGTGAACCCGGTGATTCCGGAATCCGTGGCCATGGTGGCCGCCCAGGTCATGGGGCTGGACAGTGCGGTGGCCATCGCCGGGCAGTCCGGCAATTTCCAACTCAATGTGATGCTGCCCATGGTGGGGGCCAACCTGCTGGAGATGACGTCGTTGCTGGCCAACGCCATCAATGTCCTGGCCGATAAGGCCATCACCGGTTTCACCGTGAACGCCGATAACCTGAATGAAGGTGTGGGCCGCAACCCGGTACTGGTCACGGCCCTGAATCCGGTGATTGGCTATAACCTGGCCTCGGACATTGCCAAGGAGGCCTATGCCAGTGGCCGGGCGGTGATCGATGTGGCCGAAGAGCGCAGCGACCTCAGCCGCGAGCGCCTGGAGCAGTTGATGGACCCGTTGAAGCTGACCCGCGGCGGGCTGATGGAGTAAGCCTTCCTCGGGAGGCCGAAGGTCTAACAGGGAGAGTGTTGTTTGCTGCTGCCACTGGAGCTGTTTGTCATGCTGGTGCTGGCCAACGGTACGCCGGTGGTGGCAGCCCGGCTGTTCGGTCGTCTGGGCAACTGGCCGGTGGATGGCGGGCGGAGTTGGCGTGATGGCCGGCCCCTGTTTGGCCATAGCAAAACCTGGCGGGGATTGCTGGCTGGAATCCTGGCCTGCTCTTTGTTCTCGGCGTGGATCGGCCTGGAATGGCTGTTTGGGGCCCTGTTTGGGCTTCTGGCCTTGATGGGAGACCTGCTCAGTAGTTTCGTGAAGCGCCGGCTGGGGTTGAAATCCAGCGCCCGGGCCCTTGGGTTGGATCAGGTGCCCGAGAGCCTGCTGCCCATGCTGCTGGCGTGGAGCTGGGTACCCGTTTCCGGTGGACAGGCGCTGGCCGTGGCGGTGTTGTTCGCGCTGTCGAACATTCTGATCTCACCTTTGCTGTATCGTCTGGGCATTCGCAGCCATCCCCACTGATTCATCAGAACAGAGCGTCTTACTCCGGACCGCGAGTGAGTGTGTGAATGGTCACTTCCGGTGGGCAGTTCAAACGTACATTCAACACCGACGTTCCCGCCCCCGGCGAGGTGTATCCCTGCATGCCGTTGGCCTGCCAGGCTCCTCTGCCCAAGCGACGGGGGCAGCGGGAATCGAGGGTCAGCGGAATGCCGCCGGGCAGGCAGAGTTGTCCGCCGTGGGTGTGGCCGCACAGGAAAATGTCGTGGCCCGCGTGGGCCGCTTCGCGCCAGATCTCCGGGGTATGGCTCAATAGGATGCTGAGCCCGCCAACCGGGATTTCATCGCCAGCCCGGTGCAGGTTGTGCACCTTGTAATAGTGGGCGTCGTCAACACCGGCCAGGTAGATCTGTTCCGTCTCCTTTTGCAGGGGCACCATTTCATTCATCAACAGCCGGTAACCCATATCCTCCATGGCCGGAACCATGCGGACACTGTCGTGATTGCCCAGCACGGCATAGGCCTCACCCCGTATGGCTTCCCGTAACCGTGCCATGCCGTCCAGCGCATCATCGACGGGGCCCCAGGTGTTCTTGCGGTAGTCGCCGGTCAGCACGCAAAGGTCGTAGCTTAAAGGCTCAATCTGCCGGATAACGGCCTCCAGGTTTTTTTCGTCCATATCCACATGGAGGTCAGTGAGGTGCAGTATCCGGAAGCCCTCGAAGGCATCAGGCAAGTCGGGGAGGACAAACCGGTGATGAGCGGTGGTGAGCCTCCGGCTGTTGGCCCGGGCCCGATCCAGCAGCCCCGCAGCCTGCAGGCAAAAGCGGATCAGGCGTGGCGCATTGGCCAGGTTTTCCAGGTGGAAGGAGCGATGGTTGCGCCCGAATACCTGGGCTTCGGTTTCCTGCTCAATGCCCAGGCGCTGGCGCGCGTGCACGGGCCCCAGTCGCAGGCTCAGGCGATACTGCAGGGTCTCGTTGTGTTTGTCCGGTGTGCGGGCTTTTGCGGTCATGGTCTAATCCCTGCTGCCGAGCGGGAACCGTTGAACGGCCTCGGTTGTCAGTATGGTATCCTGATTTCACACATGCCACCGCTGTCTCAACCGATAATGGAGAGCTCTATGGCTGATGCCTGCAATATTCCGGGTTTGAATGTCCCTCGCAGTCGTTTCCCCGTGCCCGAACGCGAACCTTCCGGCGAAACCGGAGCCGAGGCGCGTTTGGTGCTGGCCGGGGGGTGTTTCTGGTGTGTGGAGGCGGTTTTCCTGGCTGTTGACGGCGTAACCCAGGTGGTTTCCGGTTATGCCGGAGGAACTGCGGAAACGGCCAATTACGAAGCCGTTTGCACCGGCACCACCGGGCATGCCGAGGCGGTGGAGTTACGCTACGACCCCTCGAAAGTCAGCTTTGGTGAATTGCTGCGGGTCTTCTTTTCGGTGGCCCATGACCCGACACAGCTCAACCGGCAGGGTAATGATGTGGGAACTCAGTACCGCTCGGCGGTGTTCTACGAAACGCCGGATCAGAAAGACGTGGTGGCGGCCTATATAGCGCAGTTGAATGAAGCTGGGGTTTTTCCGGACCCGATAGTGACTACCCTGGAGCCATTGACGGCCTTTTATCCGGCCGAAGAGCACCACCAGAACTTCGCCGCCCGTAACCCGTGGCAGCCCTATGTCATGGCAGTGGCCGCGCCGAAAATGGAGAAGCTGGCCAGTACCTGGCCGGAGCAGTTGAAACCTGAATTCAGCCAGAACGATCCCGACGTGTCGTGAGGAGGTTCCAATGACATTATCCGCTGCCGGTTACGACCTGACCCCGCTCAGTGAGGCGGAGGTTGCCGAAAACGCGGCCGACCTGACGCCGGAAGAGCGCCGGATCCTGCTGGACCATGGCACGGAGCATCCTTTCTGTGGCACGCTTCTGGACAACAAGCAGGCCGGAGATTATCACTGCCGGCTGTGCGACCTGCCGTTGTTCAGCTCCAATGCCAAGTTCGATTCCGGCACGGGTTGGCCCAGCTTCTTTCGGCCATTTGATCCGGACCACATCCGGTACCTGGAGGACAGCAGCCTGGGCATGGCTCGGACGGAGATTCGTTGCCCCCGTTGTGACAGCCACCTGGGGCATGTTTTTCCGGATGGGCCTCCGCCTACGGGCCAACGCTATTGCCTGAATTCCGTGGCAATGGTGTTCCATCCCAGAGAGCAGCAGTAGTCACCGAAACTCCTGAAGGAGGCTCCATGAGCCTCCCAAAGAACCTCAGGCGCCGGTGGCGGTTGCCACCACGGTGTAGAACAGGTAACCGGTGTAGGCCACGTATGTGGTCAGCAAAACGCCACCATCCAGCCGGGTGATGACTTTGCGCCCGCCAGTAAGGCCATACCCCATAAGCAGCAGGCCTATAGTCAGCGCCAACATCAATGTCCAGTCCCGATAGAGTACCTCGGGGTCGACCTGGAGCGGCTCAATGACTGCGGCCAGCCCCACCACGGCGAGGGTGTTGAAGATGCCTGAGCCGAGGATGTTGCCAAGAATCAGGTCATGCTCGTTTTTCTTGACTGCTGCAATGGCGGAAGCCAGTTCCGGCAGAGAAGTGCCAATGGCAACGATGGTCAGGCCAATTACCAGGTCACTGACGCCAAGGCTCTGCGCTATGGTGACCGCGCCCCATACCAGAAGCCTTGAACTAACGATCAGTAAAATCAGCCCGATGACCAACCAGATAATCGCAGTCTTCAGTGGCATCGGATGAGCGATGATTTCAGCCTCGGTTTCGCCGCCGAGTGGGTCCCCTTTGCCCTTGATTCCGATGTAGATTGACCAGGCCATTACTGCGGTAAAGACCGCCAGCAGGATCCAGCCATCGAGGCGGGTGAGCTCACCGTCCATCAGTTGTGCCCCGGCAATGGCGGTCAGCACGATGAGCAGCGGCAGCTCCTTTCTGATGACCTGAGAGTGCACCGCGATGGGAGCGATGAGCGCGGTCAGGCCAACGATCAGCGCTATGTTGGTGATGTTGGAGCCGTACCCGTTACCCAGCGCCAGCCCGGGATTGCCATCAGCGGCCGCCATGGCAGAGACCGCCAGTTCTGGAGCCGAAGTGCCAAAACCAATGATCACCATGCCAATCAGCAGGGTGGGCATGCCCAGGTGCTTGGCCGTGGCAGCGGCGCCCTCGACAAAGCGATCCGCGCTCCAGACCAGCAGTACCAGGCCGGCAACAATGGCTCCGATCGCCATCAACATAGAAGGTCCTCACATTCAGTTCGTTGAAAACGCCTGCCCAGCGGGATCAGGCGGGTTCGTAAGATACCGCATGTTCGGTTTGCGGTCAGTACCAAGGTTGACGTGAATCGTACATAAGCCGCTGATCCTGCGGCGGGCTTATTTAGTATCAGACTAAAGTGGCGCTGATATTGTTGACAAAAGTAGGGAGAATTGCGGCAAACCACAATTGTTGGCCCGAAACACATCAGTTAGCAAACGCAATTTAACATTCCCGTCAAAATCTGGATAATTGCGTCCACTTTCAGACCGGGAGCATTCGGCAGCGCCCTTAAACCTCGCGCCCCGCCGGCTTCCGACAGGCCGCCTTGCTGATCGTGGGGTGGCAATAACAGGCTCAACACTAGCTAGGGTGAAAACCAATGGCCGTTAGACAGGCAGACGTAGTGCTGGTCGGCGGGGGCGTCATGAGCGCTACCCTCGGCATGATGCTCAGGCAGCTGGATCCGTCCCTCGACATCGTAATGGTGGAGCGTTTGGACCACGTTGCCCACGAAAGTACCGATGGATGGAACAACGCAGGCACCGGTCATGCCGGCTACTGCGAACTGAACTACACCCCGGAAACCGACGATGGCGATGTGGCCATTGAGCGGGCGCTGAACATCAACGCCCAGTTCGAGCTTTCCTTGCAGCTGTGGTCGTACCTGGTGGAACAGGGCATTCTGCCCGAGCCCAACAACTTCATTAACCAGACTCCACACCAGAGCTTTGTCTGGGGCGAGGACAGTGTCAAGTTCCTCAAGCGTCGCTGGGAGCGCCTGAAAGAGCACCACCTGTTCCAGGAAATGGAATACACCGAAAGCTTTGAGAAGCTTGAGGAGTGGATGCCGCTGGTGGTTCAGAGTCGCGACCACGGCCAGAAAGTGGCTGCGACCCGCATTCAGCACGGCGCCGACGTGGATTTTGGCTCTTTGACTCGTAGCATGGTCAAGTGGCTGGAAACTCAGCCGAACTTCGAGCTGATGCTCAACTCCCCGGTGACCTACCTGGACCAGCTGGACAACGGCAGCTGGGCGCTGCGTGTGAAGAACCAGAAGACCGGTGAAACCACCAAGCTGGAAGCCAATTTCGTGTTCCTGGGTGCCGGTGGTGGTGCTCTCCCGCTGCTGCAGAAGTCCGGGATTGACGAGGCCCGGGGCTATGGCGGCTTCCCGGTGAGCGGTCAGTGGCTGGTCTGCCAGAAACCCGAGATTGTGAAGGCCCACAACTCCAAGGTTTACGGTAAGGCTCCGATTGGTGCGCCCCCGATGTCAGTTCCGCACCTGGATACCCGTATCATCAACGGCAAACCGGCCTTGTTGTTCGGGCCGTTCGCCGGCTTCACCACGCGTTTCCTGAAGCAAGGTTCCATCTTTGACCTGTTCGGTTCTGTGAAGGCCAACAACCTCAAGCCGATGCTGTCGGTGAGCAAGAACAACATGGACCTGACCCGCTACCTGATCGGCGAAGTGTTCCAGTCTCACAAGGCCCGCGTAAACGCGCTGCGCAACTTCTTCCCGGATGCCAAGGAAGAGGATTGGACCCTGCAGATGGCCGGTCAGCGTGTGCAGATCATCAAGGAAGCCCCGGGTGGCGGTGGCAAGCTTGAGTTCGGTACCGAGATTGTGGCGGCCAAAGATGGTTCCCTGGCAGCCCTGCTGGGTGCGTCTCCGGGTGCTTCCACGGCCGTCAATGCCATGATTGATGTGATTCAGCGTTGCTTCCCGGAAAAGCTGAAGACTGACTCCTGGCAGGAGCGCATGCGCGAGCTTGTGCCCTCCTACGGCCAGTCTCTGGTGGACGACGCCGAGCTGTTGCATAAGGTTCGGGAGAGAACGCTCACGACTCTCAAGTTGCGATAATCCTTTCAAGTAGGCCGGCTCGCTGGCCGCACTTGTTGGAAACGTCAAAAACGGGCGCTGGAATATACTCCGGCGCCCGTTTTTTGTGGGCGTTTGAAAAGTGAGCGGTTGCTATTTCCCGGTTGCCGGTCCACTTTTAAGGGTACACTTTAAGAGGAGACCAACCGTGACGGAGCAAAAGTACAACCCGGAAAAAGGCTATGTGGCGCTCCTTGGCTGGAGCCTCAATGCCGTGGAAGCAGCGGACAAGTTTGATCGCCGTTACGTGGTGGTGGCGCCGGACTGGGCTGAGGAATATTGCAAAAAACATGATATTCCCTATGTGCCATGGAATTTCGAGCGGTTGAATGATCGCTCGATTGAGATTGCGCAAACCCTGAAAGACATGGGCGTGGATGTGGCCATTCCGCTGTTTGAGGAAACCGTGGAATGGGCGGGTGCCATTAACTCGGTGTTGATGAACAATCCACGATTGTTAGGCCAGGCCATGCTACTGCGTGACAAGGCGCTGATGAAGCGCCGGGCTCAGCTTGGTGGTATCCGGGTTGGTATTTTCGAGGAAGCCCACGACAAAGAAGACGTGATCCGTTTCCTCAAGCGGGTGAACCAGACCTTGCTCAAGCTCGACGGTGACCCCAACGACCCCATCCACCTGAAGGCGTTCGACAAGGCCGGTTGCCTGGGGCACAGGGTTATCCGTACCCCGGATGACGTGGATGCGATCCCCGATGAGGAATTCCCTGCGTTGATGGAATCCCACCTGGATGGTTGGGAGTTCGCTGTCGAGGCCTGGATTCACAACGGCAAGATCCGCTTCCTGAATATCTCCGAGTACGTCACCCTCGGCTATTCGGTATTCGTGCCGGCAACGCCGGACCTGGAAAAATACCGGGCACAGATCACTGCCGAGATTGAAAAGCTCATCAAGACCTTTGATATCGACTTTGGGTTTGTCCATCCCGAATACTTTGTCACCAGCGATGGCACCATGTATTTCGGTGAGGTGGCCTATCGCCCGCCAGGCTTCAAGGTATTCGAGCTGCTGGAGCGTGCTTATGGCTTCAACGCCTATCAGGGCCTGATTCTGGCCTTCGACCCGAAAACCACGGAAGAAGAAATCACCGCGTTCTTCCCGAAAGAGGTGGTGGATGCCAAAGGGTATGCCGGCTGTTTCGGCGTCTACCCGCGCCGTCGGGTGGTCAGTCGCCTGGAAATACCCGAGGAAACGGAAGATCACGAGTACTTCGAATCCCACGAGTTAACGCCGCCGCTGGAAGAGACGGTCACCAAACGGACCGCGTTCGGTACCCACTGGGGCCTGATCTATTTCTTCGGCGACGATCCGTACACCATGCGTGATTTGCTCAAGCATCAGGAAGATCTCGATTTCTATGTATAATCGGGGTCTATATTAGCGGCAAGAGCCCGGTTCGGGCTCTGGAGACCTGACTTTGAGTGATGAGCAAGCGGCGACCCAAGTGGCGGACGCCAACCTGGATAAGCTGTTGGACAGGCTGGATGATGCCATACAGGCGCTGGAGGAAAGCCGGTCGTTTGCCAAGGCTGGCAAACTGCCCAAACTCTTCAGCATCGCTCGGCGGGTGCTTTTACAACCCGGTGGATTTGAGGCCGTCGAAGCGCGTGCCGAGCGACTGGAGCGCGCCGGTGTGTTCGAGGGGACCGACTGGGCCGACCCAGCAATACTGCTGCCGGCCTTGAGTACGTGGTCGTTGCAGAGTCCCAACTCCGACACCGTGGTGATCGAGGCTTTCAGTGAGCTACGTCTGTTGGCCATCGTCCGTGGGCTTTATTTTCACCCATCTTTCTCAGCCGAACAGGCGCACCACTATCTCACCCAGGTGTTGGCGATCAACCTTGGGCTGCTGTTTGGTCTGGGCGGCGAGGCCGAGCGCGAACAGGGTAAGTTGGCGCTGATTAGCCAGGGACTGGTGCAGTATGTTGCTGCCCACATTGGCTATGAGCACGTCATCGACAGCCTGATCGAAGAAATCTGGCGTATTCTGGAGCAGCGCCCGATTCAGGTCGACCATGTCCGTAAAATGATCGTTCAGATTGCCATGTGCCGGGCCGACCCGAACACCGATCTGGGCGGTGCGGGCCTTGGCGCGGACCGCCTGATTTCCAGCCTGTACGGACCCACCCGGGCCTGTAGTGAAGACCCCGGCGTGGCGGTGTACCAGCAGCGGCTGGAAACCATGGATGGCCAGGCACTTCACAACGAAGCCACCGGTTTTGCCCGCTCCATGCACGATACCGGGCTGGTCTCTCCCTATCACGCAACGTTTCTTCGGTTCGTGCTGGAGGAGCAGGATTCCCTGATAACCGAAACCCTGGGCCTTTCCAGTACCGGTCGGGATTGCTTCCTGTGCTATCAGGATTTGGTGCACGAGCTCATGCGCGAAGCCATTTTCCCGGAAACCTGCCAGGGCATTTATGGCCTGGCGTTGCTGTTGGAGCGAGGCATTCTCTATCAGCCGCCTCTGGCCCCGGCACTGTGGCGCCAGGTTCGCCTGTCGGTATGCCCGCAGGCCCGTGAGCGGCTGCAACTGGCCTTTGGCTACCAGCCCGCACCGTCGGCCTGGTTGTTACAGGGGGTACTGAACATGCTTGGCCAGCCGTTGGGTGTTGGCCAGGGCAATAACCCGACGTGCCAATCGGCCCGGGCCTTGTCCATGTGGGCGTACAATGATCCGGATTACCTGCTGCAGATGGTGGCCTGGGCGGTACGCGACAACGAGATCATCATGCACTTTGAAGGTCAGCCAGTGTCTTCGGCCACCAGTGCCGGCGGTGTTGCCGCAGCCGTCACCCTCGACCTGGATCCGGTGTCACTGGTCGTCGTGCCGCATCTGGACCGGATTTACGCGGAAATGGGACGACTCTGCGCCGGTCGGGAAGGAGATCCCCACCGCTGGGTGAATCCCGAGTTCCATGGCTGGGCTGCAGGCCGCGGGTTTGCCATCAACGTGGACGTGGCAACAGGCCAGTTGGTGGATCTTGAGACCTTTATCCGCCACTTCTATGCGTCATACCACCCTTTCTACAATGGCAACCAGCCGCTGATTCATCCCCAGCCGGCGGGTGTGGCGGTGACAGACAGCGCCGCCCGATTTATTGGCTGGCATGCCATCACGATCCTGCGTGCCGCACTGGACCCGGACGGGCAAATGCGGGTGTATTTCTTCAACCCCAATAACGACAGTGGCCAGAACTGGGGCGATGGGGTGCAGGTGAGTACGTCGGGCAATGGGGAGCGTTTCGGGGAATCGTCACTGCCGTTTGGGCAGTTTACCTCCCGCCTGTACATCTATCATTTCGACCCGCTGGAGCGCGGTGAGCCGGCTGATGTTTGCGAAGAGGAGTTGCAACAGGTCATAGCCCTGGTGCATCGCAGCTGGGGTAAGGATCGCGTGCCCGCTGATAGCTTGCAGGCTCAGCCGCCGGCAGGCGAGTAACGCCTGCCGCTAGCTGGTTCAGCCGGCCTGTTCTCCGGCAGCCCGGAGCATGGCGTGCAGCAGTTCGTCGGCATCGAACTTGGTCAGCGCCTCGTTGGCCCCTACCTGATTGGCATAGCTCAGGCTCATCTCGCTGTTCAGAGAGGTATGCAGGATGATGTAGGGCTGCTTCAGGCTCTTGTTATCGCGGATGTTGAACGCCAGTTCGTAGCCATCCAGCCCCGGCATTTCAATGTCGCTGACCAGAATATCGATGGGCTGCCCCGACTCGTTTTCCCGTACAAGAGTCTCCATGGCCTCGTTGCCATTGCTGGTAACGTGATAGGAAATATCCTTGGCATCCAGTACATCGGAAAGCTGTTTGCGGGCGACCATGGAATCGTCCACCAGCAGAATGTTCAGGTTGCGCAGGGTTTCGATTTCCATGGGTGAGAGTAGCACTTCCCTGGCATCCACCGATTCCGGATACACCTTCGACAGCAGCAGCTCCACATCCAGCAACTGGATGATATCGCCGTCCAGATCCAGCAGACCGGTCACAAAGGCGTTGGTACCGAGGGCCTTGGGTGGCGGCATGACCGATTTCCAGTCGGTTTCGATGATCCGGTGCACACTACGCACCATGAAGCCGATTTCACGACGCTGGATGTCGGTGATGATAATCGAGCCCTGCTGTTGCTCTTCCTTGGACATGGGTGGGTAACCCACGGCTGCAGCCATATCGATCACGGGCACGGCGGCCCCGCGGAAGGTGGCGGTGCCAATTACCGCATGATGGCTCTTGGGCAGATGGGTAAGACGCTGGAAGGGCAGGATTTCCCGAATCTTCAAGGTACCAAGGCCGAACAGGCGTGACCCGAAAAGACGGAACAGCAGCAGTTTCTGGGTCTGTTTCGCTTTGCTCGACATAAATAAATCCTTGAGGTCTGTCAGTTGTTGACGCCTGTTTAAAAAATAGGGAACCCAAAGTTGTCTGGGTGCCGACAATGGCGGATGTAAGCACCCTACTATAGTAGCAGCTTTGCCCGCTCCATAAAGAGTGGCGTTACCAGGGCAGGTTAGTCACGATGAACCAGCCTGTACCGGTTGTCGCCGCGATGGCAATCAGCGCCAGTAAGCCGTCCCTCGCGACAATCGCCAGCCCAAAAGCCATCAAGGCCAGTCCGCCGCCATTGGCACTGAAAGGAATCAGCTCCATCAGGGGCATGGCCAAGGCGAGCAGGATGCAGGCAAAAACCATCAGGTATTGCCCCACGCCAGTCACCAGCCAGGGCATGCGTTGCCGGGTGCATCCGTCAATAAACCTGGCCGGCTTCTCGGCCCAGTCCAGTCCCGTTAGTAGCTTTTTCTGGGGCAGTGACCGGCGCGCCAGCTTACGGGGCAACCAGATGCTGCGCCGCTGGAACAGGCGCTGACCCAGCGTCAGCAACACGATAATAGACAGCAGCGTGGGCACGCCGGGTATATCCCCGATCAGCGGTGCGACGGTAATGAGCCCTGCCACCAGAATCAGAGGACCAAAAGATCGTTCACCCACGGATTGCAGAATATCCTGGGCAGACACGTGGTCCTTGGTTACGGCACGAGCCCGTATACGATCAAGCAGCTCTTGCAGATTGCATGGATCGCCTGATTGTGTCATTGAATCTCAATTCCGATGAACGCGTGTTGGGACTGGTCTCAGTTTATGTGTTGGGGGCTGACCATCCAAATAGCAAGAGCATTGTTCTGAAAGCGGTTGCTGGGCGCCCGGAAGAAGCAATAACGCTTAACCCGATGCGCGGTGTTGACGTTCCGTTGGCACTTGAGGGAAAAGTGTGAGGCCAGAAACGAGAAAAGCCCCTGAAATCAGGGGCTTTTCTCGGGGTGTTTGGTGGAGACGGCGGGAATTGAACCCGCGTCCGCCAGCACTCAGCCTTGAGGTCTACATGCTTAGTGTCCCTCTATTGTTTTAAGTTCAAGCGACCCGAGGGTCAGGGTGCAAGAACCGAGCTCTTTAATCTTAGCCGTTAGACAGTGAGCTCTGACTAACGGAGCAGCCTATAAGCGATGACGTCCTGGGATGTTGCTACTGGGTTATAGGCGCCCCAGCCAGGACGACCGGCAGCTTACGCTGCCAGTGCGTAGTTTTCGTCGTTTGCGACTATTTTAAAGCAGCTTTGGATTAACGAGATTCGCTGCCATCTCGACATGCACCCAAGGGTTCGTCACCAGCGTCGAAGCCATGTCGTCCCCTCGTACAGTCAGTATATGGGTATCGTTTGAGCAACTTCAAGTGCTAGTTGCGTGGCTTGTACCTACCCGGCTGCGCCTAGTTGTTCACTTCCCGCAGGATGCGCTGCTTCTGGCGGTTCCAGTCTTTTTCCTTCTCGGCGGCGCGTTTGTCGTGCTTCTGTTTGCCTTTGGCCAGGGCGATTTCGCACTTGACCTTGTTGTTCTTCCAGTAAAGGGCCAGGGGAATGCAGGTATGGCCCGCCTGGTTCACCTTGCCGATGATCTTGGCGATTTCCTTGGCATGCAGCAGCAGTTTGCGGGTTCGGGTTGGGTCCGCAATAACGTGGGTCGAAGCGGTGCCCAGTGGGGTGATGTGCGCCCCAAGAAGCCAGGCTTCGCCGCCTTTCAAAAGCACGTAGGCATCCACCAGCTGGGCCTTGCCCGCCCGCAGGGATTTTACTTCCCAGCCGAGTAACGACAGGCCCGCCTCGAAGCGTTCCTCGATGTGATACTCATGCTTGGCCTTTTTGTTCAAGGCAATGGTGTTGTTGGTCTGTGCTTTCTTCTTGCTCATGAATCCTGTCCGGGATCGGAAGAATGACGAAGCGACCATTGTAGCCCAGGACCGTGGCGCGGGTCACGGTATCAACCGGTTGGGTATTAACGGTCCTGCGGTGGGTTCAGCTACAATAACCGACTCATGGATGCCAGGGGCCGGAATGCCGCGAAAGTACCAAACCTCTATCGGGTCGTTTACCCGTAAATCCTCTTTTTTCTGGGCTGCGCTGGGTGCCACCGTCGGGCTGGCGAACCTCTGGCAGTTCCCCTATCTGGCCAGCCAGCACGGCGGTGGCCTGTTTATTATCCTGTATCTGGCGTGCCTGCTGCTGGTCACACTCCCCTTGATGGTGACCGAAACCGTGTTTGGCCGTCATGCCCGGCATGGCATTGTGCTGGCGATGGCGGGTTATGTGAAAACCGCAGGCAGTCACCCGCTGTGGCGCCTGGCCGGCCCATTGAGCATTGTGGCAGCGTTCCTGGTGTTGTCATTCACGGTGGTGTTTGGCGGTATTGTACTGGCGTACATCTTCTACGGGGCGACGGGCCAATTCGGTGGCTCCGGGGAGCACAGCGCCAGTCGTGTATTGACAAATCTGGTCGCGGATCCCGGTAACTACCGGGAGTTTATGGCCTGGCATGTGTTTTTCCTGTTGCTGGTGGTTCTGGTTTCGGTCCGGGGCGTGGTGAGAGGCGTCGAACGCTCTGTCAGGATCCTGGTGCCGTTCACCTTAATATTGATGGCTGGGCTTTTCCTCCTGTCGGTGGCCGGCGGGCAGGTTGGCGCCGGCGTAGAGCAGATTCTCGAGTCGCGCCCGGAGCAGTTGGGGTTTGGTAGCGTTCGGGCAGCCTTTTTTCACGCGTTTTACACGCTCGGGCTGGGAATGGGTGTTTGGGCCATATTTGGCGCCTACGCGGCTCCGGGCACGCGGCTGAAACGTTCCATTCTGGCTGTTGTGCTGATGGACACTCTGTTCGCGATCGGCGCTGGGTTAATGATGTTTTCGGTCGCTGGTGGCGGGCTGGACAGTGAGCGGGGCTTTGGGCTGCTGTTCGTTTCCCTGCCCGACACCTTGTCTGCCCTGCCTTATAGTCAGGCGGTTATTGCCGCTGTGTTTCTGCTTGTTGTCTTGATTGTCTGGGCCACCTCGATTGCCTTGCTGGAGCCCCTGGTAGGCTGGTTCCGTGAGTGGGTGGGCGCTCCAAGACGCTTCTCGGTTGGGGTGATGGCCATTGCCGTCTGGCTTGCCGGGTTGGCAACGCTTTTTTCTTTCAATCTATGGTCGGAGTATCATCCTGCCGGCGCATCGCTGTTCCGTTGGCTCGAGCTGATCTCCGGTGGCATCCTGATTCCGCTGGTTGGTATCCTGATTTCCGCTTTTACCGGTTGGTGCCTCACCCGCAAGTACGCCAACATGCTGCTGGGACACGCAGCTGCTCCGCTTCGGAAGTACTGGTACTGGGTGCTCCGGTTTGTGGTGCCTTTGGTGGTGGCCTGGATTGGTCTGCAGTACACCGTGTTTTCATTGGCAAATGTGTGCGAAACCAGTCATTCCGCCATCTGGTGTGGCCGCGAGCAGTCCGTAATAGAGGATCAACCGGTTCAGGATGAGCCAAGTGGGGGCGATATCCAGTATGATGACGGGTGAAAAATACTGAAGGCTGCCAGGCAGCCTGCGTCATGCAAAGTGTAGGAACCCAGATTTACATGGCTCACCAGATTCATAAAACCGCACTTGTCATGCACTCGGCCGAGCGCATGTTCCACTTGGTTAACGATGTACCTCGCTACCCGGAGTTTTTACCCTGGTGCGCCGGTTCAGAAGTGGTTGAGGAGGGCGAAGGCTACCGCGTGGCTTCTCTCGATATTGCCAAAGGTGGCATGCACCACACGCTGACCACTCGCAACCAGGTGCGGGAGCCGGAAAGTATTGAAATCAGCCTGGCGGACGGCCCGCTCAAAAGCCTGACCGGGCGGTGGCAATTTCATCCGTTGGATGACAACGCCTGTAAGGTGACCCTGACGCTGGACTTCGAGTTCTCAGGCTCCCTGTCCCGCATGGCGTTCGGGCCGGTGTTTAAATATGTGGCCAACACCATGGTGGATGCGTTTTGCCGTCGCGCCGATGAGTTGTATGGCCGGGGGAGTGTGTAATGGAAGTGGAGATCGCCTACGCCCGTCCAGAGAAGCAGCGCATCGTGACCGTTCAGGTGCCGGAAGATGCCACCATGCTTGAGGCGGTAAAGCAGTCAGGCATTACCGAGTTATTTCCCGAGATTGATCTGGAGACGGTCGACATGGGAATTTTCGGCAAAGTGGTAAAGAAGCCGGCGGAGCACCAGCTTCGCGAGGGTGACCGGGTTGAGCTTTACCGACCGTTGAAGATTGACCCCAAGCAGGCCCGGCTTAACCGGGCCAAGAAGAAAGGCTAGGAGTCAGTAAGCGGGCGTTTCTTCGAGAAGCTTTGCTTGGTGGCGGGTGTAGCGGTCATCCTGGTAATAGACGACGATGCGCTGCTCCTTCACCTCACCGCCTCGGCGCTGAAAGGTATAAACGTAGTAGTCCTGGTCAGAGTCCAGCGGATTGATGACCAGTGGTGTGCCAAGAATGGCCCGTACCTGGCTCTTGGGCATGCCCTCCGACAGTTCGGCTAGCTCTGCGTCAGTGACAATGTTGCCCTGCTGCACATTGATTTTGTAGACGCCCGGGAAAGAGCAGCCAGACAAGAATAAAATGCTAATAAAAACGATAGCGGAGAGCTTTTGCATCGCCGGGGGAATTCCTCTATCTTGACATCGCCTGCGTGGCAGGAGTGAAACGGTTACCCGTTGAAAACGGCTTCATCATACCCGAAGCCGCAAGGCACACCAAAGAGCGAATAGTAACATGTCATCTGAAAACACCGAATTACGAAAAGTCGGTCTGAAGGTTACTCTGCCAAGAGTGAAAATCTTCAATATTCTGGAAAACGCCGAAGAGCACCATCTCAGTGCGGAAGACGTTTACAAGAAGCTGCTTGACCAGGGAGATGACGTGGGTCTGGCGACAGTCTACCGGGTGCTGACCCAGTTCGAGGCAGCCGGACTTGTTCTGCGGCATAACTTTGAGGGCGGGCACGCTGTTTTCGAAATGGCGGGCGATGACCACCACGATCATATGGTCTGCACACAGACCGGTGAAGTGGTCGAGTTTGTCGATGAAGTGATCGAAGAACGCCAGAAGAAGATTGCGGAAGAGCATGGCTACGAGATTGTGGATCACAGCCTGATCCTCTACGTGAAGCCCGTCGATTCCAAGAAGTAATACCGGCTAAAAAAGCGGGGCCTGCCAACATGGCAGCCCCGCAAGCTCTTCGCAACGAAGAGTAGGGGTCAATGATGCGTCGCCTGGCCCTTGGTAAACATTTCCCTTGCATGGGCCAGCGTCTGTTTGGTCATGTCCATGCCTCCCAGCATTCTCGCCACTTCATCAATTCTTCCCTGGTCGTCCAGTGTCTCGATACGTGAGTAAGTGGCATCGGATTCCGTGAACTTGCTGACAAACAGGTGCTGGTGCGATTGCGCGGCTACTTGCGGCAGGTGAGTCACGCACAATACCTGGCCGTTATCGCCCAGGGATCTCAGAAGCCGGCCGACCACCTCGGCCGTGCCACCGCCGATGCCAACGTCTACTTCGTCGAATACCAGGGTGGGGGTGGTGGAGGTCTGAGCCACCACCACCTGGATGGCCAGACTGATGCGCGACAGTTCGCCGCCGGAGGCTACTTTCGCCAGGGAGCGGGCGGGTTGGCCCGGATTGGCGCTGACCAGGAATTCGATGTCTTCCAGGCCGTGGGGCGCGGGCTCGCCGGCGTCGTTCCGGTTTAAATGAGTAACAAACTGCACCGACGGCATGCTCAGCTGCGCCAGTTCCTCAGCAATGCGCTGGTCCAGATTGGCTGCCGCCTGCTGGCGTTTCTCCGTCAGTTGTCCGGCCAGCTCGTCAAAGTGTGCGCGGTGTTCTTCGAGTTCGGCTTCCAGCTTTTCCAGGCTGCCTTCGCCACCATCCAGTTCAGCCAGTTCCTCGCTCAGCTTCTGGTGGAAGTCCGGCAACTCTTCCGGAGAGATCCGGTGCTTGCGGGCCATCTGATAAATGCTGCTCAGGCGTTCTTCCACTTCGGCCAGTCGCGCGGGATCGGCTTCGTAATCCTCGACAAACCGACGCAGGTTGTCGCCTGCTTCCGAAATCTGGATCTGGGCTTCCCCCAGCATCTGCAGGGTATCTGTCAGGGCGGGGACTTCAACCGGCAGTTGTTCCAGTTGGTGCAGGGCCTGGCGTACCAGGCTGGCGGCACTGTTGTCGTCTTCGGTGCATAAGAGGGCGGCCTGGTGGCTGCTGTGAAGCACTTCATCGGCCTGGCTCAGCTGCGCCTGCTCCTGCTCCAGGGCTTCCTGTTCGCCGTCCTGCAGGGCAAGTCGGTCCAGTTCTTCCACCTGATAACGGAGCAACTGAATGCGGGCTTCGGCCTCGTCCGCGTTCTGCCTCCGTTGTTCCAGTTTCTGGTGGGTCTGGCGCCAGGTTTTCCAGGCTGCCCGGGCATCGTCGGCAAGGTTTTCCGCGCCGGCAAACTCGTCCAGCAGTTTTCTGTGGGTCTCCTTGCGCAACAGGGACTGGTGCTGGTGCTGGCTGTGAATGTCCATCAGCATGCCGCCCAGTTCCTTGAGCTGGGAAAGCGGGCAGGGCTGGCCGTTAATGAAGGCTCTGGAGCGGCCCTCCTTGCTGATGCTGCGGCGCAGGATGCAGTGCTCGGCGTCATCAAGTTCCTGCTCTTCCAGCCAGTGCCGGGCCTCGGGAATGCGTGAAACGTCAAAGCTTGCGGTAATGTCGGCCCGCTTGGCGCCATGGCGTACCGCGCCGGCATCCGCGCGACCGCCCATGGCCAGCCCCAGGGCATCAAGAACAATCGATTTGCCGGCACCGGTTTCGCCGGTAAGGGCGGTCATGCCCTGGCTGAAGTGCAGCTCCACTTTTTCGGCAATGGCGTAGTTGGAAACCGTAAGTTCGGTGAGCATGCCTGAGACCTCCGCTCTGTCGCACTGTTCGTTCATACAGTGACTGTGAATATATACAGGGTTTTTGCTGTTTGCAAACGAGAGTGCAGAAAATGCCCAAAGATTGTAGGTGGGGGAGGTTGAAACCGGAGAGGGCAGCCCCATATCCGTTCGCAACGCCAATTTTCCTGTCTTCCAACAGACAGGTCTCATTCAGTCCAGGCCCGTTTGGGGCCGTGAGAACAGGTATCAGGAGTTGTCATGAGCGCGGATGAAAAACGCAGTGAGCAGGTAGAGGAACAGAACGAAGCGGTGGAGACCGAAGCGGAAGAGGTGTCCACCGAGGCCGAGCCGGCGACTGAGGAAGAGTCCGAAGTGGAGTCACTTCAGGCCAAGCTGAAGGAAGCCCAGGAGCAGTCGCTGCGTTTCCAGGCGGAAATGCAGAACGTTCGCCGTCGGTCCGAGATCGATGTGGAGAAGGCACACAAGTTCGCCCTGGAGAAGTTCGTCAAGGAGCTCCTGCCGGTTGCCGACAGCCTCGAGAAGGCCGTTGAAAGCACCGAGGGCCAGCAGGAATCCAGCGAAGTGGTCACTTCCATTCGCGAAGGCGTTGAAATGACGCTGGATCTGTTCAAGAAGAGCCTGGCGAAGTTCAACGTTGAGGAACTGAACCCGGTGGGTGAGCCGTTTGATCCCCAGCAGCACGAAGCCATGTCCATGGTGCCGGCACCGAATGCCGAGCCGAACAGCGTGGTGGCCGTGGTGCAGAAGGGCTATCTGCTGAATGGTCGCGTGGTACGTCCGGCCATGGTCATGGTCGCGAAGGCGGAAGATGGCCCAAAAATCGATGAGCAGGCTTGAAAAGCGAATTAACGCGCCAATATAGCCTGTAAACAGACAAAGCCGGGGTTAGTCGCTCCGGAACAGAATTCAGAAAGCTTTGAAAATTGGAGTGATTCAATGAGCAAGATTATCGGTATCGACCTGGGCACCACCAACTCCTGTGTGGCTATCATGGATGGCGACAAGGTCAAGGTTATCGAAAACGCCGAAGGCGATCGCACCACGCCTTCCATCATCGCCTACACTGACGATGGCGAGACTCTGGTAGGCCAGTCCGCCAAGCGTCAGGCGGTGACTAACCCCAACAATACCCTGTACGCCATCAAGCGTCTGATCGGTCGTCGTTTTGAAGACGATGTGGTTCAGAAAGACATCAAGATGGTGCCGTACAAGATCACCAAGGCCGACAATGGCGACGCCTGGGTATCGGTAAAAGATCAGAAGATGGCGCCGCCGCAGGTGTCCGCTGAAGTCCTGAAGAAGATGAAGAAGACCGCCGAGGATTACCTGGGCGAGAAGGTGACTGAAGCGGTTATCACCGTGCCGGCCTACTTCAACGACAGTCAGCGTCAGGCCACCAAGGACGCGGGCAAGATCGCGGGTCTGGAAGTTAAGCGTATCATCAACGAGCCGACCGCAGCGGCCCTGGCTTATGGTCTGGACAAGCAGAGCGGCGACCGTACCGTGGCCGTTTATGACCTGGGCGGTGGTACCTTCGACCTGTCCATCATCGAAATTGCCGACGTGGACGGTGAGCACCAGTTCGAAGTACTGGCCACCAACGGTGACACCTTCCTGGGTGGTGAAGACTTCGACCTGAAGATCATCGAGCACCTGGCGGACCAGTTCAAGAAAGACAGCGGCATCGACCTGCGCGGCGATTCCCTGGCCATGCAGCGTCTGAAGGAAGCCGGCGAGAAGGCCAAGATCGAGCTGTCCAGCAGCCAGCAGACCGATGTGAACCTGCCGTACATCACGGCCGACCAGACCGGTCCGAAGCACCTGAACGTCAAGCTGACCCGTGCGAAGCTGGAATCCCTGGTGGAAGAGCTGGTTCAGCGCAGCCTCGAGCCGTGCAAGATGGCCCTGAAAGATTCCGGCCTGAGCGCTTCCGAGATTGACGAAGTGATCCTGGTGGGCGGTCAGACCCGTATGCCGCTGGTTCAGGAAAAAGTGAAGGAATTCTTCGGCAAGGATCCGCGCAAAGACGTGAACCCGGACGAAGCGGTTGCCATCGGCGCGGCCATTCAGGGTGCGGTACTGTCTGGCGACGTGAAAGACGTGCTGCTGCTGGACGTAACCCCGCTGACCCTGGGTATCGAAACCATGGGTGGCGTAGCGACTCCGCTGATCGACAAGAACACCACGATCCCGACCAAGAAGTCGCAGACCTTCTCGACAGCGGAAGACAACCAGACCGCGGTGACCATCCACGTGGTCCAGGGTGAGCGCAAGCAGGCGGCACAGAACAAGTCGCTGGGCCGTTTCGACCTGGCCGACATTCCGCCGGCAGCCCGTGGCGTGCCGCAGATCGAAGTGACCTTCGACATCGACGCCAACGGCATCCTGAACGTATCGGCCAAAGACAAAGCCACCGGCAAGGAACAGTCCATCGTGATCAAGGCCTCTTCCGGCTTGAACGATGACGAGATCGAGAAGATGGTTCAGGACGCGGAAGCCAACGCCGACGAGGACCGCAAGTTCGAAGAGCTGGTACAGGCCCGAAACCAGGGCGACGCCATGGTTCACGCCGTGCGCAAGACCCTGAGCGAAGCCGGCGACAAGGTCAGCGACAGCGAGAAAGAGTCCATTGAAGGTGCCATCAAGGACCTCGAGGAAGCGCTGGAAGGCTCCGATAAGGACGACATCGAAGCCAAGACCCAGAAGCTGTCGGAAGTGTCTTCCGAGCTGGCCCAGAAGATGTACTCAGAAGAAGGCGGTGACCAGGCTCAGCAGGCTGGCGGCCAGGAACAGGCCCAAAGCGCTGATGACGCCGTCGACGCCGAGTTCGAAGAAGTCAAAGACGACGACAAGAAGTAATTCTGAAGTACATCAGGCAGTTGGAAAACGCGGGCAGACGTCCGCGTTTTCCTCGTTATAGCAACAGGGTTTTAGACCATGGCCAAGCGCGATTATTACGAAGTGCTCGGGGTTTCCCGGGGCGCGGATGAGAAAGAAATTAAGCGGGCGTACCGAAAGCTCGCGATGAAATACCATCCGGACCGTAACCCGGACGATGAAGACGCCGAGACCAAGTTCAAAGAGGCGAGCGAAGCCTACGAAGTCCTGACCGATGCCAACAAACGGGCCGCCTACGACCAGTTCGGGCACGCCGGTGTTGATGGCCAGGCTGGAGCCGGTGGCTTCGGCGGTGGCGGTGCCAGCTTCTCCGATATCTTTGGGGACGTATTCGGCGACATCTTCGGTGGCGGCGGTGGTCGTGGCCGCACCACCCGGGGCGCCGACCTGCGGTACACCCTGGAGTTGGACCTGGAAGAGGCGGTTAAAGGCAAAAACGTCGAAATCACCATTCCCGGTCATGAGGAATGTGATTCCTGTGATGGTAGTGGTGCGGAGAAGGGCTCCGGCGTCGAGACCTGTGGTACCTGTAAGGGCATGGGGCAGGTGCGCATGCAGCAGGGCTTCTTCACCGTACAGCAGGCCTGTCCCACTTGTGGCGGTGCGGGCCAGATCATCAAGAACCCGTGCAAGAAATGTAACGGCCAGGGCCGCGTAAGAAAAGAAAAAACCCTGTCCGTGAAAGTGCCGCCCGGCGTGGATACCGGCGACCGCATCCGCCTCTCCGGTGAAGGTGAGATGGGCATGGACGGTGGGCCTCCGGGTGATCTGTATGTTCAGGTGGCGGTGCGTGAGCATTCCATCTTTACCCGGGATGGTCGTAACCTGTATTGCGAGGTGCCCATCAGCATCATCGACGCGACCCTGGGCGGCGAGCTGGAAGTGCCCACACTCGATGGCCGTGTGAAGCTGAAGATCCCGGCCGAAACCCAGACCGGCAAACTCTTCCGTCTGCGCAACAAGGGTGTCAGCCCGGTTCGCGGCGGTCCGGCCGGCGATTTGCTCTGCCGCGTGATCGTGGAAACGCCGGTGAACCTCACCAAGCGTCAGAAAGAGCTGCTCGAGGAATTCCAGAAAACCCTGGATGGCAACAACGGCAGCAACCACGCCCCCAAGAAAACCTCCTGGTTTGAGGGTGTGAAAAGCTTCTTTGACGAAATGAAATTCTGAGGGACGAACCAATGCGGGTAGCAATCATCGGCGCCGCCGGGCGCATGGGAAAAGTACTGATCGAAGCCGTGGACGGCACCGAAGGCCTGGAACTTGGCGCCGCCATCGTCCAGCCGGGCAGCAGCCTGGTGGGTGCCGATGCTGGTGAAATGACCGGCATCGGCAAGACCGGCGTGAAAATGGCCGACAGCCTGGACGTCGTCAAAGACGACTTCGACGTACTGGTGGACTTCACCTTCCCGGACCTCACCCTGGAAAACGCCGAGTTCTGCAAGGCCAACGGCAAAATGCTCGTGGTCGGCACCACCGGCCTCACCGACGCCGAAAAAGCCCAGCTCGCCCTCGCGGCCGAGTCCACCCAGGTGGTCTTCGCTCCCAACATGAGCGTGGGCGTCAACGTCGTCCTCAACCTGCTGCGCACGGCTGCCGCCACCCTGGGTGACGACTACGACGTGGAAATCATCGAAGCCCACCACCGCCACAAGAAAGACGCGCCTTCGGGTACCGCCCTGCGCATGGGCGAAGTGGTGGCCGACGCATTGGGTCGTGACCTCAAAGAGTGCGCCGTCTACGGCCGCGAAGGCTTCACTGGCGAGCGCACCCGCAAGGAAATCGGCTTCGAAACCATCCGCGCGGGCGACGTGGTGGGCGACCACACCGTGCTGTTCGCCACCGAGGGCGAGCGCATCGAAGTGACCCACAAGGCCAGCAGCCGCATGACCTTCGCCAAGGGCGCCATGCGCGCGGCGCTGTGGCTGAAGGACAAGCCGGCCGGGCTTTACGATATGCAGGATGTTTTAGGCCTTAAAGATTGATTCTGTAGGTGACGTGGTTCGACGGCCAACTCTGAGGACGGAGGTTCGGACCCCCTTTACGAAAATTTTGAAGGCCATGGATGGCCTGAAATAAGCGCACATGGATGTGCTCGTAGCGGTTTTCGGAAAGGGGGTCCGAACCTTCGGCCGGACTAGCATCAAAGACGATAAGGCAAATCCCCGTGGACAAAAATCGCCAGATTTCTTACAATAAGGCGATTTGACTGCACCAAGCGTAACATTAACAAGTTTTTGAAAAAGCGGGACCGGGTTTCACTCAGTCTCGCTTTTTTGCAACCTGAATATGCGCTTGCGTTCCTGTTCGTGACGAACTTACCGCCACTCGATGAGGATACAAGCCTTGAGCACACCAGCAATCCTTGCACTCGCAGACGGAAGCCTCTTCTACGGCACCGCCATTGGCGCAGACGGCGAAACCAGCGGCGAGGTGGTGTTCAACACCGCCATGACCGGCTATCAGGAAATCCTGACCGACCCGTCCTACTCCCGCCAGATCGTGACCCTCACGTATCCGCACATTGGCAACACCGGTGTTAACGAAGAAGACGTAGAATCCGACCGCATTCAGGCCGCCGGCCTGATCATCCGCGATCTGCCGCTGCTCGCCAGCAGCTGGCGCAACCAGCAGAGCCTGGATGACTACCTGCGAAGCAACAACGTTGTTGGTATTGCAGATATTGATACCCGCCGCCTGACCCGCATCCTGCGTGATAAAGGCTCCCAGAACGGCGCCGTCGTGGCCGGCGAAAACGCCACTGCCGAGCGCGCCCTGGAGCTGGCCAACGCTTTCCCGGGCCTGAAAGGCATGGATCTGGCGAAAGAAGCCACCTGCGAAAAGCCCTACCAGTGGAGCCAGACCGAATGGAGCCTGAAAGGCGGCGGTTACGGTGAGCGTACCGAGTCCAAATTCAAGGTGGTGGCCTGGGACTACGGCGTGAAATACAACATCCTGCGCATGCTCGCCGCGCGCGGTTGTGACATCACCGTGGTGCCAGCCCAGACCCCGGCTTCCGAAGTGCTGGCGATGAATCCCGATGGCATCTTCCTGTCCAACGGCCCGGGCGACCCCGAGCCCTGCGACTACGCGATTAGCGCCATCAAGGACGTTCTGGAAACCGACATCCCGGTCTTTGGCATCTGCCTGGGGCACCAACTGCTGGCCCTGGCCAGTGGCGCCAAGTCCATGAAAATGGGCCATGGCCACCACGGTGCCAACCACCCGGTTCAGGATGTCGCCAAGGGTACGGTGATGATCACCAGTCAGAACCACGGGTTTGCCGTCGATGAAGCCACCCTGCCGGACAACGTGGAAGCCACCCACAAGTCGCTGTTTGACGGCACCCTGCAGGGCATCCGCCGCACCGACAAGCCGGCCTACAGCTTCCAGGGGCACCCGGAAGCCAGTCCAGGCCCCCACGATGTGGCACCGCTGTTTGACGAGTTTATCCAGCTGATGGAAAAGCGATCTGCCTGAGGGCAAGACCATCACGGATAACTCATGGGCGCTGCCAACAGCGCGAAAGAATTCAAAGTTGCTGACAGGTTTACCGAGACATGCCAAAACGTACTGACATCAAAAGCATCCTGATCCTGGGCGCCGGCCCCATCGTGATCGGGCAGGCGTGCGAATTCGACTACTCCGGTGCGCAGGCGTGTAAAGCCCTGCGTGAAGAGGGTTACCGGGTGATTCTGGTGAACTCCAACCCGGCCACCATCATGACTGACCCGGTCATGGCCGATGCCACCTACATCGAGCCGATCACCTGGAAGACCGTCGAGAAGATCATCGAAAAGGAACAGCCGGATGCCCTGTTGCCCACCATGGGCGGTCAGACCGCATTGAACTGCGCGCTGGACCTGGAAAAACACGGCATCCTGGAAAAGCACGGCGTGGAAATGATCGGCGCCAACGCCGACACCATTGATAAAGCCGAAGACCGGGACCGTTTCGACAAGGCCATGCGCAAGATCGGTCTGGAGTGCCCCCGTGCCACCATCGCCCATTCCATGGCCGAAGCCTGGGAAGTGTCCGAAGACATCGGCTTCCCCTGCATCATTCGCCCGTCCTTCACCATGGGCGGTTCCGGCGGTGGTATTGCCTACAACAAGGAAGAGTTCGAGGAAATCTGTACCCGTGGCCTCGACCTGTCCCCGACCAACGAGCTGCTGATCGACGAATCCCTGATCGGCTGGAAAGAGTACGAGATGGAAGTTGTTCGTGACAAAAACGACAACTGCATCATCGTCTGCGCCATCGAGAACTTTGACGCCATGGGCGTGCACACCGGTGACTCCATTACCGTGGCACCGGCCCAGACCCTGACCGACAAGGAATACCAGATCATGCGGAACGCCTCCCTGGCGGTCCTGCGTGAAATCGGTGTGGAAACCGGCGGCTCCAACGTTCAGTTCGGCATCAACCCGGACACCGGCCGTATGGTCGTTATCGAGATGAACCCACGGGTGTCCCGTTCCTCGGCGCTGGCCTCCAAGGCCACCGGCTTCCCGATCGCCAAGGTGGCGGCCAAGCTGGCGGTGGGTTACACCCTGGACGAGCTGCAGAACGAAATCACCGGAGGTGTGACCCCGGCCTCGTTCGAGCCCAGCATCGATTACGTGGTTACCAAGATTCCGCGTTTCACCTTCGAGAAATTCCCGCAGGCCGACGCCCGCCTGACCACCCAGATGAAGTCCGTGGGTGAGGTGATGGCCATTGGCCGGACCTTCCAGGAATCCCTGCAAAAGGCCCTGCGCGGTCTGGAAGTGGGCTCCGAAGGCATGGATGAGAAGCTGGAAGACCTGCAGTCGGAAAGCTCGAAAGAGACCCTGACCCGCGAGCTGAACGTGCCGGGCGCCGAGCGCATCTGGTACATCGGCGATGCCTTCCGCTCCGGCATGACCGTCGAGGAAGTGTTCCGCAACACTCACGTGGACCCCTGGTATCTGGTGCAGATCGAGGACCTGATCCGCGAAGAGGAAATGCTGAAATCCGCCGGCAAGGCGGACATCGACAAGGCCACCCTGTTCCGGCTCAAGCGCAAGGGCTTCTCGGACGCCCGCCTGGCCAAGCTGCTGGGCATTTCCGAAGTCAGCCTGCGCAAGCTGCGTCACGACCTGGACGTGCGCCCGGTGTACAAGCGCGTGGACACCTGCGCGGCGGAATTCGCCTCCGATACCGCCTACATGTACTCCACCTATGAGGAAGAGTGCGAAGCGGACGTGTCGGACCGTGAGAAAATCGTGGTTATCGGCGGTGGCCCGAACCGGATCGGTCAGGGCATCGAGTTTGACTACTGCTGTGTTCACGCCGCCCTGGCCATGCGCGAGGACGGTTACGAAACCATCATGATCAACTGCAACCCGGAGACCGTGTCTACGGACTACGACACCTCCGACCGGTTGTATTTCGAGCCGATCACCCTCGAAGACGTGCTGGAAATCGTTTACATCGAGAAGCCCAAGGGCGTGATCGTGCAGTACGGCGGCCAGACCCCGCTGAAACTGGCCCGTGGCCTGGAAGCGGCCGGCGTACCCATCATTGGCACCAGCCCAGATGCCATCGACCGCGCCGAGGACCGTGAGCGGTTCCAGCAGATGATCCAGCGCCTGGGCCTGAAGCAGCCGGAAAACGCCACCGTGCGCAGTCATGAGGAAGGCATCCTGGCGGCTCGCGAGATTGGCTACCCGCTGGTGGTTCGCCCGTCCTACGTGCTGGGTGGCCGTGCCATGGAAATCGTTTATGACGAGAAGGAACTGGTGCACTACATGCGCAGCGCGGTGCTGGTCTCCAACGACAGCCCGGTGCTGCTGGATCACTTCCTGAACGCGGCCATCGAGGTGGACATCGACGCCATCTCCGACGGCACCGACGTGGTCATTGGTGGCATCATGCAGCACATCGAGCAGGCTGGCGTGCATTCCGGCGACTCCGCCTGTTCGCTGCCGCCGTACACCCTGCCGAAGGACGTGCAGGATGAAATGCGCGAAGCCGTGAAGAAGATGGCCATCGAGCTGGACGTGATCGGCCTGATGAACGTACAGCTGGCCTGGCAGGGCGGCGAGATCTATGTGATCGAGGTGAACCCGCGGGCCTCCCGTACCGTTCCGTTCGTGTCCAAAGCGGTGGGCGTTTCCCTGGCGGCGGTTGCGGCCCGTGTAATGTCTGGCAAGACCCTGAAAGAGCTGAATTTCACTCAGGAAATTGTGCCGGAGCATTACTCGGTGAAAGAGTCCGTGTTCCCGTTCAATAAGTTCCCGGCGGTGGACCCGATCCTGGGGCCGGAAATGAAATCCACCGGTGAGGTGATGGGCATCGGCGACAGCTTTGATGAAGCCTTCGCCAAGGCTTCCCTGGCGTCCGGTGAGCGTTTGCCGGTGAAAGGCGTGGCCTTCATGTCGGTGCGGGATGTCGATAAGCCGGCGGCGGCCAAAGTGGCGCGCGACCTTCAGGAAGCCGGTTTCCGCATCATCGCCACCACCGGCACCGCCGAAGCCCTGGCCGAGGCTGGCGTTGAGGCTGAGCGCGTGAACAAGGTTCGCGAGGGTCGTCCGCACATTGTCGATGCCATCAAGAATGGCCAGGTGCAGTTGATCATCAACACCACCGAGGGTCGCAAGGCCATCGCCGACTCGGCGCAGATTCGCCAGTCCGCCTTGCAGACCAAGACAACCTACACAACGACACTGGCTGGCGGCGAAGCGTTCTGCCGGGCCATCAAGTTTGGCCCGGAGCGCACCGTTCGTCGTCTCCAGGAACTACACGCAGGAAAGTAAGAATTATGGCTGACAGAGTACCCATGACCAAAGCAGGGGAAGAAAGCCTGCGCGCAGAACTGAAGAAGCTGAAAGGCGAAGATCGGCCGCGAGTCATCGCGGCCATCGCCGACGCCCGTGAGCATGGCGATTTGAAAGAAAACGCCGAATATCACGCGGCCCGTGAGCAGCAGAGCTTTATCGAAGGTCGTATCCAGGAAATCGAAGGCAAGCTGGGTGCCGCCCAGGTGATCGATGTCACCACCATGGAAAACACTGGCAAGGTGATTTTCGGCACCACCGTGCACCTGGTGAACATGGATACGGACGAGGAAGTGTCTTACCAGATCGTTGGTGAGGACGAGGCAGACATCAAGGCAGGCAAGCTATCTATCTCCTCGCCGATTGCCCGCGCGCTGGTGGGCAAGAACGAAGGTGATGTGGTGGCTATCCGCATTCCTTCGGGCACCGTGGAGTACGAAATTGCCGAGGTGGAATACATCTAAGGTATTCCGGGCAAACAAAAAGCCGGCGCGGGTACTCCCCGGGCCGGCTTTTTGTTTTTAGTGGCGAATCATTTGTTTCTCAGCAGATTCGACAGCTTCGGGTTGGGCTGCTTGGCCCGACGCAGGACCACAGCGATCTTGCCGATGGTCTGCACCAGCTCGGCGCCGGATGACTCGCACAGGGCGTCAATCGCCTCGCGGCGCACGTCGCGGTCGGGGCTGGCGACTTTGATCTTGATCAGCTCGTGATCGTTCAGGGCGCGCTCCAGCTCTTCCTGGAGGCCTTCGGAAAGGCCCTTGTCGCCAACAATAATCACGGGTTTCAGGTTGTGGGCAATGGCCCGGTATTCCCGGCGCTGTTCCGGTGACAAACTCATTATGTAATCTCTTAATGGGTGCAATTAACAAAAGGTCAGCGGTATGACGGCTGACAACATCGTATAATTCACGCATTGTAACAGATTGCTTGCGCCCACAAATGGGGGTGTATACCGACACCTCCGCTGGTCAGCAGGCAATCCGGAGGAAGGCTTGGCTCGCTCCATGTCCAGCGGTTGCTGGATGCAGGAACATTTGGACGATGCCTGGGTCAAAAACGCCAGTAGGGATGTGGCCGCTACGGATGGGCCATTTCTGGTGGACAGACGTACAATTAGTGTAAGGTGTCGAGAAAGGATAGGGTGCCAAGCGGCGTCCGTCCGGCAATTCACAGGTGATGATCCTTGAACGATATGGCAAAAAATCTGGTTCTCTGGCTAATCATAGCCGCAGTCCTGTTGATGGTGTTTCAGAATTTCTCTCCCACCACCACGGGGCAACAAGTTAACTATTCCCAGTTTGTTGAAATGGTCCAGCAGGGCCAGGTTCGGCAAGTAACCATTGATGGTCTGCAGGTGCAGGGTACCCGCGGTGACGGTTCCCAGTTCCAGACCATTCGCCCGCAGGTGTCCGACAATAAGCTGATGGACGACCTGCTGGCCAATAACGTCGAAGTTATCGGCAAGGAGCCGGAGCGCCAGAGCCTGTGGACACAGCTTCTGGTGGCGGCATTCCCGATCCTGATCATCATCGCGTTGTTCGTGTTCTTCATGCGCCAGATGCAAGGCGGCGGTGGCGGCGGCAAAGGCCCCATGTCGTTTGGCAAGTCCAAGGCGCGCCTGATGAGCGAAGACCAGATCAAGACCACCTTCGGTGACGTCGCCGGCTGCGATGAAGCCAAGGAAGACGTGAAAGAGCTGGTGGACTTCCTGCGCGATCCGAGCAAGTTCCAGCGCCTGGGCGGTCAGATTCCCAAGGGTGTGCTGATGGTGGGCCCGCCGGGTACCGGTAAGACCCTGCTGGCAAAGGCTATTGCCGGTGAGGCCAAGGTGCCGTTCTTCTCGATCTCCGGTTCCGACTTCGTGGAAATGTTCGTGGGTGTGGGTGCGTCCCGTGTCCGTGACATGTTCGAGCAGGCCAAGAAACAGAGCCCGTGCATCATCTTCATTGACGAGATCGATGCGGTCGGCCGTCACCGTGGTGCTGGCATGGGTGGTGGTCACGACGAGCGCGAACAAACCCTCAACCAGTTGCTGGTTGAAATGGACGGCTTTGAAGGTAACGAAGGCGTTATCGTTATTGCCGCCACCAACCGGCCGGACGTGCTGGACCCGGCGCTGCTGCGCCCCGGTCGTTTTGACCGCCAGGTGGTGGTCAGTCTGCCGGACATTATCGGCCGTGAGCAGATCCTGAAAGTTCACCTGAAGAAAGTGCCGCTGGCCGAAAGTGTGGAGCCGTCCACCATCGCCCGCGGTACCCCGGGCTTCTCCGGTGCCGATCTGGCCAACCTGGTGAACGAGGCGGCGCTGTTCGCGGCCCGTCGTAACCAGCGCCTGGTCTCCATGGAAGAGCTGGAGCTGGCCAAGGACAAGATCATGATGGGCGCCGAGCGCAAGTCCATGGTGATGAGCGAGAAAGAGAAGCTCAACACGGCTTACCACGAATCCGGCCACGCCATCGTGGGTCGGCTGGTGCCGGAGCACGATCCGGTCTACAAGGTGAGCATTATTCCCCGTGGCCGGGCCCTGGGTGTCACCATGTTCCTGCCCGAGGAGGATAAGTACAGTCACTCCAAGCGTTACCTGATCAGCTCGATCTGCAGCCTGTTTGGCGGGCGGATCGCCGAAGAGCTGACCCTGGGTTTTGACGGCGTGACCACCGGTGCCTCCAACGACATCGAGCGTGCCACCCAGTTGGCTCGCAACATGGTCACCAAGTGGGGCCTGTCGGAAAAGCTGGGTCCGCTGCAGTACGACACCGAGAGCGAAGAGCCGTTCCTGGGTCGCTCGGCGGGTCAGTCTCACACGGTCTATTCGCCGGAAACCGCCCAGCGTATCGATGAGGAAGTGCGTAACATCATCGACAGCTGCTACGAGCGGGCGAAGCAGATCCTGGTTGATAACCGGGACAAGCTCGACATGATGGCGGATGCGCTGATGAAGTACGAAACCATCGACAGCCATCAGATTGACGACATCATGGCTGGCCATAAGCCGCGCCCGCCCAAGGGCTGGGGTGACAGCGGCCCGACCGGTGGCGTCAAGGCGGATGAGCCGGAAGGGGCCCCCGAGCCCAAGGGCTCGGACGATGGTCGCCAGCCCGGTGTTGGTCGCCCTGCCGGCGAACACTGATTTCGCTGGCTATTCGCCACAGGCTGATACGCCGCCCGGTTCCGGGCGGCGTTTGTTTTTGTATTCCCCTAATATCCAACCCCTGGAACCTGCACTATGGAAATGAACTTTGCCGGCCGGCAGCTTGATCTGTCCAAGAACCATGTGATGGGTATTCTGAACGTAACGCCGGACTCGTTTTCGGATGGCGGGCATTTCAATCGGCCCGAAGCGGCTTTGTTGAGAGCCCGGGAAATGGTCAGAGATGGTGCCTCCTTTATTGACGTGGGCGGCGAATCCACCCGGCCGGGAGCATCGCCGGTCTCTACCCAGGAAGAGCTGGACCGGGTCTGCCCGGTGGTCGAAGCTATCTCTCGCGAGCTGGATACGGTGATCTCCGTGGATACCAGTAATCCCGAAGTCATGGCCGAAACAGCGCGTCTGGGCGCCGGACTGATCAACGACGTGCGTGCGCTTCAGCGCGAGGGGGCCTGCAAGGTGGCCGCCGAGGCGGGCATTCCAGTCTGCATCATGCATATCCAGGGTGAGCCCGATCACATGCAGGATGACCCCCGTTACCGGAACGTGCACCGGGAAGTCAGTCTGTTTCTGACTGAACGCATGCGCGAAGCCGAGCGGGCCGGGGTGCTCCCGGAAAACATCATTCTTGATCCGGGCTTTGGTTTTGGTAAAACCGTGGAGCATAACGTCCAGTTGTTGGCGACTCTCGAACAGCTTCGTATTCTTGGGCATCCCATTCTGGTGGGCGTGTCCCGCAAATCCATGTTGGGCGCTATCACCGGCCGTGAGGTCAGTGAACGCTTGCCTGCCAGCCTGGCGGCGGCGACAATAGCCGCCATGAAAGGCGCCGGCATCCTGCGGGTGCACGATGTACGGGAAACCGTGGACGCCATGAAGGTGGTCGCGGCAGTGAAGGAGGCAATTTGATGTCCCAGCGTAAATACTTTGGCACCGATGGCATTCGTGGTCGGGTCGGCGATTCGCCCATTACTCCGGATTTCATGTTGCGACTGGGCTGGGCCGCAGGGCAGGCGTTCAAGAAGGATGGGCAGCGCAACAGCGTGCTGATTGGCAAGGACACCCGTTTGTCCGGTTACATGTTTGAATCGGCACTGGAGGCGGGCCTTTCCGCAGCCGGCGTCGACGTCAAGCTCCTGGGGCCAATGCCGACGCCGGCGATTGCCTACCTGACCCGTACCTTTCGGGCTTCGGCCGGCATCGTGATCAGCGCCTCACACAACCCGCATCATGATAACGGCATCAAGTTCTTCTCCTCCGCTGGCACCAAGCTGGATGATGCCCTGGAGGCGGAAATCGAACGCTGGCTGGATAAGCCCATCGAGGTTTGTGCACCGGAAGAGCTGGGCAAGGCGTTCCGCGTGGACGACGCCCCCGGTCGTTACGTGGAATTCTGCAAGAGCACCGTGCCCAACGAATTTACGCTCGATGGGATGCACATTGTGCTGGATTGCGCCCATGGCGCGACTTACCACGTGGCCCCCAAGGTGTTCCAGGAGTTGGGCGCGAAGGTCACCACCATTGGTGCCAACCCCGACGGCCTGAACATCAACCTCAACGTGGGCTCCACCCACCTGGACGCGCTGAAAAAGACGGTGGCTGAAAAGCAGGCGGACCTGGGTATTGCCTTTGACGGCGACGGCGACCGGGTGCTGATGGTGGACCGTGACGGCTCGGAAGTGGACGGCGACGAATTGCTGTACATTCTCGCTTCCCAGCGTCATCTGGAGGGAAGGTTGCACGGCGGCGTGGTCGGTACCCTGATGACCAACCTGGGTGTGGAGTTGGCCCTGCAGGAGGCGGGCATTGCCTTTGAGCGGGCAAAAGTGGGCGATCGTTATGTCATGGAGCGTCTGCTGGCCAACGGCTGGCTGATTGGCGGTGAAGGCTCCGGTCACATGGTGATCCGCGACTGCACCACCACCGGCGACGGGATCGTCTCTGCGCTGCAGGTGCTGCTGGCCGTGCGCCGCTCCGGCGAAACCATGGCCCAGCTCCGCCGGGGCATGGCCAAGTTGCCGCAGAAGATGGTCAATGTGCGGGTCGCGAAACGCTTCGATCCCTTTAGCCGTGAAGACATTGTGGAAGCGGTCCGGAAGGCGGAGCAGCACCTTGGCGAGAATGGCCGCATCCTGTTGCGGGCCTCTGGTACCGAGCCGCTGATTCGGGTTATGGCCGAAGGCAAAAATGCGGTGGAAATTGGGCGCATTGCTGACGAACTGGCGCTGGTGGTCGAGAATTCCAGTCCCTGAGTCCGGCTTGTGCGGGCCCGGTGACTGCTGTATAGTTCGGCGTCGCTTAATTCAGGGCTGTCGAGAGTAACCATGCGTCGCAGGATCGTAGCTGGAAACTGGAAAATGAACGGGTCGCAGGACCTGGTGAAACAGTTGGTCGGTGCTGTAGCCGCAGAGGCCGGCAGCCTGGAATCCGGGCCTGACATCGCCGTGATTCCCCCGGCTTTGTATGTCGGTCAGGTTCTGGAGAGTGCTGGAGCCGCACTGCAGGTCGGTGTCCAGAACGTGGCCTGCTGGCAGTCCGGTGCCTACACCGGGGAAGTGTCCGCAGAAATGGCCCGGGACATGGGTTGTCGTTACGCGCTTGTCGGACACTCCGAGCGCCGGCAGTTGTTCGGTGAAACCGACGAACAGGTTGCGCAGAAAGTTGCGCGGGTACTGGAAAGTGGCCTGACCGCCATGCTGTGTGTCGGCGAAATGCTTGAAGAGCGCAGTGAAGGCCGGGCCGAGCAGGTTGTGGCTGAGCAGATTCGCCAGGGGTTGTCCGAGGTGGGTGCTGACCAGTGGGGTCAGGTTGTGATCGCCTATGAGCCAGTCTGGGCAATCGGTACCGGTAAAACCGCGACCGCCGAAGACGCGCAAGCCATGCATTTGCACATTCGAGGTGTACTTGAATCGGTAAATGCACCGGCAAATGAGGTTTCGGTACTTTACGGCGGCAGCGTAAAAGCGGATAATGCGGCCGCTCTGTTCGCAGAGCCGGACATCGATGGTGGTCTTATTGGCGGTGCATCGCTGAAGGCCGACGAGTTTTTAAGCATTTGCCGGTCATTCCCGGCGGGTGCGTAAGCCAAAACGTTTACGAGAGTCAGTATGGATTGGATGGAAACACTGGTAGTTACTGTGCACGTCGTGATCGCCGTGGCGCTGGTGGGTCTCGTTCTGATCCAGCAGGGCAAGGGCGCTGACGCGGGCGCCGCGTTCGGTGGTGGAGCGTCCCAGACCGTATTTGGCAGTCAGGGCAGCGGTAGCTTCCTGACCAAGATGACGACCCTGCTGGCCGTTGTCTTCTTTGTGACCAGTTTTTCGCTGGCAGTATTTGCCAAGCAGCGCGCTGAAGTCGCTGGCGAAGCGGGTATTCCGGTAGTTGAGGAATCCTCCGATGCGCCGGCTCTGGATGAGCAGCCTGCTGAAGCCGATACGGCCAACAGCGAAGGCAAGGCCGGGAATTCTCAGGTTCCCGACCTTCAGTAAGTTTGATGCCCGGGTGGTGAAATTGGTAGACACGCTATCTTGAGGGGGTAGTGGCGAGAGCCGTGCCGGTTCGAGTCCGGCCCCGGGCACCATATTGACGAAGACGGCTTGGTTTACCCAGGCCGTTTTCTTTTTGGTCAGTCCTTGACCAATCCGCATGGCGTCTCTATACTCCGGCGGATATCGGAGTCGGCGCTAGCGCCGGCTTCCGGGCAGGCCAGGTGTCTGTCGGCAGAACACAGCTTGGGGCTGTCTTCTGCGAATTCTTGCAACAAAAGGCCCCGGTTTCAGGGGCTTTTTGATTAAAGGGCCTGGCGTAAAAGGCCCTGTGCATTAAAAGGGCTGATTAACAGCCCTTTTTTTGTTTGTGGACTTTGAAAATCTGAAAATGGAGGCGGCGACACTTGTCAGCCAAGCTCAAGCAACTGGAAGAAATTCTGCGCCCGGTCGTGGAAGGATTGGGGTACGAGCTCTGGGGGATCGAATTCCGTTCCCGGGGTACTAACTCCATGCTGCGTATCTTCATCGACGATGCCGAAAATGGCATCAGCATTGAAGATTGCGAAAAAGTCAGTCGACAGGTCAGTGGCGTGATGGATGTGGAAGACCCCATCCAGACGGAATACACCCTGGAGGTGTCTTCGCCGGGTATGGATCGGCCACTGTTTCGTCTCGAGCACTACCGGGGGTTCGTCGGCCACACGGTCAAGCTCCGTCTGCGCATGGCCTTTGAGGGGCGTCGCAAGTTCCAGGGCTTGATCAAGGGTGTTGAAGACGACGACGTGATCATTCAGGTGGATGACCACGAATATCTGCTGCCGTTCGACAGTATCGAAAAAGCCAGCATTGTACCCACATTCAAGTAAGTGCCGACGTTTGAATTATTCGCGCGAACATAGTTTTGGAAGTATCGATCATTTTGAGGGCAGGGCAATCCAATGAATAAAGAGATCTTGCTGGTAGTGGAATCCGTCTCGAACGAGAAAGGCGTCGAGAAGGATGTAATTTTTGAGGCGATTGAACTCGCTCTCGCCACCGCTGCCAAAAAACGTTACGAAGACGAGGAAGCGGACATCCGGGTTGCCATTGATCGCCGCACCGGAGAGTACGAAACCTTCCGCCGCTGGCTGGTAGTGGACAACGACGCTGTGCCGGCACTGGGCACCGAGTTGACCCTTCAGGAAGCGGAAGAAATTGATCCAGAGCTCAAGCCGGGTGATATCCACGAAGAGAAGGTGGAATCCGTCGCGTTCGGTCGTATCGGCGCCCAGGCGGCCAAACAGATCATCTTCCAGAAAGTCCGTGAAGCCGAGCGCACCAAGATCGTTGATAGCTACCGTGACCGCGTTGGCGAGCTGGTGTCCGGTACCGTCAAGAAGGTTACTCGCGACAACGTGATCGTTGATCTGGGCAGCAATGCCGAAGCACTGCTGCCGCGTGAGCACCTGATTCCCCGCGAAACCTTCCGCATGGGTGACCGGGTTCGGGCTCTGCTGTTGGAAATTCGCACCGATCATCGCGGCCCGCAGCTGATCCTGAGCCGCACCGATCCGCAGATGCTGATCGAGCTGTTCCGCATTGAAGTGCCGGAAATCGCCGAAGACCTGATCGAGATTCGCGGTGCCGCCCGTGACCCCGGTTCCCGCGCCAAGATCTCCGTGAAGACCAACGACCGCCGGATCGATCCTGTGGGTGCCTGTGTTGGCATGCGCGGTTCCCGCGTGCAGGCGGTCTCCAACGAACTGGGCGGCGAGCGTGTCGACATCGTGCTGTACGACGACAACCCGGCCCAGTTGGTGATCAACGCCATGGCACCGGCGGAAGTGGCGTCCATCGTGATGGACGAAGATCGTCACACCATGGAAGTGGCTGTTGCCGAAGATAATCTGGCACAGGCCATCGGCCGTAACGGCCAGAACGTCCGTCTGGCGACCGATCTGACCGGTTGGGTGCTGAACGTGATGACCGAGGAAGAAGCTGGAGAGCGTCAGGAGCAGGAATACAACCGCCTGCTGGCGCACTTCATCGACAACCTTGACGTGGACGAGGAATTTGCGGGCGTCCTGATCGAGGAAGGCTTCACGTCCATTGAAGAAGTGGCCTATGTGCCGATGGAAGAGATGCTGGCCATTGATGGCTTTGACGAAGAAACGGTAACCGAACTTCGTAACCGCGCCAAAGATTCCCTGTTGAACCAGGCGCTGGCCAGCGAGGAAGCCCTGGAGGGCGCAGAACCTGAGGAAGATCTTCTGAACATGGACGGCATGGACCGTGCCCTGGCCTTCAAGCTGGCCGGCATGGGTGTGCGCAACATGGAAGATCTGGCCGAGCAGTCGATTGATGAACTGCTCGAGATTGAAGGTATGGATGAAGAGCGTGCCGGTCAGCTGATTATGACCGCACGTGCACCCTGGTTTGAAGACCAGGCCTGAGTCGGGAGAGGAGGACCAGTATGGCTGAAGTAACGGTAAAACAACTGGCCGCAGATGTAGGCGCTCCCGTGGATCGTTTGCTGAAGCAGATCGTGGAAGCGGGCCTGAAAGCTCGCAGCGAGAATGACACGGTGACCAGCGATGAGAAGCAGCAGTTGGTGGCCTATCTGAGAAAAACGCACGGCGAGACCGAGGCCGAGCCGCGCAAGATTACGCTCAAACGCAAAACGACCACCACGTTGAAGGCGGGTAAAGCCAAGACTGTGAACGTGGAAGTCCGCAAGCGCCGCACCTACGTGAAACGTGCGGAACTGCAGCCGGAAGCGCAACAGGAAACACCGAAACCGGAAGCGCCGGCAGAGCAGGCTTCCGCACCGGAGCAGCCGGCGCCAGAGTCCGCGCCGACAGTGGCTGCTGAGCAGGAACAGAAGGCCCCTGAAGCACCGGCGGCAACGGAGCCCAAGGCAACCGAGCAGGAGCCTGCTGCGGAAGCTGGCTCTAACAAGGCCGTCAAACCAGAGCCTGAACCCCAGCCGGAGGACATGCCCATGCCTCCGCCCGAGGATGATGGCCGGGATCGCAAACCGAAGAAGAAAAAAGAGAAAGAGAAGGCCCGCGAGCGCGGCGATGATCTGGAAGAAGGCAAGCCCAAGAAGAAAAAGGCTGGCCATCGTGGTCCACGTAACCGGCCTGTTGAGGAGCCGGTGGTGCTGTCCGAGGACGAAGAAGAAGCCGTTCCTCGCAAGCAGCTGCGGGCCAAAAAGAAACCGAAACAGAAGCGACACGCCTTCGAGAGACCAACCAAGCCTATGGTTAGAGAAGTAGAGATTCCCGAAACCATCACCGTGGGTGATCTGGCCCAGCGCATGGCGGTGAAGTCCGCCGATGTGATCAAAACGCTGATGGGGATGGGGGTTATGGCCACCATCAACCAGGCCCTGGATCAGGAAACCGCCATCCTGGTGACCGAAGAGCTGGGCCACAAGCCCAAAGCCACCAGCGAAGACGCTTTTGAAGAAGAAGTGTTGAGTGAGATTACCGAACTGGCCGAGGGTAAGGAAAAGGTCAAGCGTGCGCCGGTTGTCAGTGTGATGGGTCACGTTGACCACGGTAAGACCTCGCTGCTGGACTACATCCGCCGCACCAAGGTTGCCTCCGGTGAGTCCGGTGGTATTACCCAGCACATTGGTGCTTACCACGTGGAAACCGATCACGGCATGGTGTCCTTCCTGGATACCCCTGGCCACGCCGCGTTTACCGCCATGCGTGCCCGCGGTGCCCAGTGTACCGACGTGGTCGTACTGGTTGTGGCTGCCGACGACGGCGTGATGCCGCAAACCAAAGAAGCGGTGGACCACGCCCGTTCTGCCGGTGTGCCGATCGTTGTGGCCATCAACAAGATGGACAAGGAAGAAGCCGATCCGGATCGCATCAAGAACGAACTCGCCGCTATGGAAGTGATTCCCGAAGACTGGGGCGGTGACGTGCAGTTCGTTCCGGTCTCCGCCAAGAGCGGCGAAGGTATCGACGACCTGCTTGAAGCCCTGCTGCTTCAGGCCGAAATCCTGGAACTGGAAGCCTCTCCGGACGCCGCCGCCAAGGGCGTTGTCGTGGAATCCAGCCTGGAGCGTGGTCGTGGTTCGGTTGCCACCGTTCTGGTTCAGAACGGCACCCTGCGCCAGGGTGACACCATTGTGGCCGGCGCTTACTACGGTAAGATCCGGGCGATGACCAACGAAGCCGGTGACCAGGTCAAAGAAGCCGGCCCCTCGATCCCGGTAGAGATTCTGGGTCTTAACGGTACGCCGGACGCAGGCGACGAATTCTTCGCCGTGGCCGACGAGAAGAAAGCCAAAGAACTGGCCGAGTTCCGTCAGACCCGCGAGCGGGAACAGCGTCTGCAGCGCCAGCAGGCCGCCAAGCTCGAGAACATGTTCGAGAACATGGGCAAGGATGAGGTCAAGACCCTGAACGTCGTGCTCAAGACTGACGTGCGCGGCTCTCTGGAAGCTATCGTCAAGGCCCTGCAGGACCTGGGTAATGATGAGGTGCAGGTCAAGATCGTCTACTCCGGCGTCGGTGGTATTGCCGAAACGGATGTCAGCCTGGCCATGGCCACCAATGCGGTCATCTTCGGCTTCAACGTGCGTGCTGATAACGCCGCCAAGAAGCTGGTTGAACAGGAAAACCTGGATCTGCGCTACTACAGCATCATCTACAACCTGATCGATGACGTGAAAGCGGCCCTGACCGGCATGCTGGCGCCGGAATTCCGCGAGGAAATCCTGGGTGTGGCCGACGTGCGCGATGTCTTCCGTTCACCGAAGTTCGGCCAGGTGGCTGGCTGCATGGTGACCGAAGGCAACGTTTACCGTAACAAGCCGATTCGCGTACTGCGCGACAACGTCGTGATCTTCGAAGGCGAGCTGGAATCCCTGCGCCGCTTCAAGGACGACGTTCAGGAAGTGCGTAACGGCATGGAATGCGGTATCGGTGTTAAGGGTTATGATGTGAAAGTGGGCGACCAGATCGAGGTATTTGATCGCGTGAAGGTTGAACGCAAGCTCGAATCCACGGGGGCCTGATGGCACGGGAATACAGTCGAGTCGATCGCATCGGCGATCAGATGCAGCGAGAGCTGGCCCAGCTGATCCAGCGTGAGGTGAAAGACCCTCGCGTTGGACTGGTCACGGTTAACGCCGTCAAGGTGAGCCGGGACCTGGGCTATGCCGACATCTATGTGTCATTGCTGTCGACCGAAGAGCTGACCGAGGATTCTCCGGAAATCCAGGACGCCCTGGGTGTGCTGAACAAGGCTTCGGGTTTTCTGCGGGGCCAGATTGGTCGCGCCATGAAACTGCGAGTGGTTCCGCATCTGCGGTTCCACTTCGACTCGCTGCTGGGTGAGAGCCGGAAAATGGATCGCCTGATTCGCGAAGCGGTGGGTGAGCACCCATCCGTGCCCCGCGATGACAACGATGACCCGGTATCCGATAACCCGGAGCGTGACGCTTGAGCCGCAGAAGAAAAGGCCGCAACGTCAACGGCATCCTGGTGATCGACAAGCCCATTGGTGTTACTTCCAACGGCATCCTGCAGCAGGTCAAACGCCTGTTTGGCGCCGCCAAGGCCGGCCATACGGGGGCGCTTGACCCGCTGGCCACCGGTGTATTGCCGCTGTGCTTTGGGGAGGCCACCAAGTTCTCCCAGATGATGCTGGACAGCGACAAGGCCTACGTCACGACCGCCCGGCTGGGTATCCGTACCGAAACCGGCGACAGTGAAGGTGCCGTGGTCGAGGAAAAGCCGGTGCCGGCGTTGATCGAAGCCGATGTGGACGCGGTTCTGGCCCGGTTCCGGGGGCCGATCAAACAGGTGCCCTCCATGTACTCGGCGCTGAAACACCAGGGCCGTCCTCTCTACGAGTACGCCCGCGAAGGCATCGAGATCGAACGGCCGGCCCGCCCGGTCACGATCCATGAGCTGACCTTGCTGGCGGTTCGGGAGAATGAGCTGGACCTGGCGGTGAGCTGCACCAAGGGCACCTATATCCGCTCCCTGGTGGAGGATATCGGTGATGCTCTCGGCTGCAGTGCGCACGTCAGTGCGTTGCGTCGCACCATGGCCTCCGGTTATACCCTCGAGGCCGCTCATGATGTCAGTAAGCTTGAAGCCATGCGGGAGCGGGGTGAAAGTCTGGATGGGCTGTTGTTGCCACCGGAAAGCGCCCTGACCATGTTTCCCGAACTTCATCTTTCCGGCCCCTCGTTGGTGTCGATATTGAATGGGCAACCGGTTAGAATGACGGACCAATCCCTGGAAGGCTTGGTGCGCCTTTATGGCAACCGGGGCTTTGTGGGATTGGCAGAAGCAATGCCAGAGGACGGTGGTATCCAGTTGGTGCCCCGTCGACTGGTCAAGAGCAGTTAGCGGTCACGGTATCGCTGCTGGTTAGCCGGGCTGTAGAGATGCGCGGTTCGGCCGAATTCTCAAGCATCGCAAACAATGAGGTGTAATATGGCACTGTCTGCCAACGAGAAAGCTCAGATCGTCAAGGATTTTCAGCAAGCCGAAGGTGACACAGGTTCCCCTGAAGTTCAGGTAGCCCTGTTGAGCGCCAACATCGACAAGCTGCAGGATCACTTCAAGACCAACAAGCAGGATCACCATTCCCGCCGTGGTCTTATCCGGATGGTAAACCAGCGTCGTAAGCTGCTGGACTACCTGAAGCGTAAAAACGCTGACCGTTACCTGGATCTCATCCAGCGTCTGGGTCTGCGTCGTTAATCCGGATTGACGACCGGAAAGGCCGGCCCGGGGTTCCCGGGCCGGCCAGCTTCTCTCCCGCTGTCTGTGCTGGCCCTTTCCGGGAAAGCCGGAGAGTGAACACTGCAATTGATGTGTCTGTGAAACCTGAGGGTACTCCCTGTCACAATTGAAAGCCGGTATTGATAGCAGGTTGTTGAAAAGCCCGGGTGGTGCAGGTTTGACTGCACGCCTTACCGGGGTTTTGCAACAGCCTGTTAGCTTTCAGACGGGTTGCCTTGGGTTCGCATGAGTTGACCAATAATCAGGAGTCTATTGTGGATCTGCAACCACGTAAGAAAACGTTTGAAATGGGTGGCGAAACCTTCACCCTGGAAACCGGTCGTGTTGCCCGTCAGGCAACCGGCGCGGTACTGGTCTCCACCGGCGATACCGCCGTGCTGGGTACCGTTGTGGGCGCCAAGGAGCCCAAGCCGGGTCAGGGTTTCTTCCCGCTGACCGTGAACTATCAGGAAAAGACTTACGCCGCCGGTAAAATCCCGGGTGGCTTCTTCAAGCGTGAAGGTCGTCCTTCCGAGAAGGAAACTCTGACTTCCCGCCTGATCGACCGTCCGATCCGTCCGCTGTTCCCGAATGGCTACATGAACGAAGTACAGGTGGTCTGTACCGTCATGTCTGCCAGCAAGGAGCATGACCCCGATATCGCCGCCATGCTCGCTGCCTCTGCCGCGCTGGCCGTTTCCGGCATTCCGTTTGATGGTCCGATCGGTGCCGCCCGCGTTGGTTACACCAACGAGCAGGGCTACTTCCTGAACCCGACCTTCGAGCAGCTGGAAACCTCTGCCCTGGACATGGTTGTCGCTGGTACCGAAGAAGCCGTCCTGATGGTGGAATCCGAAGCCAAGGGCCTGACCGAAGATCAGATGCTGGGCGCCGTTCTGTACGGTCACCAGGAAATGCAGACTGCCATCACCGCCATCAAGGAATTTGCCGCCGAGAACGGCAAGCCGCGTTGGGAGTGGCAGCCGGAGGAAGAGAATACCGAGCTGCTGAACGCCATCCAGAGCGACTTCGGTAGTGCCATCGAGGAAGCCTACAGCATCCGCGATAAGATGGACCGTTACGCGCGTCTTGGCGAAATCAAGACCGAAGCGGTTGAGAAGCTGGCCAGCAGCGAAGAAGACGACGGCAAGCCGGCCGAAGACGAAGTGAAGAAGTACTTCGGCAAGGTCGAGAAAACCGTGGTTCGCCAGCAGGTCATCGATGGCAAGCCGCGCATCGACGGTCGTGACAACCAGACCGTGCGTCCGATCGAAGTGGAAGTGGGCATCCTGCCATCCGTTCACGGTTCCGCCCTGTTCACCCGTGGTGAAACCCAGGCCATCGTGACCGCCACGCTGGGTACCACCCGCGATGTGCAGATCATCGACGCCCTGGAAGGCGAGCGTAAGGATCCGTTCCTGTTCCACTACAACTTCCCTCCGTACTCCGTGGGCGAAGCTGGCCGCATGGGCTCCCCGGGCCGTCGTGAGATCGGTCACGGTCGTCTGGCCAAGCGTGGTGTGGCAGCGGTTATGCCGACCATCGAAGAATTCCCGTACGCCATCCGTGCGGTGTCCGAGATCACCGAATCCAACGGTTCCAGCTCCATGGCCTCTGTCTGTGGTTCCTCCCTGGCACTGATGGACGCCGGTGTGCCGCTGAAGGCACCGGTGGCTGGTATCGCCATGGGTCTGGTCAAGGAAGGTGACAAGTTTGCCGTTCTGACCGATATCCTGGGTGACGAAGACCACCTGGGCGACATGGACTTCAAGGTAGCCGGTACCAAAGACGGCGTGACTGCTCTGCAGATGGACATCAAGATTCAGGGCATCACCGACGAGATCATGGAAATCGCCCTGGAGCAGGCCAATGCAGCGCGCCTGCACATCCTGGGTGAGATGAACAAGGTGATCGCCGAGCCGCGTGCCGAGCTGTCTGATCGTGCGCCGAGCATCACCACCATCAAGATCGACCCGGACAAGATCCGTGACGTGATCGGTAAGGGCGGTGCCACCATTCGTTCCATCTGTGACGAGACCGGTGCCTCCATCGACCTGGACGACGACGGCAACGTGAAGATCTACGCCGACAACCAGGCGGCTGCCCAGGCGGCGGTCAAGCGTGTGAAGGAAATCACCGCCGAGATCGAAGTGGGTGCCATCTACAAGGGCCGCGTTGAGCGCATCGTGGACTTCGGTGCCTTCGTTAACATCCTGCCGGGTAAAGATGGCCTGGTGCACATCTCCCAGATCGCCGATCACCGCGTTGAGAACGTGACCGACGAAATGAGCGAAGGTCAGGAAGTTCTGGTGAAGGTCCTGGATGTGGACAACCGTGGTCGCGTGAAGCTGTCCATGAAAGAAGTGAAGGAAGGCGAGCAGCCGACCGATCTGGCCGAGTAATACTCCGCCAGTCACGAAAAAACCCGCCTGTTGGCGGGTTTTTTTATTTCACCATGACTCCAGCACCGTACTTCGCTGGACTACGCCCAGGCTCGCTACAGCAAGTTTATCAATAGCTTAGGTGAATTCATCATATGCCGGTGCTTTCCGAAACTTGACCCGGCTTCCTTCCGCTTGGCTCCTAACAGGCTCCTGGAAACGGGTCTTTCCAAGGAGTCAGCTATGGCTAAGATCAAACTCACCAAGTCCGTAATTGATGCGGCAAAACCCCAGGCGCAGCCGATTGAGCTGCGTGACACCCTCGTTCCCGGCTTTTTGTGCAAGATCACGCCAGCCGGCCGCAAGGTCTTCATGCTCCAGTACCGGACGAATGCCGGTGAGCGGCGCAAGCCAGCACTGGGCCTGTACGGAGAACTGACAGTCGATCAGGCCCGCTCGTTGGCACAGAGTTGGCTGGCCGAGGTTCGCCGGGGCGGTGATCCGGGAGCCGCCAAAGCCGAGGCGCGCAAAGCGCCGACGGTCAAGGAGCTGTGTGGAAAGTTCATGGAGGACTATTCCAGGCATCGTAACAAGCCCAGCACCCAGAAAGGCTACCAGGGCAATATCGACCGCAACATCATCCCGATCCTGGGACGAATGAAGGTCCATGATGTGAAACGTGCCGATGTGGCGACGATGATGAAGAAGTTGGACTACAAGCCGGGTGAGGCGAACAAGGCCCTGTCTGTCCTGCGTAAGATGTTCAACCTGGCTGAAATTTGGGGCTATCGTCCGGATGGCTCGAACCCGTGCAGACATGTTCCGTTGTATACCGGGGGCAAGACGACCCGTCTCATTACCGACGAAGAAATGGCCAGGCTATTCAAGCATCTTGATCAAATCGAGGCAGAGGGCTTGGTGCCATATGTCATCCCGTTGGCGATCCGCCTGCAATTCGAGTTCGCTGCCCGGCGCTCTGAAATCGTCCTGCTCGAATGGGAATGGATTGATCTGGAAAACCGCCGGGTAGTCTGGCCTGACAGCAAAACCGGTGGTATGTCCAAGCCCATGAGTGAGGAAGCCTATCGACTGCTTTCCTCAGCCCCTCGACATCCGGGTATGCGTTATGTGCTGCCGTCGCCACGCAACCCTCTTACTCACCTGACCTATGGGGAATATTACGGTGGCTGGACGCGGACACTCAAAGCGGCCGGTGTACCGCATGTTGGCACCCACGGTATCCGCCATCGTTCAGCCACCGACATTGCCAACTCGGGTATCCCGGTCAAGGTCGGCATGGTGCTGACCGCGCATAAGACGGTCACCATGTTCATGCGCTATATCCACACCGAGGATGATCCGGTGCGTGAGGCGGCTGAACTGGTGGCTAACCGGCGCAAGACCATCACCGGGGCGCAGCGTGACAAGGGGGCGTCCCTATGAACCGGCCAAGTTTCCTAGAATCTGGACAATCATGCCCGTTACGGGTATATTTTTGGAGCGGTAGTCTATGACGGTTTTTAAGAGAAAGGACTTTGCGCGGTGGCAGGTGAGCGAGAAATTGTCCGATGCGGCCCTGTGCAAGGCTGTCAGGGAAATGGAAAGTGGACTGATTGATGCAGACTTGGGCGGCCATCTTTACAAGAAGCGGGTCGCCCGGCCTGGTGCAGGTAAGAGCGGTGGCTACCGTACCTTGTTATCGGCCCGTGTTGGCCACCGCTATATATTCCTGCATGGGTTCCCGAAGAGTGACAAGGCCAACATCACGCGGGACGAGAAAAAAGCGCTGCAATATGCTGGCAAGGTATTTCTGGAGCTATCGGGTACGGCGTTAGTGAAGGCATTACAGGCAGGCGTTCTACTGGAGGTGTGTTGTGACAAGCAAAATCATTGAATCTTTACGCGGTGACTTGGCTGCATTGCACGATGCTGGCGCGATCAGCAAAGTAACTATGCGCCAGTTCGACGCGACTTGCCCGCCGCCAGTGCGTGAATTCAGTGCCGACGATATTAAACGTTTGCGTGAAGCATTGCACTTCAGCCAACCCGTATTCGCCCACCACCTGCATACCAGCGCTTCGACGGTACGCAAGTGGGAGCAGGGAGAAACCCGTCCCGCTGGCCCGGCGCTCAAACTGCTTAACGTTATTGCCGACAAGGGCTTGCAGGCCATTATTTGATTAAGTAACTCCGGCGGAGAGACAGAGAGTGGCTTCACGCATTGCCCCATTCAGTTCTCAGCACTTGGAGGCGGCCTGCCGCGTTCTTGCTGACACCGCACAGGGGTTGACCGGCACACAAATTGGCCGATTGCTTCAAGAGATTCAGGTAGCCGATCCCTCGCCAGATATGACCAAATGGAAACGGTTGTTCAATGCACTGGCTGAAGCACAGAATCGGCACCAGGTCGGCAACCATCTCATCATGTTCATCAACCGTGCGATGAATCCAGTGAGTTATGCCAGCAATTCTGGAGCATTTGCATGGCGCCGCGATGAACTCAATGTAGTCCTGGCCTTTTCGGGGTTCTACGTGCGTAACGATGGCAAAGTCGCTCATGCTGACAAGGCCAATACATTAGACGAGGCCCGTGCTCGTGCGGGCCGTCTCAGAGTAGCGCTGGAAAGTCGTGCGGTGCATTCAGAGGTTCTGAATTACTGCCGCGCGGAACTCATGGAAGAGAATTATTTTCACGCGGTCTTTGAGGCGACTAAGGGTGTCGCCGAGCGGATTCGTCAGCTTTCAGGTCTCGGTGGAGATGGGGCTGACCTGGTCAATAAAGCATTTGGGGGGCAGCAGCCCGTTCTTGTCTTGCGAACATTGAGTACTGAGTCTGAAAAGAGCGAGCAAAAGGGCTTTGTAAACCTATTGATCGGTCTGTTTGGGGCGGTACGCAACCCACTTGCCCATGCCGCCAAAACGCAATGGCCGATGTCTGAACAAGACGCCCTGGACATCCTGACGTTGGTATCATTGATTCACCGAAAGCTGGATGGCGTCTCCAGGTTTGCTGTTTCGATGTAAGGGGGAACCATGGACGAGGCGATTGTTGTTTTCTCCCGGAAAGGGATCTTCAAGGCCTCTATCGCTGCGCGAGACGTCCGCAGTCGGGAGCATGCGCGAAAGCTGTGGCCTTTGGTTTCTGCTGACGGATCGCGACAGATGGTCACTTGGGTCAGTCCCTCCTTCAACAATGGAAAACTGCGCCGACGATCCCATTTTAGAGTACTGCCTGCCCAGCACGTCTTTAAGCCTAAAACGCACTTCGACGATGAAGAAGCCAGCCGGTGGCGCGCTGTGCAGGAGAGTCCCGAACACCGCCGGGCGAAAGAGCTGGTTGCAGAAGAACTCTCCAACCGTCTGAATGCCGGGCTTGCCATGCCTTGGGCATTCAAAGATGAAGATGCATCCGATTATCCGTTGGAAGGCAATTTGTTGCTTGGTGCCGATCAAGTGGCAATTGAACACTCCCTTGAAACACCGTTTGGTAGTCAGTTTAGGCTCGATGTGGCCGTGCTCGGCCCGCCAGTCCAGGCTGAGCCGATGGTACTTGGCGGGGTTGAAATCGAACTCGGCCACGCTTTCGACGGACGCAAAGCGCTGATTGGAAAGTCGCTCGGATTCCCACTCATCTCGATCGATATCACCGAAATGACACTGGCCGAACTGACGCCAGAATGGGCGCAACGTGTGTTGACAGCAACCACGCGTAGCCATGAACAAGGGCGTCGGCAGACCTACATCTATCTCCATGACTTGTTGTATCCCCTCTATGCTCAATTGCCGGCGTTTCTTGATAACGAGCAACGCCATCAGTTTCTGGTATTTGCCGATGATGAAACGCTAAACAAGCTGGTGCGCTGGATGAATCTGTTGGCCGACAAGCTGGAGTATCCAAAGGGAATGGTTGCTGTAGCATTAGTCAACGGCAAGAACGACCAGGCTCGCAAGATGCTGGAGCGTGCCGGGCAAGTTGTTGGGCCCGATTGGCAAGAATTCAATGATCAGAAATGTCTTCGTCTGACCCTTCCTCGCCCGAAGGGGCCGACCGATCTTCAAGCGCACCGTTTCCACATGACCATGGCGCGAGTCCTGCTATCACATACCGATGCGTTGGTTGGCTATAAGTATTGCAACGGCGTGGACAACAATCACCCTGAAGATGATGTGTGGGTTGCAAAGCGCTGGATTGCAGATGAAAAAAGGTTCTCAGAGCACCGTGTATTACCAAAGCGATTGGCCGAGCCAGTCAATCGCCTAATCGCTGTCGTTTCGGATCTTAGACATAATCATTCCATAGCCCATCTGGAGGAATGAGCAAGGTATTGAGTTGTATTGGCTGACGTTCGTTGGTGATTGACGGGCGTGTAATCTACACAACAACAGCGCAGACTACTTCATCTAAAACTGTCCTCCCGGTGTTTCTCCGTCGGGCTCGCGGGCTGCACCCCGCGCCTCATACTGAGTCACGGCCATCCGGCTTTGATCCCTGAGTGTCTTCGGCCCATAGGCCTGCGCGCTCCGCTTGCCAAAAGCGAGTGGGTGCAGTGGGCGGGGTATGGGCGGTCTTGCTGTTTCCCTTCACCGTACCACGGCGTGCTCGCCGTCAAGGGCGGCGCGTGCTCCGCGCGCTTGCGTCCTGCGGCCGTGGGTCACCCCTGACGGCTTGCGCTGCGCCGTGCTGGAGCCGGTTCCGGGCAATTCCGCCCGAGCAACCGGAGCACGATCATGACTCAACTGTCCTTTTCCTCATTCGATTCTTCTCTGCTGGTACGTGACGCGCAGGGGCGCTACCTGCCGGCGTCGCCAGATCAAATTCTTGATGCTGCACGCCAGGTTATCGACCAGAAACTCCAGCGGGGGATGTCTTTCACCTCACCGGCAATCGTCAAGGAGTTCCTGTGTGCCAAGCTGGCAGGTTTTGAGCACGAGGTGTTTGCCTGTCTGTTCCTGGATTCGCAGCATCGCTTGATTGACTATGCCGAGATGTTCCGGGGCACCATTGACGGCGCGTCGGTGTATCCGCGCGAAGTCGTCAAGGAAGCGTTGCGGCTCAATGCGGCGGCGGTAATTTTTTCGCACAATCATCCCAGTGGGAATCCCGAGCCGAGCCGTGCCGATGAAGCCATCACCAAACGCCTCAAAGAGGCGCTGGCACTGGTGGACGTGCGCACACTGGATCACGTCATTGTCGCCGGTAGCGACACCACGTCCTTTGCAGAGCGCGGCCTGATTTGATCCTAGGGGCTTCGGCCCCCTTTTTGCTGCGTCACATCAAAAATTGATCATCGGCCTGTGGCGATTGCAGTTGGATCGCCACACAGCAGATTTTAAGGTCTGTCAGGGTGTCAGGTTGAAGTATCTCAGGAGAAAAAGGTATCACGTGGCCCAGGACCAGAGGTTTCCATCTGGAGCGCTACGTCTTCTCCAGAAATACGTCGTACCGCAGAAGCCGATACAAACTGAGCATCCAGAGCCAAAGCAATGACTTCCAGTCGAGTCAATGGCGTCTCCCTGTAACGATCACCTACGTAATCAGGAAATCGACCCAGTGCGTTCAATAGCAATGGGTCATCCCTATGACTGCATTCTTGAGTCACTCGTTGTCCCAGTTTGACCAGGTCATGGCCAAATAGCTTTGGGTGTCTCAGCTCTTTCTCCGTTACGCCGAGATGCAATAGAGTGCCTTTTAAGGCCAACTCGGCCGTTAAGCAGATAGGTTGTAGCACTGGGCTACTGACTGAGCCTGACTGGGAAAGGCTTTCTGCAACCAATTTTAATTGTTCGGTTGCAAGCCCCCAAAAGGTTGAGGCGTTTCCTGGTTGGACGTTGCGGTCAATCCCATAGACAAGGTCGTGCATATCTGCAAACGCAAATGCCGACCTGTTCGCAATGTTAGGATCGTGACGGCACCAAGCAGCCCACTTCTGATGGTTTGAAAATCCCAACCCTTGATCGATGGAAATGTTGACGGACCCGAAGACGACTCCAATGGTCACTTTCTTGACACGATCCACTGAGGCAGCCAACCCCGTACCCATGCCTGGCCAAGTGAACCCGACCTCAGGAATCAATCGAGTATAGGCACGCTCAATTTCATGTACTTGAGCATTGCCACCATAGCCTATCGAAAATTGGTCACCGAGAATTTCCATGGCGGCGCGGAACGGTCGAGCATGAAATGGAATACCCTCGTGAGCAAAACGTTCATCCAGTTTGAGAATGTCGTTATCAGAGAATTTGATCATCCAGAGTTTCCTGGTTTCTTGTGTTTTCGATGCTAGACGAATGGCTGAAAAACCAACAACAGCCAACCCATTGAAATAATAAATGAAGAATTTCAGGGCGTCTCCACTCATGGACCGCGCTGCTCCAGATTCGCTATCCGCTCATCCCTGACGGGACTGGCTGGTGCCAGCCTTTCACATCCCTGACGCCTACGGCCCGGCTTCCAGCTTCGGGCCTGCGCGCTTCGCTTGCGTGCGGTCGGCACATTGAGGCGGCCGTTGCCTGTCCAGCCATCTCTCCTGATCCCATCACCTTGTCCGCGACTGTAGCCCGCATCCGTGTGCCATCAAGGCGTGCAGGGCATTAATTCCGATGTACGCCTAAACCGCTCTCTGTGGTTGCTGGCCGATGGCCTGCGCCAGTTGAAAGCCTGAACCCTCAAGCGGTTGGCGAAGAAACGATACATTCCCAAGAATTGGGTACTACCTTACCTGCTAGTAAGCGATGGTAGTGCCCGTACCGTGAGCCTGGCCGAGAACGTACAGTGGGGGGCCATACACCCGGCAGACTAGTTTGAATCCTTTGCGGCACTGATGGCCTAAGGATGCTCTATGGCCTATTGGAAACGTTGCAGCGGATTTTTCTGCCACACCACTGGTGGTACAGCGCCGCTTGAAACTGATGAACGTCCCCGCGCCTGATGGCCGACTATCGGCAACGGCGCAAAAGTGCCTCAGTCCCGCGTTATCGAGTCCAGTGGCGGGCTATTGCGGAAATGGCATTTTTTCCTGCTCTTGTACCGGAATTGTCTGCAATGGCAGCAAGTCCATGACGTCACAGAACAACGCCCGGTTCTTCCAGTCGTTTCTATCACCAATTACGTAGAAGCGCCGCTTGGCACGTGTTGCCGCCACGTTCAAAAGATTTGGTTCCGACACCGCCCAGTCACGGGCGCCTGAGCCCTCAGTATTGCCACCCAACACCATGATGACGACGGATGCTTCCTTACCCTGCATGGTATGGATAGTGCCGGACACCATCTTGCCACGGAGCATGCGCTTGAGATTCTCCTGGACGGCTTTGAAGGGCGTGATGACCGAAATGTCGTTAGCCTCCACGCCATCCTCATGCAGTAGTGCAAGCAGCTCCTGCAGAGCTTTGCCTTCGGCGGGCACCCAGTTGCCTTGCGACGCTCCACTGGCTTGAATCCATCCTGTCGGTAGGCTGGCAGGCGTTTCCTTGTCAGGGCGCGGGGCAAGCGTGCCGTACACCATCGCTCCGTCATAAGCGATGCGGTTGGCGAGCGTGTGCATAGGCTTGTCGCAACGGCGGTGTACGACCAGCGGCAACCCTACCCAGGTCTTGCTATCGGCCGGTCCCGCCATGCGCCCCCAACGGGTGGCCTCATCGGCCAGCGTCTGTGCGGATTGTCGATTGGGGAGCCAATGGGTATCGACCTGGTAGCGCGTGCGCATGTGTTCGAGCACGGCGTCGGAGACGGTGACGATCGGCTTGAGTTGCAGGGGATCGCCCACCAACAATGCACGCCGGGACCGCCATAACGCACCGACCGCTGCTTGGGGTGCGGCCTGGCCTGCCTCGTCCACCAGCAGCCAGCCAATCTCGCCGGCTCCCAACGAGCCGAATGAGCGCGCAAACGACGCGAAGGTGCTACTCAATACCGGCACGACCATGAACAGCGACGCCCAGGCCGAGCGAATAGCGTCACGCGAAAAGCCTTGGTAGCGGGTGCCCGTCAACATGCCGTTGATGAGGAACAGGTTGGAGCGCATGCGAGATGCTTCCAACTCAAAGAACACCCGATGAAGTTTGAGCGCCTGAATGAAGACGCGAGCGCGTGCTTGGCGCCAGCCGTCAATACGCCAAGGTTCGGCCAGCTCGATGGCATCGCCGCGACCGATAGCGCCGTCTTGCAGCCAGGCAAGCAGGTGATCGGCTTGGCCGTCCCTTGCCACGTCGATGGCATCTTGTGTGTGTGCTTGGCATTGATCGCGCAAGCGCTGAAGCCCACGTCGCGTATCGGTAGTCTGCTTTTCCAGACTCTCCCGAGAGGCATCCAATTGCTTGGTGAGGCGTGCTATCCGGCTGAACTCGGATTTGGCCAAGTCGTGCTGGCCTTCGAGCCGTTTCCGCTTGGCATCCCAGTCTCGCTGCGCGCCCCACAAACTGAAAACTTTTGCCCAAAATCCCGGCTTGCGCGCTTGATGTTCCTCAAGTGCATCCAAGCAGTGCTTGAGCGCCATGCTGGCAGGACGGCTCTCTTCGGCATCCAGGCGAGAGAGTTGATTGATCGCATCGGCTAGTTTCTTTTCGAGAGCGCGTAGCGCTTCAGATTGATCCGCGACCTGCTTTCTTGTCTTGCAGAGGGCTTGGATCAGTTCGCGGATGCGATTAGCAGCGGCACGCGCCTTGCGCACCTCTGTTTTGGCGGCCTCGTACTCGGCGATGGCTTGCTGCCACAAGGCTTGGCGTTGTTCCGGGGAGCGGGTCTTGTTGACCTCAGCGCATGCATTGAGCCAACCGAGAAAGCCTTTCGGTCCTTCTTCCTTGTCTGCCGGTGCCTCGGCGTGGTCCTCGTTTGTACCAGGATTTTCCTCCGCCGTGGAGTGCGTAGAAAACAACGTGTTCAAAACATCGCCAAATTCATCGTCTAACTCGGCCTCATCTTCGGATTCAGGGTCCGCCTTGTCGTCGCTGCCGAACGGGCGCTGACCATAGAAGTAGCGCTCCACGAACTTGGTTCGCCGCGCCTTGCTGCCCAGCGCACCGGAAATCAATCCCCACGCAGGTTTCCCACTTACCAGTTCGCCCAGCTCGGCAAAATACTCGGCCTCGGGCAGCCAGCTCTCGTCGATCTTGTCGCACTGGGGTAATTCGAGCGTGACGTTTTCCACCGCGCCATTATTGGACGACGCCACGACGATCTCGAAGCCATACAGCGCTGGATTGAGTTTGAAGCAAGCTTGTTGTTTGCCGCCCTCGTTGGCCACTTCGCGCCCGTTACTGACGAACCCATCGGAGGCGCGGCGCAGCTTGGAGAGCGCATCGGCCCGGCCGGTCACAATGGCGGCAATCAAGTCGCGCAGCAGTGTCGTCTTGCCTGTGCCAGGGGGGCCGTTGATACCTAACAGCCCTTGGGCATTGCCAAGCGTGGCCAGGATCGTATTGACGGCTAGTTGTTGGGAATGCACCAGTCCCAGATGCCGCTCCGAAGGCCAGCAGCTCATGGCATAGGTGTCGGGCATCAGGCGATCGATCAGCGACAGCGATGCGCGGTCATCGTCTACATGCAGGTGCTGCCGGGTATCGTGTTGGCGCAGATAGTGTTCCAGCGGTTCGCTTTTCCCGTCGTTACCGATGCTGCTGGCGACGGCGGCAAGATCGTCGAGCAGGAAACTATTGAGCGGGTCGTCTTCCGATTCTGGCTTATTGGGATTGACGGGCTGAGAGCGGAAACGAAATACCTGGCCATCCATATCGCCAAAGAAACCCGCTACGCCGAGATATTGGAGAATCCAGTGGGTCAGCTCACGCAGCGCTTCGCCGGATACCTGACCCTCGAACAGCACCTTCGCCTTATCGCCGATGGCCCTTTGATCATCCTCGAAACCACTTGTCCAATCCTGCCCCGCCAACACGCGCCCTAGAAACCATGCCTCGCTGGAGAGGACGAAACTGTCATCGACGAACTGGCCCGCCATGGTGAATTTCGCAGCGAACAGCGCCGATTCTCGATACTGCGGTTCTCGATAGCCCTGATCAGCGCCATAAGCCTCCTTGAGCTGTTCAGCAACACGCCGGCTGTCATAGAGGTGAGCGAAGAGCGTGTGACTCCAGACGCGCCGCTTGGGCAAATGCTGCTTTGCAACGATACTTGCTGCCGACCATGGCGGGATAGTCTGCCCGATGGGAGTGTCGTGAATGAACGCACCGTAGGGGCTGCTGCGCTTCTTCAACTTGGGGGCGGATTGCGGCTGCAACAACTCAACGGCATGCCAATAGCGGACAATGTTCTCTTGCTTAGTCAAAACTCTTCCCTTGCGATAGCCAATCTTGTTCTTTCCTTCTTTTTACTGTTGGTAAGGCCCAACGCATTTCGCACATAGTCCGTCTTCTCGGCGCCCAGTGCCCCCAAGTGATGGCATGCCGCCGTGATGGCGGGTGCTCTAGTTCGCCATGGCTGGTTGGCGGTTGAGTAACCGTGTGCCACCCTCACTGTTTGGCAGTTTGTCCACTATGTCACAAAGGCTGGGACACGGACACACCGTCTGGTATCGCGATGGAGCCTCCGCCCCGCGTTTCAATCATGAAGTCGCCTGCCACGCCAAGGGCGCTCCCGCCTTGTCGTTGGAAGTTGCCCTTGCCCGCGTCAGGCTGCAAACCGGTGAAGTCATCACGCGGGATGCCGAGTTGTCCAGGTCTCCTTTCGGAGCGGTTCGGCCCAAGGCGTCCTTGTGTCGTTGTGAATCCTGGCGGTGGCCCAGCTGTGCCTCGGGCTTTATGACTGCAACCGTGCGGCGCAAACAATTTCCCCTGCGCTGGGCGCATTCCTCGCGGGACAAATTGTTTGCGTCTTCCGGTTCTTCACTACGTTGCGACCGCAAGCAGTGCAGCCAGCCCGTCCCCCGCCGCTCGGATCACAACAAGGACGCGATGGGCGCGAACCTTGTTTAACCCGAAAGGAGAAACACCATGGCCAACATCGGCACTTTTACCGCAGACAAAGACGGCTACACCGGCACACTCCGTACCCTGACGCTCAACGTCAAGGTCAAGCTGGTCCCCAACGACAAGGGCGACAGCGAGAATGCCCCCGACTTTCGCCTCCAGGCCGCTGGGCACGACATCGGCGCGGCGTGGAAAAAAACCAGCGAGGCCGGGCGAGACTACCTGTCCGTCACTGCCGACGACCCTTCGTTCCCGGTTCCGGTTTACGCCCGCCTGATTGAAGGCGAGGACGGCAGGCACGACCTGATCTGGTCACGCAGCAGGCCCCAGGCGGAGTAACCGCCGCTCACCGTGCCCCGCCCATTATGGCGGGGCATCTTACCGCTGATGCACCATGTCACGCGCTCGCCTATGGCGCGCGTAATTCGGCTGCATTGCCACCGTTGCTTTCTTTCAAGGCTTTATCAGCTAAAGCCGCTTACGAAATATCAATTTCCAGAACGCGAACCAATATTCGTTTATCCGGGAACCCATACTTTCCAGCCGGATAGTTGGAATTAACCGGAACGGCTGATCTCAGCGACAACTCTGCGCCAGCGGCAAATACAACTTCGTTTTCATGGCCTAGATTCGTACCTTTCCGCCTGTAGGCGAAAACCTTGGTCTTCGGATTGGTCGCTCTCAGTACGAACAAGTCAATTCGGTCGGCGTCATATCCCTTGCCTTTATGGTCTGCGTTACGTAAGGCAACCTGTGGGCAGAATGAGGTGGAAAGCGGACGATCTGTTAGCAAACGATTGTCATTGGTGGGCCATAGCCCTGCGTGGAAAAGACATTGCCCTTCACTGAGCACATGGCCGACCGCTTCTATCTCTGCGGAAACCTGCTCGAAATTGCAATGTGGATAGCGCTTCTGATACCGCGAAAGTCCGTCTGGTGTCTTGGATGGCATCGCTTGCCGCCAAGACCTGTACGCGACACTGTTGTCCAAGGCATCGTTAATGAAGTTGCCAAGCCTATTATCGGCGCCGACTTTTGCCATGTGAGTGGCAGCATCGTAGGCGTTAGAGATAGATGCTTTCAATATGATTGGGATACGCAGATGGGGATTTCCTGCTGCCAGTATTTCATCAAACGTAGGATCTCTTGTTTCCCAAATCTCATGGGTGGGAGAGAACGTATCTACAAGAGGGAGTTTCACTAATAAAAGCCCTTTTCAACGGTTCTTCTGAGGGGATTACATGCCACATTCAACAAGGCGCTTCAGTTGTTGATCGGCTTTGCGTTCGCTCTTGTCGGCATACGCCCGTGTCAGCCGCGTACTCTTACCGATCAGGGTTGAGAAAAGGCATGGCATAGCCTAAAAACTCCGAGTGCGGTGTTCTGTTTTCCTTCCACCTGCGAGGATTGGATGGTGGGGTGTCTCGGCGATCACTGACGGTCAACAACAGCCGTTGCTTAGCCCGGGAAATGCCGACAAAAAAAGCACAACGTTCCGCATCTTCATTTCCCCAGAAAGACTGATCTTCAACAGCGAGAATGACAACCGTATCGAATTCGAGTCCCTTGCTCTTGTGGATGGTCAAAATACGAACAGCTTGATCGTCGGAAAAACGCTCCAGTGCCTTGGGCAAATTGGGTTCCGACTTTAATAGTTCATCTACGCGGGTCTTGGTGTCGTTGACGACTTGCACTAGTCTCGCTTTTGACTCGTAATCATGGGAAAGTGCAGACAGAGTCTCGATGCCCACTTTGCTTAAGAAGGCGCGAACAAAATCCCACCAGTCCGCGAACGGTTCACCTAATAGTACGCTCTGTACGGCACTTTTCCTCTGACCAGCAATAAAGTTCTGGAAATCTCTTCGCACGCTGGACTGTACATCATCGTCAGCGAAAGGGATGAGTTGTGCCATCAATCGAATCCAGGCTTTGGGTTCTCGCTGCCCATATAGAATGGACAGATAATCGACGATAAGCCTCGCGGCTGGCTCGACAGAGATATCTTGGAGTTGTTGCTCATTGCGAAAGGGAATGCGCCGCTGCTCCAACGCTTGGATTAGGTGGTCGCCATAGAGGTCAGGTTGCCGGACAACCAGGATCGCGATTTCTGAAGGTGGAAGTTGCTCATGGTTGATCCATGTGTCGATTGAGTCCGCCAGATGTTCGGCTTCCTCTTGACTATTTGGAAATTTCCACGCGAATATCTGGCCCTCCTCACCGGCGAGTTGTTCATCAGGCATAACGGAGGTGGAGTCCATCACCTTAATGATCTCGTTCTGCATACGCAGCAGACGAGGCTTAGAACGGAAGTTGCGATACATATTAAGTGGTTCAGCAACAAAGTCCGCTGCGAAGGTTTGGAATATGCCATCAAGCGCACCTGCCCATCCCATGATCTTTTGCTTGGTGTCGCCGACTGCCGTCAGACGGATAGCAGTGTTCTGGAACGCAAGCTTCACCAGTGCGTATTGCTGGTCGGTGCAATCCTGGAATTCGTCCAGAAAGACATCACTGTAGGTCTGACGAACAGCGTTGCGGGCCGCAGCGGATGTGCTGAGGATCTGTATGGCCAGGGGCACAAGGTCACTGAATTCTATCTGTCGTCGGGTCACTCTCCGGTCGCCGATTTGGTAGTCGACGTCGAGGGCATCCCGTCCGGTCAGCACTGGCCGGAAACGATCAATAATCCTCTTGGCGAAAGCATGGAAGGTGTAACTGTCGAAGCGTGCTGCCAAGTCGGAACCACAACGGCGTTGCACACGCTCCTTCAGATTTTTGCAGGCATCAACCTTAAACGAGATGGCCAGTATTCGTTTCGGGTAACGGCAGGTTCCTGTGCGCAACAGAAAATCGGCACGCTGTGCAAGCATTTCTGTTTTGCCTGCCCCCGGCCCGGCTGTCAGCGCAAGACAGCGCTCAGTTTCCCGTACGGCACGCAAGGCATTTGGCTCAAGCGTAAGCCCGTCCGCTGGCCGCCAATCACCTGCGGCGATCATTCAGGCAATTCCTCCAGCTTGGCGATTACCGCATTCGCCAGTCGCGCCAGTGATTCAGGCATGTCGTCGCGAAGTTCCTCGTCACTCAACTGGGCCAGTGCATCGATATGGGCCGCTGGCTTACTGCCTAGCTTGAAACGCTTGTGATAGGTCTTGAAAAATGCGCGCTCATCGTCATCGTACTGTGCCGCGTCGAAATGGCTATTGCCGAGAACGGCTTTGACCGTGGTTTCACTTGGTGGATTAGACTCGACACCGTACTCATCGGGAAACGAGAGTAACATCGCGAAGTCGAGGTCCAGTGGATAGGAGAAAAAAACGTCTCGATTCTCCAGTTTTTCAAGGTAGTTGAGATAGCTACGAACCTTCTCTTTCGCATCGTTCCAAGCGGGAATTCCATGGTCCGCTGGAAGCTTTTTGGCAGGAGCGTATTCGCCTAACTGATCGTTAACGTACTTGATCCGACCCCAGCCCCCTTGATGCCGGGCGACATCCAAGTCGAGCAGAGTGAGATAGGGGATTTCAAGAGCCGAGAGCAGGCGCCAGAAGTGATTGACATGGCGACCGCCCAGAGGCGCCACGGTTACAGCAGACTCATCGACTGGAATTCCTTTGGCACGAAGGATGCGGGGCAGAACGATTTCCTCGCTATCACCTTCTCCAAGAATAACCAGCCGGGAGAAATAAATTTCGGGATATGCCTGCACGGCTTCGCGGACAAACTTGTGGGCTTCATCGGTTCTTTTCGGTAAGCGAATGCGCGTGGTCTTGGTAGTTCGCTCGCTGGTGAGCCGCAAGTAGCGTATGTGCCTAGGATTAACTCGCCGAAGCATGGAAGGTGCATGGGTGGCAATCAGGGCTTGGGCATCTTCGTTACTCGTCATAGTGGCCAGAGCATTCACGATTCTTCCCAAATAGTGAGGTGAGAGACTGTTCTCAGGCTCTTCAAGGGCGACGATCGTAAACACCGGGGGACGCAACTTATCCGGGTCGAAGGTATCATCGTCACCGGCAAGGACCGCACGTCCGATTGATTGTGCCGAAAGAACCAGTGACAGATAGAGCATGGACTTCTGGCCATCACTTAGCCTGGAGAAATCGACCAATTCTTCGTCATGCCCAGGAGAAAAGGAAACGGACAGGTGCCGTAATAAGGCTTCGATCTCGGATGCGACGAAGGTGATTTGAGGGTCGGCGAAGAAGCTGCCTTTATGCAAGGTGCTCCAGGTTGTCTGCAGGCTCCCGCTCAGAGTTGCGATTGATGGATTGCCCGCGAGGCTTTCACTGATTTTGTCTGTGAAGCCTTTGATTTCTTCTCGCTCATTTTCCCAGTTTACGGCACGCAGCATGCGGCCAAGCAGAGCATTGGCGCTGTAGGCGATGTGATCAGCGGGATCTCGTCGTGCTGGTAAGTAGTGAACCTGCACATGATTGCGTTCCGCTCGCGTAACTTGTGCTGTCGTGAGAGGAGAGCCATCGGCATCGAGATCCAATACATGAACCAGGGTTTCCTCGATGTCACCATTCACGCCCATCGTGGCGTCCAGGCGATATCGGACACGGGGTGGACCATCGGCGGAGTCCAGCCGCATATGGCCGAAATGAGGAGCTATCGTTGCGACATCATCGTCATCTTCAAGTTCGGGAAAGATAAAGTCGGCTTCGATCCAGAGCTGCCGTTCTTCAGGAACTTCCTCTTCGTCATAGGGAACGTGGAAATCTGACCGCCGGATGCGCCGTAGCGAGGGATCGAAGGCAAACAAGCGGCACAACGCCTGAAGTGCTGCCGTCTTGCCTGAACCGTTCGGGCCGATCAGATAGGTGATGTCGTTGAGGGTCAGTTCAGTGGGCTCCGGCCCAAACGACTGAAAGCTGAATAGCCGGATGCACTGTAGTTTCATGTGACGCGTTATTCCTCTGTTTTATATGGCATTTTACGACAGCGATCACTAAGTTACAGATAACAGCCAAGCTATGGCTCATCATTAGCCTGTTTGAAGCTAGCTTTTTGCATCGTTAATGATTTCACGCAGTTCGAGCTGTATCTGCTGGAGAAGTTGATCAACCTTATGCGGATTGTCACCACTATAGGCCAACGTCAACAACGTAAGCGGGTGCACCTCCATCACCTCGCACAGCTCAGCCAGCTTGCTGAGGGTCGGGCTTTTCAGATCGCGCTCCAGGGTACTCAGGTAGGTACGGCTCGACACGTTAGAGAAGGCTTCCTGGCTTAAGCCACGCGCCTTTCTGACGGCCTTCAATGCCTTTGCCAACGAGTACTGTTCTGCCACCAATGGTTTCCCCTCAAAAACCAAGATGACAGCCTATTGCGCCCTATAGGGCTACAAACTATAGTGTTCATTTGGTATTGCTCTGTGTTTTTGTGCCTTTACGGAAATCCGCTTTTGCGGATCATGTGCCATCCGGAGAGCCGTATTCGTGCTTTTGCTGATAGACGCCAAAGCGCTTTCACGCTTCTACGTATTTGTGGATTTGAGGGATTACGCTTGCGTGTGTTTGTACACAAACGCTGATGCAGTTCTGCGGTTCAGTGCCTTTGTGGTGGATGGGCGGCCATGACTGCACTCGTCACTGATGCGGAGCGTGCGCAACTGCTTGCCAACAATCAGGAGGCCGACCCGGTGCCCGTTGTGCGCTTATTCACCCCGGATGCGCACGCCACCTGGCTGCTGGCCTCGCTCGACCCTGCCGATGGCGACACCGCCCACGGCCTGATCGACCTGGGCATCGGTATGCCTGAGTTGGGGATGGTGAAATTGTCCGATCTGGCGTCCATCGTCGGGCCGCAGGGACAGCCCGTGATGCGTGATTGCTTCCTCCAGCCGACGCGGCGACTATCGGAATACCTGCGGCTGGCCGAGGAAAATGGGTCGATGACCGACTGAACTGCCACGTCAGTGGCGGCCCACTGTGTCTTTTTAGGTCTGACCTTAGACCGACAGGGTCTGGATAAGCAACCTTGCACCGACGCAGTGCATAGCTGCTCGAAACAGTCATGATGCGCGGCGCGGCTTTTGGCAGGCTGGCCAATACGGCACGCCATTTTGGGGCGAGCCGTCGTCGCATTCGGACGAAACCCGCAACGCACCGGAGCCAATCGGTCTTGACGCTGACAATATACCGTTTCACCCATGATGTTGCGATGATGGCTTCATAGCGCAATTTTCCACCGTGGCGACGTTCCTCAAGCCGAGGGAGGTTGCGCCATGGCTGATCCCTGCGCCCCGTCCTGGTATCCGACGGCGGCCTATCTCTACGTCCTGCACCTGGATGGCCCGGCGCTGGCTTGGGAGTACCTGCGTCGCCACCCGGATTACCGTCGGGACTGGCGTCGTCGCCGATCGGACACGGCACAGCGCTGGGGGCTGCGCCTGCTGGAAAACCCGACCCTGGATGCGCGCGACGCGCACCCCGTGTGGTTTCCCGACCATGATGCCGTGCTGCAACTCCACCCAGATGCCGATCCGCCACCGAAGGCGGTGGCCTTCACGTTGTGGCAGCTTCCTGGCCGCAAGCACTTGATCCACGATGGCCAGCGTTTGTTGTTGGTCAGCCGATGGGCGGGTGGCTGCCTGCGCTTCGCGTTGGCACCAGATCTGGCCGATGGCATGGCTTACGCATATGCCGTGCGGGCAAGCGACGCCTCCCAGGCACATTGTCAGGCGCTGTCGGCTTCCCTGAAGCAGTTGGCCACTGCCACCGGCACGTCCCTTGTGGCGGTGACTCGACCACGGCCCGCTCTCACGAGCTTATTGGAACTGCATACCTTGCAGGCGCTCGACGCGACCCTGGCGGGTGCGTCCTTGCGCGAAGTGGCCGAAGGGCTGTTCGGTACTGATGCAGTCGCGGCCGACTGGCACGCCGACAGCGCCTTGCGTGCCCGCGTGCGCCGTCTGGTTCGCCGGGGCAATAGGTTGATGCAGAGCGGCTATCGCCACCTGGCACAGCTTCCACCTGTTGAGCAGGGACGCGCGGCGGTGTCTGTAAAACGTCCCTGAGCAAACGTCCTGCCTTATCTGAGACTGCCTCCATCCGGTCACGCGGTGTGGCCGGACGTTTGCAACCGATGGAGGTGCCCACCATGCGACCTGCTCCCTCGCGGCCCGCTGCCGCCGCAACTGATACGCCCGCGCAGCCCCAACGCTACCTGACCAATGACGAAGCCGCCGAGTATCTGCGCTTGTCGCCGCGCACACTGGAAAAACAGCGCGTGATTGGTGGTGGCCCCAAGTTTCGCAAGTTCGGCCGTCGCGTCATGTACGCCGTGGCTGATCTCGATGCCTGGGCCGACGCGCGCAGTTATGAGGCCACGTCCGATCCCGAATACGCCGAACGCCACGCGGGTGACTACCGTGATGGCCGCTGATCGGCAGTGTGTCGGTGGCCATCGTCATGCCCAGCCCATCGCTGCCGTCCCGGCAGCAGCCAGCGCAGCGGGAACAGCTCGATCTGTTCCGCGCACTGCCGGGCGAGGACATGGCGCCGCGCGATGCTCAAGACCTGATGGCCTATCCGTTCTTCTCATTGGCCAAGTCGCGTCGTATCGCGCCGATCGACTTCCGCAGTGGCAATATCACCCTGCGCGTCGAAGGCACCCAGGAACACGGCATCGCCACCATTTGGGACGCCGACATTCTGATCTGGGCCGCCAGCCAGATCGTGGAAGCCCGCGATGCGGGCATCCAGCCGTCACGCCGGATGCAGGCCACGCCCTACGAGATCCTGCGTTTCATCCGGCGCGGTACCTCATTGCGCGATTACCAGCGCCTCAAGGCCGCGCTCGACCGGCTGCAATCGACCACGGTGGCCACCTCCATCCGCGAGACAACCGGGCGGCGCCTGCACCGATTTTCCTGGATCAACGAGTGGAAAGAGCTGGCCGATGCCAACGGCAAGCCGCTGGGCATCGAGCTGATTCTGCCGGACTGGTTCTATGCGGGTGTCGTGGATGCTGCCCTGGTGCTCACTATAGACCCGACGTATTTCCGGCTCACCGGCGGCATCGAGCGCTGGCTGTACCGGCTGGTGCGCAAGCATGGCGGTCGGCAGGCAAACGGTTGGCAGTTCGATATTCCTTACCTGTACCGCAAGTCCGGCAGTCTGGCGCAGCCGCGCGATTTTGCCCGCGATCTGCGCAGGCTGGTGGCGAAACAGTCACTGCCCGGTTACGAGTTGTCCATCGCACGTTGGCCCGGCGAACCGGAGATGCTTTTCTTTCGGCCCGTGCCGCAAACGGCACGGGGATAAGTCAGAGGATAGTAGCAGAACAAGCTGTGAATGGGCTCGTGCTATCGGGCGCGCGGAGACTCGTGCTATCAGGCGCACCGGTATCGTGCTATCAGGCGCGCAAATCGCAGGTAAGCCCAAGAACAGAAAGGTTTTTTCCGGCTCTTAACTTAATATCTAACTTAAAATCTTATCTAACCAATAATAATAAACAGCTATTACGGCGGTGGATAACCTCCAGTCCGCGACAGTCAATGCGTTTTCCAGGCCGCTCATGGGGTCGCTTTCCGACAAGGAGGGTGATGCCATGATTGTCGCGTTGCTCAATCAAAAAGGCGGCGTGGGCAAGACCACGCTGGCCACTCACATTGCCGGCGAACTCGCACTGCGTGGTCAGAACGTCGTCTTGTTGGATGCCGACCCGCAGGGCTCGTCGCTGGACTGGGCGCAGCGCCGAAGCCAACAAGGCTTGCCCAGACTGTTCAGTGCCGTCGGGCTCGCCCGCGAAACCCTGCACCAGGAGGCCCCAGAACTCGCCCGGAGGGCCGATCACGTCATCATCGACGGGCCACCCAGGATCGCCGCTCTGGCGCGCTCCGCACTGTTGGCGGCTGAACGTGTGCTGATACCGGTACAACCCAGTCCCTACGACCTGTGGGCCAGTGCCGAGATGGTGGCGCTGATTCGCGAAGCCCAGGTGTTCCGCCCGCAGCTCATGGCGGCGTTTGCCATCAACCGGCGGGTCAGTACCACCGTGATCGGGCGTGAAGCCCGACAGGCCCTCGTGGAACAACCGCTACCTGCACTGCGCGCCGAGGTACGTCAGCGCATCGTCTTTGCCGACTGCGTGGCCGCTGGTCGCCTGGCACGTGAAATAGCACCAGACAGCCTCGCTGCTCGTGAAATCACGGCGTTGGTGGATGAACTGTTGCGGTGGCCGTTATGAGCAAGACACGCAGCAAACGCATCGGCATCGGTACGCGTCCGCCCGCCAATCCACAGGCGGAGGCATGGATTCGCCAGGGCGATGCCGATGCTGTCAACAAAGGCGACCTCTACACCGCCCGATTGACCCTCGACATCACACCCGCCATGCGGGCGCGCATCAAAGTGTTGGCCTTCACGCAGGGCGTGACCGTGGCCGAGTTGCTGCGCGCGTTGCTGGAACGCGAGTTCCCGGAGAATCCATCATGAACACACAGCCTTCGGCAGGGCCGGTTGCATCGCCATCACAGCTCGCCATGTTCTCCGGTCAGGACGATAGAGCATCGCTGACGCGCGTCTCGCTGGCCTATTTCGAATCTCGCTTCAAGCTTTACCTGCGCTTCGGTGACCCCGTGCGTATCATTCGATATGACCGCTGGCGACGCGTGGCGGTGTTCCCGCCGGGTGCCATAGTTTGCCGTATTCGCTGGCAGGCGAACGACTACGGCACGGTGCGTTGGCAATTGATGGTAATGCGGGCTGGTCTGCCACGGGATGTCATGCAGCGCATCCCCGGCGTGCAGCCCGGCGCGCACCTGCTGCTGCACGCCGAAGGCGACAGACCAGTGCGCGCCGTACTGGAACGCATCGACGCCATCGAGACGCTGGGCATCGCGCCCGTCGCCGTCTCGCCCGCGTACTGGCGTACGCTAGCCAACCGACTCGCTGCGGGTTTGCCGCTGCCCGAATACATCGCCGAGCGGCATGCCGCCTGGCTGGCCGGGAGGGCATTATCATGACGCCCCATATCACCGAGTCAGGCTCCCCTCAAGCAGCGCCGCATTCTCGCTCGCGCCACCGCGTCTGCATCGTTTTGGCGGTTCTGTCCGCCTGTGGCCTTGCTGCACTGGCCTGGGCGTCTTTTGTGCAGCCACTACCGCGTCTGATCTACAACCCATCCAACAGTGTGGCAGTGGGCTGGTATCGCCTTGATCCGCTGCAACATCAATCTGGTTCGGCGCCATTTCGGCTGGAGGTCGGCACCGTCGTTCTGACCACTTTGCCGCCAGACGCCGCCATCTTGGCGGCGCAACGCGGATACCTGCCAGACCACATTCCATTGCTCAAACGTGTGGGTGCGGTCGCACCGCAGCACGTTTGCCTCGTCGCCGGCCAGGTACGTATCGACGGTGTGTCGGTAGCGACCACATTGTCTGCTGATCGGCTAGGCCGTCCACTGCCATCCTGGCAGCTTTGTCGCCGCCTCAGGCCGGACGAGCTGTTCCTGTTGAGTGCGATCAATCCGGCGTCGTTCGACAGTCGCTATTTCGGGCCGGTCAATGTATCCGACGTGATCGGCATCGCACATCCGCTCTGGTTGGAGACACGCCGATGATGGCCGCCGAGTCACTGCGCTTCATCATGCCATCCGGCGTGTCGATTCACTGGCCGTCACCACGTCGTTGCGTGTGCAGTGCTAGCGCCGATCCTACGTATCGAGCACCGCACTTAGCGCTGCCTTCCCACGTGCAGACGTCTTGCCTCGAACACGTCCGGCCTACGGCCATTGGCGTGTTCCCCAGCGGGCTGGCTGCCAGCAGCACAGCGCCGCCGGGCCGCCGACGCCCTGAGCGTCAGCGAAGGGCAAAGGCGGAAGGCAAGACAAAAGGGGGCGGCACCTGGCGGCCCGCAACGTCAGTCTGCACGTGGGGGGTGTGCGGCACGATGTGGCTTCGCCGCCGTGCCGTGATAAGCATGAAGCCTGCGTCAGCTCTGAGATACCGGCGTGCTTCATACGACGAAGTACGCCACCCTTTGCTGGAGGCGCGGTGATGAGTGACCAGCGTGATGATGACTTTCGAGTCCGCCCCGGTACCCCGAAACACCGGGGCAAGGGTCAGAGTTTCGTTTCCAAAGTCCTCAAGCAGACGGGGAAGACCAGTGGTGGCAAATCCTCGGCACGGGGTCAGACATCGGTGGGCAACACCGGCCAGCGCCCCGGTTCACGTTTGGGCCGTGGCCATACGGCGGCTCAATTTACGGGAAAATCCCTGACGCCGTTTTCTCGCCGAGTCACCATCAAAACCCTGCTGGTCAATCAGCGCCGGGCCAGCCCGCAGTCGCTGGCGAAGCACCTACGCTATATCGAGCGCGATGGTGCGGGCCGTGAGGGTGAGCCAGGCCGGGCCTACGGGTCGCAGATTGACGAAGCTGATCTCGATGCTTTCAAGGATCGCTGCCAAGGCGACCGGCATCATTTCCGCTTTATTCTCTCGCCCGAGGATGGGGTTGAGTTGGATGATTTGCGCACCTACACACGCCACCTGATGAGCCGGGTGGAAGCCGACCTGGGTACGCAGCTGGATTGGGTGGCAGTGGATCACTGGAACACCGACAACCCCCACACCCATCTGGTGGTACGTGGGTGTGACGACACCGGCAAAGACCTCATTATCGCTGGCGACTACATCGCCCATGGCTTCCGCCACCGAGCCGCTGAACTGGCGACGGAATGGCTGGGACGGCGCACCGAACTGGAGATCCAACAGACCTTGCGGCGTGAGGTGGAACAGGGGCGGTGGACGAGCCTGGATCGCACACTGCAACGTGAGGCTGACAACGAGCACCGGGTGCAGATCAAACGCTTTAACGATCCAAAACTACAAGGCCAGAGGCAACTACTCATTGGCCGCTTGCAGCACTTGCAGCAACTGGGCCTGGCGGACGAGGTGCAGCCCGGAATCTGGGACATCCACACTGACGCCGAGAAGACCTTGCGTGCTCTGGGCGAACGTGGCGATATCATCCGCACCCTGCAACGCGCCATGCGTGGGCAGTCACGAGAACTGGCTGTGTTCGAGCCGGGTCAGGATGACAAAGGCAGTGGTCGCACCGTCATCGGCCGGGTGGCCGCCAAGGGGCTGGCGGATGAACTGCATGATCGCGGCTACCTGGTGGTCGATGGTGTGGACGGCAAGGCCCATTACGTTGCGCTGAATGCGCGCGATGAGTTGGCGAGCTATCCCACCGGCGCGGTGGTGGAAGTGCGCGGCTCCGTTGAGCAGCGCACGGCCGACCGCAACATTGCGGCGTTGGCCAACGATGGCCTGTACCGCACCGACCATCACTTGGTGATCGAACAAGGTCGGTGCAACACTGGACGCGACCCGCAAGACGTTGTGGCAGCCCATGTTCGCCGGCTAGAAGCGCTACGCCGCGCGGGTATCGTCGAGCGCGTGACCGAAGGGCTCTGGAAGGTGCCGAGCGACTTGCCCGAGCGTGGCCGTCAGTACGACGCGCAGCGCCTGGGTGGCCTGGCGGTGGAACTGAAATCCCACCTGCCCATTGAGCGGCAGGCCCGCGTGATCGGGGCTACCTGGCTAGATCAGCAATTGATCAAGGGCGGTAACGACTTTGGTGACTTGGGCTTTGGCAGTGACACAAAACAGGCTATGCGGGAACGCGCAGATTTTCTGGCCGACCAAGGGCTTGCCGAAAAGCGCGGGCAGCGCATTGTGCTCGCCCGGAACCTGCTGAGAACTTTACGGAACCGGGAATTGGTACAGGCGGTAAAAGACATCGCTGCCGAAACTGGCCTGGAGCATCGGCCAGTCGCCGATGGGCAGCGCGTGGCAGGTATTTACCGACGCAGTGTCATGCTCGCCAGTGGGCGCTTCGCCATGCTAGATGACGGTATGGAGTTTAGACTGGTCCCGTGGAAGCCGGTGATTGAACAGAGATTAGGCCAGCAGGTCGCCGCAACAGTGAGAGGGAGGGAAGTATTCTGGGAGTTAGGGCGAAAGCGAACACCGTCGATTAGCTAGCTACTGACTATCAGTGATTCATTTTATGCCACTGTTCTACGTGCCCCCTTTCTTGTCGCGCAAAATATTACGTATGCATCTGGAAGTCGGTGATCACGATGTTCTTGCATGGCTTCGCTAAACAGCTCTAAGGATCATCTGATTAATCCATGAAAATATAAGGAACTCATGACCCACCACTTTTCAAGTTTGAAATGCACGACGATTCTGGCTCAAAAAGTCAGTGGTGGATCGACTTTCAGCGGTGCGCATGCGATTTCCTTGCTGGTTTCTGTTTTTCAGGCACAACTTGCCTGCAAAGCTGGCCGGCCACGTTTCAGCAGCGTTCGTTTGGCGATCACCAGATTACTCAACGCACAGGCAACGAACAGGCGATGAGCATTTTTACCCAGCCCGCGATATCGCACCTTCGAGAATCCAAACTGACGTTTGATGATGCCGAACTGGTGCTCCACTTTGGCTCGGACCCGCGACTTGTTTCTGTTCTTGGCGCGCTCTTCATCAGTCAAATTACGGTTGCGGCTGCCCTTCGCCTGGGTGAAATCCCGGGCTCGTGGCGCATTGTCAGCGATCGCTTGCTTTTGCCCAGTGTACGCGGAGTCACCCCAGATTCGGGTTTCCTCGCCATGGAGCAGGTCCGGCAATACCTGGGAATCGTGGACATTGGCAGATGTGGCGACAACGGAGTGGATAAGCTTAGTCCGACTGTCGACACCGATGTGCGCCTTCATGCCGAAGTACCACTGATTGCCCTTGCGGGTCTGCCGCATCTCCGGATCGCGCTCTTTCTTTTTATTCTTGGTGGAACTCGGCGCGCTGATGATGCTGGCATCGACAATGGTACCTCGGGATACCTTCAGGCCATTCTCCTGCAAATACTGATTCACCAGGTGGAACAGCTGATCACCCAGGTTGTGTTTCTCCATCAAGTGGCGGAACTTGCAGATCGTGGTTTCGTCCGGCACCGGCTCCCGACCGAGGTCGATGCCGACGAATTGGCGCAACGAACGGGAGTCATAGAGAGCTTCCTCGGCCGCCGGATCCGACAGGTTGAACCAGTGCTGGATGAAGTGGATCCGCAGCATGCGCTCGATACCGATCGGGCGCCTACCGGCGCCCTCCGGCTTGGGATAGAACGGCTCGATAGCCGCGATCAGTTCCTTCCAGGGAATGACGGTTTCCATTTCTTCCAGGAACTGTTCTTTGCGAGTCTTCTTCCGGTATTTCTCGAATCCGGCATCGGAAAAGGAGTCTTGGCGCATGAGGTTCAACTCGTTCTCGGGACTGGACCCATTATAAATGAACATCGGAATTAATCAGAGTAGCCCTAACCCTACCGCAAGTACCGTTGCTAACCTTGGGGCGGAATCGGTCCGTGTGCGGACTTGCCAAACAACGACGAAGATTTCTCCGAGATTACCTACTTCGCAATGCAGCGTCTGCTAATGGCTAGTAATGCCCAAGTGGATTCCAGGCTGTCCCAGGCATTTCTTGTGTCATTGCCGCCCCTCCCTTTGATCGATTCATTTATAATCTCCACACCCGTAAGCACGCATGAATGTCGTAACGGCGGTGTTCACCCAGTGGTCAATCTGTACTGCCGATGCCGTTGCTTCTGGATGAGTAAAGCATCGTAGTTGAGGTTCACTACGAACTAAGTTAATAAAAAGGCTGGCAGCTGTATGTGGACCTATTTCTAGAAAATCAACCTCACCTGAAGCTGCCGCACTTGTCAGTCTCTCGGACACCATGGTTGTTATAACTTGTGGCCCGGCCTGGTAGAAAGCTTGTGCTAGCTTAGGAAAACGTAGTCCTTCTGATACCACGGCACGAAACAACGCCAACCCAGAAGGGGAAAGTACAATATCCAGATAGGCTTTCGCCAACTTGGTCAAGGCTTCATTCAAGCGCCCTGGATAGAACTCTATCTCCTTCAATATTCGTGTGTGTGCGGTGCATTCCGCTTCAATGACTGCGGCGAAGAGCGTTTCCTTATTAGCAAAATGCGCGTAAACCGTGGATTTAGACACGCCTGCCTCTCGCTGGATCATATCAGTTGTAGCGGCGCTGTAGCCATGGGAAAGAAATACGTTTCTGGCAGCCTGTAAGACCGTAAGTGCCTTGCCGCTCAGTTCGACGTCATTCAAGGACAACATTCTCTCGGGTGGATTAGCTTGTTGCATCTGATTTGCTTCCAGATATGTATACGTGATGACCTATGCTTGACATCATACCGTACCGCTCGGTACTATCTCAAGCTCAAGTTAGATGTTTCTAAGGTTCATGAAATCCTCGTTTCAAAGGTGAATAAGTCTTCCCGATATTGTTCTAAATAAAAAAAACGTACCGAGCGGTTCGGTACGATGTTGTTTGTAGGCTCTTATGATGTTACGACCGATATTCTCATCACGACTGTGTGAGGCCAGTGTGGCTCTCAGCATGCTTCTGCTGGCCGGTTGCGCGGTGGGCCCCGATTTCGCGAAGCCCGACGACAGGCTTTCCGATGTTCGGCTGTCGCCTCGGACAGACGACGCGGCCGTTCACGAACTGTCAGCAGTGAACGTTCCCATGAAATGGTGGACATTGTTCAACGATCCGCTGCTGACCGATCTGCAAGATCGCGCACAGTTCGGCAACCTGAGCCTGCAAATGGCATCAGAACGCATTGAACAAAGCCGCGCGCAACTGGGTATCGCCTCGTCCCAGTTACTTCCCAGCATCGGAGGCAGCGCAAGTTATTCCCGCGATGCTCTCAGTGAACACGGTCGATTCGCCGCGCTTGGGGCGCCGACGAATGCAAACGATTTCTGGCAATTGGGATTCGATGCCCGTTGGGAAATTGATCTGTGGGGCCGTGCACGGCGTGCTCGTGAAGGTGCTGCCGCAGCGTTCGAAGCCACAGTGTACGATCGCGAGGCGATACGAATAGCGCTATCAGCCGAAGTGGGCCGAGTCTATCTTCAGTTGCGTGGAACACAGGCGCAACTGGACACCACACGACAAAACCAGCTAGTTGCCGAACGCGCCTTGGAACTAATAGAAAGTCGTGAACGCAACGGCGTCGCCACTCGTTTCGAGGTGTCTTCCGCTCGCGCACAATTGGCTACGATCAAGGCCATGACACCCGAGTTGCTTCAACGCCGAAATGCATTAATGAATGCGCTCGCCTTCTTGCTCGGTGAGGAGCCGCGCGCACTCGATGCACAATTGCTTGAGGCGATGCCTTTGCCTTCGTTGCCAACCCGTGTGCCAGTGGGTGTCCCTTCTGAATTGGCACACAGGAGACCGGACATTCAACGGGCCGAAGCGCAGCTTCATGCGGCAACAGCGGCTATTGGTGTCGCTAAGGCAGACTTTTATCCCCGAATCGGTTTGAACGGGCGCTTGGGTGTAGAGGCTTTCGAGTCTGGTGACCTTGACAGTTGGGACTCGCGCTTCTTCTCCGTCGGCCCAACAGTCTACCTCCCTATCTTTCAGGGAGGGCGCTTGAAACAACGGCTGGCTTTGAATGAAGCCCGGCAAAAAACAGCCGCACTCGCATATCGTCAAACGGTGTTGGCGGCTTGGCATGAAGTGGACAACGCCCTGGATGGGTGGGCTTCACAACAGAGCCTTCACGAGAACCTATTAGTTTCGTACAAAGAGAACAAGCAGGCACTGCATGCTGCCGAGAGAGGGTATCAGGAAGGCGCAGCTGACTATCTGAGGGTCTTATCGGCCCAACGTAACTTGCTTGCCAGTGAAACCCAACTCAATACCAGTGCGACCAACGCAGCGCTTGCTTTGGTCAATCTCTACAAGTCCCTGGGGGGTGGTTGGGATACGGAGATACTTAATTCGGTCATGCTGCCTAGCACGGAACAGGTGCAAGTGTCAGCACCTCCAACAATACACGCTGGAGTGGAGGCTGCGCAGTGAGTACGACTGCCATTCCGGGGCATACCCAAAACTCTGCGAGACCAGTGCAAGGACCTTCAAAGCAAGCTATCGCCGGGCTGACCGGTATTTTTGTCGCCGCCATGATGGCAGGGCTCAATGCCCGTGTTGGATCAATCGGGTTACCCGACATTCGTGGTGCTCTAGGCTCAAGCTTGGATGACACGTCCTGGCTTACAACGGCTTATACCGTTGGTGAACTCATCGCGACCCCATTTGCTTCCTGGTTTGCGATCACTCTTTCAGTGCGGCGTTTTCACCTATCCATGGTAGGCCTTTGCGCATTGATCGCCGCAGTACTGCCTTTTATCCAAGATCTAAATCTTCTGATTGGTTTGCGCTTCGTACAGGGCATGAGCAGCGGCGCGCTGATTCCTATCTTGATGATGGCAGCGCTAAAGTTTCTGCCCCCCAACATTCGCTTACATGGGTTAGCGTTGTATGCAATGACCGCAACGTTTGCACCGAATCTTGCTATTTGGTTGACAGGCCAATGGACAGATGGACTGTCTGATTGGCGATGGATCTACTGGCAAATTATCCCATTGTGCGCACTGGCCGCCACACTGGTGGGCTGGGGACTACCACGCGAAGAAATCAATTTCGGTCGCTTTCGCGAAGGCAACTGGCTTGGCATGGGTTGCGGTGTTACAGCCCTAGCCTTGCTTGCCATAGCGCTGGACCAAGGCGTAAGGCTTGATTGGCTGAACTCACCGATTATCACCGTCACTCTAGTGGCGGGGCTGGTATTGCTGGGTATCTATTTGCTCACCGAGTGGTTCCATAAAGCTCCGTTCCTCAGACCACAGCTCCTTGGTCGTAGGAATCTTGGTGTTGGATCATTGATTTTTACGAGTTTACTCGTGGTGCTCATGTCGGGTGCATTGTTGCCGTCCACCTACTTGGGCGCCTTGCAAGATTACCGTCCATTCCAAACCGCTCCAATCGGCTTGTTAATCGCGATACCGCAACTTGTCTTGGGATCTATCGTCGCACTTTTTCTCTATAAGAAATGGGTTGATGCACGAGTCGTCCTCGCATTAGGACTTTTTCTAATAGCGCTTGCGTGTTTCTCTGGTGCGCAGCTGACCTCCGAATGGCATCGCGACCAGTTTTTCGGCACTCAACTGTTACAAGCGCTAGGTCAGCCCTTGGCTGTCGTTTCGATATTGTTCTTGATGACAAGTGTGGTCGAACCTAGTGAAGGTCCCTATTTCGCCGGAACAATCAATACGCTCCGTGTGCTTGGGTCTCTCATAGGTGGTGCGTTTGTTGGGCAACTATTAACCGTGCGTAGTCGTTTTCATACCGAGATGTTGCTTGACCATGCTGCATTCGTCGGTAATTCAATTCCGCAGCCACCTGACCCATCAGCACTGATTGGCATCATCGCCCAACAATCAATGGTGCTGTCGGTTGCGGACGCTTATCGCGTACTTGGCAGTTTGTCACTGCTCCTGATTCCCCTGGCACTTCGAATGACATATGTGCCAGCCCCGGATGTTAAGAAACCTTGAATACAGATAGTTGAAAGTGAGAACTGAACCATGGCATTGCCAAGATCCATTAAACTAACGGCTGTAACGGCACTACTCGCAGTAGCCGCGGGTAGCGTCTTTTATCTCAATCGGCACGAATCGGGTGCATCAAACCAGTCAACCGATGATGCATACGTGCAGGCCGACTTTACTTATGTTGCTCCCCAGATCGCTGGAAAGATCAATCAAGTATTGGTTGAAGAGAACCAGCAGGTGAAGGTGGGGGACCTACTCGCGACCATCGACAATAGAGATTTTGTGGTCGCTGTGGAGGCTGCCAGGGCACAGGTAGCCAGTGCCAATGCGAGCGTTGCCAGCCTGGCAGCGCGTCTGGAACAGCAGGACAACCTAATACACCAGGCACAGGCTGCGGTGACTATGGATGAGGCTGAGCTAGAGCTGGCGAAAGCCAATCACCAACGGTATCGCAATCTGGCCGCCGATGGTTCAGGCACTGTGGAAGCGATGCAGCAGGCCGAAACACAGTTGAATATCCGTCTGGCCAGCCGAGAGCGAAATCTGGCGAGATTACAAGCGGCCCGACAGCAGGTGGCCATTCTGCAAGCCGATCTGGATAAGGCTAAAGCAGCGCAGGCTCAGGCCCAAGCCGCGCTTGCCGCAGCGGAGCTGAAGTTGTCCTATACACAGATAACGGCCCCCGTTGACGGCACCGTCGGACGGAAATCGGTGCGTGTCGGCGCCTTCGTCACCACCGGAAGCCCCTTGCTGGCAATAGTTCCCCTCGATGCTGTCTATATCACAGCCAACTATCGTGAGACGCAACTGGCACGTATCCAAACAGGACAAACGGTGGACATCAAAGTAGATGCCTTACCGGGCGTCAGCTTGAAGGGAGTGGTAGAAAGCCTGGGTCCTGCCAGTGGGGTCAGTTACTCCGCCATTGCTCCACACAATGCCACTGGTAACTTCACTAAAATCGTGCAGCGCCTTCCTGTACGTATTCGCGTGGATTCCGGTCAGCCTGAGGCGGATAAACTACGTGTCGGTATGTCGGTCGTGCCGACCATCCAAACCCGAAATTAATGAAACATGAATGTTGTATTTGAACTTTTCACTGCTCGATGGTTATACGACGACTTCGGAGATGGAGCAATTTATGTGGGATGAGCGCTATAAAAGCGAAGTCTATGCCTACGGTACAGAACCCAACGATTTCCTGATTGAAGTGTGTGCCAAGCTGCCCCGGGGAGACGTTCTATGTCTTGCCGAAGGCGAAGGTCGAAATGCAGTGTGGCTGGCTAGCCAAGGCTTCGCAGTAACGGCTGTAGACAGCTCAGGTGTTGGACTGGAAAAAGCTCACAAGCTGGCTAATGAACGCGGTGTAAAGATAAACACCGTGAAAGCGGATCTTGCGGATTTTGAAATTGGCGTTCAGCGCTGGGACGTTATTGTATCAATTTTTTGCCATTTGCCACCGGCTCTTCGACGAGATGTGCACCAGCGCTGTGTAAGTGGTCTTCGGGCGGGTGGGATGATGTTGCTTGAAGCCTATACGCCAGATCAACTCAACTACAACACTGGTGGCCCCCCTAAAGTCGAGATGATGATGGACGCACAGTCGTTAGACATGGAACTGAACGGACTTGAGTTCCTGCATCTTGAAGAGTGTGTCCGGGACCTGCATGAGGGTGAGTTTCACAATGGTACGGGTTCCATTGTTCAGGCATTGGCGATCAAACCAAAACAGTAGGCGCCCCATGCTCCGAGTGGGGCTCCGGTTGCAGCTTGTTTTCAGAAAAGAATTCGAAAGCTGATTTGGGGAGCAAAAGCGTTATCGGTTGAGTGACTGGACCGGTGCCCCTAAGACAATTTACAGGAGGCTATATGGCCCGCAGTATCTCTACAGCAATCTTGGATGTTCTGGCAGAGGCTGGTGCTCGCGATATCTTTGGCATGGTCGGTGACGTAATCAATCCGTTCGTGCTCCATGCGATCAAGGATCCCCGCTTCAACTGGATCACTGTTCGTCATGAGGAGCACGCTGCCTACGCTGCGGCTGCCCAGTCAGAGTTGACCGGCTCTGTTGGTGTATGTGCCGGAACAGCAGGACCCGGAGCCTTACACCTAATTAACGGCTTGTATAACGCGCAAAAAGAGGGTGGCGCGGTGGTGGCGATTACCGGGCAGGTGCCGACTGCCCAGCGCGGCAGTGATTTTCATAAGGAAATGGATCTCACCAAAGTATTCGATGATGTCTGCGCTTACCAGGCGATCATTGAAACGCCCGAGCAGGTTCCGCGCATGGTCGAAATTGCGGTGCAGAAGGCTCTCACTGAACGGGTGGTGGTACGCATTGAAGTTGCAGCTGACATATTTCCGAAAAACATCGCCAGCGAACATTACACCCACCCACTGGTACATGAGCTTCCTGTCTTTGCGGCACCGGCTACACAGATTGAGAAAGCGGCCCGCATACTGGCCAATGGCAAGCGTGTCACTGTGTTTTGCGGTATAGGCTGCCGTGAAGCCAAGTCGGAGGTTCTCCGTTTAGCCCAAAAACTAGGATCACCGATCGCCCATACATTACGTGCCATGGACGTGTTTGACTACCGTGACGGACCTGTGGTCGGGCTTACCGGCAATATTGGCAATCCGGCGGGGTTTCATGCCGTTAACGATTGTGATGTGTTGTTGATGTTGGGTACCGACTTTCCGTATACAGAATTTCTTCCTGACGGGAGGCCTATCATCCAGGTGGATACGCGGGTCGATCATATCGGAAGGCGGGCGCCTGTTACTCTGGGTCTGGTAGGAGATGCTGGCGCGACTGTAAGGGCACTGCTGCCTATGCTCGATGACCATCAACGTTCCACGGAATTCCGCGACTTATTACTGGGCATACGTGACAAGTGGCTTGCACACAGCAACAAGCAGTCCAGCCTTGGGCGACGGGATGAACCCTTACATCCGCAGATTTTCGCTAAGGCGATCAGCGATGCCGCGGCCGACGATGCAATATTCGCTGTAGACGTAGGTGAGTGCACAATATGGACGGCGCGCAATATGTCGATGGCTGGCGACCGCCGAATGGTAGGCGGTTTTAATCACGGCTCCCTCGGGCCCGGATTGCCCGCAGCTCTCGGCGCGGCAGCCCTATATCCATCCCGCCAAATCTGGGCTCTGTGTGGTGATGGCGGCTTTGGCATGTCCATGAACGATTTCGTCACCGCCGTACGCTACAACTGGCCTATCAAAGTAATCGTATTCAATAACAGCGAGCTGGGATTTGTCGCCATGGAAATGCAGGTTTCCGGTATGGCCAAGAGTCACGAAGCCACCGGGCTTACCAATCCGGACTTCGCAGCTTACGCAAAGGCCTGTGGAGGTGACGGCGTGAGAGTAGAACACGCGGACGATATTCTTCCCGCAATTGAAAAAGCGATTCTGTCCGACAAGCCCTTCATCATTGATGCCATTGTCAGTTCCGGCGAACTTGCTATGCCGCCTCATGTAACAGTCCAGGAAGTATGGGGGTTTGGTATATCAAAGGTGAAAGAAGGGATGCTTGGGCTGAAAGGTGACCATCGTGTCTGGCAGGAATGGCGGGATGAACTAAAAGGATTTGATAGATGACCCCACTACAGAGTGTATTTTGGCTGGTCGCAGTTTTTGTGTTTCCTGCCAGCGCCTACCTTTCCTATTCTTTCTGGCAACATGGCTACTTTATAACGCTGGTTCTGGGGCTTTATGTACTGGTGGGTTTATATGATATCTGGTTCAGTCGACATACGCTGAATCGCCTGTATCCGGTCGCTGCCTATTTCCGCTATGCACTGGAATACATTGGTCCGGAGATACGGCAGTATTTTGTGGCTAATGATACCGAGGAACTCCCATTTAATCGTGAACAACGCGCCCTGATATACCGCCGCGCCCAGAACCTGGACGATAGCCAGCCGTTTGGTACCGAACATGACATTACTGATACCGGCTGGCTGGGCGCCGCTCATTCCATTGCCCCGACTGTTATTCGGGAGGAGACAAAGCGTGTCGTCATTGGCGGTGCCCAGTGCAAACAACCCTACAGCGCCTCTCGCCTGAATTGCTCGGCAATGAGTTTTGGGGCGCTCAGTAGCAATGCGATTATGGCGCTCAATCGAGGGGCTAGGCTCGGTGGGTTCTACCATAACACCGGCGAGGGCGGCTACAGTCCGTATCACGAACAGGGTGGTGATATCGTCTGGCAGATTGGTACTGGTTATTTTGGCTGCCGCACACCCGACGGGAATTTTGACCCCAACGCCTTTGCCGAGCGCGCAATCCGGGAGCAGGTGAAAATGATCGAGATCAAAATATCCCAGGGGGCGAAACCCTCGCATGGCGGGGTGCTCCCGGCAGCCAAGGTCACAGAAGAAATTGCCATGATTCGCTTGGTTGAAATGGGCAAGGACGTATTGTCACCTCCCGCTCACCGCACCTACGATTCCCCCATAGGCTTGCTTGATTTTGTCACGCAGTTGCGAGAATTGAGTGGCGGAAAACCCGTGGGGTTCAAACTCTGCATAGGGCGTAAACACGAATTCATGGCGATATGCAAAGCCATGCTGGCAACAGGTGTTTATCCGGATTTCATCACGGTTGATGGTGCTGAAGGTGGTACGGGTGCGGCACCTGTGGAATTCAGTAATCGCTTTGGCATGCCCTGTTTAGAAGGGGTTAATTTTGTACACAATTGCCTGACTGGCATCGGCCTGCGCGACAAGATAAAGATTATCGCTTCGGGAAAAACGGCCACTGGTTTCGACATCGTGACCAAACTGGCGGTTGGCGCGGACGTTGTCAACGCCGCACGCACCATGATGCTGGCACTGGGGTGCATTCAGTCTCAGTCCTGCAACACTAACAAGTGCCCCACCGGTATCGCCACTCAGAATCCAAGAAGAGGACGAGCACTAGACGTGGAGCGACGCCACACGCGTGTAGCCAATTTTCAGAAACGGACACTAGATTCGGCATTCGACATGATCGGAGCCATGGGGATAGACGATCCGGATAAATTGTTTCCGCACCTGATCTGGCGCCGAAATGCGGACGAAACGTCGCAGCACTTCGATGATGTCTATCCAGATATAAAGAACAATTCACTGTTGGGCGACAACATTCCAGAGAGTTATGCCCATGACTGGCGAATCGCTTCAGCACAAACCTTTGCGCCGCAGCCTTGATTCAGTCTCTGGTTGGAAACGTACATCTACATGAAGCTCAGAGCATCATGGTAAATGAATGCGGATATTGTAGAACCGATATGGTGACACCCTGTGACTTCCAGTTAACAGCAATGAATGGTTGAAGCGTATGTTTTTTAGCAGTCTTTTTGATGTTGCGTAATCAATGTAAATAAAGCTCGGACATGAGGAGATATGGAACTTCGTCACCTTCGCTGCTTTCTTGCCGTCGCTGAAGAACTCCACTTCGCCCGCGCGGCCGAGCGCCTGCACATCGAGCAATCGCCGTTGTCGCGCACCATTAAGGAATTGGAAGAAGATTTGGGCGAGCTATTGTTTGTCCGCACCAGTCGCAGCACGCGGTTAACCCGTGCAGGCAAACTGTTTTTGGAGCATGTTCCGCGCGTTTTTACAGCTTTAGAGCAGGCGCGTGACAGCGTGAAAGCTGCGGCTAATGGTTTTCACGGGCAGTTGCGTATCGCGCTTTCAGATGGCGTGACTCCCTCGCGACTCCCGACCTTGTTGGCGCTGTGTCGCCAAGAGGAACCGGAGGTGGAAATACGCCTGTTTGAGGTGCCATTGTCCCAGCAACTTAGGGGCTTGCAGGATGACCTGTACGACGTGGGGTTCGCGCAATCCGATGAGGTAGGCGAAGGCATCATGGTTGCGGCGGTCTGGGCCGATCCGATCATGGTTGCCGTACCTGCCCGCCACCCCTTGTTGACCCACAAACGCATTCCTTTGGAGGAAGTGCTGCGCTATCCCTTGGTGCTGTGCGATCCACAAGCCTGTGAGGGCCATGCGCGCCAGATTGATCGACTGCTGCGACGGGTGGAGCAGGAGCCCATGATTGCTGAGCGCGTCGCTTCGTGTGACTTGATGATGGCGCTGGTGTCGGCGGGGTTTGCCTTGGGACTGGCCGGCGCGGCACACATCAGTACGAGCCGTGAGTCGGGTGTAGTCGCCCGGCCATTGTCGGGGCGTTCACCGATGCTGACGACCTATTTGCTGCATCGGGAAGCTGAGACCTCAGAGGTATTGGCCCGCTTCGTTGAGCGGGTACATGCCATTGAGCCTTCCGATGCGCCCAGACCTGTCAGACCACCAGAGCCCGATCCCGAAGAGGAGACTGAACCATGAAACACGCTGTTCTTTTATTGCTGGCAATCATGCTGACCGCCTGCAATCCCTCGGAGCCTCCTGCTCCGGAGGCAACTGACACCGCTAACATCCCAAGCGTGGAGGAGTTGGCTGTCGATCCTGACCGACTGAGAGAATTGCGCCAGCAGTGCAAGACTGACCGGCCAACGCTGGGCGATGTGTTGTGCAACCGCGTGGCCGAGGCTACGCGCAAGCGCTTCTACGGTGATGGCGATACCCCCTATATACCGCCGGAAGATTCACCGTCATTCTGATTGTCTGCCATTTATAAAAAATTCTGCTTTTTCTGGCTGACACGCCGCAGCGCGCCCGCTCTTGCCGTGTTTTTATGGCTCATTCTCCTGCCTGAAACGATGTTTTTTGCATCACCTAGCTGTCGATAACGGTCTTTGACCGGCACTGGCCCGGCACCGATCCTCGCCTTATACGGCACATCCTTGTGTCGCAATTAAACGAGGTATCACAAAGGTATCGGGAGCCAGTCAATGCAGACTCAGGGCGTATTGTTCGGACAGATCGCAGCCGTTTTCGGTATCGTGATCGCTGGTGTGTGGGGTGCCACTCAGTGGACCGCCGCCACCCTGGGCTATCAGCCCCGACTTGGCTTGCCCTGGTTCGACCTCTTCGACACGCCGATCTACCTCCCCTGGAAACTGTTTGAATGGTGGTTCTTCTTCGGCGCCTACGCGCCGGAGGTGTTCGACACCGGCGGAGCTATTGCGGGCGGCAGTGGCCTCGTGGCCGTTGCGGTGGCTATCGCCATGTCGGTATGGCGATCCCGGCAATCCAAACAAGTCACCACCTACGGCTCGGCACGCTGGGCCAATGACACAGATATCCGCAAGGCGGGACTCTCCCAGCCGGTGGGTGTGTTCCTGGGCCTGCACAATGACCAGTACCTGCGCCATGAAGGCCCGGAACATGTATTGGCCTTTGCGCCCACCCGTTCTGGCAAAGGCGTCGGCTTGGTGGTACCCACCTTGTTGAGCTGGCCGACGTCGGTGGTCATCCACGACATCAAGGGCGAGAACTGGCAGCTTACCGCGGGCTGGCGTTCACGCTTTTCACACTGCCTTCTTTTCAATCCCACGGATTCCAACTCGGCCGGTTACAACCCGCTGCTGGAAGTCCGACGTGGTGCCCATGAAGTGCGCGACGTGCAGAACATTGCCGATATCCTCGTCGATCCCGAAGGTGCGCTGGAGCGACGCAATCACTGGGAGAAAACCAGCCACGCGTTGCTGGTAGGCGCCATCCTGCATGTGCTCTATGCCAGTGAGGACAAGACCCTGCGGGGCGTTGCCAATTTCCTCTCCGATCCGGCGTGCCCGTTCGAGCTGACCCTGCACCGGATGATGACCACCAAGCATTTGGGTGACGCACCACACCCTGTCGTGGCTTCCGCAGCACGCGAGGTGCTCAACAAGGCGGACAACGAACGTTCAGGCGTGCTCTCCACCGCCATGTCGTTCCTGGGGCTGTACCGCGACCCCACGGTGGCGGAAGTCACCTCGCGCTGCGACTGGCGCATCGCTGACCTGATCGCCGCTGAACATCCGGTCTCGCTGTACCTGGTGGTGCCGCCATCGGACATCAGCCGCACCAAGCCACTGATTCGATTGATCCTCAATCAGATCGGGCGACGACTCACCGAATCCCTTGACGGCTCAGACGGCATCGAACGTCGCCACAAGCTGTTGTTGATGCTGGATGAGTTCCCGGCATTGGGCCGGCTCGATTTCTTCGAGACCGCCTTGGCCTTCATGGCTGGCTACGGCATTCGCAGCTTCCTGATTGCGCAGTCGCTCAACCAGATCGACAAAGCCTACGGTCAGAATCACTCGATTCTGGACAACTGCCATGTGCGGGTGACCTTCGCCACCAATGATGAACGCACTGCCAAGCGCATTTCCGAGACGCTAGGCACCGCCACTGAACTGCGCGCCCAGCGCAACTACGCTGGCCACCGGCTTGCCCCCTGGCTGGGCCATCTGATGGTGTCGCGGCAGGAAACGGCCCGACCACTGCTGACGCCCGGTGAAGTGATGCAGCTTCCGCCCGACGAGGCGGTGGTGATGGTGTCCAGCGTGGCACCGATCAAGGCCAGGAAGCTGCGCTATTACGCGGACGCCAATTTTAAGCAACGCGTACTGCCACCGCCTGCGTTGGCCAATTCCTCTCATGTTGAGCGTTATGCCGATGCACCTCCCTTGCGGCCAGATGACTGGAGCGAGCTGGAGATTCCGGCCCCGCCCGCTGCATCGGTTGCAGCATCCACTGACGGTTTGGGTAGCGAGGACGACGGCGGGCCTCGTCGTCAGCCTGAGTTATCCGACAGTGTCGCCTACGACCCAGAACCGGAACAGGCGGTCAGCGATCTGGCGCTACTGGATGACGACGACCCGGCGCCAGTGCTTCCCCAGCAGCTTGACCCGGCCATGCAGCGCGTGGCGCGGCTGGCGACCCTCGACCCGGATGATGGAATCCTGCTATGAGCCGATACCGCTTGAATCTCTTTATCCAACCCGAGCACGCCAGGCGTCTGGATGAGTTGGCCGCCAAGAAAGGCGTCTCGAAATCCAGCATCGTCGCGGCGGCCCTGGCGTCCTGGTTGTCACCGGACGCCGCCGACCAGCGCGAGGCCGCCATCGCCAAGCGGTTGGATCGGCTGTCACGCCAGTTCGAAAAGCTGGAGCGCGATCAGAACATTGAGATAGAGACCCTGGCGCTGTTCGTGCGCTACTTCCTGACAGTGAGCACACCAGTGCCAGAAGCGCATCAGGATGCGGCCCGCGCCCAAGGCAAGGCCCGCTTCGAGCAATTCGTTGAACAGCTTGGCCGTCACCTGTTGCGCGGACGCAGCCTGGTGCGTGATGTGGTGGAGGAGTTGCACCCCGAGCCCGTGCGCACAGATGACACCTCAGCGCCATATGAATCAGCGGAACACACGGGGGAGCCTCTGTCATGAACGCCTCGTCCGCGTCCACGGCATCACTGGATCGGCGCATCCAGATGCTGCGCACGGCGATGGGGCCGTTGATTGCCGCCGCGCTGGAAGACCCGGACGTGGTGGAAATCATGCTTAACCCCGACCGCACATTGTGGGTGGATCGCCTGTCCACCGGTCGTGCGCCGTTGGGGGCGGAACTCTCCACCGAAGACGGTGAACGTATCATCCGCTTGGTGGCCGCCCATGTCGGTGCGGAGGTGCATCGCGGTCAGCCACTGCTATCCGCCGAGTTGCCGGAAACCGGCGAGCGCTTCGAAGGCATCTTGCCACCCGCTGCGCCGGGGCCGGCCTTCGCCTTGCGCAAACGCGCTGTGGGCGTGATTCCGCTGGCGCGCTACATCGCCGACGGCATGATGACCGCGCAACAGGCCGAGTTTCTGCGTTGTGCGGTAGGTGAGCGTCAGAACATTTTGATTGCCGGTGGCACCAGCACGGGCAAGACCACGCTGGCCAACGCCTTGTTGGCGGAGATCGCCACTACTGGCGACCGCGTTTTGGTGCTGGAAGACACTATCGAACTGCAATGCGCCGCCCGCGATCACGTGCCTCTTCGTACCCGTGCCGGAGTGGTGAGCATGAGCGAACTGGTGCGCGCCACCATGCGGCTGCGCCCCGATCGTGTGGTGGTCGGCGAGGTACGCGGTGGCGAAGCACTGGATCTGGTCAAAGTCTGGGGCACGGGCCATCCCGGTGGCATTGCCACCATTCACGCAGGCTCTGCGCTTGGCGCGCTTCTGCGTCTGGAGCAACTGATTCTTGAAGTGGCGGTGAATCCACCGCGTCCTCTGATCGCCGAAGCAGTCAATGTCGTGATTCATATCGCTGGACGTGGCCGCAAGCGCCGTATTGCAAGCATTGCCCGTGTAACAGGCTTCGATTCAACGGGTTACTACCTCACGGACGTACTGCCCATCGTGCCGACATCTTCCGATCCCACCCCGTCCACTGATCAAACAGGAGAGCCGCTATGACCTTACTTGTTACTTTACGTATTTCTGACCACCCATTGTCTGTCCTGGCGCGATTGCGCCCATTGGCCGCCCTTGCTGGACAAGGGCTGTTGCTGGCCGTGTTGATGCTCCTGCTGACCAGCACAGCACAGGCTGCCGGCTCCTCCATGCCCTGGGAAGGGCCGCTGCAATCCATTCTGGATTCTATCCAGGGGCCGGTGGCACGCATTGTCGCGGTGATCATCATCATTGCCACGGGGCTGGCGCTGGCCTTTGGCGATTCCAGCGGGGGCGCCCGCAAACTGATCCAAATCGTGTTCGGACTCTCCATTGCCTTCGCCGCCTCGTCATTCTTTCTGTCGTTCTTCAGCTTTTCCGGCGGGGCGGTGGTATGAGCACTGCCAACGACCATGCAACGGGGTTTGCCCCCGGCTTTGAAATTCCGCTGCACCGTTCGCTGACCGAGCCGATTCTGGTGGGCGGTGCACCGCGCACCGTGGCCATCGCCAACGGAACCCTGGCCGCTGCAGTGGGGCTCGGCCTGCAATTGTGGATTCCAGGGCTGGTGCTGTGGATCGTCGGTCATTCGCTGGCGGTGTGGGGTGCACGAATTGATGCCCAGTTCATGCCGGTCTTCTCCCGGCACATCAAACACAAGCCGCTGCTGGACGTGTAAGGAGATGTCGAGATGCTGAACCTCACCGAATATCGCCAGCGTCCCGTGCTGCTGGCCGACTGGTTGCCCTGGGCCGGACTGGTGGCCTCTGGTGTTGTGTTGAACAAAGACGGCAGCTTTCAGCGCACGGCGCGGTTTCGTGGTCCGGATCTTGATAGTGCAACACAAGGCGAAATGATTGCCACCACCGCACGGCTCAACAACGCGCTGCGACGGTTGGGCTCGGGTTGGGCGCTGTTCATTGAGGCCGAACGCCAGCCAGCGGCGGACTACCCGCAGTCTGATTTTCCTGAGGCGCTGTCCTGGTTGGTGGATGAAGAGCGCCGCGCGGCCTTCGAGGAAGCGGGCCAGCACTTTGAAAGCAACTACCACCTCACACTGCAATACCTGCCGCCGGAAGAATCCCATGCCCGCGCCGCCAGGATGCTGTACGAAAACGCCCCCGGTGAGGGTGTGGATTGGCGGGGTCGGCTGGATGCCTTCGTGGCGGAAACTGATCGCGTGTTTGATCTGCTCGATGGAGTGATGCCGGCCATTGCCTGGCTGGATGATGGCCAGACGCTGACCTACCTGCACGGGAAAATTTCGACACACCGCTACGAGATCGGTGTTCCCGAGGTGCCGTTTCACCTGGATGCGCTGCTGACCGACTGCTCACTGGTCGGCGGGTTGGCGCCGATACTCGGCGATCACCACCTGCGCGTGGTGTCGGTGCGCGGCTTTCCGACCTCGACCTGGCCGGGCATTCTGGACGACCTCAACCGCTTGGGCTTCGCCTACCGCTGGAGCACGCGCTTTCTGTGCATGGACAAGGCCGAGGCGGAAAAGGCACTGGGCCGCCTGCGCCGCCAGTGGTTCGCCAAGCGCAAGAACGTGGTGGCGCTACTGCGCGAAACCATTTTCCAGCAGGAAAGCCCATTGGTGGATACCGACGCCAACAACAAGGCGGCGGACGCTGATGCCGCCTTGCAGGAGTTGGGTAGCGATCAAGTCGCTTTTGGCTACCTGACGGCCACGGTCACGGTGATGGACACGGATGCCGACCTAGCCGATGAGAAGCGGCGCATGGTCGAGCGTGTGATTCAGGGCCGTGGTTTTGTCACCATTCCCGAAACACTCAACGCGGTTGACGCCTGGTTCTCTTCCATTCCCGGTAATGCCTACGCGAATGTGCGCCAACCCATCGTCTCGACGCTGAACCTGGCGCACCTGATGCCGGTGTCGGCGGTATGGGCGGGGCCGGAGAAGAACGATCACCTGGATGGCCCGCCGCTGATCGTTACCCGTACCGATGGTGCCACGCCGTTCCGACTGGTAACGCACATCGGCGACGTGGGGCACACCCTCGTCGTGGGGCCGACCGGTATGGGCAAGTCGGTGTTGCTGGCCACACTGGCGATGCAGTTCCGCCGTTATCCCGCCTCGCGCATCTTTGCGTTTGATATGGGCCGCTCAATGCGCGCCACCATTCTGGGCTTGGGCGGCGAACATTACGACTTGGGCGCCGATGGCGGCATTGCCTTCCAGCCACTCGCACAAATCGAGCAGGCCAGCTATCGCACCTGGGCTGCTGAGTGGGTGGAAGGTCGCTTGCTGCACGAGGGTGTTGCCATTGGCCCCGACGAGAAGGCGGTCATCTGGTCGGCGCTGGAGAGCCTGGCCGGAGCCCCCAGGGAACAGCGCACAATGACCGGCCTGTCCGTGCTGTTGCAATCCAATGCCCTGCGTCAGGCGCTCGCACCTTATGCGTTGGGTGGAGCCCACGGCAAGCTGCTGGATGCCGACCATGACCGGCTCGGCAGCGCCGACGTACAGGGCTTCGAGATGGAAGAGCTGATGCACAGTAAGGCGGCGGTGCTGGCTGTACTGGGCTATCTGTTCGCGCGTTTTGACGAACGCTTTGATGGTGCCCCCTCGTTATTGGTTCTTGATGAGTCCTGGCTGTTCCTCGATGCCCCGGTGTTTGCCGCGCGCATCCGCCAGTGGCTGAAGACGCTGCGCAAAAAGAATGTCAGCGTTATCTTCGCCACGCAGTCGCTGGCCGACATCAAGGATTCCAGCATTGCGCCGGCCATTATCGAAAGCTGCGCCAGCCGCATCTTCCTGCCCAACCCGCAGGCCACCGAGCCGCAGATCCGTACCATTTACGAGGGTTTTGGTCTCAACAGCCGGCAAATCGAGATCGTCGCTACCGCGCAGCCCAAGCGCGATTACTACTACCAGTCGCGGCTGGGCAATCGCCTGTTTGACCTCGATCTGGGAGCGGTTGCACTGGCGTTTGCAGGAGCTTCCACCCCGCAGGACCAACGCGCCATCGACCGTGTGCTGCTGGACGCTGGCGAGCCGGGGTTCGCCGGTGCTTGGCTTCGTCATCGCGGTCTCGACTGGGGCGCTGATCTGCTGCCGTCGTTTCCTGATCTTGCTTTGGCTGAATCTCGCCTCACCCATCCACCACAGGAGAATCCATCATGAAACTACGTGTTCTTGCCATCGTTATCGTGGCCATGCTTGGCACCGTGTCTACGGCCCAAGCCCAGTGGGTCGTGGTCGATCCCACCAACCTTGTGCAGAACGCGCTCACCGCGATTCGCACGCTGGAGCAGATCAACAACCAGATCAATCAGCTACAGAATGAGGCGCAGATGTTGCGGAATCAGGCGCGCAATTTGGCGGGTCTGGATTACAACGTCATCAATCGGCTGCGTTCGACGCTGGCCACCACCGAACGCCTGATCGCTGAAGCGCAGGGTTTGGCCTATGACGTACAAACACTCGACCGCGAGTTTGCACAACTCTACCCGGAAGAATACGCCGCGACGGTCAGTGGCGATCAGATGTATCAGGATGCGCAGCAACGCTGGCGGCACACCCTTGACGGGTTGCACACCGCGATGCGGGTACAAGCACAGGCGTCGCAGAATCTGGCACATGACGAAAGCGCGTTGGCTGACCTGGTGAATGAGAGCCAGTCGGCGGAAGGCGCCTTGCAAGCCATGCAGGCGACCAATCAACTTCTGGCCTTGCAGGCCAAGCAGTCGATCCAGGCCCAACAGCTTCAGATCACCCAGGAGCGGGCCGCCGCATTGGAGCTGGCGCGCCAGGCGGCCGCCGCCGAGCGAGCCCGTGAAGTGCGACGCCGGTTCCTCGGCACCGGCACACCCTATACGCCGCAACGCGTGGAATTCTATTCCAACTGATCGGGCCGGGCCATGAACGACGTGACGGTCATCGACCGCTTCCTGAATACCTTCTCTACCTACATCGACTCGGGGTTTGGGTTGTTGCAGGGCGAGGTCGCGTTCCTGACTGCCACACTGATCATCATCGACATGACCCTCGCCGGTTTGTACTGGGCGATGAGCCACGCCACCGGTCAGGGCGAAGACGTGGTCGCCAGGTTGCTGCGCAAGGTGCTTTATGTCGGTGCCTTCGCCTACATCATTGGCAACTTCAACTGGTTGGCAGGGATCGTGTTTCGTTCTTTTGCAGGTCTTGGTCTGACGGCCACTGGCTCGTCATTAACGATGGAGCATTTCCTGCAACCGGGGCGACTGGCCAAGACCGGCATCGACGCAGCAGCGCCGATTCTGGAACAGATTGGCGAGATGGCGGGCTTCCCCGAAGTGTTCGTCAATCTTGATCCCATCGTGGTGATGTTCCTCGCCTGGTTGGTGGTGATCCTGTGCTTCTTTATTCTGTCGATCCAGCTCTTCATTACGCTCATCGAGTTCAAGCTAACCACGCTGGCGGGCTTCGTGCTGGTGCCGTTTGCCCTGTGGAACAAGACCGCGTTTCTCGCTGAGAAGGTGCTGGGCAATATCGTGTCCTCCGGCATCAAGGTGTTGGTGTTGGCGGTGATCGTCGGTATTGGCACGGGATTGTTCGCGGAGTTTCAGGTGCATCCGGACGAGCCGTCCATCGACCATGCGCTGGTTCTTATGTTGGCATCGCTCGCTTTGCTGGCGTTGGGCATCTTCGGACCAGGCATCGCCACCGGGCTGATTTCCGGTGGGCCGCAACTGGGTGCTGGGGCTATGGCTGGTGCCACCATCGGCGCGGCCGGAACCGCCATGGCCGTGGGTGCTGCTGCCACAGGCGTGGGTGGCGCGGTACTGGCCGGGGCTCGGATGGCTCCGGCTGCTGCCCGATTGGCCGGTTCCGGCGCACGGACGGCTACCTCGACCCTTGGCAATGTTGCCAGATCCGGCGCTAAGGCTGCCGGGCGAAGTACGGTCGCTCGTGCTTCCGCTGCCGGGCAGCGTATGACGGCTCCCTTTCGGGCGGGCTGGGACGGCTCGTCGCCTGATGATAGTTCGGGCGGCAGCACCACTGGCATGAGCCAGAACGCCGCATCCCCAGTCCAACAACAACCCGCTTGGGCCAAACGCCTGCACCGCCGCCAGCATATTACCCAGGCCGCCACGACGACGGCACATACCCTGCGCGGTGGCGACAGCAGTGGTGCGGGTTCTGGCCCAAGTTTGCGTAATCAAGATGAATGAGGCGATACCTGACCCTCAAGGAGAAGGCTTATGCGATTCAAACGACCGAGGGTGCGCTATGCGGAATCGCCGCAACCAGCCACCCCGTACCAATCCGCCGCCCAGGTGTGGGACGAGCGTATCGGCTCGGCCCGTGTGCAGGCGAAGAACTGGCGCTTGATGGCTTTCGGCTGCCTGATGCTGGCCTTGTTAATGGCGGGCGGTCTGGTGTGGCGTTCGGCACAGTCCATCGTTACCCCCTACGTGGTGGAGGTGGATGAGGCGGGACAGATACGCGCCGTGGGCGAAGCCGCCACGCAGTACCGGCCTACTGACGCGCAGATTGCGCACCACCTGGCGGGTTTTGTGACACGGGTGCGCGGGCTGTCCATCGATCCCATTGTGGTGCGGCAGAACTGGCTCGACGCCTATGACTACACCACCGACAAGGGCGCGGCGGTGCTCAATGATTACGCGCGTACCAACGACCCCTTTGCACGCATCGGCAAGGAGTCGGTAACGGTGCAGATCACCAGCGTCGTGCGTGCCAGCGAGTCGTCGTTCAATGTCCGCTGGACCGAACGCCGCTACGTCAATGGCGCTGCCGCCGGACAGGCGCGCTGGACCGCCGTCGTGTCCATCGTGCTGCAAACCCCGCGCACCGAAGACCGCCTGCGCAAAAATCCCCTGGGCATCTACGTCAATGGTCTGTCGTGGAGCCGTGAACTGGATACGTCCGAAGGAGCCCAGCCATGAAACCGTCTTTCCGTTTTTACGCTTTTCCACTCATCCTGCTGGTTCTGTCGGGCTGCGCCACGCAAGGCAAGCCGCCACCCGCCATCTCGCTTGATGAGCCGGTGTTGGCTTACCCCGTGCCCGAGCCGCCCCTGCCGGTGGAAGTGGTGGCGGTGCCTGAAGTGCTGCCGATGCCGGGACAGATGAAACCGCTGCTGGAGGTCGAAGAAGCGGACTCCGCACCTGAGACTGCCGATGAAACCGTGCGCGTGTCCAGGGCCAATGAAGAAGCGCGTATGGCACCGACGCGTGAGGGCTACGTCAATGCCATCCAGGTCTGGCCCTTTACCGAGGGGGCGCTGTATCAGGTCTATTCGGCAGTCGGACGCGTGACAGTGATTGCGCTCCAACCGGGTGAGGAACTGGTGACGGTGGCGGCTGGGGATACCGTGCGTTGGGTCGTGGGTGACACGTCCAGCGGTGCTGGTGACGAGCTACGGGTCAATGTACTGGTCAAGCCGATCCGTTCGGACCTGAACACCAATCTGGTCATCACCACCAGTCGGCGTACCTACCTGTTGGAACTGACCTCGACCGACCAGGCGTGGATGGCGTCGGTGTCCTGGGACTACCCGCGTGACCAGATGCTGGCCTTACAGCGCCGCAATCAAACTGCGCAGGCGACCGTACCCATTGATACTGGCCTGGCACTGGAGAACCTGCGCTTTCGCTATGCAATCAGCGGCAGTCAACCGCCCTGGAAACCACTACGCGCTTTCGACGATGGCCGGAAGGTCTATATCCAGTTCCCGGCGGGCATTGCCCAAGGCGAACTGCCACCGTTGTTCGTGATCGGCGCCGAAGGGGATGGGCAACTGGTGAACTACCGGTTCCGCTCGCCGTATTACATCGTCGATCGCCTGTTCGGCGCGGCGGAACTGCGCCTGGGCGGTGACAAGGGCGACGTAGTGCGCATCGAGCGCACGGATGGCGTGGCACGGAGGGATTGAATATGAATCAGGACGAAACTGCTGACCGGAGCACGACGCCAGCGGATAAAGTCGCCCCCGACACCGTGACCCTGCGTGCCCAACCGCGCCCGGTGACGCGCCTGAACCGTCGTACCCTGGCGATCCTGACTGGAGGCCTGGCTGTCGCTGTGCTCGGGGCTACATTCTGGTCATTGCAGCCGCCACAGAGAAGGAGCACGGAGCAAACGGAGCTGTACAACGTGGAGCGAGTGTCACGCTCCGATGCGCTAGAGCAGTTGCCTACCGACTATTCCATGCTGCCACCTGAGGCACCGCCCGACGTGCCGGTATTGGGACCACGGTTACCGGGGGATTTGGGGCCAGCCATTGTGAATGCGCAACAGCCAGCAGTGCCCAGTTATTCGGCTCCCGGCCATGACCCCACCGCCGCGCTACGCGAAGAGTCGGAAGCGGCGGCTGCCTCGTCGCTGTTCTTCCAGACAGGCAATCGAAATCAGACTAACCCGACTGCCACGGTGGCTTCGCAGTCTGCTGTACCAGACACGAGGAGCACTCTGGCGGCTTTTGATGCACTGGTCGGCAGCCCGGCATCAGCGGTGGCGCAACCGGCTGATTCGACTGCTGTGCAGAACCGGCAAGACCAGAAAGAAGCATTCCTGCAATCCGGTTCTACGGAAACTCGTAATACCGGGCATCTGCAATTACCAAGTTCACCCTATCAGGTCATGGCCGGTACAGTGATCGCCGGGGCTTTGGTGACCGGTATCCAATCCGACCTGCCTGGCGATGTGATCGCCACGGTCACGGAGCCAGTCTACGACACGGCAACGGGTCAGCACCTCCTGATCCCGCAAGGCTCCCGCATTCTGGGACGCTACAACAGCCAGGTCAGCTACGGGCAAAGCCGCGTTCAGGTTGTCTGGAACCGCATCATCCTGCCGGATACTTCCTCTCTGACATTGGACAACTTGGTCGGCACCGATCCGGCGGGTTACGCCGGACTGGAAGATGGCGTAGATTGGCATTGGGATCGCGTCTTTGCCGGTGCGGTACTGACAACGCTGCTCGGTGTCGGCGCTGAACTGGCCGCGCCGGAGAACCGGCAGGACGGTGATCGAGTCATTATTGCGGGCCGCGACAGTGCGCAGGACAGCATCAACCAGGTTGGCCAGGAGATGACCCGACGCAACCTGAACATCCAACCCACCTTGACGGAGCGGCCCGGCTTGCCGGTTCGCATCATCGTCAACCGCGACTTGGTACTTCGTCCTTATCAACCACTGTTCATCAATCAGGGAGCGTCGCAATGACTACCACCCGAAAATTACGTCTCGGCCCGCTGCCCAGGACTGAAACCACCAAGCTGACCTTCGTCTGTCCGGCTAGCCTGAAGGCTGATCTGGAGCGCTATGCTGAGTTGCATAGCCAGACCTACGGCGAGTCGGTGAATGCGGTGACGTTGATCCCGCACATGCTGGAGGCGTTCATGGCGAGGGATCGGGGGTTCAAGAAGGCGCCTCGGAAAGGTAACAATATACCTGAATAACATTTAGAATGGTTGATGCTAATCAGCATTCAGCATCATTGCCTCGGGTGAACGCAGTAGCCAAGGTAAGGCGGAATTAATAAACAACAGTTGCATTACAATGTGACAGCAGAATTGGGGACTCATAAGGGGGCAGTCTTTGCGTATCAACCACGCTATCCTGATCCGCGCACTTCCGCCAGATCGTTTGGAGGACTTCGTCAATGATTGGCTGGCCCAGCGTTACAAAGACTACCACAGCCATGAACTTTGGCGCGGCACAGGTGATATGGGACGCGATGTCACGGGCTATGTGACTGATAAGCGTATGGAAGGTCCGTGGGATAACTTCCAATGTAAGCAGCTCAGCAAATCACTTTCCGAAAGCTCGGCTTTCATTGAGCTTGGCAAGGTATTTATGCACTCCTCTGCCGGTGAATACTCATTGCCACGCTCCTACATTTTTGTCGCACCGCGAGGTGTTGCTAGGGCTGTGCAGCAGTTTATAGCTCATCCTGAACGCTTTAGAACCGCCTTCCTCGAACGCTGGAATTCAGATATTTCTGGAAAGCTAGTGGAAAAGCAGAGTATACCGCTTAGCCCCGAGATTGTTGCCGTGATTAAAGCATTTGATTTCACCCAAATTCATTGGCTCGATGCAGCTCGGCTCGTCGAAGACCCCGCGTGCAAGCCCGCCCTGGTTAAATGGTTTGACGAAGATCCTGGCCCCTCGCCACGAGGAGTGGTTCCAGACCAGATAGATGCCAGTGAATCTTCGTACATCGGTCAACTGCTTAAACTTTACGAAGAAAAAGGTCCAGGGATGTTCCCGGATGCAGCAACAGCATTAGCAAGCTCGGAGTTTGGTAAACATCTGCGTGACCAACGTACTCGCTTCTTTGATTCGGTCGCATTTGACAGGTTTTATAGAGACTCTACTCCCGAGGATTATTTGTCCAATTTTAAGGATGAAGTTTATCACGGTGTGGTTGAAATTCATGATGATGATCATGCAAATGGGCTGGCGAAGCTGCGCCAAGTGATGCAGCAAGCAGCGATCTTGCAACCATCCGGCATACTGGGAAAGCATGCAGGCCCTCAAGTCAAACAAGGCACCTGTCATCAGTTCGCAAATGACGGACGTTTGCCGTGGCATCGTTAGAGGAAAGGATATTGAACACACATCCGTTCAATAGCACCCTTGAAACCGGTATTCGGGCCTTGGTAGTGCTTGAGGCTTTTTATCCGCGTCATTGCGATTTAATGGAAATGACGTGGTTCGATCATTTGATCGTACATACAGGCGATATTGATGGGCAGGACGTACCAGAAAGTCTTCACCCCGACCTGCCTAATCGTACTGGCGAACTCCTAGTTCGTCGCCAGTTGGTAGAGAGAAGCCTGCGGATGATGCAGAAAATGCACCTTGTTGACGTTTTTGAGACAGAGGCAGGGATAGAGTTTTGCGCCAGTGAGGAGGCTCCAAGTTATGTGGAGCTTCTACAGGCACCTTATTCTCTCGCGCTCAAGGACCGAGCTAGATGGATGGCGGATCGCTTTTCTCAACAGGAGAGCGTTGATATTCGGGAACTCATTGATAGTCGAGTTGGGCGCTGGACTACGGAATTCACTGCTGATGACACATCTTCGGGCCGATCAGTATGAATAGCATCCGACTGCGTCATCTTGTCTTTACCGGTCCCGGCACTGAGCCTGCCGAACTTGTGTTTGATGAGGGACTTAATATTATCTATGGCGCCTCGAACACGGGTAAATCCTTCGCTTCGAAGGCTATTCTGTTCATGCTCGGTGTTTCCAAGAGTCTACCCGAAATTGAAGAAATTGCTGCATATGAAGCGGTTTGGTTAGGCCTGACACTACCTGATAATCGCGATGTTACGCTTTACCGTGCCACGCAAGGTGGCCCGTTCAAGCTCTATAATGGGCTGCGCAAGAATTCCGGTATCGAAGATGGTTTAGTGTTGCGTCAGAAGCACGATTCAAAGCGTACTGATACCGTTTCGCACTTATTGCTCGATGCGATGGGCGTCGTGGGAAAAGCGGTCGTCCGAGACGGAAACTGCAAGAAAGACACGCTATCCATATATTTATTATCCCCCTACGTTGTCGTGTCTGAACAGGACATTATTGCTGAAAAAAGTCCTGTCTTTACCTCGGGATCGCCTTCTCAGCGCACGTTTGAGCAGAACCTATTCAAGTTTTTGCTTACCGGTGTTGACGACGCCGCTGCTGTGACAGTTCCGAAGCCTTCCGAACGCAAAGTGGCCAAGGCTGCGAAGATTGAACTAGTAGATGAGCTGATTGCTCAGATCGATGTGGAACTCGGCGAAAATCCACCAGACGAAGGGGAAACTGAAGAGCAGCTTGAGCAACTGGAGAGAAGCGCAAGTGACCTTGCTTCTCGACTGAAGGATGCCCAAGCGCAACTTGACGTCCTTACAGGGGAAAGACGAAAAACCATAGAACGCCGCCGCGAGTTATTAGAAAGGACGGGAGAGCTTGATCTAACAATTGAACGTTTCTCTAAATTACAGGCTGTCTACAGATCGGACCTTCAGCGCCTACAGTCAATTGAGGAGGGAGGATTTGTGCTCGTGGCGATGGCCGATATGGATTGCCCAGTCTGTGGTGCTCCGTCTGATGTCCAGAAACATAATCATGCTGCGGAAGATATTGCGATGGCGCATAAAGCTGCTGCCGCAGAGTCCCGAAAAATCGAGCGTGAACAACGTGAACTGACCCAAACTATAGTTTCTCTTGAGGCTGAAGCTGTAGGGCTGCGCAGAACCGTTGATTTGAAGAAAAGTGAGATTGATAGACTCGATGGAGAAATTGAGAAGGCGCGTCCACATGAAATTTCTTTGCGCAAAAGTTACGAAGTGTATGTTTCGAAGCGGTCCGAGGTAGTACATATTCTCGACCTTTATAAACGCCGTTCCAATCTATCGACTCGGAGAGCGGAAATTCACGCTGAACCAACCCAGCGCAGCAAAGGCGATGCTCCATCAGTAGGCCCAGATTCGACTACATTGTTCCGGTTTGGCGAGACAGTGAAGTCTGTACTAACGGAGTGGCGCTTTCCCGATGCAGACAAAGTGCAGTTTGATACGGAAGCTATGGATATTACTGTTGCCGGGAAACTCCGTGCAGCCAACGGCAAAGGTGTCAGAGCTATTCTCCACGCTGCTTTTAATGTGGCCATTGTTATTTTCTGTATCGAAAACGATCTTCCATACCCTGGCTTCCTCGTTCTTGACACTCCGTTGCTCACTTATCGCGAGCCGATGACATCGCGCTATGGGGAGTTGTCGGATGACGAAAAGGATCTCAAGAAGACAGGTCTTGCTGAGCATTTCTACAAGCACCTCGCTAGCCTGAAGGACAAGGTGCAGTTCATCGTGATCGAAAACTCTGATCCGCCGACTGATATCCGAGATTTCGCGCATATTGAGACCTTCAGTGGCCTGGAAGGCAATGGCCGATTTGGTTTGCTGGCAAGATAAGCATGATTGGTCTCAATGGTTGAAAATGACTGTCGTCCTGTAGCGTGAGGTTGCACGAATTGCACTAGGCGAGACTTTGTGCGGAGAATTGGGCGATTCTGGGCGCGCGCGCCCAGCCAGTTTCTGATGATATACACGGTGTAGCGCGATCTAACTTCCTGCCGCGAGGCTCTTATTTGGCTCCTGGCCTACTTGATGACAGCTCACCCAAGAGCGCGAAGGAGAGCTAACCTCTTGCTCTATTTGCGATTTTTTCATCTCGGCAACTTTCCCGATAGCTTGACTTCGGTCTTTTTTTATGCCCGGTCGAGCGCTGGCTCAGCCTCCCAGGTACGCCTCCCGTACTTCCGGGTTGTTGAGCAGGTTCTTGCCGGTATCCTGTAGGCGAATACGGCCGTTTTCCAGCACGTACCCCCGGTCGGCCAGGCTCAGGGCCTGGTGCGCGTTCTGCTCCACCAGGAACACCGTGATGCCTTCTTCCCGCAGCTGCCCGATGATGTCAAAGATCTGCTGGATAATCAGCGGAGCCAGCCCCAGGGAGGGCTCATCAAGGATGATCATGCGCGGCTTGCTCATCAGTGCCCGGCCAATGGCCAGCATCTGCTGCTCACCGCCGGACATGGTGCCCGCCCGCTGATTTTCGCGCTCTTTCAGGCGAGGGAACAGTTCGTACACGTGTTCCTGACTCTTGCGGATCTCGGCCTTGGTGTTGAAGAAGCCGCCCATGTGCAGGTTCTCCTCCACTGTCAGCCCGGAGAACACCCGCCGGCCCTCGGGCACAATGGCAATGCCCGAGCGCATGATGTTGGCGGTGGCCTCACGGGTGATGTCGCGGCCTTCCAGCATGACTCGCCCGGAACTGGCCTGCGGGTTGCCGCAGACCGTCATCAGAAGGGTGGTTTTGCCGGCGCCATTGGCGCCAATCAGCGAGACGATTTCACCTTGTTTAACCTCCACGGATACCCCGTGCAACGCTTCGATCTTGCCGTAGTGGGTATGAACGTTTTCCAGTACCAGCATAATGTTCCTCAGGCCTCGCCCAGATAAGCTTTGATCACGTGGTCGTTCTGGCGCACTTCCTCGGGCGTACCGCTGGCCAGGGGACGTCCCTGGCTGATCACATTGATGCGGTCGGAAATCCCCATCACCAGACTCATGTCGTGCTCAATCAGAAGGACCGAGACGTTGTAGTCTTCTTTCAGGCTGACAATCAGGTAGTCCAGCTCTTTGGTTTCGGCCGGGTTGAGGCCCGCCGCCGGCTCATCGAGCATCAGCAGCTTGGGCTCGGTGACCATGCAACGGGCAATTTCCAGGCGACGTTGCTGGCCATAGGCCAGATTGCCGGCTTCCCGGTTGGCGACATCCAGCAGGCCGACCCGGTCGAGCCAGTAGCGGGCCCGCTCCAGGGACTGCTTCTCTCGTCTCCGGTAGTCGGGGGTCTTCAGGAGCCCGGCAATGAGGTTGGTGTTCACATGCCGGTGTTGGGCCACCAGCAGGTTTTCCACTACCGTCATGTTGCCGAACAGGCGCACGTGCTGAAACGTGCGCACCATGCCCATGCGGGAAATTTTGTAATCCGGTTTGCCCTGGATTTCCTTGCCTTCAAACAGGATCTGGCCGCCACTAGGCTTGTAGAAACCGCTCAGGCAGTTGAAGACCGTGGTCTTCCCGGCCCCGTTGGGGCCGATAATGGATACAATTTCGCGTTCTTTAACGTCCACGCTGACCTGGTCGACAGCCAGCAGGCCGCCGAAACGCATGGACAGATTTTTTACTTCCAGCATACCTGTCACCCCTGCTTGCCAAGTTCAATGTGGATACGACGCATGGGCAGCAGGCCCTGGGGCCGCCAGACCATCATCAGTACCATGGCGGCACCGAACACCAGCATCCGGTAATCCGAAAACTCCCGTGCCAGTTCCGGCAGGATGGTGACCGCGATAGCAGCCAGTATCACGCCGATCTGTGAACCCATGCCGCCCAGGACCACAATAGCCAAGACAATGGCGGACTCAAGGAACACGAAGGATTCCGGGCTGATAAAGCCCTGCTTGGACGCAAAGACGGTACCGGCGAAGCCGGCAAAGAAGGCGCCAATGGTGAACGCCGAGAGTTTTACGGCGGTACGGCTGAGGCCCAGGGAGCGCGCGGCAATTTCATCCTCCCGCAGGGCTTCCCAGGCGCGGCCAACCGGCATGCGCATGAAGCGGCGAATGATCAGCCCGGTAATGACGGCCAGCACCAGGGCAATCAGGTACAGGAAGATGACCTTGTGCTCACTGGCATAGGCGATACCGAGGGTTTCGTGGAACGAGGTGTTGCCTTCTTCCTTGATGCGACGGCCAAACTCCATGCCGAACAGGGTGGGTTCCGGAATGCCACCGATGCCGTTCGGGCCGCCGGTGAGGTGGGTCCAGTTGTTCAGCAGTATGCGGATGATCTCGCCAAAGCCCAGGGTGACGATGGCCAGATAGTCCCCCCGCAGCCGCAGTACCGGAAAGCCGAGTACCAGCCCGAACAGGGCCGCCAGGCAGGCGCCAATGGGCAGCGACATCCAGAAGGAAATGCCGGTGTATTGCGAGAGCAGGGCAAAGGTGTAGGCGCCCACGGCGTAGAAGGCCACGTAACCCAGGTCCAGCAGTCCGGCCAGGCCGACCACCACGTTCAGGCCCAGGGCCAGCATGATGTAAATCAGCACCAGGGTGGCCAGGTCTACCGAGCCGCGGGATACGAAGAATGGCCAGAACAGGGCCAGCACGATAATGCCGGTGAGCAGCCAGGATTCCAGCCTCGCTCGTTTGTGCTGGGGCATGGGCTCGCGACCGGACAATGGATTGACCCGGGAGAGAAAACCCAGGCGTGCCATGAGGGAGTCGCGGAATAACTGGAACAGAAAGACCACCACAGCGGCGGCGATAATCGCCGCGATGGTCGAGCCATCGGCGCCTTCCAGGCTGACCACTGCGCCACTGGGAATGAGGTTCAGGCCAAGAATGGGATAGGCGATGATCAGGGTGATCACCGCACAGAAGAATGCGTGTTTGATGTTTTCAGCAGCCATCAGATCTTCTCAACCTCCGGTTTGCCCAGCAGCCCGGTGGGTTTGAACAGCAGGATCAGGATCAACAGGCTAAATGCCACCACATCCTTGTATTCGCCACTCAGGTAGCCGGAGGTCATGCTTTCGGCCACACCGAGTATGAGCCCGCCCAGCATGGCGCCCGGAATGCTGCCGATGCCGCCCAGAACGGCCGCGGTGAAGGCCTTGAGACCGGCGATAAAGCCAAACAGTGGGTCAACCGAGCCGTAGTACATGCCCAGCAACAGGCCAGCGACCGCCGCCAGGGCCGCGCCGATGACAAAGGTCGCTGAGATGATGCGGTTGGTATCAATGCCCAGCAGGCTGGCCATGCCCAGATCCTGGGATACCGCACGACAGGCACGCCCTGTGCGGGAACGGGCGATAAACGTGGATAGTGCCGTCATGCAGATCAGGGTGGTAATGAAGATGGTGATCTGGATATAGGAGATGGACAGCGGGAAGGTGTCTTCGGAACCAAGCTGGAAGCCGCCTTCAATCAGGGCCGGAAAGCCAATGTTGCGGGAACCCTGAGCCAGGTGAACATAATTCTGCAGGAAAATGGACATGCCGATGGCGGAGATCAGGGGGATGAGTCGGTGTCGTCCCCGTACCGGTCGGTAGGCGACCCTTTCCACCGCCCAGCCCATGGAGCTGGATACAATCACCGCACAAATCAGGGCGACCAGTAATACGATGGGTAGCCAGGTAATTCCCAGCGTGGCCAGTCCAGTGATGGCGATCAGTGCTGTGTAGGCACCAATCATGTAGATTTCGCCGTGGGCGAAGTTAATCATGCCAATGATGCCGTACACCATGGTGTAGCCGATGGCGATCAGGGCATAAGTACTGCCGATAGTCAGTCCGTTGATCAGCTGTTGAAAGAAATACAGTAGATCTTGCATGAGCGTGGAACTCCGAATGCCTGCTCCCGGAATCGGGTAACAGGAGCCCAGAAAAACACCTTCCCTCCTCCCCGGAAGTGAAGGGAGGCGGGGAAGGTGCTTATCTTACCGCAATTTAATGATTAGGGCTTATTTGGCGACAGTTTTGCTGCCGTCAGCGTGCCATTCGTAGACCACGAACTCGAACGACTCCATGTCACCGTCTTCGTCATACGTGATGGTGCCGATCGGAGTTTCGAAGGTGCCGGAGCGCAGGGCATCCGCCACTTCAAACGGATCGGTGGACTCGGCCATTTCGATACCGTCGGCAATCACCTGAACCGCCGCGTAGGAGGTCAGCACAAACGGACCGGAGGGGTCTTCGCCTTTCTCGGCAAATGCCTCGGCCAATTCCTGGTTTTCTGCTTTCTGATCGAATGCCGGGGGCAGGGTGACCAGCAGGCCTTCAGCCGCTTCGCCGGCAATGCTGGTAATGCCATCGTTACCCACGCCTTCCGGGCCCATGAAGGTCGCGTCCACATTGGCCTGGCGAGCCTGGCGCAGGATCAGGCCCAGCTCCGGGTGGTAGCCGCCGTAGTACACGTAGTCCACATCTGCCTGTTTGATCTTGGTGACCAGTGAGGAGAAGTCCTTGTCGCCGGCGGTAATGCCCTCAAACATGGCGATGTCCACGCCCTTGTCTTCCAGGGTGTCGCGTACGGCGGTGGCAATGCCTTCACCGTATTGCTGCTTGTCGTGAACAATTGCGACGCGCTCCGGGCCCTGGGCGGCGATATAGTTGGCTGCGGCGGGGCCCTGCATGCTGTCCAGGCCGATGGTACGGAAGACAGTGTCGTAGCCGCGCTCGGTGATGGCCGGGCTGGTGGCGGCCGGGGTAACCATCAGGATACCTTCGTCATAATAGATGTCGGAGGCCGGCTGGGTGGAGCTGGAGCAGAGATGACCCACCACGAACTTGACGCCTTCGTTCACCATGCGGTTGGCAACGGTCACGGCCTGTTTGGGGTCACAGGCGTCGTCCATTTCCACGGCCACGAGTTCTTCACCCATGACACCGCCCTGGGCGTTGATGCGTTCAATGGCCATGCGAGTGCCGGCAAACTGCATGTCACCATACTGGGCGACGGGGCCAGTCATGGGGCCGGCAACGCCAATCTTGATTTCAGCGGCGGCCTGGCCGGAGGCCATCAGTGCAACGGAGGTACCTACAGCGGTAGCGAGCTTCTTAACGGACATTTTCATCGTGTTTTCCTGTTTGGCAGAGTTATTCTTATGTTCTCAGGAGCTTAAACAAACACCACCGCCTGCGCCTTGTCAAGCGGTGGCCGGGTATCCCCGAGAACCAGAAGGTTTCGGGAAAATATAGGCAAGGTTTATGCCGGACGATTATGTGGGTGCTTATTCGCTTTCCTGATCTTCTACAAAGACCAGTTGCCTGAAGTTTTCATGCTGGTCCAGGCGCTCGAAGCTGGGGTCCACGGAGGCATCGTCCCGGTAGGCCTCGGAGATGTCGATGGCCCGGGTCAAGGTGGCTACCGCATCTTCCCAGCGGCCAATCTCGGCATAGGCGCAGGCCAGCTGGTAGTGGGCATGGCCGTTGTCGGGGGCCAGTTTCAGGGCGCGCTGACACAGGCTGATGGCCCAGAGAGGTTCCTGCATTTCCAGCACCGCATCGGCTTTGTAGCTCAGGGCTTCCACATCGTCCGGGCGCAGATCCAGGATCTGGTCGTAGGCGGCAATTTTGTTTTGTTGGGAGGTTTCCTGGCTGGCTTTCAGCCACAGCCCGTGCACTTCATTGGTGCGCTCGATCTCAGCCTGGTTCTGGTGAATGATCTCGGATTTCTGATGCAACTGGTCTTCGATGGACTGCAGTCGATTCTCATATTCCACCACCAGCTCGTTGACCCGTTTTTCCGCCAGACTGGTGAGCTGGCTGCGCATGTCGCGGATGGAGTTCCAGCCAATCACCACGAGAATAGAGGTGGCACCGGCAATCAGGTAAAAGAAGTAGGTGACGGTGTCGGTGGCGTAGGACATGGTTTTGTCGGCAACCGACAGTTCCTTCTCCACCACCTTCTCGATCAGTTCCGCCCGGGTTTCCTGAATTTCCTTGCGTAACGCCTTGGACTCTTCCAGCAGGTACAGCTCCACGAAGGGGGTGTACATCGGCTTTTTGTCCAGGGTCTTGATGCTTTCCTCCACATCTTCGGCGGTCAATTCCTTTTTCGGCCCGAGTTCCTGTTGTTGTCCCTGGGCATGGCCGGCCAGTGCAAAGGCAAGGATTAAAGTGAAGATGAACCTGATCATTAACCGTGTCCGCGTGATGGTGAGTGTAAAACAGAGACCTTAGCACAGTGGTTGCCAGAAATAATGCCGTGGGAGGATTGTGGTAACCCCCACTTGCATTACGGGTTGCGACGGCATCTAATATTTAGAGGTATAAACAGTCATTGAAGGTGGAGTAAGGCGTGAGCAGTTACGAGCAGGTGTTGGTGGCGCTTCGGCGGGTTATCCGGGCAACGGATCTGCATTCCAAGCGGTTGAGCAAGCACGCCGGCCTGACCGGGCCACAGCTGTTGATCATGCGCACCATCCGGGACCTGGGGGAAGTGACCATTGGCACCATTGCCGAGCACGTCAGTCTCAGCCAGGCAACCGTGACCACCATCCTGGACCGCCTGGAACACCGTGGCTTGGTGTATCGGGTGCGCAGTACCCGCGATAAACGCAAAGTGCACGCGCACCTGACCGAGCAGGGCGCGGAACTGCTGGCCCAGGCGCCCAATCCCCTGCAGGAGGACTTCGTACAGAAGTTCCAGAGCCTGGCCGAGTGGGAACAGACCATGATCCTGGCGTCCCTGCAGCGGGTGGCCAACATGATGAACGCCGACGACATCGACGCCTCGCCGGTTCTGACTGTCGGCTCTATGCTGAAAGACGACGGTTGGAAGGAGAAGGCTTAGAAGCGCTTTTTATCCCCCTCTCCCCCGGCCCCTCTCCCGCAAGGGGAGAGGGGAGGGATATCGCCAACTTTTAGTTAACCATTCCCTCTCCCCTCGCGGGAGAGGGCCAGGGAGAGGGGGGGTTAGTGAACAGAAGCTCCCTTCCTCGGCTTGCTGGCAAAGCACACCTGGAACACGTCGTTGTAGTGCTTGGCGAAGTTCACCGACAGGCCTTCCTTCAGATACTCCGGCAACTCGTCGTAATCGCCCCGGTTGGCCTCCGGCAGGATCAGGTTGCTGATTTTCTGCCGCCGGGCGGCAATTACCTTCTCCCGAATACCCCCCACGGGTAGCACCTGCCCGGTCAGGGTCAGTTCGCCGGTCATGGCGATGTTCTGCTGGGGCGCTTCCTTGCGGGCAATGGACAGCAGGGCCGTGGCCATGGTCACACCTGCGCTGGGGCCGTCCTTGGGCGTGGCACCCTCGGGCACGTGCAGATGCACGAACGACTTGTCGAAGAATGTGGGGTCGCCCTTGTATCGTTTGAGGTTCGACGACACGAAGCTGTAGGCGATCTCGGCCGACTCCTTCATTACATCCCCCAACTGGCCGGTCAGTTTGAAGCCACGCTGGCTGGAATGTACCCGTGAGGCCTCGATGCTCAGGGTGGCGCCACCCATGGCGGTCCAGGCCAGGCCGGTGACCACGCCGGTGCCTTTCAGGGATTTCTCTTTCCGGAAAGCGGGTTGCCCCAGGTAGCCGGTGAGGTCCGAAACGCCCACCTTCACCGGCTGGTCCGGGTGCTCCAGCAGTTTCACGATGCCCTTGCGGATCACCTTGTGCAGTAGCTTCTCCAGGCTTCGCACCCCGGCTTCCCGGGCGTAGCCTTCAATGATCTGGCGAATCGCGGCATCGGTGATGTTCAGCTGTTTCTTCAGCAGGCCGGCGCGCTTGAGCAACCGGGGCATCAGGTAATGCTTGGCGATGGCCAGTTTCTCTTCGCTGATGTAGCCGGACAGGCGGATGACATCCATGCGGTCCAGCAGGGGCCGGGGGATGGTGTCCAGCTGGTTGGCGGTGCAGATGAACAGGACCTTGGAGAGGTCCATGCGCACGTCCAGGTAGTGATCCAGGAACTCGCGGTTCTGTTCCGGGTCCAGGGTTTCCAGCAGCGCCGAGGCCGGGTCGCCCTGGAACGAGCTGCCGATCTTGTCGATCTCATCCAGCATGATCACCGGGTTGGCCACCTTGCTGTCCTTCAATGCCTGCACGAACTTGCCCGGCATGGCACCGATGTAGGTGCGCCTATGGCCCTTGATTTCGGCTTCATCGCGCATGCCGCCCACGCTGAACCGATAGAACTTCCGGCTCAGGGCATCGGCCACCGAATGGCCGATCGAGGTCTTGCCCACGCCCGGTGGGCCCACCAGCAGCAGTATGGAACCACTTACTTCGCCCTTGAATGTGCCCTCGGCCAGGAACTCCACAATGCGGTCTTTCACATCTTCCAGGCCATCGTGATCCCGGTCCAGGATGCGCCGCGCTTCGGCCAGGTCGAAGTGGTCCTCGGAATGGATGCCCCAGGGTACCTGGGTGAGCCAGTCCAGATAATTTCGGGTCACGCCGTATTCCGGTGAGCCCTGTTCCAGAACCTGCAACTTTTCGATTTCATCGTCGAAGCGTTCCTGCACGGCCTCGGGTGGGTTGAGCTCGGCCAGGCGCTTTTCAAAACGCTCCACGTCGGCGGTCTTGTCGTCCTTGGCGATACCCAGCTCCCGCTGGATGACCTTCAACTGCTCGCGCAGGAAGAACTCGCGCTGGTGCTTTTGCACCTTTTCGTTTACTTCCTCGTTGATTTCGGTCTGCAGGCGCGCCACTTCCTGCTCTTTACGCATCAGGAGCAGGACTTTTTCCATGCGCCGCAGCAGGGGCACGGTATCCAGCACATCCTGCAGCTCGCGCCCGGGCGCGCTGGTCATGGACGCACCGAAATCCGCCAGTGGGGAGCTGTCGTCCGGCCCAAAGCGGGACAGGTACTGCTTCACTTCCTCGCCATACAGCGGGTTGGTGCGCAGCAGTTCTTTAATGGCACTGATAATGGCCAGGGTGTAGGCCTTGAGCTCATCGGCCGGCTCTTCCGGTTCTTCGGGATACTCGACCTCTACCAGATAGGGCGGGCGACGGCGTAGCCACTGCACGATGCGAAAACGCTGCAGTCCCTGGGCGATGAACTGCACCTTGCCGCTGTCGGTCTGGGCGTGGTGTACCCGCACGGCGCAGCCCATGGTCTCCACCTCATCGCTGCCGGGTACGCCGGTCTCTGATTCCGGGTCTTCGACAAAGCACACACCAAGTACCCGGTGATCGGTTTCACCCACCCGTTTGAGGGTTTCCTGCCAGGGGTCCTGGTCCACCATCACCGGCTGTACCTGGGCCGGGAAGAAGGGGCGGTTGGACACCGGCAGGACGTAAATGCGGTGAGGCCGGCTGTGCTCGGGTAATGCCAGGCTTTTGCTGTGCTCGTCTTTGCCAATGTACTCGGTGATGTCTTCTTCGAATTCTTCCATGGAGTCGTTGCGGTTATCGTCTGCCATACCGAATCTGCTCTCTGGGCTTGATAAGGGATTACAGCTTATGTGACGGCGGCTGTGAGTTTTTCAAGTTGGCTTGATTTACCGGCCTTTGCCACCATATGGCTATACACTTAAAGGCTAAACATTTTTCATTCTGGTTCAGGTGCCCGATACATGAGTGATTCTCCGTACATCTTTGACGCCACCGCCGACAATTTCCAGCAGCAGGTCATGGAAGCCTCGGCAAAAACGCCGGTACTGGTGGACGTATGGGCGGACTGGTGTGCCCCCTGCAAACAGCTGATGCCTCTTCTTGAAAAACTGACCAACGAGTACCAGGGCAACCTGTTGCTGGCGAAAGTGAACGCTGACCAACAGCAGGAGCTGACCGCTTCCCTGGGCGTTCGGAGCCTGCCAACCGTTATTCTGGTGAAGGACGGCCAGGCCGTGGATGGCTTCAATAGCGCCCTGCCGGAAAGCGAATTGCGCAAGTTGCTGGAAAAGCATGTGGAAGCCCCGGCGGAAGATCCGTATGAAAAGGCCCACGCGCTCTGGGAATCCGGTGATGTGGATGGCGCCCTGGCGATCTTCACGGAGATGAACCAGAAAGACCCGGAAAACGTCGACGTTCTGATTGACCTGGCCCAGCTGAAAGCCGAAAAGGGCGACCTGGACACCGCTGAGCAGGTGCTGGATAGCCTGGCACCGGAGGACAAGCTGGGCCACAAAGCCAAGCAGTTGGCCGCCCGCGTGAAATTCCTGAAGCAATCCGGCGAGTTGCCGCCGGAAGCGGAACTGGAACAGAGGCTGGAAGCCAATCCACAAGATCCGGAGGCATTGCACCAGTTGGCACTGCACAAGATCCTGCAGGAGCAGAACGCCGAAGCAATGGACCTGCTGATTCGCCTGATGCAGGCGGACAGCAAATACAAGGACGGCGTGGCCAAAACCACATTGGTGGAGTTGTTTGAAAAGCTGGGCAATAACAACCCGGATGTGCGGACTTACCGTCGCAAGCTGTACGCGATGATGTACTGATTCAGGCGGGCGCTCGTAACAGCGCCTACTGATAGAGGGCTGTTTTCAAGGAGTGAGGATGATTCACGCTAAGCGGGCGCTCCCGTTCTTTCTGCTTTTGGTGCTGCTAAGTGGCTGCGCCTCTCGCCAGTACGCCACTTCACCGGCTGTTGGTGTGGAAACCGCCAGTTGCAGTGAGGTGTTCTCCGATTGGCAGCAACGGGTTGATGCCGGCAATCATTTCGACGCCCAGGCGTGGTCTCCACCGGGCTTTCCGTATTTGCGGGTGAATCGGCTTCTGGCCAGTTTCCCCGTGAACAAGCTTAGCCAGCCCCAGCAGCAGGCCTGGCTGGAAAGTGCCCATGAGATGGCGGTAACGGCCTGGCGTCACGAGGCGGCGAGTATGGGGGGTGGTGCCGCCGCTCAATTGCCGGAATTGCATCGCTGTGGTCAAAGGGCCATGGCTCGTCTGCTGGAAGATGACAGGCAATGGCAGGAGTTGGCTCAAGCCTCGCAGGTGCCAGACAGTTATAACAACGCAGCCCGGGTGCTCGGTGGTTATCCGGCAGTGGCGCCGGTGGTGCGTTGGCGGGCCGGCGTGGTAATGAATGAGTTGATGGATCAGTTCGAGGCTTATCAGCCGGCACATGCCTGGCGAGCTTATGAGCCCGCGGCTCCCAGCCCGGTGATTGATCCGTCTGATCTGGTGAATCGGGCCTCGGCTCGCAGCCCTCTGGGTATTCCGGCGTTCAGTGACAAAGAGCGAGAGGCGTTGTTATCCCTCTATGCGCCTACGTGGGCAGTGGAAACCGGTGGGGCCTACGATATGCCAGGGCGGCCAGGCCGGGATGCGGGTGGTGAGCTTCGGTTCCAGTCCGAGCCGGTGGTGTTCACCAAGGTGGCCTTCACCCGGTTTGATGGCGAAGTGCTGCCCCAGCTCGTGTACACGCTGTGGTTTTCCCGCCGGCCGCCGGAAACCACCTTTGATATTGTAGCCGGTGAACTGGATGGCCTGGTCTGGCGAGTGACCCTGGGCCGGGATGGTCGTCCGCTGATTTATGACGCTATTCACCCCTGTGGCTGTTACCATACCTGGGTGCTGGCGCCGGATGGTCTCAAGCCTCGGGGCCCGGTGGATTACTGGGAGGAACCTCTGTGGATTGCCGGCACGGCGCCGGAAACGGACCGCGGGTTGGTTCTGTCCCTGTCGTCCCTCACGCATCAGTTGAAGGGCGCGGCAACGGCGTTGCCAAATGAAGTATCACGAACCCGATCCTATGCCATGGAGCCCTACGACAACTTGCGCGGCCCCTCCTTTGCCGGCGAGCGACTGTTTGGTGAGGATGGCATGGTGGCCGGCACTGAACGCCCCGAACGCTTCCTGCTCTGGCCCACCGGCGTGCCCTCCGCAGGTGCCATGCGCCAGTGGGGCAACCACGCCACGGCGTTTGTCGGCACGCGGCATTTCGACGATCCCTGGTTGTTGCAGGAGTACTTCTGGTTGCCGGAATAACCGAGCGGACCATCGCGCAGACACAAAAAAGCCGGGGCAAGCCCCGGCTTTTTGATTGGGCAACGGCGTAATCAGGCGTTGCCTTTCTTCATTTCCTCGAACTCGTCCTCGAAGAAGAATTTTTCTTCCCCGAACGCCGGTTCCAGCTCATGCAGCCAGGTGGCTGTGTCGCTGTACTTGGCGAAGAACGGGCGCTGTACCCAGTCCGGGTTGCGGCCCTGCAGGAAGCGCAGGACAAAGACCTTTTCGCCCTTGATCTCGGTGATGCCCTGGATTTCCACCTTGCCGGGGCCTGCGCTCATGCTGGGGCCGCGGGCGGTGCGTGACAGGCCGGAGACTTTCTTCATGGCCTCACGGTAGATGTGGTAGGCCTCGGCCAGCGGCACTTCGAAGTAGTTCTTGGCGCCGGTGTCCCGCTCCACAAACATGTAGTAGGGGATGATGCCCAGCTTCACTTCCTTCTGCCACAGCTTGGCCCAGGCATCGGCATCGTCGTTCACGTGCTTGATAAGCGGGCCCTGGGCGCGGATCTCGGCACCGGTGGCGCGAATACGGCGGATGGCCTCTTCGGCGATGTCGGTGGTGATTTCCTGCCAGTGGTTGTAGTGCGCCATGATGGCCACGTGCTTGCCGGCATCGACCAGCTTGGCGAACAGCTGGATCAGCTCGTCTGCGTCCTTGTCGGTGACAAAACGGTACGGCCAGAAGGTCAGGGCCTTGGTGCCGATCCGGATGGTCTGGATGTGGTCGTACTCCGGCTGCAGCAGCGGCTCCAGGTATTGCACCAGGCTCTTGGTTTTCATCACCATGGGGTCGCCGCCGGTGACCAGCAGGTCGGTGACCTCTTTGTGCTCGGCCAGGTAACCGTGCAGCTTCTCGGCTTCGGTGCTGGCCATTTTCAGGTCCTTGTCACCGACGAACTGCGCCCAGCGGAAGCAGAAGGTGCAGTAGGAGTGGCAGGTCTGGCCCTGGGCCGGGAAGAACAGCACCGTCTCGCGGTACTTGTGCTGAACGCCGTCGAGTACTTCGCCGTCCAGTTCCGGCATGTTCATTTCCATCTGGCCGGCCGGGTGCGGGTTCAGCTCGTCGCGGATTTCCTTGGCCACGGCCTGGATTTCTTTCTTGTCGGCGCCGTCGCGGTGCATCTGCGCCATGCGCTCGTAATGTTCGTCCTTCAGCATCCCTTTTTGAGGGAAGACAAGTTGATAGATGGGATCGTTCGGTACCTTGTCCCAATTGATCAACTCATTGATCACGTATTCGTTGACGCGGAAGGGCAGCACGCTGGCGACGACCTTCATTTCGAACAGAGTCTCTTCCGGGAGATTCTGGATCGCTTCAATCTTGTCTAGCTGGCGGTCCGTAAAAACCTTGAACCGGCGTTCCTCGAATTCCTGAACCGGGATCTGATTCGGAAAGGTGACGATGGAGTTCATAGATCGCCCTCTGTATATGAGCCAAAAAATAAAAGGAGGAGGGTGCACCGCCTCCGCTGGTTAAAAAACGGGCAGGCAAGTATACAGAAATGGAAATTTATTTTCAGGTCTAAAGGTTAATTGTTGGGGGATGCGGAAAATTGGGTGTTTTTACGTAGGAAACCTTAAAAAATGTGTTTTTTGAAGGATTAAAACGCCCGTTTGCTTGTTGTTTTGTGTGTTTTTGTAGTAAAACTACGGAAGTTCTCTAAACAAAGACAATCCAGAAAGTTTGCAGGGACTGTTCTATGCTTGAGACAGTCCAATCTACTGCTGAGAATCCCGAGGGGAGGTTTGATGTACCAGGACGATGATCCCATTGAAACCACGGAGTGGCTCGATGCACTCGAGTCACTGATTGAAAACGAAGGTGTGGAGCGGGCCAAGTTCATCCTTGAGCGTTTGTCTGAACGCGCCAGCCGTGATGGCACCGTGTTGCCTTACTCCATCAATACACCGTTCCGTAACAGTATTCCTGTGTCGCAACAGGCGCAGATGCCGGGCGACCTGTTCATGGAGCGCCGCATCCGTTCATTGATCCGCTGGAACGCCATGGCCATGGTGGTGCGGGCCAACAAACGCCCGGGCGAACTGGGTGGCCATATTTCCACCTTCTCCTCGGCTGCCACGCTGTACGACGTGGGCTTCAACTATTTCTTCCACGGTGGCGACGACAAACGCGATGCGGATCTGGTCTATTTCCAGGGCCACGCCGCACCCGGTATCTATGCCCGGTCCTTCCTTGAAGGGCGGTTTGATGAATGGCAGCTGGATAAATTCCGCGAAGAAGTGGACGGCGAAGGCCTGCCTTCCTACCCGCACCCGTGGTTGCTGCCGGACTACTGGCAGTTCCCCACGGTTTCCATGGGCCTCGGGCCGATCCAGGCCATTTACCAGGCCCATGTCATGAAGTACCTGGATAACCGCGAGCTGATCGATTCCGACAAGCGCAAGGTCTGGGCTTTCGTGGGTGACGGCGAATGTGATGAGCCGGAAACCCTGGGCTCCATCTCCAAGGCCGGCCGGGAAGGGCTGGATAACCTGATTTTCGTGGTCAACTGTAACCTGCAGCGCCTGGACGGTCCGGTGCGTGGTAACGGCAAGATCATCCAGGAACTCGAAGGCGTATTCCGTGGCGCCGGTTGGAACGTCATCAAGGTGGTCTGGGGCCGCATGTGGGACCCGCTGTTCGAGAAAGACGACGACGGCGTAATGCAGAAAGCCATGGACGAAGTCTGTGACGGCGACCTGCAAAACTACGTGTTCAAGGGCCCGTCCTACACCCGCAAGGAGTTCTTTGGCCGGTATCCGGAACTCTCCAAGATGGTCGAGAACTGGACCGATGAAGAGCTGCTCAAGCTGAACCGTGGTGGCCACGACCCTTATAAGGTCTATGCCGCTTACCAGAAGGCGGTCAGCCAGGCCAACGGCAAGCCGACCGTGATCCTGGCCCATACCATCAAGGGCTATGGTTTCGGTCAGGCCGGTGAGGCGCAAAACACCGCCCACTCCCTGAAGAAGCTGGACCTGGATACCCTGAAAGACTTCCGCGATCGCTTCGCCATTCCGCTCAAAGACGATGAGCTGGAAGACGTTCCCTACTACCGCCCGGCGCCGGACAGCCCGGAGCTGGTGTACATGAAGAAACGGCGTCAGGAGCTCGGTGGTTTCTATCCCAAGCGCAACAAGGACTGCCAGCCCCTGAAGATTCCCGATCTGGATATCTTCAAGCAGATCCTGGAAGGCTCCAACGGCCGGGAAATCTCCACCACCATGGCCTTTGTGCGCATTCTTACCGCGTTGGTAAAAGACAAGCGTATCGGCAAGCGCGTAGTGCCGATCGTGCCGGACGAAGCCCGCACCTTCGGTATGGAAGGTATGTTCCGGCAGTTGGGTATCTACACGTCCGAAGGCCAGAAGTACGTCCCGCAGGACCGTGAGCAGATCATGTACTACCGGGAAGACAAGAAAGGCCAGATTCTGCAGGAAGGCATCAACGAAGACGGTGCCATGGCCACCTGGATGGCGGCGGCCACGTCCTACAGCACCAACAACTTCCCGCTGATTCCGTTCTATGTGTTCTATTCCATGTTCGGCTTCCAGCGCGTGGGTGACCTGGCCTGGGCTTCTGGCGACATTCAGGCCCGGGGCTTTTTGATCGGCGGTACCGCCGGCCGCACCACCATCAACGGTGAAGGCCTGCAGCATCAGGATGGCCACAGCCATGTACTGGCCAACACCATCCCGAACTGCCGTGCCTATGACCCGGCCTTCGGTTATGAAATGGCCGTGGTGATCCGCCAGGGCATGAAGGAAATGTTCGAAGACAACCAGAATGTCTTCTACTACCTCACGGTCGAGAACGAGTTCTACGAGCAGCCCGCCATGCCGGACGGCTGTGAAGACGGCATCATCAAGGGCATGTATCAGTTCAGCTCGGTGAACGCGAAGGGCGGCAAGAAGGCTCCAAGGGTGCAGCTCCTGGGCTCTGGCGCCATCTTCAACGAGGTGACCGCCGCTGCCGAACTGCTCAAGGAAGACTGGGGCGTGTCCTCCGACGTCTGGAGCGTCACCAGCTACAACGAACTGGCCCGTGATGGTCAGCACGTGGAGCGCTGGAATCACCTGCATCCGGACGACAAGCCGCGCAAGGCCTACGTCACCGAGATGATGGAAAAGCAGCAGGGGCCGGTGGTGTCTTCCACTGACTATATCAAGCTGCATTCCGAGCAGTTGCGGGCGTTCATCCCGAAAACCTACATGACCCTGGGTACTGATGGTTTCGGTCGCAGTGACACCCGGCAGAAACTGCGCAATTTCTTCGAGGTGGATCGTTACTACGTGACAGTGACCGCCCTGGCGGCTCTGGCCAAAGACGGTGATGTCAAGCAGGACGTGGTACTCGAAGCCATGCGCAAGTACGGAATCGATCGCAACAAACCGAACCCGGTGCTGAGCTAAGGAGACCGCCATGAGTGAACAGGAAATCAAGGTTCCCGATCTCGGCGGTGCAGATGAAGTCGAGATCATTGAGATTACCGTCAGTGAGGGGGATTCGGTTGAGGAAGAGGATCCGATTCTGACCATCGAATCCGATAAGGCCTCGGTGGAGTTGCCCTCGCCGGCGGCCGGCAAGATCACCAAGATCACCGCCAAGGTGGGCGACAAGGTGAAGGAAGGCGATGTCGTCGGCACCATTGAAACCAGTGGTGATTCGGGAAGCTCCGATGAATCGGATGCTGGTGACGAAGAGCCGGAAGCCGACAAGCCAAAAGCCGACAAGAAAGAAACCGGGGAAGAACAGGAAAAAGACGACAGCGGGACCAAAGACAAGGAAGAGGACAAAGAGGCCGGCGAGGAAAAGTCGGAATCGAAGGAAGCCCAGTCATCCTCGAAGAAGAAGGGCGGTTCTCGTAAGGAAACCGTCAAGGTACCGAACCTGGACGGCTTCGAAGACGTGCCGGTGATCGAGATCAACGTGGCCGCAGGCGACACCGTGGGTGAGGAAGACCCGCTGGTAACGGTGGAGTCCGACAAGGCGACGCTGGAGATTCCCTCTCCCTATGCCGGCAAGATTGAGAAGGTGCTGGTAAAAGAGGGTGACAAGCTTTCTGAAGGCGACGACCTCCTGGAAATGACCATCGAGGAAGAAGGTGGTGAGGAAGAAGAGTCGTCTGAGGCCAGCGAGACTGAAGAGAAGGCTGAGGAAGGCAAGTCCGACGAGAAGAAGGCTTCCAAAGAATCTTCTGGCCAGGAAGAAAAGTCGTCACAACAGGAAGGCTCCGATTATGAGCCCCCGGCTGCCGGCACCAAGGTTCACGCCGGCCCGGCCGTGCGCAAGCTGGCCCGGGAATTTGGTGCGGACCTCACTCGGATCAAGGGCAGTGGCCCGAAAAACCGTATTCTCAAGGACGATGTCCAGGCTTACGTGAAAGGCCAGCTGCAACAGACCCAGCAGGGAGGTGGTGGCGCCACTGCCGGTGCCGGCATTCCAGGCGTGAAATTACCGGACTTCAGCCAGTTTGGCGAAGTAGAGCGCGAAAGCATGTCCCGCATGATGGCGGCCACAGCCGTTAACATGCAGCGCAGCTGGCTGAACGTGCCACACGTCACCCAGTTCGACGAAGCCGACATCACCGAGATGGAAAGCTTCCGCAAGGCGCAGAAAGCGGCCGGCGAGAAGAAGGGCGTCAAGATGACCCCGCTGCCGTTCCTGCTGAAAGCCTGTGCCGCCGCACTGGCGGAACTGCCACAGTTCAACGTGTCGCTGGACATGGAGCGCAAGGAAGTGGTGCGCAAGAAGTACATCCACATCGGCATTGCGGTGGATACCCCGCATGGCCTGATGGTGCCCGTACTTCGGGACGTGGACCAGAAAGGCCTGTGGGAACTGGCGGCCGAGAGTGCCGAGCTGGCCCAGAAGGCCCGGGACAAACAGCTGAAGCCCGCCGAAATGCAGGGTGCCTGCTTCACCATCACCAGCCTCGGCGGCATTGGTGGCACGGCCTTCACGCCGATTGTGAATACGCCGGAAGTGGCGATTCTCGGCGTGTCCAAGTCGGCCATGAAGCCGGTCTGGGACGGCGAGGACTTCCAGCCACGGCTGATGCTGCCACTGTCACTGTCCTACGACCACCGGGCGGTGAATGGCGCGGATGCGGCGCGCTTTACCAACCTGCTGACGCAGCTGTTGGGGGATATTCGTACCTTGTTGCTGTGAGGCGGCGTAAAGCCAAAGCCGTTGTAATAAGACCCTGGCCTTCGGGCCGGGGTTTTTTGTGTCACTCAGGAGGGCTTGTTGGTTTGTGCTCATAGCCTGGCTGTTCTGGTGGAGGCAAGGGGGCCGGCACTCTTTCTTCCTACCTCTATGATAACGCTGGAAATTGGTTGCCGATAAACGCAAAAACCCCGGCGCAAAGGCCGGGGTTTCTGCTGAGTTAACTTCTAATTAGGAAGGGATTAGAAGTTGTATTGCGCCGCGAACATCAGGCGGTTAGCATCGCCATCGTCGCCGTTAACTTCTTCGGTTTTCAGGTACTGATATTCAACACCCAGCATTACATTTTTCACTGGTGTCATCATGTAGTTTACGTGAATTTTCTGGTTGGTTTCTGTCTGAGCTTGAACTGCAGCTAGTTGATCCGGGCTATTGGCGTAATCGCTTTCTGCATCATCCCAGTCCATTTTGGCCATGCCATAGCCAACATTTACGCTGCTGCCATTTCCGAGGGACAGACTTGTTCCGATGGTGGCAGAATAGCTGGAGATAGTTTCGATGTCGCCATCCACAACGTAGCCATCGGTTCCATAATAGTTATCGCCAGTGCGCCAGACATAGGAATTAGCGCCATTGCTGTAGTTAACGGCACCCTGGATAGAGAGCATGTCAGTGACGTTAAACTTCGCAGCAGCGAAAGCGGCGAAACCTATGGCGCTATCATCAGCTGTACCTGTGTCGTAAGACAGTTGCTTTACAACGGCTGCGGCAGAGTAAGCCATCATGTCGTTGGAGTCTTCAAAGCGTGCCGTCAGTGCGGGAAGGCTTTTCTTGGAATCAGCGTCACCAACGCTAGCGTCAGTGGTGTCTAATTTATAAACTGGGCTGCCTATCGTTGAATTTTCTTGATCAAGTACGAGTTTGGAGCTTGCCGAACCCACCACGCTTAATGAGCCACGAGGGTCTTCCAGTGCAACCGAGAAAGGACCAGTTGTATACCGGACCTGCTCTTCCCGATCTTGCATGCCGGGGTTGCCAGCGGTGCCATCGAAATCTAGCGTCGCAGTGGTGCCTACAAAGCTGTTGAAGTTAGACCATGTGCGGCCGGCCAAAACGCCCTTGTATTCGCCATATGCTTGGCGCAAGCGAAGGCTGCCTGCCGAGTTACCTGACCCGCGGAAATCACCTTCTACGAGGATTTTTACGCCTTCAGGTGTGACGGTCTTGATACCGACCCGACTTTGCTTTGCGTCAGCGCCGAGGTGACCAGTTACTTCATCATCTTCAGCAGCGCCAGTGTTGATCTTGGAAAAATCACCAGCTTGAGTCGAGGTAGCGATGTCCTCATCGATATCGTAAGAGGCATTTAGGCGGGCGAAACCATAAATGCTGGTATCCCAATCACCTGTCGGCACATCGAGTGCAAGGGCCTGTCCTGCCATACCAAAAGCAGCTACTGCAGCCGTCGCTCGGATTGCCATTCTGAGTTTGTTGTTTTGCATCGTCGTTTTCTCCAATCGATTTGTTTTTGTTGGACCCAGAAAACAAGGTAGTTACGAATTCGTGACAATTCAAACACATTTGGCGGATATTTAGACGAATGTCTATAGATTGTTTTAGGGGCTAAAAAAGGTAGTTATGGGAATCATTGTCATTGCCAGGCTTTGACCACGGGATACGACCGTGGTGTTGATTAGCCCGAAGTCATGTGATCGGCTGTTCTTATGCTTTTCGTGACGTATTATGATGATAATTGAGTGTTTCTTATTTCCAATGACTTGAGAGAGATCCATGAACAGAGAACCCGTCTCCCGCGAACTGTTTGATGAAGTTATGGTGCCCAACTATGCCCCCGGCAATATCATCCCGGTGCGCGGTGAAGGCTCCCGCGTGTGGGATCAGGATGGGCGAGAGTTTGTGGATCTTCAGGGTGGTATTGCGGTCACCAGCCTGGGTCATGCTCATCCGGGCCTGTTGGGAGCGTTGCAGGAGCAGTCGGAGAAGATCTGGCACCTGTCCAACGTGATGACTAACGAGCCGGCATTGCGCCTGGCGAAGACGCTTTGTGATCTCACTTTTGCCGAGCGGGTGTTCTTTGCCAACTCTGGGGCGGAAGCCAACGAGGCGGCATTCAAGCTGGCTCGTCGGTATGCCTGGGATCATGTTGGGCCGGAGAAGCACGAAATCATCTCCTTCACCAACTCCTTCCACGGTCGCACCCTCTTTACTGTCGCGGTTGGTGGACAGCCGAAATACCTGGAAGGCTTTGAACCCGCACCGGGCGGAATTCACCACGCCACCTTCAATGACCTGGAGTCAGTGAAAGCGCTGATCTCCAAGGAAAAAACCTGTGCCGTGGTGGTCGAGCCGATCCAGGGCGAGGGCGGTGTGCTGCCGGCGGACCCGGAATTCCTGAGGGGCCTGCGCGAACTTTGCGATGAAAACGATGCACTGCTGGTCTTTGATGAAGTGCAGACCGGTGCAGGCCGCACGGGTTACCTGTACGCCTATGAAATGTATGGCGTGACCCCGGACATTCTCACCAGCGCCAAAGGCCTGGGTGGTGGCTTCCCGGTGGCAGCCATGCTTACCACTGAAAAAGTGGCGGCCAGCCTGAGTGTGGGCACCCACGGCAGCACCTACGGAGGTAATGCCCTGGCCTGCGCCGTGGCACAGAAAGTAGTGGATACCGTCAGCCAGCCGGAGGTACTCAAGGGCGTGAAAGCCCATTCCGACATGCTGCGCAAAGGCATGATGGATATCGGTGAGCGCTACGGCGTATTCAGTGAAGTACGGGGTGCCGGCCTGCTATTGGGCTGCGTGCTTACCGAGAAGTGGCAGGGCAAAGCCAAGGAGTTTCTTGCGGCTGGCCTGGATGAGGGTGTGATGGTACTGATCGCGGGTGGCAACGTGGTGCGTTTGGCGCCGTCGCTGATTATCCCGGAAACAGATATTGAGGAAGCCCTGCAGCGTTTTGAGCGTGCGGTGAAGAAGCTGGCCGGCTAACTCACATAGTCTGCCAAGGTGCTCACCGAAGTTTGAGGCATGTAGAGGCAGGAGCCGGACAATGCTAATAACAAGGCCCATACAAGAGCAGGACCTGGACGACCTTTACGAACTCACCGGCGCCGCCGGCAACGGCCTGACCACACTGCCCCAGGATCGGGACTTCCTGCGCCGCAGGATCCAAAAGGCACGCGATACCTTTGAAGGCCGGTGTTCGCCGGATGCCGGCTTGTATCTCTTCGTGCTGGAAGACCTCGAACAACACCGCTGCGTGGGTGTTAGCGGCATCCAGGCCCGGGTGGGGCTGGACGAGGTGTTCTACAACTACCGTCTGAGCATCACCGTGCACGACAGCCGGGAGCTGGATGTGCACGTTCGGACCCCTACGTTATATCTCACCAACGACATGACCGATGCCACCGAGATCGGCTCCCTGTTGCTGTCCGAAGACCGCCGGGGCGGTGGTGCCGGGTTACTGCTTTCCCGCAGCCGGTTTCTGTTTCTGGACGAATTTCGCCAGCATTTCTCCGACAAGATTTTCGCCGAACTGCGGGGAGTGTCAGATGAACATGGCGTAAGCCCGCTTTGGGACGCGTTGGGGCGGCGTTTTTTTGATATGGATTTTGTCGAGGCAGACCGGTTGTCTGGTCTGGGTAATAAATCCTTTATTGCCGAGTTGATGCCCCGCTTTCCCATCTACCTTTCACTGCTGCCGGATGACGCCAGGGAGGTCATCGGCCAGGTACATCGGGACACCCGGCCCGCGCTGGAAATGCTTCAGTCCGAAGGTTTTAACTTCAATGGCTTGGTGGACATCTTTGACGGCGGCCCAACGATGGAAGCCTTTCTGCACAATATCCGCACCATCCGCCAAAGCTTCGTGCGACAGGTGGTTGAGAGTGACGGGCCAGTGCCAGATGGCAATGACACCGCTCCCTTGCTGATGGTCTGCAACCGAAGCTTTGATGACTTCCGGGTTGGTCTGGTACCCGCAACTGAATTGCACAAGTCGGGATTAAGGCTGTCGAAACAGGCTATGGCGGCCCTGCAGGTAAGGGAAGGGGACAAGGTGCGTGTTGCGCCCTTGAAAGACAAGCCATTCTGAACAATACCTGTAAGTATAAGGCAGTTATTCTGTTTCGATTTCCTCACGGGCCAAGGAGGTATGTATGAGCCATGCCCTTAGCGGAGATATCTATATTAACGGCCTCTGGCTGCAGGGACACGACGCGGTGTTCGAATCCCTGCACCCTGTTTCCGGCGATGTGATCTGGGATGGCAATGCCGCCAATCTGGAAGATGTGGATGCGGCCGTCCGGGAGGCGCAAAGGGCGTTTCCCGGGTGGCGCCGGAAAGGCTTCTCGGAGCGCCAGGCGATGGTGGAAGCCTTTGGCAAACAGCTGGAAGCCAACAAGGAAGAGCTGGCCAGCCTGATTGGCAGAGAGACGGGAAAACCCCTGTGGGAGGCCCGTACCGAAGTAGCTTCCATGATCGGTAAGATCGATATTTCCGTGAAGGCGTACCACGATCGTACCGGTGAGTCGGAAACCGAGGCTCCCGGTGGTCGTGCGGTATTGCGCCATCGCCCGCATGGCGTTGTCGCGGTGTTTGGTCCTTACAACTTCCCGGGCCACCTGCCCAATGGTCACATTGTGCCGGCCCTGCTGGCGGGCAACGTGGTGGTGTTCAAACCCAGTGAAATGGCTCCGGGCGTTGCCGAGTTAACCGTCAAGCTCTGGGAAAAAGCCGGCCTCCCCGAGGGTGTCATCAACCTGGTGCAGGGCGGCGCCAACACCGGCAAAGCCTTGGCCAATCACCCGTTAATCGATGGTTTGTTCTTTACTGGCAGTGCGTCGGTGGGGCACAAGCTGCATGAGCAACTGGGTGGCCAGCCGGAAAAAATCCTGGCGCTGGAAATGGGGGGCAACAACCCATTGATTGTTCAGGGTGTCTCGGATGTGGATGCGGCCGTTCACCACATTGTCCAGTCCGCGTTTGTCTCGGCCGGCCAGCGCTGCACCTGCGCCCGCCGTTTGCTGGTGCCAAAAGGCAAGAAGGGCGATGAGATTATTGATCGCCTTCTGGAAGTCACCGCCAATCTGAAGGTGGGTGAGTTTGACGCCGACCCGCAGCCGTTCATGGGGGCAGTGATCTCTGCCGAGGCAGCGGAGAAGCTGCTGGACGCGCAAACGGCCATGGTCGACCAGGGCGCCAAACCCTTGCTGAAAATGAAGCCTGTGGAGCTGAAGACCGGACTGTTGTCGCCCGGCATTCTTGACGCCACCGGTCTGGAATTGGACGACGAGGAACACTTCGGGCCCTTGCTGACCGTCTACCGCTACAACAGCTTTGACGAGGCACTGGAACTGGCCAACAACACACGGTTTGGTCTGGCGGCCGGCATTCTGACCGACGACCGAAAGCTCTATGAGCGGCTGGCGGAAGAAGCCCGGGCCGGTATCGTGAACTGGAACCGGCCTTTGACCGGCGCCAGCAGCGGCGCGCCCTTCGGTGGCGTGGGTGCCAGCGGCAATCATCGGCCCAGCGCCTATTACGCGGCGGACTACTGCGCCTGGCCCATGGCATCGCTGGAAGCCGACCACATCGAGTTGCCGGAGAAGCTGGCTCCGGGCCTGAACTTTGACTGAACCGATAAAATTGATGGGAAAGGGGTTCCACCATGGTAATGCATGCCGTTGAAGCCAACTTTGATGGTCTGGTGGGCCCGACCCACAACTACGCCGGGCTTTCCTGGGGCAACATCGCCTCGAAAGCCAATGTGAATGCCGCTTCCAATCCAAAGGAGGCGGCCCTCCAGGGGCTGGCCAAAATGAAACGGCTGGCGGACCGGGGTTATGTGCAGGGCGTGTTGCCGCCCCACGAGCGACCGCATATTCCCAGCCTGAGAAGGCTGGGCTTTGAGGGCAGTGACCGCCAGGTTCTGGAAGAGGCGGCGAGCACAGCTCCGGCCATCCTGGCAGCGGTGTCCTCTGCCTCGGCCATGTGGACCGCCAACGCGGCAACGGTTTCCGCCAGTGCCGACACCGCCGACCACCGGGTGCACTTCACCCCGGCCAACCTCTGCGCGAAGTTCCACCGCTCCATCGAACACCCGATCACAGCCCGGGCATTGAAAGCCATTTTCACCGATGAAAGCTGCTTCGCCCACCACCCGGCTTTGCCATCGGTGGCCCACTTTGGCGATGAAGGCGCGGCCAACCACACCCGCCTGAGCCGGGGCCATGGTGAGCCGGGCGTGGAGTTGTTCGTGTACGGAAAAAGCGCCTTTAACGCTGAAGCTCCCGCCCCGGCCCGGTATCCCGCCCGGCAAACCCTGGAAGCTTCCCAGGCCGTGGCCCGCCTGCACGGACTGACCGACCGCCACGCCGTGTTTGCCCAGCAAAACCCCGCCGCCATTGATGCCGGCGTGTTCCACAACGATGTGATTGCCGTGGGCAACGGCAACGTATTGTTTTATCACGAACAGGCGTTTATGGAAGAAGAGAGGGTGCTGGCGGATATCCAAAATCGCTTGCCTGGCGCGAAGCTGGAGGCCGTACGCGTGACCTCTGAAGAAGTGCCTCTGCAGGACGCCGTCGCCTCCTACCTGTTCAACAGCCAGCTATTGAACACACCTGACGGCATGTTGCTGGCCGTACCCGGGGAATGTCGGGAAATTGAGTCTGTCAGCCGCTATCTGGACGACCTTCTGCGCCAGGACAGCCCCATCACCAGCGTGGAAGTCTTCGACGTGAAACAGTCCATGCGCAACGGCGGCGGCCCCGCCTGCCTGCGCTTGCGTGTACCGCTCACCGACGAAGAACTGAAAGCCATGAACCGGGGTGTGATATTGACCGACGCCCTCTACGAGCGGCTGGTCACCTGGGTGGAAGCGCACTACCGGGACGAGTTGACCCAGGAAGACCTGGCCGACCCCATGTTGCTGGACGACAACCGCAAAGCCCTGGATGAATTGACCGGCATCCTGGGCCTCGGCAGTATCTACGACTTCCAGTTATAGCCCGGTGCTGCGGGCCTGACCAACAGCCCCACCCGCTGCCCCACGGGCACCGCCGGGTTCGGAAACACAATCGCCTCCGGCGCCGTGCCCACCTGGTAACGGGTCTTCTCGTCTTCCCAGATCACCGTACCCGGTTGGTATTCGGTGAAATTGGCCACATCGTCCGGTACATGAAACTGGAACGATGGCCCCGTGTTGAGGATCTCGTGCACCACTTCGAACACCGTCAGATGATCAAACGGCGGCCCCGCCTCCGGAGCAGGTAGCCCGCCAAACCGCCGGCGCAGGGCCTGCTCAATACCCCGGAAACGCCGAAGATCGTTATGGCCAAACGGCTGTACCTTGCCCAACTCTATCGTAAAGCTCTCCGCGCCCAGGAAACTGGCCGAGAAGGCCGAAAACACAGTGGATTCCTTGTGCTGCAGCAGCAACGTTTCCACCTCGGCCTCCAGCAAAAACGCACACTGGTCCGCAGGCGGCACTGAGCGCCCCTCCGAATACGGATACAACGCAAACCGCTCCCGTTTTGAAGGCCGGATCGCCGTGTGCAGATCGTAATGGCTCAGCGCCAGCCCATGATGCGCCATGGCAAACTGCCGGCACATCTCCTCCAGAAACCGCGCCCGCCGGGCCTCCGGCAGCCCGTCATATTGGTTGTCCTGGTGCGCCCCGTTAAACAGCCGGTTCAGATTCACATCTATAAACCGCGCGCCCGCCACCATGGCAGGCGGATTGCCAAGAATCAGGAGCAGGGGGCAGCCGAGCGTCCACTCACCGGCCAGCAACTCCGACACCAGTCCGTTCAACACTTCAATCGGCGCGGTCTCGTTGCCATGAATGCCGGCGGAGACAATCAGCGCTTCCTGGTTCGGGTTGGCCCGCTCCGCTGGCGGTGTGAGCCACAGCACACCGGTGCCCTTGCGGGAAATACGGGTGCCATCGGGTAACTCAGTCTTGGTTTCGGGGAGGTCGGAATCGGCGTTGGCGAGGGTGTGGGTGAGCCAGTCGCCGTGGAAATCAAAAAGATGATTCGAAGCGTTCATGGCGTCCCTCAGGCAATAAAAATGTTTGGGGACTGCCAGCGGGGAAGCTCTTTCCGGAAATTTCGAAGGCCATGGATGGCCTGAGAGAAGCGCACAGGGATGTGCTTGTAGCGGTTTCCGGAAAGAGCTTCCCCGCTGGCAGTTCTTGCAAGGGGTTAGAAAGCCCCTTTGGTAGTGAGAATATTAGCCGCTAGCCGGCCGCTGGTGCCTCAAAAGATGGTTCTCCAGCTTCCGGAACGCAAACACCAGCATGAACGTCAGCGCCATGTAGCACAGCGCCACAAAAATAAACGCATCAAACGGCGCATAAAACCGCGAGTAAATGTTCCGCGCCGCGCCTGTCAAATCCACAATCGTCACCACACTGGCAATCGCACTGGCATGCAGCATGAAAATCACCTCATTGGCATAGGCCTGCACCGCCCGGCGAGCCGCGCTGGGCAGAATAATCCGCCGCATGCGCATCGCCCAGTGCATGCCATAGGCCTTCGCCGCCTCAATCTCGCCATGGGGCGTGGCCACAATCGCACCCCGGATGATCTCCGTGGTGTATGCCGCCGTGTTGAGCGTGAACGCCAGCAGGGCCGGGTAGAACGGCTCCCGGAAGATTGTCCACCAGAAGGTATCCTGAATGCCGGGAATCTGCGCGACACCGTAGTAGATGATGTATAGCTGAATCAGCAACGGCGTGCCGCGAAACAGATAGGTGTACAGCCAGATCGGACCGGACACGAATGGATTCTTCACCGTGCGCAGGATCGCCAGGGGCACTGCCACGATCAGGCCAATCACCAGGGACAGGAATACCAACTGGACCGTGGTCACCAGCCCGTCCCAGTATTCCATCAGGGTCATGGCGGTGAAAATTTCGTTCTGGTTCAACCACTCGACAATAAACTCAGGCATCGCTTAGCTCCCCTGTACCACGCCAGCGTGCGCCCGTTTGTCGAGCCACTTGATGAACAGTTCCGAAGCTGCGGTGAGAATCAGATACACCGCCGCGACCGGAATGAAGAAATGGAACGGCATGCGCTCGGCTTTTGCCGCTTCCTCGGCCACTCGCACCATGTCGGTCAGGCCGATGATGGACACCAGCGCCGTGGTCTTGAGCAGCACCTGCCAATTGTTGCCGATACCGGGCAGCGCATGGCGCAGCATCTGAGGAATCATGACCCGGCGGAAGGTGTGCCAGCGGGTAAAGCCATAGGCTCGAGCCGCTTCAATCTGGCCTGTTTCCACCGCCAGGAAGGCGCCTCGGAACGTCTCGGTCATGTAGGCGCCGAAAATCAGCCCGATGGTGACAATGCCGGAAATGAACGGATCGAACTGGAAGAAAAAGTCGATGTCATAGGTTTCCCACAGATAGTCCGAGAGCATATTCACGCCCACCTGGCCGCCGTAGTAAAACAGCAGCATCATCACCAGGTCGGGTACGCCCCGGACCAGGGTGGTGTAAGTGGAAGCAAAACCGGCCAGAAACCGATTGCCGGAGAGTTTTGCACTGGCGCCAAGCAGGCCCAGGACAATTGCCAGGGCCAGGGAAAAGAAAGCCAGCTCAACGGTAACCAGCGCCCCTTCGGCAAGCTCCGGGCCATAACCTTTCAGATCAAACATGGGAATATCCGGAAAGGGGAGCAGCGCAGCGGCTGCTCCCGAACACGATTAAAACAGACGGGTCAGATCTTGATGTCGTAGCTGAAGTATTTCTTCATGATGTCATCGTAGGTGCCATCTTCTTTCAGCGTCTTCAGGGCGGCGTTAACTTCTTTTGTCAGGTCGCGGTCACGCTTACGCATGGCCACACCAACGCCCTGGCCGAGTTTTACCGGCTCGCCCACTTCCTTGAAACCTTCGCGGTTCAGGATGGTCTGCTCACCTACCGGGTAGTCTACGAACACCACGTCCAGGCGCTGGCCTTCGAGGTCCAGGACCATGTCTTCAGCAGTGGTGTAGCGCTTGATGTTCACCACGCCACCCATGTTTTCAGTCACGTAGGTGTCCATGGTAGTGCCGCGCTGTACGCCAACGGTCTTGTCCGCCATGGCGTCCATGTCGGTGACGTCGGTATCAAACGACTCAGCGGCAAACCAACCACCCGGGGTGATGTAGTAGGGCTCGGAGAAGTTGACGCGCTCGGCCCGCTCTTCAGTGATCGACATGGAGGACATGATCAGGTCAAATTTGCGCGCCAACAGGCCCGGAATCATGCCGTCCCAAGCTTGGATTACAAACTCACAGTTGGCCTGCATTTCCTCACACATGGCTTCGGCCAGTTCCACTTCGAAACCGGTCAGCTCGCCTTCGTCGTTACGGTATTCGAACGGCTCGTAGGGTACGTCAAAGGCGATGCGCAGATCCCGGTCCTGTGCCTGGGCAGTGCCAGCCATCACGGCCAGGGCGGTCGTTGCTGCAATCATCAGTCTTTTCATGCGTCACTTCTCCAGTCGTTTGCCTTTTGGGCTTTATTCTTTATGGAAGTTTCATGTTCCAGTCCCTGTGCAGGATAGCACCGGGCTCAGAACTTGGGAGCAAGAAACTGTTTCATTCGCTCGGAGTCCGGGTGGTCAAACACTTTCTCCGGCGTGCCTTGCTCTTCAATCACGCCCTGATGCAAGAACAGGACCTGACTGGACACATCCCTTGCAAAGGCCATCTCGTGGGTGACCACGATCATGGTTCGGCCTTCCTCGGCCAGACTCTGCATCACCTTCAATACTTCGCCCACCAGCTCCGGGTCCAGCGCCGAGGTGGGCTCGTCAAACAGCATGACTTCCGGCTCCATGGCCAGGGCTCGTGCAATGGCCGCCCGCTGCTGTTGACCGCCGGACATCTGGGCCGGGTAGTAATCCTTGCGCTCGTAGATGCCGACCTTGTGCAGGTAGGCCTCTGCCCGCTCGATAGCTTCTTTTTTGGGGACTTTCAGCACGTGCACCGGTGCTTCGATGATGTTTTCCAGCACGGTCATGTGGGACCACAGATTAAAACCCTGGAAGACCATGGAAAGCCGAGCCCGAATCTGTTCCACCTGCTTGTTGTCGGCCGGGATACGGTGGCCCTTGCGGTTTTCGGTGAACCGGATCGGGTCACCATGCACAATAATGTCGCCGGAAGTGGGTGTTTCCAGCAGGTTGATGCAGCGCAGGAAGGTGCTTTTTCCGGAGCCGGAACTGCCAATCAGTGAGACCACATCGCCCTTTTGGGTTTCCAGGGAAATTCCTTTCAGGACTTCGTGCTTGTCGAAGGTTTTGTGAATGTCCCTGCAGATTAGAGGCGCGGGTTCCGCCATGGTTGGCTCCTGAGGCTGTTTTAAAGGCGCTTGTTTTACGGACTGTGGGCCCGGAAATCAATAGCAAATTGTCTTATTCGAAACGGATGTTTGAACGCCATTCTCGCTTAATTGTTGATCAATGCAAGCGTCTCGTCATTGATCTGGCTGTGGACCGGTCGCTTTTTTAGTGGCCTCTGATGGCTCGGCGCTACGGCGTATCATGGGTGAGCAGGTCTTCCAGTTCCTCCGGAGCCGGCACGCGCAGCAGTTGTTCACCCTGTTTCTCCATTTCCAGGAGCGTCTGCCTGACAAAGCGCACATGGTTGGTGGCCACCTTGCGCGCCTGCTCGGGTTTGGCGGCCATAATCGCGTCGTACAGCTGCTTATGGTGCTTTGTGATCCGGCTGCGCATCTCTTCCCGGGGATTGAGGTTCGACACCGAGGCCTGAACCGTCAGCAGCATCATGTTCTTCAGGCCGCTCAGTACATGCACCAGCACCGGGTTATGGGAAGCCTCAACAATTGCCTGGTGAAAGCCGTGGTCCAGCCGCGCATTGCGCAGCGGGTCGGTGCTCTCCAGAGCCTGGAAGGCCTGGGTCAGCCGATGACGGTCAAGATTCGTTGCCCGTTGGGCTGCCAGGAAGGCGGCTTGCCCCTCGAGCTGCTCGCGTACTTCGAGCAAATCGAACAGTGTGCGGGAGTGGCCCTGGTACAGGTACATCAGCGGGCTGTCGGAGTGCCGGTTGTCGGCATCCGGAACAATGCTGGCAACAAAGGAGCCTTTACCGTGGCGGGTTTCAATCACACCGCGGGCCTGGAGTTCATGCAGCGCTTCCCGGACCACGGAGCGCGAAACCTGCAGCCGCGCGGAGAGCTGGCGTTCCGAAGGCATTTTCTGGCCCGGGGCCAGTCCGCCTTCGAGAATCAGGTGTTCAAGCCGGTAGGAGATGTCTCTGGAGATGCCCATCGCTGGCTGGTCTGACCAGTTGTTGTGTTTTCCGGTAGTTTAGACGATGGCCCATAGGCGGGCAAATTGCCGTGAGCCCGGCAATTTAGCGCTGCCCGCCGAGCTGGCATCAAATAAACTGGTCGGACCAGTTGCGAAACCTATGGACCTTTGAGGCGAATCCAAAGACCATCGAAGGTATATAACGGTAACCCCTCCAACAACAAAATAGGTGCCGACCATGCTTACCATAAAACGACTGTCTCTGGACGACGCGCGGACGCTAATCGCCGGTGCCGCGGAAAAGGCCCGGGAAATCGGTGTGCCCATGTGCATCGCGGTGACCGACGAATCCGGCAACTTGATCGCCTTTGAGCGGATGGACGGCGGCAAGACCACCAGTGTGATCATCGCGCAGGACAAGGCCTTCACCGCAGGCGCTGCCAGAAAAGCCACCCATGAGTACAACGCCGCAAATGTGCCCGGTAACCTGGCCTTTGGCATCAACACCGAAGTGGGCGGGCGTCTCAGCTCCGTCGGTGGTGGCCTGCCGGTCATTGTTGACGGCGAAGTGGTGGGCGGTATTGGCCTGAGTTCCGGCACACCCCAACAGGATATGGATTGCGCCCAGGCCGGAATCGACTATTTTCTAGGCAAACGCCAATGACACCCGAGAGAGCCATGACAAGCGAATCCAGACCCAGCAAACAACAGCTGGCGGACGAATTCCGGTCGTTTATCGACCCACAGTTCGTCATCAGTGACGAGGAAACCCTCAAGCCCTACGAGTGCGATGGCCTGGCCATGTATCGGGAGATGCCGATGCTGGTGGTGCTGCCGGAAACCGTGGAGCAGGTGCAGCGGGTGATGCGCATCTGCCATGAAAAGGGCGTGCCGGTGGTGGCCCGGGGTGCGGGCACGGGCCTGTGTGCCGGTGCCATGCCCCATAAAGAGGGTGTGGTGCTGTCGCTGGCCAAGTTCAATCGCATTCTGGATATTGACCCGGTGGCCCGCACGGCGCGGTTGCAGCCGGGCGTGCGCAACCTGGCCATCAGTGAAGAGGCAGCGCAATACGGCCTTTATTACGGGCCTGATCCGTCCTCCCAGATTGCCTGCACCATTGGTGGCAACGTGGCGGAAAACTCCGGCGGCGTGCATTGCCTGAAATACGGGCTGACAGTCCATAACCTGTTGAAAGTGGAAATGATTACCGTCGAGGGCGAACGAGTCACCGTTGGCAGCGATGGGCTGGATGTCTGCGGCATGGACCTGCTGGCGCTGGTCACAGGGTCGGAAGGGCTGCTGGGTGTGGTGACCGAAGTCACGGTCAAACTGCTGCCCAAACCCGAAGTGGCACGGGTGATCATGGCCGGGTTCGATAGTATTGAAAAGGCCGGCGATGCAGTAGGTGGCGTGATCTCCCACGGCATCATTCCGGGTGGCCTGGAAATGATGGACGGCCACGCCATTATTGCCGCTGACGATTTCTGCCAGGCTGGTTATCCACGGGACGCCAAGGCCCTGCTGCTGTGCGAGGTGGATGGCACTGAAGAGGAAGTGGACGAACACATCGCCGAGGCCGAGTCGGTGTTCCGCAAACTTGGCGCCACCTCCATTCGCACCTCCACCAGCGAGGAAGAGCGGGCGCTGTTGTGGAAGGGCCGGAAGTCGGCGTTCCCGGCGGTAGGCCGCATTTCCCCGGATTACTACTGCATGGACGGCACCATTCCCCGGCGGCATCTGGCCCATGTTCTCCTTGAGATGGAGAAAATGTCCGAAGAGTTTGGCCTGCGTGTGGCCAATGTTTTCCATGCCGGCGATGGCAACCTGCACCCGTTGATTCTGTTTGATGCCAACATCCCCGGCGAATTCGAAACCGCCGAGGCCTTTGGTTCGCGGATTCTGGAGTTGTGTGTGGAAGTCGGTGGCTGCATTACCGGCGAGCACGGCGTGGGCGTGGAGAAAATCCGGCAGATGGCGGTGCAGTTCGACGATCAGGAGTTGGCACAGTTCCACAGTGTGAAAGCCGCCTTCGACCCCAAGGGTATTCTGAACCCGGGCAAGGGTGTACCCACTTTGAAATTCTGCCAGGAATACCGCTCCATTGAGCATAAACAACACAAGCATGAAGCGGGGGCCGAGCATGGCTGATCAGATTCAATCCCTGCGGGAGCAGGTGCTCCAGGCCCGCAAAAACGGGCAAACCCTCAACATTGTTGGTGGTGGCACCAAGTCGTTCATGGGGCGAAAAACCGACACGGATTCGGCCACTCTCAGCCTGGCCGAGCATTCGGGCGTGGTGGAATATCACCCCGTGGAGCTGGTGCTGACGGTTCGCGCCGGCACAACACTGAGCGAGATTGAGGCGGTGCTGGCCGAAGAAGGCCAGTGCCTGCATTTCGAGCCGCCCCGATTGGGTGATGCGGCTACCATCGGCGGTACGCTGGCCTGCAACCTCTCTGGCCCCGCAAGGCCCTGGGCCGGATCGGTGCGGGACCAGGTGCTGGGGCTTCGCCTGCTCAATGGCCAGGGCGAACACCTGCGCTTTGGCGGGCAGGTAATGAAAAACGTGGCGGGTTATGACGTTTCCCGCCTGCAGGCCGGCGCCATGGGCACACTCGGCGTGATGACCGAAATCAGCCTGAAAGTCATGCCCAAGCCGGCGACCACCGCCACTCTGGTGCAGGAAATGCCCCTGGATAGCGCCATTGATTACATGAACCGCCGTGCTGGCGAGCCCAAGCCGATAACCGGTGCCTGCTGGCTCGATGGCAAGGTTTACCTGCGTCTGGCTGGTGCCCGGTCGGCGGTGGAGGCCACCGTTGAGAAGTGGGAGGGTGAAGTGTTCGAAGGCGGCAATGGGCTTTGGCAGCAGATTCAGGACATGCAGCACGAGTTCTTCGCCGGTGACGACCCGCTCTGGCGTTTCTCCGTGAAGTCCTCCGCCGTCATGCCGAGCCTGGATGGCCCCTGGCTGGTGGACTGGGCCGGCGCCCAGCGCTGGTACCGGGGCCAGGCAACCCTGAGTGACCTGGAACCCGTGGCGGCTGAGGCCGGCGGACAGGTCAGCCTGTTCCGTGGCGGAGACCGCACCGGTGAGGTGATGCACTCCCAGCCCGAGGCGCTGAAAGCCATCCAGCGCCGTATCAAGCAATCGTTCGATCCCGACGGCCTGTTTAACCCGGGCCGCCTCTACAGCTGGTTGTAATCATGCAAACGAATCTGGTTCAACAATTTGCCAACACCCCCGAGGGGCAGGAAGCCGAGGAAATCCTGCGGGCCTGCGTGCACTGCGGCTTCTGCACCGCCACCTGCCCGACCTACCAGGAACTGAACGACGAACGGGACGGCCCGCGCGGGCGCATCTACCTGATGAAGATGTTCCTGGAAGGGGGCGAAGTTACCGAGAAAACCCGGGAACACCTGGACCGCTGCCTGACATGTCGCGCCTGCGAGACCACCTGCCCCTCCGGCGTGAAGTATGGTCGGCTGGTGGACATCAGCCGTGGCCTGATTGAGGAAGAACTGCCTCGTTCCCCAAGGGAAAAGTGGCTGCGCTGGGGCCTGACCCGACTGCTGCCCAACCGCCGCCTGTTTGGCCTGGGTTTGCGAGTGGGCCAAGCCTTCCGCCCGGTATTACCGCAAGCGCTGCGGGCCAAAGTGCCACCCAAACGCAAGGCCAGCCCCTGGCCGGCGGCCAGCCACAACCGCATTGTGCTGGCCCTGGCCGGTTGCGTGCAGCCTGCAGCCGCGCCCAACACCAACGCGGCGGCAGCCCGGGTGCTGGACAAGTTGGGTATCACCCTGGTGGAAGCGCCGGAGGCTGGTTGTTGCGGTGCGGTGAACTATCACCTGTCCGAGCATGAGCGCGGCCTGCAGGAAATGCGCCGGAACATCGATGCCTGGTGGCCGGCCATTGAAGCCGGGGCCGAAGCCATCGTCATGACCGCCTCCGGCTGTGGCGCCATGGTGCAGGAATACGGCCACCTGCTTCGCCATGATCCCGTCTATGCCAGCAAGGCAGCGCGGGTCAGCGAGTTGTGCGTGGACCTGGGTGAGTTCCTGCTGAAAGAGGATCTGGAACCCCTGAAAGCCAGTGCCGAGGGTGGCAAGGTGGCCTTCCACTGCCCCTGCACCCTGCAGCATGCGATGAAACAAAACGGCGTAGTGGAACAGGTACTGACCCGGGCTGGGGTACCCCTGGCGCAAACCCGCGACAAGCATTTGTGTTGCGGCTCCGCCGGTACCTATTCCATCACCCAGCCGGAAATGAGTCAGAAGTTGCTGGATAACAAGCTGAAGGCGTTGACGGTGGAAGACCCGGTGAGGATTGTTACTGCCAATATTGGTTGCCAGCTGCACCTGGAAAGCAAAGCCAAGGTGCCGGTGCAGCATTGGATTGAATTGCTGGATCGGTGAACTCTGTACCACAGGGCATATACGAGCTAATGTTAACTGCAGAAGTTAGTTAGTAGGTGGGGAGGCTCTCCCAAAACCGTGCGGAGCCATGGATGGCGGAGCTCGAGCGTTACAGGGATGTATTCAAAGCGTGTTTTGGGAGAGCCTCCCCACCTACTAACGGAGATCGTGAAAACAACACAGGAAGTGAACATCATGCCAAGGATCACGGCCCTGGCCCTGCTGGTTTGCGCAGGGCTTTCCTCTCACGCGTATGCTGAAATCTACCGATGGACCGACGCCAATGGCGCCGTGCATTTCTCCGATGAGCCGCCGAAACACGCGGAACACCGCTCCCTGAAACTGAAAGAGACGGTGACCGTGCCCATGCGTGAGAATGTCCGGCAGGCCGATAACGTGCACCGTAGCCGAAAGGCCGTGGGTCGCCTGCTGGAGTCTGATTCGACTGAGGACGCATCCGCTAGCCGCGCTGAGGAAGAAGCGAAAACGGCCCGCTGCAACAACATCCAGAAGAGGTTGGACCGTATCCAGGCGCAGTTGAGAGCGGGTTACGGCAGCGAGCGGGGTAACCGTCTTCGGGCACAGCGTCGGGAACTCAGCCAACAATACAGCCGCCAATGTGTGCTTGGGTAGACAGCGCCTGGCCCCGGTCTGATAAAGAATTCGTGCGCTAACTTCGGAAACCGCTCATTGTTCTTTGATAATAATTATTGTTAGCTATCTACCTTGTGAACAGGAGGTAGAGCTTGTCCCATTTTAAGTTAGCGTTGTTGTTGGGTATGACCGTCGCCTTGGGCCCGCTGGCCCTGGACGCTTATCTGCCCGCGTTTCCCGACATTGCTGATGGCTTTGGTATTCCTCATTCCGATGTAGGTCTTACGCTCAGCGCTTATGTCGCAACCCTTGGCTTGGCGCAGCTGGTGGGTGGCCCGCTGTCGGACCGCTATGGCCGGCGAATGATCCTGCTGGGCGGGCTGGCGATCTTCGCGGGCGCCGGTGTGATGGTGGCCCAGGCCGGTTCTCTGATGGAAATGTCTGTCTGGCGGGTGATCCAGGGCGTTGGTGGCGCGTTTTGTGCCGTCTCGGTACCGGCCATTGTTCGGGACCAAGTGAGCGGGCAGGATGCGGCCCGGTTGTTTGGCCTGATTGGCCTGATCATGTTTATCGCGCCTGCGGCCGCGCCTACCCTGGGTTCGTTCATGCTGGCCCTGGGCGACTGGCACTGGATTTTTGTGGTGCTGGCGGCGTACGCCGTGTTCCTGGCCATGGTGCTGCAGCTGGCCCTGTTCCCGAAACTGACGCCCCGGCCACCGGTGACCACGCCGGTCAGTACGCTGGTCACCAATTACGTGTTGGTGCTGCGTCATACAACCACCATGCGTTTTATCGGCATCCAGGTGCTGTGTTTCAGCGCCATGTTGCTGTTCATTACCCACTCCTCGTTTATTTACCAGGAGCACTTCGAGCTTTCCAGCAGCACCTTTTCCATGCTGTTTGCCGCCAACATTGCGTTTATGGCAACCCTGAACCTGATTAACCGCCCCCTGCTGCGCCGATTTTCCTCGGTGGTGTTGCTGCGGGTGCAGGTATTGCTCCAATGCCTGGCGCTGATCGGGCTGGTGACGGTGGTCGCGCTGGATGGACCGCTCTGGGCGGTGGCGGCCCTGATCATTACGTCGATTGGTTTCCAGGGTGGGATTGTGCCCAACAACCTGGCCAACGCCCTGGATTTCTTTCCGCACCTGGGCGGCACGGCAGCGGCTCTGTTGGGGGCTTCTCAGTTCACATTGGCAGGCGTGATCAGTGCGCTGTCTTCGGCGTTCGCGGGCGATAGCCTGCTGCCTATTGTCGCCAGCATGTTGGCCTGTTCGGCAGGAGCAGCCTTGCTCGCCCTGGGCGCACCGAAAGCCGTGTGGCGGGAAAAAGCCAGGTTAACCGAGGCCGATACCTGAGCCTCGTTTTTGCCCTTATAAACGCAAAAAAGGCAGCCGAAGCTGCCTTTTCTTAACGTTGTATGTGCCTGTTATTTACAGGGCAACAACGTTCTCTGCCTGAGGGCCTTTCTGGCCGTCAGTCACGGTGAAGTTGACTTCCTGGCCTTCGGCCAGAGTTTTGAAGCCACCACCTTGAATAGCGCTGTAGTGAACAAAAACGTCCGCACCGCCTTCGCGAGTAATGAAGCCAAAGCCTTTAGCTTCGTTGAAGAACTTAACGGTACCGGTAACTGTAGACATAGTAATCTTTTCCTGAATTCAATCTTTTAGTGTGCTGCCAGACATCAAGTGGATGCGGGTCAGCGATAGGCGGGAAACAAAAAACGGCTTGATCAAAAACAGGACGGTACACTTCTTACGACAGGGATACGTCTTATCGTTGACTGCTTGCTAAATCTTTCCAACGCAGTTGACTGTACGCCTGTTCACGGAGAATGCAAAGGTTTTTTTCATAGGTAGAAACATCCGGGCTAGACCCCGGCGTTGTGCAGTGGTTGGCAGCGCCGGGGTTGCTGGGCTGAGCCCGGTGAGTGCTACGCCCGCTTAAAGCTGGCCAGGGCGAGGGCGGCGGTCACGAACAGTCCGCCAAACACACGGTTCATCTGGCGCTGGCGGGCCGGGGTGGTCATGAACCGGAACAGCTGGCTGGCCAGCAGGGCATAACCCACCATGACCAGAATATCCACCAGAACCAGTGTGGCGCCCATGGTTACCAGTTGCTGACCATGGGGCGCGTTAGCCTCCAGAAATTGCGGAAACAGGGCGATCAGGAAAACCGTGGCTTTGGGGTTGGTCAGGTTGACCAGTGTACCGTTCCAGAATTGCTGGCGCTTGCTGAAGCCGTCCAGATCGCCCCCGCTGGCTTCCACCGGGGGCTCGCGCCACTTCTGGATACCCAGCCAGATCAGGTAGGCTACGCCGATCCACTTGATCACCATCAGGGCCGTGGTTGAAGAGGCCACAATCGCCCCCAGACCGGCACCGACCAGCACGATCTGCGCTCCATAGCCAAACTGCTGCCCGGCAATGGTGGGCAGGGATTTGCGGACCCCGTAACGCAGGCCGCTGCTCATGGAGTTCACGGCGCCGGCCCCGGGCGATAGGCTGATGAATATGGCGGCGACCAGGAACGTCAGCCAGACGGTGAGTGTCATTGCCAGTCCTCTTTTATTATGGGCTCCTCAGAAGCCCTCCTGTCATAAAAGCGTCACAAGTCAAACAGCGGTAACTGTTATCCTGTACCGTTTATTCTACCGAAATCAATGCAGGAGCAGGGCAGCAATGAGGATTATCGCGTTCTACAGTCCCAAGGGTGGAGTTGGCAAAACAGCCGCGGCGGTGAATATCGCCTATCTGGCCAGCCAGGACAACTGCCGCACTCTACTGTGGGACCTGGATCCTCAGGGTGCCTCCAGCTTCTATCTGTCCGGTGCCGAGCCGGTGAAAGGTCGCAAGCTTTCAAAGCTTTTGGAAGGCAAATCCCCCATGGCCAAGTTCGTCCATGACGACATCTACCCCGGCCTGGACTTTATTCCCGCCCACAGCAGCTTTCGTAATTTTGATATCAAGCTGGAGCAGGAAGAGGGCGACGACAACCAGCTGAAGAAAATGCTGGCGCCACTGTCCGAGGAAACCAGCCTGGTGATCCTGGACTGCCCGCCCACGCTCTCGCGCCTGACCGAGCAGGTCCTGGATGTGGCCGACGAAGTGTATGTGCCCCTGGTGCCCACCTGGCTGTCCATGAACAGCTGGAACCAGTTGTACGACTTCGCCAAGGACAAGAAACTCGGCGCCAAGAAGTTGCGCCCGTTTTTCTCCATGGTCGACCGGCGCAAGAACCTGCACCAGTCTCTGGTCCAGCAGGCGCCGGAACGTCTGAACAATTACACGGATGTGGCCGTGCCCTATGCCAGTGTGGTGGAGCGCATGGGCGAAGAAGGGCTGCCTTTGGAGAAGCTGGATGCCCGGAGCCCGGCGGCGGCTGCGTATCGCGAGCTCTGGGCTGCGATTAAAAAGGATCTCTGGTAACGCACTGGAGGTGACTGGTTACACTATTGCCTGGATGAACCTTTATGATCAAACCAAAGCCTTTCTTCCAGCACTGCCCGCACTGCAGTTGGTCCCGGTATTCTGCGCCCCGAAGTGACGCGATGACGCCCGCAGAATTTGCGACTGAATGTCCGAAGTGCGGAGCACACGATTTAAAGTGCGAGCCTGTGAACGTATTGAGCGGCCTCAGATATTTAAAGAGCAAGTTATCAAGTGGCGGGCCCGAGTAACGTTTGCCTCCATAGCGCAACGCAGTTTATAAAGCGGGAATACGACCATTAATCCATCGTTGAATTTGCTAAGGAAGGCGTCATGTCGAACACCGCCCTTCGTTATCTCACCATGCTACGGATGGTGCCGCGTTACCCCCGCACGATTACCACTGGTGAATTGTCCGAACGGTTGGAAGAGCGCGGCTATTCTGTGGTCATGCGTTCCATTCAGCGGGATTTGGAAAAGCTGAGCGCAGACTTCCCACTCATTGTGGATGAGAGCTCACGCCCGCATCGGTGGTCTTTTGATCGCGAGACCACAATGGACATCATCCCGGCGCTGGATTTACCGGCCGCGTTGACCTTTGAATTGGCGCAGGCATACCTGAAGCCATTGTTGCCACCCCGAGCCTTGTCCCACCTTAAACCGCATTTCGATGAAGCCCATCGGACCCTTCTGCGTGAGCGTAACCCATTAGGCCAGTGGCCAAACCACGTTCGTGTAATCAATCGTGGCCTGGGCGGCCAGCGCCCGGCGATTGATGCGGATGTGCTGGAAACAGTCACCGAGGCACTGTTACGGGAATATCAGTGCAAGCTGACCTACCAGGCCCGTAAATGGTCGGAGCCGGAGGAAATCACGGTCCAGCCGTTCGGCCTTATTTTCCGTGACCCGAACGTGTACCTGATTGGCAGCATTGATGGCCGGGAAGGTATTCGTCAGCTGGTGTTGCACAGGGCCAAGGCGGGAGAGTTGGTGGAAAAAACGGTTAATCGGCCAGAGGATTTTGATCTGGACCTATACATCCACTCCGGTGCCATGGGCATTCTGAAGTCCGACGAGCCAGTGTATCTGAAGCTGCGTTGCGACAAGCCGGCTCTGAATCACCTGATTGAATCGCCTTTGGGGTTTGATCAAACCACTACCGAGATAGACGATAGGACCTTCGAGATTTCGGTTACTGTTGGCGACACGCAGGATCTGCGCTGGTGGCTAACCGCGCAAGCGGTGCATTGCGATATCTTGGCGCCGGTTTGGCTCAAAGATGAAATTGCATTGACCCTCCACCGAGGCTTGCAAAGGACTGAAAGTAGCTATCTCTGACGCTAAGCGACATTAAATGTCGCATCCGGGCCGCATAATATCACCAGATATTCAGGAGGCCCGCCTATGCTGTGTTGGAAAGAACTCGTCAATGAAGCTGAGGAAATAAAGCAAACCGACGCTCCCACGAAGGACGACCTTAAGCTTCTGCAAATCTACCTTTGCCGGTTATTTCTATCACCGGTTCGTCACAACCAGCCCGTCATTTTTCCTGATGATGAGCCATTGGTGTTTATGGGCATCACGCCGAGAGGAGAAGAAGAGTCTCAGCCCGGCAGCCCTGCCTACCTGCGCGCCGTTCGCCGGCGTGAGAAGACCCTGACCCGCAGCCTGAAGGGCAAGCCACGGCTATCTTTTGAGCCTCTGCTGAATAATCTGGTGAAGTTACTTAATCCTGGCAGGGTGGAGATCAAAGTGTTGATCTACGCCATTTTGCTGTTGAAATACCCGAAGGCCAAGGAAGTCGTGAGGGATCTGGAAATCAATGATTACAACAGCTCGGTGAGTACGCTGGCCCGGGCAATGCGAGAGTCCACCCGGGCATTGGACGAAGCATTGGCTGAAAACTCCATACTCAGCCAGATCCGTCTGATTGAGTCGCCCAACCCCAATACCGACATCTGGGATCTGGTTGAAGCCGGCCCTCTCCTTAATCAGTTGGTGATTGCGACTTCGGATGTCTTCAACGGTGACAACGCAGGTGACAGCGAAGATATCGAAGAATTGCTGTTTCGGTATGTTTGTCCACCGGGCCCGGCGGCCCTTCACGACATTGGCGATTTTCAGGGTGTGCCGGAACTTCAGCTGATGTTGGATTACCTTCAGCGCGCCCTGGAGACCAAAGCACAGGGCAAAAACATTCTGCTCTATGGCAAACCGGGAACGGGTAAGACGCAGCTGGCGCGGACGATGGCGGCTAGAGTGGCAGCGCCGCTTTACGAAGTTCCGACTAAAGATGACCAATCTGGAGCTTTGACAGGCCGTGTCCGCCTGGATGCTGCAAAGATGGCGCAGATGTTTTTGGAAGACCGTTTGGGTGCAATCTTGTTGTTCGATGAAATGGAAGATGCCTTTCGAAATTCTGATCAGCTTGCCAAAGGCTGGTTTAATCAGTTGTTGGAAGAGAATCAGGCACCGGTAATATGGATCAGTAACGATATCCGGCAGGTAGATCCCGCGTTTCTCCGTCGTTTTGACTTCATTGTCGAAATCGAGGTGGCGAGTGGGAACGACCAAGCTGCCCGAGTTGAGCAAACACTGTCTCGACTTCCTGTGGAGCCTGCCTGGATTACCGAGGCCGCCCGCAAGCCCTGGATGACGCCGGCGTTGGCACAAAACCTGGCCGAAGTGGGGCAATATCTACCCGCCAGACAAATCAGCCGAAATCAGCGGCGGCTGGAAACTCTGATCAAGCAGAGACTGGATGTGATGGGCGAAGGTGCGCCCCCAGGAGTGCTCACACCGAGGAAAAAACCGGAATTCCCAGCATTCCGCACCGAGTGGATCAACACGCGTCCGACACTTCGAAGTGTGGAACGACTGGTTCGGAAGGAAGGCGTGGCCCGCATCTGTTTATATGGCCCGCCGGGAGCCGGCAAGACGGCCTACGCCCAGGAGTTGGCCAACCGCCTCAATAAGCCGTGCATGCTTCAGTCCGGCAGCGACCTGTTGGATATGTACGTGGGCCAGACTGAGAAGAATATCGCCGAGATGTTCGACAAGGCCGAGCGTACCGGCGCTGTACTGCTGCTGGATGAGGCCGATAGCTTCCTCTACAACCGGAACATGGCTCAACGTAGCTGGGAACTGAGCGTCACCAATGAGTTTATGGTGCGCCTGGAACGCTTCGAAGGGGTGTTCCTGGCCACCACCAACCGGTTTGAGAGCTTTGATAAAGCCATCCTGCGACGCTTCCAGATGAAGGTCGGTTTTGGTCACCTCAATCCCAAACAAATCCGCGCCATTCTCATGGCCTGCGTGGTGGATACAGAGCAAGCCGAGGCGTTGACTGCAGAAGAGATTCAGCACTTGAAATACCTGACCCCCGGCGTAATTCGCTCTGCTGTACAAAACCTGCGCTTGCAGGGATTCAAGCCGAGAACTCGCCGCCTGCTCGCAGCTTTGGAGGAGGAACAGCACCACCAGACGGACGGTGTAATCAGCCAGCCCATTGGGTTTATTCAGTAAGAGGCCAGGACAGTCACATGGAAAACCGCACATCACTCTGGAAAACCGGTTGCTTCTACCCTGTTACAGCCCTGAGGGACGGCCATTCCGGCGATCTATACCTCAATCGAGAGGCGTTGTCTCGCTTATCGCCAGAGTTAAAAGCGCTGGTCACGGGTGACCTCACCATCACCTTGTCGCCGGATTGGCGGGCGTTGAAGATATACTCTGAACATCGATGGGAAACGCTGCTCGAAGGCCTGCGAGGCTTGCCAAATTTGAATCCCGAAGCACGGCGCATCCAGCGGCTGATGCTGGCAAATGCAGCGTTCGTTGGGGAAACCGCCCCCTTAACCATCGAAGACGCTATAACCCAATACGCCGGCCTGGCCAATGACTATGGCAGCCCGCTGTGGCTGATTGTGTTTGATAAAGACAACGCCGAGCTCTGGGCGGAGCATGAACTGGCAGGGCTTGCCCTGGAATCCCAATGGGAAAAGGGCCCGCTCGTTGCGTTTCTTCGCGGTCACCAGCTGGATCATCAGGGCCGTTTTCTGGACGATATTCTGGCACTGGACGATTTCTGGCTGGAGCATACCCACGATTATATTCAGTGGTTGTTCCCGATCGACACGCCCAGTCGGGCAAACCTCCAGGCTCCGGTTCTGACCGAAGCCGACAGGGAGTGGTTCCGCCGGGACCCTTACCTCAGGTTTCAACATCGCCGGGCGCTCGATCGGATGTTGAGTTTTTGCGGGCTAGCCCGAACGGGGATTGCAATCACGCCTCTCGATAACCTGCATCCTAACCAGCACATCTGGCTCAAGCGGGGTGGCCACAATCATTTGAGGATTACCCGCATGATTCGCAGCTTGTACTTGTGTCACCAATCGGAGCTGGCGCGAGAGGTTCAGCAGGCGTTTATCAATATCGGCCAGGAGTATGGTTACGTGCAGCCTGAGACCATTGCATTTTGGCAAGCTGCAGCGCCCTGAAAAGGCTCAGGGCGCCGTCGAGGGGGAAAGGAGGTCCCTTAACAGGCATTGAATCCAAGATTCGGACACACGAGATGGACCATTTTATCCGCTTTACGGCGATAATCCTCCCCGGCCCAGACATAGGCCTTGAGCCAAATGGTCATGTTATTGTACTGAAAGCGAATACAGCTGGCTTCGTCTATGTGCTTGCTTGGCCTGCTTATACCCTCATCGCGTTCATAGACGGTGGCGACAATACCAACCCGGTAATTACGGCCGGCCTGCTGTTGATATTTTACCGACCTGAAGTCTGTGTTGGAAAAACGATAAAGCTCGTTTCTCTCCAGATCAAGCTCGGTCTTTGCCCCGTTTTCGGAAGTAGTAGGGGTGGTATATGGATGGCTGTGGTAGTCTCCAAGAAAGCTCAGTTCCGGATAGTAAACAGAAACGAAATCCTTTTTTGCTTCGTAGCACTCTTCTTTATCAATAACGAAATCCTGGCCTCTTTCGGCCGACGTTGAAACGTCGGCCATTACTACGCGGAATACGTCCTCGCCGAAACCGGACTGGCTGTAATAGCCCCAAAGATTGCCAAACGTTTCAAGGTATTGCTTTGGCTCTTCCGACTCCGAGTCAGCATGATCTATTTTATAGGCTTCCAGTGCCGCAGTGACAATCGTGAAAAACGCCTGATCTGAAATAGAGACAAGACACTCTGACATAAATATCCCTTATATGAAGGGTGAGTGATCAATGGTTACTGTATAAAGGTTGTAACTGCAAGAGAAATATATTTTCTGTTATCGGCTGTTGCAGGCTGAGCGACTGAAGTAAACAGTCAAGTGTGATTTTTAAGCCGAAGTCACGGTTGCTCGGGTTTCCAGTCATAGGAAATGTCGACCATCATTTTAACTTTACCAATTAACCTGGCCCACTTATCTGCACCGATTAAATCATCATGAGTAATGTATGTGGTCTGGCCCACCAACAACCAATCGCTCTGGAGCGGCGATCCTCCCTTGAGACCAGAGTTCTGCGTAACCGTCATCGACGGAAACGATGACATCATCACCAGTAAGGGCACCAGATCGTGATAGCCAAGTTCCAATAATGAGTGGCTCGTCCGGTGAAAGCGAATAGCAAGAACCTGCCTGCACCCTTCTTCTCCAGCGAATTTCATGTGGGAGGCTGGCCAGTTGTTCGTGTTTGGGGCCAGTCTCCTGCCACTCGGTTTCTGCAACCAGGCAGACTGCAGTCCAATCCGGGGATAGAGAGACAACGATATTCTGGGACAGCAGTACAGAAAGGCAAGGTGACAAAGACATCAACTGATGTCGGTTCAGTAACAGGCCTTGGCCTGGGTAGTGGCTTGGGTGCTCCTCCAGTTCTATTAACCGAGACGGCGCGCTATAGGCACAGCCAATGTCGCTTCTGCCCAGAATGAATGTCATAGATAGTTCCCTCTCCGCGAATCTTCACAAGACGTTGTGAATGTCGCATGAGCGAGCGACAGGCTGCGTCGTATTGGAGGGTATGTGAAGAACTGAGATACCGGGAAAAACAGCCACCTGAAAACCGTCACAAAATGTAAACCACTCTTCCCCTTTGCTCCCTAATCTTTCATCATCCTGTATCCAAACCAGTCATAACCAAGAAAGCGACAAAGGATGTCGGCTAACCCAGTTACCATCCCGGCACCAGTACGCTTTTAACACAGTCGGGAAGGGCACATGGCTTCACTCTACGCACCGGGCGCCAGAGTCGTAATTCGGGATTGCGAATGGATCGTTCGCCGGGCAGACGCCTGCGACGATGGCGGTTACGTGTTGACGGTTGACGGCCTGTCGGAACTGGTCAATGGCAAGAGTGCCCGCTTTCTCACCCGTCTGGAAGAAGAAGCCGATGCCATCCGCGTGCTGGATCCCGCAGAAACCCGCTTCGAACAGGATCTGACCCCCGGCTTTGAAAAAAGCCGCCTGTTTATCGAAACCCAGCTGCGCCAGATCACCCCGGCAGACGAGAAAATCCATCTCGGCCATAAAGCCGCCATGGACCCAGTGCCTTATCAGCTGGATCCGGCCCTTCAGGCACTAAAGCAAAACCGCCAGCGCATATTGATCGCCGATGCCGTGGGCCTCGGTAAGACCCTGGAAGCCGGCATCCTGATGACCGAACTCATGCGCCGGGGCCGGGGCAAGCGCATCCTTGTGCTGACCCTCAAAAGCATGATGACCCAGTTCCAGAAGGAAATGTGGAACCGCTTTACCATCCCGCTTACCCGGCTGGATTCCGCCGGCCTGCAGCGGGTGCGCAACCACATACCTGGCAACCACAACCCATTCTACTACTACGACAAGTCGATCATCTCCATCGACACCCTCAAGCAGGACAATGAATACCGCCGCCACCTGGAACAGGCCTACTGGGACATCATCGTTATCGACGAAGCCCACAACGTGGCGGAGCGGGGCAGCAGTTCCCAGCGGGCGAAACTGGCACAACTGCTGGCGGGCCGGTCTGACACGCTGATCATGCTTTCCGCCACGCCCCACGATGGCAAGGCCCGCAGTTTTGCCAGCCTGATGAACATGCTGGACCCCACCGCCATCTCGGATCCGGACGACTACGCCAAAGAAGATTTTCGCGACAAAGGCCTGGTGATCCGCCGCTTCAAAAAAGACATCCGCGACCAGGTGCAGCAGGAATTCAAAGAGCGGGAAGTCAACGACGTGTACCTGGACGCCTCGTCGGAAGAAGAAGCGGCCTACCAGGCGCTATTGGACGTGCCTTTTACCTATCGGGGCGAACATAACCAGACCAAAAACGGCCAACTGGTGCGCATTGGCCTGCAAAAAGCCATCTTCAGCTCGCCGGCTGCGGCGGAAGTGTCAGTGCAGCAGCGCATCCGAAAACTGGACAGCAAAGAAGAGAAAAGTGACGACGAGCAGCAGGAAATTCAGTCGCTCAACAGCCTGCTGCTGGCCCTGCGTAACATCACGCCCGCCAACTTCAACAAGTACGCCCAGCTGATCAAACTGCTGGAAAGCAAAGACTTTGGGTGGAAGAAAACCGACACGGAAGACCGCCTCGTCATCTTCAGTGAGCGGATCGAAACCCTCAACTGGCTCCATGGCCAGCTGCAACGTGACCTCAAACTCAAAGACAGCGCCCTGCAAATCCTGCACGGGGGCATGAGCGACATCGAACAGCAGGAAATTGTCGAAGAGTTTGGCAAACCGGAAAGCAAGCTGCGAGTGCTGCTGTGCTCGGACGTAGCCAGCGAAGGCATCAACCTGCATTACCTTTCGCACCGGCTGGTGCACTTCGATTTACCCTGGTCACTGATGGTGTTCCAGCAGCGCAATGGCCGGGTTGACCGCTACGGCCAGGAACAAACGCCAATCATCACCTACCTGATCAATCAAAGTGAAAATCCGCAGGTGCGGGGTGACCAGCGCATATTGGAAATCCTGAAAGACAAAGACGAACAGGCCTACAAAAACATCGGTGACCCGGCCACCTTCATGAAAGTGCACGACCCGGAGGCCGAAGAGGCCCTGACCGCAGAAGCCATGGCCACCGGCACCGATGCCCGTGCCTTTGATGACCAATACCAGCCGGACGAAAGCAACCCCGCGGACGAGCTCATGGCCTTGTTTGAAAACCCGGAAGCCAGCGAGCCAAAAACTGAACAGCAAGCCGAAGAGCACACCGTACAAGGCTACAGCCTGTTTGAAAGCGACTACGAATTCGCCCGCCAGGCACTGGACGCCCTTAATCGTGAACGCAAGCAGGTCAGCTTTACCGCAAATAACGACCGGCAAATGCTCAGCCTGACCCCGCCGGATGATCTGGACTATCGCTTCCGTTTTCTGCCACCGGAAATTCGCCCGGAAGACGGCACACTGACGCTCACCGCAGACAAGCGGCAGTTCGAGGACGAAATCCGCCGTAGCCGGCAGGATGAAAACGCCTGGCCCAAATTGCATTACCTCTGGCCCCAGCACCCGGCCATCCAGTGGCTGCAGGACAAGCTGCTGGCCCAGGTGGCCCGCCACAGCGCACCGGTATTGGCACTGCCCGACACCGACAACGTTAACCGTGCTATTCAACCGGGCGAAAGTGTGTTCCTGGTCAGCGGACTGATCCCCAACCGCAAGGCCCACCCGGTGATCTGGCAATGGTTTGCCATCAAAACCCGTAATGGCGAAGTCACGGCAGTTGAACCGGCAGAAGACTGGCTGCAAGCCCTGCAACTGGACAACAAGCTGCCCAACCGCGCCCAGCCAGTAAACATCAGCGAGTTGGATGCGCTGCGCCAGCCAGTGATCCACGCGGCAAAAGAAGAGATGAACCAGCGCCAGCAGGCCTACACAGAACAGACCAGCGAAGAGCTGGCGGAACAGCTACAGGCCCTGGAGGCGCTGCAACAGCGCCAGATCAGCCAGATAGAACTGCAACTGGAAAAATCCGCCCAGGCCGAACACTTCAAGACTGCCAGAAGGGAAGAGCGCATCGGGCGGATTGAGAAGGTGTTCGATGAATACCAGACCTGGGTGCGGGACACCCTCACCATCGAACCCGTGCCGTTCATCCAGATCATCGCGGTATTTACCACAGAGTAAGATAGGGACATCTCGCTATGCTTGGCCAACACCAAAATGTATGTATAATTGCTATTAAGTCAGTAGGGCTGCCCATAGCAGTGCGTGGTGCTTGTGCATCGCTGGCTTACCCTTCTTTCAGGAGCCGTGCCTTGTGCGCGGCTTTTGTCGTTGTAGGGAGGGAAAGTTGATGTTCCTCCTCTACGTCGACGAATCAGGCTCCCCCGGCGATCCTAATCAGCAACAGTTCGTGCTCGCTGGTGTTTCCGTTTTTGAGCGTGAAACCCACTGGATCGAAGAGCAGCTGAATGAAATCGCTGCGCGCTTCAATCCGGCCGACCCTTACGACATTGAACTTCATGGTTCACCCATGCGCTCTGGGCGTGGTGAATGGAAAGGCCTGCCCATGGAAAAGCGGTTTCAGGCCATTAAAGACGCCCTGAAAATCGTGGCTGACCGGCACCCCAATGTTCGTCTTTTCGCGTCAGTTATCCATCGAAACGCTCCGATCACAGAAGACCCGGTAACATCCGCTTTTGAGCAACTGGCCTCACGCTTTGACAAGTATCTTATGCGTCACCATTTGCGGGGGAACTCCCAGCGGGGCATCGCCATTTTCGATAAATCCTCCACGGAGAAGAGCATTCAGAACCTGGCAAGGGTGTTCAAGCACGACGGCCACAGCTGGGGGCAATTAAGGAACTTCTCAGAGGTGCCGTTGTTTCTCGACTCGCAAGCCTCTCGTCTGATCCAGCTTGCGGACCTGGTTGCATTCGCCATCTTCAGGAAGTTTGAGGCGAATGATTCACAGTTCTACGACATCATCGCGCATTGTTTTGACCACCATCAGGGCCAAAACCATGGCCTGCATGTGAACGGTCCACAGGAGTAAGTTATCGCCATGGCCGTACAAGACACCGCCGCCACCTTCATCGGTTTAACCAACGACAACGAATTCTTCAGTGCCCACTACCTGGCCGAAGTGTTCCAGGGCGACTTTGCCGACACCATCAAGGAATGGGAGAGCGGAGAAGAGCAGCCCCACCGCGCCCTGCGTAACCTGAACCAAGGCTACTTCGCCCTGCGCCACAAACTCAAAACCGAGCGCTGCGCTGCTGAGCGCATAAGGCTGCAACGAGCCTTCTTCAAAGACCTGCTGGCCACTCTGGGTATTCCGTACCAGCCGGAGAACCGCCAGGTAGCGCCAAATACCGAATTGCCTGTCCTTAGCACCCTGGGCGACCAACTCTGGGTACTGGGCGCGCTGGATGCCGACAACGAAGGCGAAGACCCGCTATCGCTCAAACTGCACAGCAACCAGTTCTTCGGCCCCGGCCCGCATCACGACGCCCTGAAAAACACCGACTGGTACAGCATCCTCGACCAGGCCGTGTTCCGCCAAAACAGCCCCTACAACGAAAACCCTCCCCGTTGGGTGCTGCTGATCAGCGACCGCCAGGGCATATTGATTGACCGCTACAAGTGGTCACAAAACCGCATGCTGCGCTTCGACTGGGAAGAAATCCTGGGCCGGCGCGACGACAAAACCCTGAAAGCCACCGCCGTGCTGCTGCACCGGGAAAGCCTGGCACCCGAAGAAGGCCAGTGCCGCCTCGACAGCCTGGACGAAAACAGCCACAAACACGCCTTTGCTGTTTCGGACGACCTCAAGTACGCCCTGCGCCAGGCCATCGAGAAACTGGGCAACGAAGCCGCCGAACAACTCATCGAACAGGCCCGCGACCGCAAGGAAGGCATCTACACCGGCGGCAAAGCGCTGGACCCGGACCAGCTCTCCAAGGAATGCCTGCGCTACATGTACCGCATTCTGTTCCTGTTTTACATCGAAGCGCGGCCGGAACTGGGTTACCTGCCCACCGAAGACGAAACCTGGCGCATGGGCTACAGCCTCGACAGCCTGCGCGACCTGGAAATGGTGCGCCTGACCACCGAAGCCAGCCGCCAGGGCCGCTACTTTCACGACAGCCTGCAGCGCATGTTCACCCTGATTTACGACGGCTACAGCGCCAGCCGTCAAAAAGACGACCTGCACGAAAGCAGCGCCAACGCCTTCACCCTGCAAGGCCTGGACAGCCACCTGTTCGACCCGGCTAAAACCCCGCTGCTGAACCGCGTCACCTTCAGCAACGAAACCCTGCAGCAGGTGATCCAGAGCATGTCGCTCACAAGGCCTGCGAAGGGAAAGAAACGCCGGGGCCGCGTGAGCTACACCCAGCTCGGCATCAACCAGCTCGGCGCCGTATATGAAGCCCTGCTCAGCTACCGTGGCTTCTTCGCCACCGAAGACCTCTACGAAGTCGCCCCCAAGGGCCAGAACATAAACCCGGACGAACTGGAGACCGGCTACTTCGTTACCGCCAGCCAGCTGGACGAATTCGACGAAAAAGAGCGCGTGTACGACAAAGTTGATGGCAAACTCAGCCTGCGCGTTCACCCCAAAGGCAAATTCATCTACCGCATGGCCGGGCGAGACCGGGAAAAGAGCGCCAGTTACTACACTCCGGAAGTGCTCACCAAAAGCCTGGTGAAATACACCCTCAAGGAACGCCTGGGCGACGGGGTAAAAGCCGACGACATCCTCGACCTGACCATCTGCGAGCCCGCCATGGGCAGCGCCGCCTTCCTGAACGAAGCCGTGAACCAGCTGGCGGAAGCCTATTTAACCCGCAAACAGCAGGAGCAGGGCGAACGCATCCCCCACGAGGACTACCAGCGCGAACTCCAGCGGGTAAAAATGCACATCGCCGACCACAACGTGTACGGCGTAGACCTGAACCCCATTGCCGTGGAGCTGGCGGAAGTGTCCCTGTGGCTGAACGCCCTCAGCGGCGGCCACAACGTACCCTGGTTCGGCTACCAGCTGTTCACCGGCAACAGCCTGATCGGCGCCCGCCGTGAGGTGTACCCCAAGATCGCGCTGAAGAAACAGGCCAAAGAAGGCTACTGGTACAACAACGCCCCGCGCCGACTACCCCCGGAAACCCTGCTGAACCCGGCAGGCGAGGGCGGCCGAAGCGAAAACGACATCTACCACTTCCTGTTACCCGACCCCGGCATGGCCGGCTACAACGACAAAGTGGCCAAGCAACTGCGGCCAGACGCCTTCAAAAAAATCAAAGACTGGAAAAAAGCCTTCTGCGCCCCGCTGGACGAGCAGGAAATCCAGACCCTGCAAAGCCTGAGCGACGCCGTGGACCGACTGTGGCGTGACCACACCCAGATGCTGCAGCAACACCGCCTGCGCACCGAAGACACCTATCCGCTCTGGGGCCAGGAACAGCTGGAAGAACACCACACCACCACCCGGGAAAAAGACAACCTGCGCGCCCACGGCATCTTCAACACCAACGCCCGAATCGCCTCCCCGTACCGCCGCCTGAAACTGGCCATGGACTACTGGTGCGCCCTCTGGTTTTGGCCCCTGGATAAAGTGGACGAGCTGCCGGACCGCCAGAAATGGCTATTCGACCTGAACACCATCCTCAACAGCGCCGGCACCTTTGATTTTGCTCCGGAGCAGGAAGGCCTATTCTCTGAAGAACCGGCAAACACTCCCTCTCCCCTCGCGGGACAAGCGCAGCGCAGAACAGCCGAAGGCTGGCCCGAAGGGCGAGCGCCGGAGGCGCGAGTAATGGGCCGGGGAGAGGGGGATGAAGACCTATTCGCCAAACCGGTAGACGACCTCTTCGCCGCCGAAGCCCCCCAACAAACCCTACGCGAAGAAACCCAGGCCGCCCGGGAAGTCAGCAACCAGCGCGGCGAACTCAACCTGGAAAAACTGTTCAGGAACCCCTTCTTCAACACCCTGGCCATCGCCAACCAACTGGGCGAACAGTACCGCTTCTTCCACTGGGAACTGGCCTTCGCCGACATCTTCGCCAATCGCGGCGGTTTCGACATCACCCTGGGTAACCCACCCTGGCGCAAGGTGGAATGGCAGGAAGGCGGCATCCTCGGCGACCACAACCCGGCCTTTGTGCTGCACAAACTCAGCGCCAAGCAACTGACCGATGAGCGTGAAGCGGCCTTCGAGCGCAGCCCGCAATTGCAGCAGGCCTGGTTTGCTGAACTGGCGGAAGCGGAAGGTTCGCAGGCGTTTTTGAACGCTACCCAGAACTACCCGCAGCTCAAGGGCGTGCAGACCAATCTGTATAAATGCTTCCTGCCCCGCGCCTGGGCCAATGTGAACGCGCAGGGTGTGAGTGGTTTTTTGCATCCGGAGGGGATTTACGACGATCCCAAGGGAGGGGGCTTCCGGCGGGAGGTGTACAACCGTCTTCGTAGGCATTTTCAATACACGAACGTACGGCTGCTGTTTGCCGAAATCATGATATGGGTGAAGTTCTCGGTAAACATTTACGGCCCTTGCCAAGATGAGCCAAATTTCGATTCCATCTCGAATGTGTTCGATCCCTCAACAGTGGATGCGTGCTATCAAAGTGATGGCTTTGGGCCCGTACCTGGCATTAAAAGCGGTATTGGGGAAGAGGACAGTTCAAAGGGGAGCTGGGAGTTGGCGGGCCACCGTGACCGCATCATCGAAATCGGCCAGTACGAGCTGGCGCTTTTTGCACAACTTTACGACGACACCGGCACCGATGCCCTCGAAGCCCGCCTGCCGGCCCTGCACTCCCGACAGCTGACCAACGTACTGGAAAAATTCGCTGCCCAACCCCGGCGGCTCGGGGATCTGAAAGGGCATTATCTGTCACTGGAAATGTGGCACGAAACCAACGCTCAGAAGGATGGCACCATAAAGCGGGAAACCCGGTTCCCGGAAAATCCGGAGCAATGGATACTCTCCGGCCCCCATTTCTTCGTCGGCAATCCGTTATACAAAACTCCGCGACAGGAATGCAATACACCACGGGCCTACGATCCTCTCGACCTTCAAACCGTGCCGGACGACTACTTGCCGCGAACAAACTACATCCCCGCCTGCGGCCCCTCCACCTACCGCGACCGTACCCCGCGCGTACCCTGGGTGGAAGAGGGTGAGCATCGGGCGTGGCGAATAACCAGTTACTACTGTTTGGTTAATCGAAGGATGCTGAGTCAGTCAGGCGAACGGACTTGTACCGCAACAATAATGCCTAAAGGTGTGGGAGCGCTGGGTACCGCATTTGTAACAGCTTATAGGAACTCTAAGGATCTATTAGCAAACGCAGCCCTTTATCTGTCAGTTCCTTTGGACTTCTATATTAAAACAACGGGTAAGGCGGATATGCGAGGCGATCTCGTGTCTTTCCTTCCGTTTATTTCAGATTTGTCTGAGGGACGTGTCGCATCAAGAGTCTTGGCGCTTCACTGTTTGACTAACCACTACGCCGACCTCTGGCAACCCAGCTGGCAAGACGATTTCCGCCAACAACAATGGGCCACCCGCGAACCTATCGCCGCGCTGCCGCAGGACTTCTTCGCCAACCTCACCCCCGAGTGGCAACGCAACAACGCCCTGCGCACCGACTTTGCCCGCCGCCAGGCCCTGGTGGAAATCGACGTCCTCGTGGCCCAGGCCCTCGGCCTCACGTTGGAAGAATTGCTCACCATCTACCGCGCCCAGTTCCCCGTGTTGCAACAGAACGAAGCCGAAACTTTCTACGACCAAACCGGCCGCGTCGTCTTCAGCGTCAACATCGGCATAGCAGGCGTAGGCCTGCCTAGAAAAGCCAGCAAGAAGGAACTAAAGGAAGGAACCCACTACGCCGTCGAATCACCGAATCTCACGACACAGGGTGTCGCTTTGGGTTGGGAAGATATCCAGCACATGAAAACCGGCAGCGTCTACAAAACCTATCTCGACGACACCCTCCCGGGCGGCGAGGTAGAACGCACCGTGGAATACAAAGCCCCGTTTTTCCGCCCGGATCGGGAGGAGGATTATCGGGTGGCTTGGGGAATATTTACTGATTTCGAAGACTTTGCGAACAAACAGGAATGACTGTTTTACACCATTGCGAAAATAGGTGATCTATGAATGAAGGAAAAATAAACATTGCAGTTTTGGGTAAGACGGGGTCAGGAAAGAGTAGTTTTTGCAACTATATATTCGGGGAATCTGTTTTTAACACTGGTGTAGGAGCACCGGTAACCGGCTGGGATCAGCACTTTGCGTTTCACACTGTGAGTTGCGACGGCTTTGAACTCAGGCTGTTCGACAGTGTTGGTATCGAAGCTGATAACCTTCCCGACTGGAAAAGAGAGCTTGATAAATTCCTGGATGAAAAAGCGCCCCGCAATAAGGTTAATCCAACAGACTGGATTCACTCGGCGATTTACGTCATTAATGCAGCTTCCGCACGAATTGAACCATCCGAGATCCAGATAATAAAAGCAATTAGGAACAGAAACGTACCTGTCCAAGTGGTCTTCTCCAATGCGGATAAAGCGTCGGTGAACCAGATCGAGGGACTGCGGGAAAAGGTAATTTCTTCAATTCGGGGTGTCGATGTCACTGATGTCTGCTCTGTATCTGTTAAGAAGAGGTCTGGCGAAACGTCTGAAGCATTTGGCAGGGATGAATTTTTGATCAAGCTTATCGCCAATATGGACAAAGAGCTCAAAGGTCCGTTAATCGAAGCACTGTGCCATGCGATGAATCTTGGGCACCGGGATGCTTCAAAAGCCTTGATCGCTGCCATTGATAAGGCCGATATTGGGCTTTTCTACTTGATCAGGGACGCTATAAAAAATGATGGTGACGTCGATTTCGATAAAATGATGGATGTTGATAGTGATAAAATCCTTGAGGGAAAAGTCGAAGACTATGATGCAACGATAGAAGCTGTTGAGTTGTTTTCAGAGGCATTTTCTAAACATTCAGAGGAGATCACCACAACGCACGATATTGCTCGACGGATTCAATCGGAAGTGAAAAAATTTATGGATGATAAGAATAGGGAAATAGAAAACTATTTCGAGCGTGAAATTGAAACCTTGGAGAGCGGGACTGGATGGGAGCAGGCAAAGGCCTTGTTTTCTATTGGCAAGGTTTTTTTGAATATGAAGAAGTTCTTGAAAGAACGGATTGAAAACATTATGGATTCGGTGATCTCTGAAACCAACAAACAGAAAGCGAAATTTTTGAAGGGGTAATATTATGAGTGTTGAAGATCAAGTTGAAAAAGAATTCTCAGAACAGGTTGATAAGATCGGCAAGGTAAATCTGATGGTTGTCGGAGGCACTGGTGTTGGTAAAAGTAGCCTGGTAAACAAGGTTTTCGGTGAAGACCTTGCAGAAACTGGATCTGGTGAGCCGGTGACTCGTGGTTGTCATCTTTACGAAAAGGATCATATCCCGGTTGCGATTTTTGATACCGAGGGGTATGAGATCATTGATGGAGAAATTGATAACAGCAATTTCTCAAGAAATGTTTTGAGCGAGATTGATCGTAGAAAAATCCGGGACTTGAAAGATCAGATCCATGTCTTCTGGTATTGCATCTCAGCCTCAAATCATCGTGTTACCAGTTACGATATTGAGAATATTAAAAGCTTGCAAAGCCGCGGGCTTAAAGTGGGAATAGTTATCACTCAGTGTGATACTGAAGAGGTGAATGATAAAGAGGAAGGTGTTACGTCTCTGGAATTTCGACGTGTACTGAAAGAAAACTCAATTCACGACCCTGTTTTTGAGACTTCCACTGAAATTAATGATGGTCTTCAACTTGACGCGCTTATCGAGTGGAGTTCTGAAATCCTGCCTGATGATGGACTTAGAGAAGCCTTTATTGGAGCCCAGAAAAACAACATTGGTCTCAAGGTTGAGAAGGCTAAAGCGGCAATTCTGGCCGCATCCGGCGTAGCGGCTTCTGCAGGTGGAATTAACCCGGTGCCCCTCTCGGATTCGGCCGTTATTGTTCCGGTTCAGACGGCACTCGCAGTGCGGTTGGCAAAGATCTATGGGTTTAATGCCACTTCCAACGCGGCGCTGGCGCTTTTGAAATCTCAACTTGTTTCACTGGCTGGCAGGCAGCTGGCAGCGAGCTTAACAAAACTCGTTCCCGTAGTTGGGCAAATAATAAACGCTAGCGTTGCCGGGGCTATTACTGCTGGCTTTGGTTTTGCGCTTAACGAGATTTATAAAAATGCTTACATTCAGGTTCTCGAGACTGGAGAAGCTCCTGACTGGGCAAAACTATTCGATAACATAGATATTTCAGGTTTTATTAAGGAGTTCTATGAAGAAAAAAGAAGGGCCTAAATAAGGAAAAGTTTATATAAAGTGTTCTAGGGGCTCATGTGAGGCCTTCGTAATTAACGAGGCCTCATTGCCTACGCTGAAAGGAATAGTGGATGAAAGACATGACCGGAAAAATCGCAGAAGTGTTGACCTATCTTGCTGATGTTGAATCCAGATTTGGGGCAGTTGCCCAGCATTATCCAGACATGTTCGCAGATTCCCATCAGGAACTGTCTGATACGTGCCAGCATTTGAAGGATTCGCTCAAGCCGGAAGAGTTACTCATCCCTGTGGTCGGAGCCTTCAGCGCAGGCAAGTCAACTCTGATCAACCGGACACTGGGTATTGACTATCTACCCGTGGGAATGCCCCCAGAAACGGCCATCCCGACCGAACTTAGGTATGCCGAGCACGAGCGAGTTGAAGCTGTGTACGAGTCAGGCGAGGTGGAAGAATATTCCCTGGACGAAATGGACAAGCTTACAGCCATGGCTAGCCCGGATTTCTCATAGCCACCCAGCAAGTCTCGCAGACTGGGCGGGTG